>Ga0315268_10002289_pt1 | contig 21770 bp, 17 predicted proteins | sample C1_top_MG_FD_204535 | JGI IMG/M metagenome (GOLD analysis project Ga0315268, IMG submission 204535) | Sediment microbial communities from Yellowstone Lake, YNP, Wyoming, USA - C1_top | ecosystem: Environmental > Aquatic > Freshwater > Lake > Sediment | place: USA: Wyoming | collected 2017-08-01 | reverse complement strand
TGCCTAGGGTTTCCTTCCAACGCTCGCTCCGCTCGCTGCAATCCTTCCAAGGAGCATCAGGCCAAGCATCTTCAGGGGGGAGGACACTCTTGGAAGAGAACCCTTACTTAGGGTTTCCTTCCAACGCTCGCTCCGCTCGCTGCCATCCTTCCAAGGAGCATCAGGCCAAGTATCTTCATGGGGGGAGGACACTCTTGGAAGAGAAGCCTTTCCTAACAAATTGACCCCGGATATTCAAATTGATAAGATGAGAGGCGCGGCTGACATGAAGAAAAATCCATCGGTCTGGATCCTCCTCCTAACCTGTTTGGCGCTCAATTCATGTTCCCTTATCAAGCCCGCCTCTCAGCCGCCCCGTGTTTCTTCAGTTTTCCCCCTTCAGGAAGACAGCCGGATTCTCTACGACGGCGAAATCAACCGGTTAGTCCGGCCCTCCGGAGGGAGGCTGTATTATACGACCCAAAAAGGCATCCTGTATTGTATTGACACCGCGAACAAAAAGATCGCCTGGACATTTTCAGCCCACGCCGGCGCGTGGGCGCCGCCCCATCTGGACGGGTCTAAGATCTATTTTGCAGACGAGGAGAACGGTGTTTATTGCTTGGATGAAACAGGCACGCTCGTCTGGGAAAAAAAGCTTCCCGAAAAAAACACGGGGGATTTCGGATTGGAAGCAGGGAAACTCGCCCTGGCGACGCAGGCGGGGAATGTCCTCGCCCTGGATGCTTTGACAGGGGAAGAGGTCTGGCGCTTTGATGCGGGGAGCCCCGTCCAAAGCGGTCCGGTATTTTGGAATAGCCAGATTATTTTCGGAACCGAAGCCGGCCAATTGATATTCCTGCGGCCGGACGGCAAGCGGCTTGCTGAGTTCACGACCGGCTCCCCGCTCAGGGGGCCGCTTTTTATCGATAGAAACCGGCTCTTCTTCAGCCTGCAGAGCGGCATGTTCAACAGCCTTGATTTGGCTTCGCGAAAGAGGCGCTGGAGATTCCAGACCGGAGGCTTTTTGACGGCACCTCCCGTCGCTGACCAAAAGCGGATATATTTTCTCAATTCGAACAGCATACTTTTTTGTCTGGATAAAAAAAGAGGCGAGCTCGTCTGGTGGAAATCGCTCCCGGCCCGCGATTCGTTCGGGCTCGAAACACGCGGAGAGGAAATCCTGGTCTCCTCCTTGTCGCCGCTATGGCTCGGATTTTACAAAAAGGACGGCGAGAAGTCGGGCTCTTATGATGCGGGTCAGGAGCTTAAATCGAATGCGCTCGCCCTCGATTCTCACTTTGTCATCAACCTCTATGAGAGAGAAACCGGCCAGGGAATCCTGGCTTTTTTGAGTCGGGAAAATGCTGCGCCCGGGAATCCTCAGAAAAAATAGCCTGAAAGGAGACTTAACAATGAAGCGGGAAGACGCTTTGGATCTGGTTAAAAAACATCTGAAAAACAAGAACCTCGTTAAGCATTGCCTGGCCGTCGAGGCCTGCATGAAGTCGATCGCCGGCAAGCTCGGCCAGGATGTCGAACAATGGGGACTGGCTGGGCTCGTTCACGACCTGGATTACGAGCTGACCGAGAAAAGCCCGGAACTCCATACGACCGAGACCGTGAAGATCTTAAAAGAGCTGGGCATCGAGCCGCTGGTCATCCATGCTGTTGAGGCTCACGCTTCAAAAGTCCCCTGCCAGAACGCGATGGACTGGGCCATCTTCTCTGTCGACCCGCTGACAGGGCTGATCATCGCGGCGACGCTCATGCATCCCGATAAGAAGCTTAAAAGCATCGACCCGGAGTTTGTGAAGCGGCGCTACAAGGAGAAAAGCTTTGCCCGGGGGGCCAGGCGCGAGGAAATCGAGCAGTGCGCCAACATCCCCATGAATTTTGACGAATTCATCGCCACCTGCATCCTGGCCATGCAGGGGATCGACCAGGACCTCGGGCTTTAAAAAAAATAATATGGGGATCGAGCCGGAGCCGGTCTCGCTCCCAATCCGGATTTTTCACGCCGTTCCCGAACCCTCCTTCTCGGCGGCGAAGAACTCGCTTCCCGGCCCCTATTTTACGGATGTTCGCCGGGAAGCTCAGACACCTTCGCCGGCCGGCTTCTTCCGAGCCGGCTGCCCTCGAATGAGGGCTCGGGAAGGCTAAACCCTCCATGGTCGCTTCGACCGCATCCAGCTCGATCCCCTTACCTACTTGCACAAAAAGGTAGCGGGCTTTAAAAAATATCGATTTTAGCGCCGGCTTCGATGTAGCGCCCTCTCCATGGGAAGCCCGGCTCGGAATAGAAATACGCATCAAAGAGGTTCGTCGCCTTGACGAATATTTCGCAGTGGTCGAGCTTAAAGGAAACAATCGCGTCCACGTATTTATACTCTGGAATTCCGAGCAGGACTTTGGCGTTGTAATCATACCAGTACGACTTGGAGGCGTAGAGGCCGTTGAGCCCGAGGCGAAGCCGTTGCAAAAGGGACACATTAAGCCCGAAGTTAAAATTGTGCTTCGCAATGGCGTCGAGCGGCCGGTCGTCGCTCACGTTCTTGTGGTCGAGATAAGTGTAGTTCAGAGTCGCTTCCAGCCAGCCGAACGATTTTTGCGCTTCGAGTTCGAACCCGTTGATGCGGGCCTGGCCGATGTTCCAGTAGAGCCGCGTGCCGTCCGCCAGGAGCTTGGTGTCGATCATGTTCTTGAATTCGTCGAAAAACACTGCTCCAGACAGATGCGCCCATTTATTGACGGTGAACCCGAGTTCGGCGGCAGTGCCCGTCTCGCTCAGGAGGTCGGGATTTCCGGATGAAGACGAATAGAGCGAGCGCATCGAGGGAAACTTGGATTTCTGAGCGATGGATACGTGGAAGTCCAAATCCTCTAGGGGGGAGAATTTTAGCCCGATAAGGGGGTTGAATTTGGAGGTTGTGCCGCCCTTGAACTTATAAATCGTGTCCAAGCTAACGCCGGCAATGACTTTCCATTGGTCGGATAGCGCGATATGGTCTTCGGCCGCGGCCGAAAGAGTGCCCTGGTCGTACTTGGTCCAGGGCAGGTTGACGTCGTCCTGAGTCCGGGCGATATCCTTTTCGTAATTGACGCTCAGTTTAAGAGCGTTCCATGACACCAGCGGGAAATCCCCGAGGGCGAAGATTCCGTAAACGGAATTGTCGAACGTGCTCTCGAACTGGCGGATGGTCATCGCCGCGTCCTTCCACTGGTCCAGGGTATTCCAATAATTGACGTACCATGCCCGGAAGCGAAGGGTCGATTTCTCGCCGAGCGCGGTGTATCCGCCGGCATTGAGCGTATAGCGGTTCCAATCCTTGAACCGCCAGTAGCGGGCTTTCTGAGTGAACAGGGCCGCCGGCATGCCGTAGTCCGAAAGATAGACCCCGCCGTTGACCATGATTTCCGTCCCCGCCGACGGCTGATAATAAACCTTGCCGTTGAAGTTGAATCTTTCATAATCGCTGTTCGTGCGGGTGGTCGTGCCCGCAGTCTGGTCGGGATAAACGTAGCCGTTGGAATCCTGGTAGGCAAGGTCTCCGACCAGAGAGAATTTTTTCCACTGGAAGCCCCCATCCATCCCGACGGCGCGCGTGGCCTTATCTCCGTAGCTTCCGTAGAGCGCCAAATACGGGTCAGGTCCGGGGCGGCGGGTGATGACGTTGACGATGCCGCCGAGCGTGTTGGGCCCGTAGAGGACGGAAGCGGGCCCTTTGGTGATCTGGACGGATTCGATTCCGGCTGCCGAAACCGTCTTGAGGTCGAACGTGCTGTAGTAGGGCTCGTAGTCGGGCACGCCGTCTATGAGAAGTGAGATCCGCTTGGCGTCGATCCCGCGGAGCTTCAGCGTATAAGTATCCTTGTCGCCGAATGTAACGTTGACTCCCGGTGCGTACTTGATAGCTTCGGAGAGATCCAAGGGCTTGTTCTGATTGAGCTTGGTGAAATCGATCCGGGTGACAGTCGAGACCGGCTGATCCTTGGGAGCCTTCCCGACAACGATGATTTCCTCGGTGATCTTGACTTGCTGCTCCTGGGCTTTCTGTTCTTTAGGTTTTTCCTTTTTTTGCTTCTCCTGGCCGGCGGAGATTAGCGGCAGGAGAAAAAGCACCAGGCTGAGCGATAGGCAGAGCTTCCCCCAGATTGAGAGTTTGGGATTTACTAGAGAGAATCTCATCTTTCTTCCTTTTCAAACACGGAAGGCAGGACCGTTTCCCGTCCAGCCCTATCGGCCAGGAGCCTTGGCCTGCCCCAAGAGCGGGCTTTAGCGCTCCTTGGCTCGGAGTGGTTTTTCAATCTAGCACAATTGATTTTTGACTTCAAGTTTTCCCTGTGCTATAAGTTTTGGGAGGCGGGAAGCCTGTCGCACAAGTCATGAAAATCATGGGCATCGTTGGATATTCGGGAAGCGGCAAAACCAGGCTGATCGCCCGGCTTATTCCGGAGCTCAAGAAGCGTGGAAAATCCGTCGCCGTGATCAAGCATTGCGGCCACGGCTTTGATTTGGGCGGGAAGGACAAGGACTCCTCGAAATTCCTAGCCGCCGGGGCCGATGGAGTGGTCCTTGTCGGTGGCGGAAGCAGAGCTGTTCTATCGAAGAACAAAGCGGGCACGGCATTCTCAGAAATCGCCCGCGATTCTTTCCGGAGGGCGGATATCGTCCTGGTCGAAGGCGGCCGGAAAGACAGGGGCTTGAGAAAAATCGAAGTGCTGAGGCGGGGCATGGCCGGGGAAATTCAGTCGCTGGCCCGGGAGCTCGCCGCTGTCGTCGCCGATTTTCCGGTGACAAGCCGCGTGCCGGTGTTTCGTCCAGACGAGCTCAAGAAAATCGCCGATTGGCTGGAGGGAGGGTCTTGAATGGAAAAGATGCACGTCGTTTTGGAATGTGACGGAAAGACGATTCCTCTTAACCCGTTTGTCCAGAAGTTCCTGGCCGGCACCATTCTGGGGATGATCGGGTCGCTGGACGAGGTCGGCAAGAAACCCAGGCAGGTTTATTTGGCAGTCAGGAAGGAGGCCAAGAAATGAGAGAGATCAAGAATTGGAGCTGGCTGCTGGTGTTCGGCTCTCTCTGGGGGATTATGGAGGTCGTCGGGGGGGAAGCCTTTTTCAAGAACAACGTTCCTTACGCTTCGGTCTGGCTATCGGCCTGGGCGTTCTTGATGATGGGCGTGGCGCGCGGAGTCGTCAATAAACCGGGGACGTCAACGGCCGTGGGCGGGACGGCAGCGCTTTTCAAGCTCGTGAGCACCTCTCCCTATTACTGCCATCTCCTTGGGATATTCTTTCTGGGCCTGGTCTTTGATATCGCGGCCACCCTTTGGCTGAAGAACGAGAAAAAATTTTCTTGGCGCACCGTCCTGGCGGGGATCGTCAGCGCCTACGGCGGATATGCTTTGTTCGCCGTGGTCATCACATACATTATTCGCTACAGGCCGTGGGTTGCGGGCGGCACGCCGAAAGTCCTGAATCATATGTTCGTCGGCGGGAGTTTCGCCGCCTTGGCTGCCATCGTGCTCATCCCGCTGGGAATGCGGATCGGCCTGACGAGCGAGGCCGCGTCTTCCCGCCGTCCGCGATGGGCAACGGCCGGAGCGCTTGTTATCCTGATTGCTCTCTGGACATTGGGCAAGATCATCGGCTGAAACTAGGGGATAGGGACGCGGCGATTTAAGGAGCGGCCGGCGTTCTTATTTTGATGTTAGATGAGAGATCTAGAAAAGGCGTTCTTCTCAAAACACGATCCTGAGATTCTGCCCATCCTGAGATCGAGTATCGTCGGGATCGCGGGGGCAGGGGGGCTGGGTTCGAACGCGGCCCTCTCTTTGGCCAGGGCCGGGATCGGAAGGCTCATCATCGCGGATTATGACCGGATCGAGGCATTGAACCTGAACCGGCAGCAATATTTCTTGGCCCAGGTCGGAAAGGCCAAGGTGCGGGCGCTTCTCGACAATCTGAAGAAGGCCAATCCTTTTTGCCTGTATGAGGGCCATCAGGTGAGGCTCAACAAGAAGAACATTCCCAGGATTTTCAAGGCGGCGGACGTCATGATCGAAGCCTTCGATTTGGCGGGCGAGAAAGAAATGCTGCTCGAAACGTGGATTTCGCATTTTCCTGACAAGCCGATTATCATGGCCAGTGGGCTTTCGGGATTCGGGGAGAATCGGAAACTCAGGACGCGGAGGATCGGCCGCGTTTATATCTGCGGCGATGAGGAGAGCGAACCCGAAGCAGGGGTCTCGCCCATGGCGCCCCGTGTCGGGATCGTCGCCAATATGCAGGCCAACCTGGCTGTTGAGCTGCTCGTGAAAGCCAAACAGAAATAGGGGTCAAAGCTACTCATTACGCATAACCAATATCTACGCATTAAATAAAGTGACATCCTCGATCGGACGGACCTAGCCCCGCCCGTAGAATGGCACTTTATTTATTGCGTTTATATTAGTCTCGGCGACAGGACCCACGTTTTTTATATATCCCGCTGGGTCCATTCTCCGTCAATGAGCCGCCACATGGTGCCGGTCGGATTTTTATTACGAAGCTCAGCAGGCAGGCGGTCCGGCCGGACGTTATCATAGCCATGAAGGGCGGCGAACCGCAGAAGGGATGCGGGAATGCCGACAGCGGTAAAGCCGGGATGAGCGGTGGCGGGGAAGGGGCCGCCATGGACCATCGCCGGGGAGACCGTAACCCCCGTCGGCATTTTGTCGTTGAGCAGCCGTCCGACTTTTCGTCTCAAAGCGGGTTCGAGCTGGGCATAAAAATGATTGTCTCGAGTTGAGGTGTGGCTGAAGATGCTCGCGGTGAGGTTTCCTTCGAGCGCATCCGCGACCTTCATCATGTGGCCGAAATCTTCCGCGAAAATGGCCAGGATCACCGTCCCAAAAGCTTCGTGCTGCAGAGCCCCGGGATTTTTTAGAAAAGTTTTGCCGGTCGCGCGCAGAAGAGTGTTGGCATAACGCAATCCCTGTCCTTGAAACTTATGCCCGCCCGCGACGATTCTAGCGCCGTGGCGTTTCATGACGCGGACCGCATTTTCGATTCCTTTTAAAACGTTTTGTCCAAGCAGAAATCCGGAGGGCGGCTGCTCGAACAATTTTTGAACAGCGCGGATAAAGTTCTCACTGTGCTCATCCTTGAGGAGAACAACCAAGCCAGGCTTGGTGCAGAATTGCCCTGCTCCGAGCGAGCAGGAATTGAAGAGATCGGCGGCGATCGCATCAGCCCTTTCTTCGAGGGCTCCGGGGAGGATGAATAGGGGATTAACGCTCGACATTTCGAGATGGATCAGCTTGCCCGCTTTTTCGGCCGCCCTTTTCAATCTCAGTCCTGCGGGCCGGCTTCCCGTAAACGAAGTCGCGCCAATCAGGGGATGAGCGACAAGCTTGAGCCCATCTTCGGGCCGAAGATGATAAACGAGCTGGAATGAGCCTGCCGGGAGCCCGGTTTGTCTCAGGCATTCAAAAGCCAATTCGGCGAAGAGCTTCGTTGTCCCGGGATGCCCGGGATTTGCCTTGGCAACGACCGGATTCCCGGCGGCGATGGCTGCGGCAAAATCGCCTCCCGCCGCAGAGTTGAAGGCGAAGGGGAAATTATTAGGCCCGAAAACCAGTACCGGTCCGCCCAGAGGGCCATATTTCGAACGAAGGTTGGACTTCGTATCGATTGTGGCGCGGCACCATGAACGCTCTCTTGCCGCCTGGGCGGCTTGACGGAGCTGGTTCGTCGTTCGAGGAAGCTCAGTCGTCTTCAGCCGCGGCTCCTTTGGCAGGGCCGTTTCGGCATGGGCAATTTCGACCAGCTCAGCGCCATGATTTTCGATGCTGTCGGCGAAAGACTCAAGATATGCGGCGATGGCTTCAGGCGGCGTCTTGATGAGTTCCCACGCCGCTTTAAAAGCGGCTGAGAGAGCTTCTTGGGCTTCGGCGAAGCTCGAAATCGGATAAGCTGCTTTGAGGCTAGAACCAACCGACGGATCGACGGCGCGGAAAGAACCGACGGGCGAACGAGACGCACGCCATTTTCCGTTAATCAATATCGGCTCTAAGATCATTGGTTTCCCTTCCCAGTTTTTTGTCTGGATTATATGGACCAGAGGCCGCTTTTGTCAATTCGGGGTCAAACCTACTCGTTACGCACATTTTTCCAGGGAAAGATGCGTAATGAGTAGGTTTGACCCCGTGATCCCGGGTTAGAGTCTTGACTTCCGGGGATTCTGCATATATGTTGAAAACCATCAATTGGAGGTAATAGATCGCCATGTCACACCTTCGCCGATGGATCATTTTTGCTCTTTTCGCCGCACTGGCCGTCGCTTCGGCCGCGGCTCAAAGTCCGATTGACTTTGGACGCCGCGAAATTGACGCCGCACTCTCCTCTCGGGGCCTCAAAGCCCAGCTAGCTATAAATATCGCTTCCGTCGGTCCGCCGGAGAGCTTCGAGATCAGCTTCAAGAGCGGCTCTGTCGCCGTCAAAGGAACAGACCCGAACGGCGCTATGTACGGAGCGCTGGAACTGGCCGAGCGAATCCGACGCCGGGGCGCTGCCGCCCTTACCGGCGGCCCTATCACCGGCCGTCCTTTCCTTCGCGACCGCGGCTGGAATTTATTCTTAACCCTGCCCTGGGATTACGGCCGCAATAACACAGATTATGACCCCAAAGCCCTCAACGATCCCGCCCGGTGGTGGTTTCAAAACGATAAATTCTGGCAGACCCTTTTCGACCAGATGGCTCGAGCGCGTCTCAATTGGCTCGACTTGCACGGCTCCTGGGACGTGAGCGTCACTGACGCGCCGAACCTATACGCCTACTTCATCCAGAGCGAACGCTTTCCTAAGGTCGGCGTTGCGGCTGAGATCAAGGCCGCCAACCTGGAGCGCCTCAATAAAATCATCCGGATGGCGCACGAACGCGGAGTCCGGGTGAGCCTTATGGCTTATGAAGCCCGCTTTAGAACGCCCCACGCACCCGATCCGTATCCTGAAAACGAGGCGGACCTCTATGCCTATACGCGCGAAGTTGTCGAAAAAATGATCCGCCAGGCGCCCGCTCTCGATGCCATCGGCTTCCGGATCGGGGAGAGCGGTCACGGCGAAGCCTTTTTTAACTGCTACCTGGAGGCGGTCAAGAACAGCGGCCGGGACATTCCCCTTATCACCCGGAGCTGGCTGGCGCGAAAATCCCGCGTCGTGCCGCTGGCCAAAGCTTCGAAAGATTTCACCGTCGAGATCAAATACAATGGCGAGCAATGGGGGGCGCCGTACATGGTCATGGGCGGCCGGATGGCCGGCTGGTACAGCTACTCCTTCGAGGATTATCTGAGCGATTCCGGGTCGGCCGGAGCGGCCCGGCTCTGGCCCGGAAATCCGGCTGCCGGAGGTGAAAGCTGGCCCTCCCAGCCCTACAAGATCGTCTGGCAGGTTCGGGCCAATGGGACTCACCGCATCCTCCCGGTCTACAATCCCGCCTGGGTTCGCCGCGCCGTTCGGTCCATGCTCCTGGGTACAGCGAGTGGCTTCACTGTCGAAGGGCTGGAGACCTATTATCCGAAGTCTCCCCGCTATTACCTGGCCAACCTTGAAGACGCTTATTGCGACTGGACCCACGAGCGCGATTGGATGTACCTGACTACATGGGGCCGTCTCGGCTATGATCCCGACGTCCCTGACTCCGCATTTGAAGCCCTGCTTGCTGAGAAGCTCGGGCCGGCAGCCGCGCGCCTTTCCGAATATTGGACAGCGGCGAGCCGGATCGTCTCCACGGCCTTCTCGGCCTTTTCGCTTGGACCCGACCACCGAAATCACGCTATTGAATTGGAATGGGGAGGGGATATAGCCGCGTACCTTGCGGCGGAACCTTTCGACTCGCATGTCTTCAAATCCGTGAAAGAAAGCCTTGCGGAGGCCGAGACAAGGACTCCCGACGGCCGGATATCTCCCCCGGAGACAGCCGCCCGGCTTGAGGCCGATGCCGCCCTTGCCGCCAAGGCGGCAGATATTTCGGCCGAATCTGTCCCACCCCAGGAGAGAAAGCGCCTCAAGGAACTGAAAATCGTCTGCGGCCAGGCGTCTTACCTGGGCCGCTATTATGCGGAAAGGCTGATGGCTGCCTGGAGATGGGGACAAGGTGACGCGCAGGGCAAGCCCTCGGGCGGCGCCGCGTGGCATATGCAGGCCGCCGAAGAGGCATGGCGGCTTCTGGCCTCAAACCCGTTCTATCGGCCTTTTACCGAGCGCCTGCGCATGCGCACAAATACTTTCCATTGGTCGCAAGAACTGCCGAAGATAACGGCCGAGGCCAAACGCCTGGCTCAAGCCGCCGCTCCCGCTTCCGACCCGATCCCGGGCCCATCTCCCTCGATCAAGCTTCCAACGTTATCCTTGAAGTTCGACGCAGATCGAATTATCTGCACCTTGCCCGCGCAGGGAGTCTCGCAGGCTTGGGCTCTGGTCAAAGCTCTTCCCAGCAGCGCGTTTTTCCATAGGTTTCCGATGGCCCTAAAGAACGGGACTTATGAATTTTCGCTTGCCCGCGATGTTTGGGGCCACGCCATTGCCGCGGAAATCAAGGTCGGCGAAGGTGTCTTCAGGCTTCCCGGTTGGAATGCGGACGCTCCCTATCTTGTGGTCCCATCAAAGCCTGGTCCCACTCCGCTCATTTATTCAAGCGAAGAAGCAATGGCTTACCTTGATCCGTCTTCGCTCACACCATCCGAGTTTGGCCTGCTGCTTCTCTCCACCCGAGCCTGGAATTTTCATCGCTCTTTTGCCGTTCCAGTCCAGCGTAAACTTCTCGATTCTGTCAGCCGCGGATTAGATCTTGTCGTATTAGCCCAGGATTATGCTTCCGGCCGGTACTCCCTGAACTGGCTGCCGAATCCACTCAAAGTCCAAGCCTGCCAGGAGCGCGTATTCGACCCTGCCGGCGCCTTGGGGCTTTCCAAGATCGAAAGCGATGGGATCATGCTCCAGCGCTTTTTACCCAGCCCCGGGTGGGAAGTTTTGGGCAACGGCGGCGTAGCAACCTTGAAGTGGGGCGAGGGCCGGATTTATCTCATCAACGCTAGGCTCCTGGAGCGCATGCACGTCCGCGTTTGCGCCGAAGCGTTGGATAAGCTCCTGAGTTATGCCGGCCGACTAAAGCCGGTGGTCGTGGTCGATGCCGGAACAGAAGGCGGCGCATTGGCCAGCTCCGTCGTGACGGATTTCATGAACGCGCACTCGATCCCGTTTTTAACACTTGGCGAAGTGATCGCCAGTAAACAGGGGGTGCGCTCGTCTGAACAAATCCCCGGCAAAATCTACGACGACTCTATGCTCGCTTCCCTTGGCCTTAGGGGAACAGCGATGCTAAACACCTATCTCGAGAAGAAGGTCATGGCTGCGGCCGCACTGCCGGCGCCGGCCACAAAGGAAGCATTCAATCGCAGGCTGATCGAGCAGCGCCGGGAGTTTCAGCGTTGCCTGGGGCTCGACCCTCTGCCTCCGCGAACCGCACTGAACGCGAGAGTCGTCGGCGTCCTCCAACGCAAAGGGTATAGGATAGAGAAAATCGTCTTTGAAAGCCGGCCCAATTTTCCTGTGACGTGCCATCTCTACATCCCGGATGGGTCGGAAGGAAAAAAGCTCCCCGTCATCGTCAATCCGCACGGCCATTGGGGCTACAAGAAACAGGAGCCCACAGTCCAGTCGAGATTGATCGGCCAAGCCCTGAGCGGCTACCTGGCATTGGTCGTGGATTCGCCGGGGTACAGCTTCGAAGGGAATAATCGCGTTGAAAGACGTTGGGCAGGCACCCACGACGACCTGAAGCTGACACTTGGCTCTCAAACGGCTACAAACGTTTACGTCTGGGATCTCATGCGGGCTCTCGATTACTTGGAAACGCGGCCCGAGGCGGACATGAGGAAAGTTGGGATTACCGGCGCATCGGGCGGAGGGCTGGCGACGATGTGGGCTTTTGCCGCGGATGCGCGTTTTACCTGCGGCGTTCCCGTTGTTTATGCGAGCAGCATGGAGGTGAATCCCCACAACGGCTGCCTATGTAATCATGTGCCCGGCGGAATGCGCCTTGGAGACCGGGCCGATGTCCTGGCGCTTCGAGCGCCGGCGCCTGTGCTGATCATAGGCGCTGAGGTGGACTCCGAATTCCCGGAAAAGGGGATGAGGTTGACGGGCGAGAAGTTGCGCACGCTTTGGTCGCTCTTCGCGGCCGAAAAGGATGTTTGGCTCCGGATATTCCCTGGCGGGCACGATTACAATAAGCCAATGAGAGAGACCGCACTTGGCTTCTTCGATAAGTATTTGAAAGGACAGGGAGACGGGGCTCCTGTCCTTGAGCCGGCTTTCACAACAGAACCGCCCGAATCCGAAGAGCTTTACTGCCTGCCCGATCCCCCGAAGAACACGCAGACGATGCGCGGGATTGCGGCGGCCATGTTCGGGCGGCCGGAAGCGAGGCAGGGCGGGTTTGCGGAATTCCTCCAAATGAATGGGGGGCTTCCTGCGGCCAAGGTGCAGCCTGAACTCAAAGTCCTGGATGAAGCCGCCGGCAAGCGGCGTTTCGCGTTCAACTCCGAAAAGGGGCTGACGATTCCAGGAATCTGGTGGGAAGCCAATGGCACGGCAAAAGCCTGGGCGCTTTTTATCTCGGAAAACGGGAAAGCCGCGGCTCCTGAGGAGTTTGACATCGAACGGCTCCGGCGAGCCGGGATAGGTTGCCTGGCCATCGACCCAAGGGGACTTGGCGAGCTCAAGGGAATCGACCAGCGGCTCACGACCTATTTGGGAGAAGCTCCTGCTTTAGGAATGGCCTGGGATATAGTGTCTGCTCTCGAAGGGGCGATTCCGCAAGGAGCCAAGGTTGCTGTGGTGGGGAGGGGAGCGACGGCTGGACAGGCGGCTCTCTTCGCTTCGCTGATCAGCCCTCGTATTTCATTTGTAGCGGGGATCGAGACTCTCAAAGAATTTCAGGATGCTTTCCGCGACGATGTCCAGCTCCTGGCCATAGCGCCCAGGGCGAATTATTGTCCATCTCTGTCGCGATTGCGGGGACTTTCTAAAGCCAGAGCGGTTTGGAGCTTTTTAGGAGAAAAGGAGCCTCCGTGGATGGAGGTGCTCTTTCGTTGGGCGGCCGGTTCTTGAGCCGAGGCCTTATGATGGGGCTAAAAAATCCGGCCTATCAGAGAAATCCGGTTCTTCAAAACGATATTCTTCCCGTTGAAGTCGTTTTCCATCCGTCCTGGTGGTTTCGCCATGCAGGCCTCTCATTTGATGAGGATTTCTTTTATCATCCGGTGCGCCGAGTCGAAGCCGAACGAAAAATGGATCAAGTCCTCAATGAAAAGTTCGGCGATTTCGGGCTCGGCGAGCTCAGGGACAAAGATTTGCCTGTCATCGGCGCCGTGCACAATGCGGCCGGGTATCTCATCTCGGAAATGCTCGGCTGCCGGGTCGAGTACCGGCAGGATAATTCGCCGCTGGTCATTCCGGCGAACCGGGAGGACCTGACGATCGATGTTGATGGGGCGTTCTCAAGCTTCGGCTTTCGCCGGCTGCAGCGCCTCATGGAGACGCTGAAGGGGCGGTTTGGCTATTTGAAGGGAGACGTCAATTGGGGAGGGATTCTCAATCTGGCCCTCGACATCCGTGGACATAGCATTTTTCTTGACATGATAGATAAGGAAAAGGAGGTCCGCGCTTTTTTTGCCCAAATTGCCCAGGTCATCGAACGATTCACAAACGGAATCGAGCGGGAGACCGGCACAACCTCGATTTCCGTCAACCGGACGGTCCGGCGTCTCCGGGGTTCCGTCTTCCTTCATTCCGAGTGCACGCTGACGATGATTTCGACGGCGCACTACGAAAGCCTTCTCCTGCCCTTTGACGCGGCCTGGAGCAAGAACCACCGGCCTTTTGGGATTCACTATTGCGGCGAGGACCCGCACCGCTACGCGGGTGTTTTCGCAAAAATCCCCAACCTCGATTTTGTCGATGTCGGCTGGGGAGGGGATATCAAGAAATTGCGGAGTGCGCTTCCCCGGGCGTTTCTAAATATCCGGCTAAGTCCCGTTAAGATTATCGATCAAAGTCCGGAGGATATCCGCGGAATTATCACAACTCTCGTGGCGGATTCAGCGAATCCTTATTTGACCGGGGTGTGCTGCATTAACATGGACGATCGGGTGGGCGATGAAAAGGTCCGGGCGATCTTCGAGACAGTCACCGAGCTCCGGCGCGCCTATAAATGAAAACCGCCGTCAGAGCTGCCGAAACAAACGCAATAGATAAAGCGATAATGCATGGGCGGCGCTTAGGCCGACCTAAAGCCCCCGTAGCGGAGGGGGGGCCCCGACGGCTTTTCCGACGGGGGGAACCGACGGGACTGGTTCCCCCGGGGTGCGGGGGCTACGGGCGGCCTAAGCGCCGCCCCGAGAGTGTCTATCCGCCTGAGTAAATAGGGGAGATGGCGATCCGGTCTCCGTCCGCCAATTCTTCATGCGGCGCGATGGCCCGGCCATTTCTGGTGATGATTCTCGGCCTCTGCTTCGAAATCTTGATCTGGGCCAGGAGTTTTTCTGCAGTCGTCCTCTCCGGGACCTCGAGCTCTTTTTCGCTGAACCCGGCTTCGTAAACGAGCGGGCCGATCAACTTGACGGATATTTTCATGCGAGCTTCGCGTATTTCTCGGCGGCCGCAGCTTCCTCGTTCAGGCCGAGCTTTTCGAGCGTTTCCTTGGTCGGAATTCCCCGGTTATCATAGCCGCGCTGGTCATAATAGTGCTGGAGGAGGCCGTCGTATTTGTCGGTCTCCAGGACGCGGCCTGCGATAGGGCCATCGGTGTCCGCATTGGCCGGATCGAACCAGACGGCCGGCGGAAAATCGGCCTTCCGGGAAGCGCCGGGAAACTCGCGGATGTAATGGAGTTTGATCAGGCTATAAATCCGGTCGGCCAGGCTCCACATGTCCTCAAGAGTCCAGCTCAAACCCGTTACGGTGTTGAAATATTTGGGATAATTTTCAATACCCCAGCCGAGCTCGATCCAGGGGAACCGGCAGGCGACGAGAGATTCAAACATGCCGCCCCGGATGCGCTGCAGCTCGATGACCTTCGCTGCTTTCTCCGGTCCGTACGACTCGCGGGTCGTGTGATTGATCTCGAAGGTGATGATCCAGGCTTCGCGGTGATGGGCGCCGATGGCCGCGACGCCGAAAGCCAGGGCTTGGCCGGGGATGAACTTGCAGTTGTAGGCGGCCACTTCAAGGCCTTTAACCTGCATGGCGTAAGCCTCCGAGCCGTGCCCGAAGGCTTCAGACATCCTCCGGGAGCCATCGGCCAGGAGGTTGCCCAATTTTCCTTCCCGGAAGGCAGCCAGCCTGAGGAGTTCTTTGGCCCGTTCCGCATCCCCGAATTTGAAGTCTCCCGTCACGGCGCCATGGTCGATAGCATCGGCATAAAAACTGAGGTTGCATCCGGCGGACATGGTGTCGATTCCGTAATCGTCGCATAGATAGTTTAGCGAACCGACCTGCGGGAGGTCGAAGATTTCAAGGTTCGCGCCGAGCAGACCGATGTTCTCGTAATCGAGCTCGGCTTCATGTCCTTCATGGTCATGGATGGTGATGCCGCAGCGCATGGTGCAGTTAGGACAGCCGTAGGTGGCGATGCGGGCATTGTTGAGACGCTCCCCGTCGATTTTCCAGGCATCGGGGTGGTGGGTTTTTCGAAAATTCCTGACCGGAAGTCCGGCCACTTCATTACAGAACGAAAGCACCCCAGTTGTGCCTTGGCGCGACCAACCGGTCTCCTTGTCGATCTGCCCGACCTTCTTCAGGTCGCCCGTTCCAAGCGCCTTCATCGCCGCCGGATCGGCCTGGGGTATCGGGCGCGTACCCTTGACGACAATCGCCTTGAGGAGTTTGGAGCCCATGACTGCGCCCATGCCCGGCCGGCCGCCCGAGCGTCCTTCCAGGCTGCGAACGACGGCGCAGCGGTTGAGGTTTTCGCCGGCCTGGCCGATGTTCAGGACGCCGACAGCTTTGCCGTATTTCCCATAGATCCAGTCGTTGGTGACGTAGGTGCCCTTGCCCCAAACCTCATCAGCCGGCAGGAATTCGACCTTGTCGTCCTCGATATAGAGCATCGTCGGATTCTTGGCTTTTCCCTCGACAACCAGGGCGTCGTATCCGGCCTTGCGCAGATGTTCGGAGACGCGCGTGCCCAAATTTCCGTCTCCATAGAAGCCGGTCAGCGGCGACTTGGCGGCGACGACCGCTTTCCCCGTGTTGGGGGCCGGGATGCCGGCGATCGGTCCGAGAGCGACGATAAATTTGTTGTCGGGCCCCAGGGGGTCGGTACCGGGCCGGACCTCATCATAGAGGATCTTAGAGGCGAAGCCGCGTCCGCCCATCCATTTTTTGGCAAATTCTTCGCTGTATGCTTCTTTTTTTGAGCTCTTGGACGAGAGGTTGACTCTGAGAATATTGCCGGTCCAGCCGTTCATGGGGAAACCTCCGCCGAAAAAATAAAGTTCAGGTTTACTTTATATCCGATACCATAGGGACTTCTTTTAGTCAAGCAACACCGGAGGCATCAACTATGTGATTTCGAAGAGGGGCAGGTATCGCCCCTCGCCCCCTGGGGAACCAGTCCCGTCGGTTCCCCCCGTCGAAAAATCGACGGGACCCCCTTCCGCTATGGGGGCTTGGGGGCAATACCTGCTCCTCTTCGAAATCATGCGAGCGGAGATAGTTACATCATCACTCGGCTTCTTGCCTTGACTTGTCCATTTTTGTTAAAATAGCCGGCGAATTTGAGTGCTTATTTGAACTAATAAGAATTCCTCCCCATAAGAAAAGCTACCCTAAAGAATATAGAAGAAAGAAATGACGGACATGTCGAAGTGGATATCGAAGTCTAGAAGGCCAGCCCATGCCTGACGAAGAATCCGTCTTCGCTAAGATCAAGCATGCTCTCATCGGCAAGCCCAAGAACATCAAGGATCCCGGGCTTTTTAACAAGCTAGCGCTGATCCCGCTCCTGGCCTGGATTGGTCTGGGTGCGGACGGGCTCTCTTCGGCTTCCTATGGTCCTGAGGAGGCTTTCAAGGCCCTCGGCAAGCATACCTATCTCGCGATCTTCCTGGCCTTAGCCACAGCCACGACAGTTATCATTATTTCCTACGCCTATTCGCGGATCATCGAGTATTTCCCGAGCGGGGGCGGAGGCTATTACGTTGCGAGCCAGACACTCGGAGAAAAGGTGGGCGTCGTTTCGGGATCGGCCCTGCTTGTGGATTACATCTTGACGCTTACGGTTTCCATTGTCTCCTGCGGCGACGCTATTTTCAGCTTTTTTCCGACCTCCTACCAGTCCTATAAAGTCCCCTTTGAGATTTTGGCGATCTGTCTTCTCGTCGTCCTCAACCTGAGAGGTATCAAGGAATCGGTCACCTTCCTCAGTCCCATCTTTATTACCTTTGTCATCACTCATATCATCCTGATCGGGTATGGAATATTCTCCCATGTTCCTCAGATCGGGCCCGTTGTCCAGACCATTGGTTCGGATTTCAAAATGGGCTTGACCACGCTCGGCGCGAGCGGCATGATCTTGTTGTTTTTTAAAGCCTTTTCCATGGGCGGCGGCACTTATACGGGCATCGAAGCAGTTTCCAACAGCCTTCAGATTTTGCGAGAGCCCAGAGTCCAAAACGGGAAAAGGACCATGCTCTATCTGGCGGTATCCCTGGCAGTTACGGCCGGAGGGATTCTGGTCTGCTACCTGCTCTTGGGGGTCGCGCCTGTGGCGGGAAGGACGCTCAATGCCGTCCTGGCCGGAAAAGTGTTTGCCTCGTGGGGCATCGGTGGCTTCTTGGCTCTGATTACAATCTTTTCCGAGGGGGCGCTTCTCTTTGTCGCCGCCCAGGCAGGTTTGGTTGCCGGGCCGAGAGTCATGGCCAATATGGCCGTCGATTATTGGTTTCCGCACCGATTTGCATCTCTGTCCGACCGCTTCACTATCCAGAATGGAGTGCTGCTCATGGGCGGAGCAGCCATCCTTCTTATTCTTTATTCCCACGGCTCCATCACCACCCTGGTCATCATGTATTCCATCAACGTCTTCTTGACCTTCTCGATAACCGAGCTCGGCATGTCCAAGTTTTTCATCAAGAATAGGAAGAAAGAAGAGAAATGGAAGAAGCATCTTCCCGTTCATATCGTCGGGCTAATTCTGTGCTTGACCATCCTTGTCATCACCACCATCGAAAAATTTGCTCTGGGCGGCTGGCTGACTTTTCTAATTACGTTGATCGTTGTTGTCTTCTGCTTCCTGACGCGAGCCCACTACAACAAAGTCCGTGGCGGCGTCAGGGAGTTGGACGATCTGCTCTTGAACCTGCCCATCAAAGGGCCCGTCAACACCGCGCCCGTAAATCCTAAAGAGATGACGGCCATCCAGCTGGTCAACGGCTACAATGGTTTCGGTGTTCATACCTTCCTCTCCGTAACCCACAGTTTTCCCGGCGTTTATAAGAATTTTATCTTTGTCTCTGTCGCCGAGGTGGATGTCAGCTCGTTCAGGAGCTCGGACGCCGTATCCTGCCTCGAGGGGGATGTCTGTGATGCCTTGAGAAAATACGTGGAACTGGCGAGGAGACTCGGCTTTGCCGCCGATTCCCGGTATGAAATGGGAACGGACATCGTCCAGACGGCCAGCCGGCTTGTCGAATCGATCGTCAAGAAGTTCCCCAAGTCCACGGTCTTCGCCGGGCAATCCGTTTTCCGCCAGCCGGGCCTCATCCATCGGATCATGCATAATGAAACGGCCTTCGCCATTCAGCGGGAGCTGCGCTGGAAGGGAATCACGACGGTGATCCTTCCCATACGGATAAATATCTAGGGGCCGGCCGAAGGCGTCGCCCCGAAAATTCGCGGAGAGGAGGAAAATGTGGCAGCCAAGAAACTCTACCGGTCTCTGAACCAGAAGATGATGGCCGGTGTCTGCGGAGGCGTGGCCGAATATTTCGATGTCGACGTCTCGATCGTCCGCCTCATCTTCATTGCCATTGCCCTGGCCAGCGCCCTGTTCCCCATGTTCATTTTCTACATCGTTGCCTGGATCGTCATCCCCGTCCAAAGGGCGCCCCAAGCAGAGGAAAAGAAAGATTAGCCCCATAAGTTTGACTTGGGCGCCCATATCCGATATAAACGAGTTGTCATCAACCGGATAAAATGATTGAGCCGATAGACATCCCCATTAAGCATCTCGCCCTAGAGGGAGTCTTTAAGTCCGGCAAGGGGAAGCTGGCCGCCCTGCTGGCCCAAAAAATCGGCGGCAAGGTCATCCTGGACAAAACGGAAAACCCTTACCTCAAGGATTTCTATGACGAGAAGGAGGGGGCGGCCTTCCTGGCCCAGCTTGTCTTCCTGGTCAACCGCTACCATCAACAGGTCAGACTCATCCAAAGGGACCTGTTCGAGGACCGGATCATCTGCGATTATATCTTCGAAAAAGACAAAATCTTTGCCTACCAGACGCTCTCCGACGAGGAGCTCGTCGTCTATGAGCGGATCTACGGCGTCCTGGCCGAGCGGGTTCCCAAGCCCGACCTTGTCATCTATCTCCAGATTTCGCTCCCGACCCTTCTCCGGAGGATCGCCAGGGAGGGAAGCGCCTTGGAGAAGAATATTTCAGAAAAATACCTCCAGGACCTGATCGAGGCGTTCGATTATTTTTTCTTTAATTACCAGGCGACCCCGCTGCTGGTTATCAAGTCCGATGAGCTGGATTTGACGAACGAAGAAGATGTCCAGGACGTCATCGAGCAAATCAGCCAGATGAAAAAAACGCCCCTCTTCTACGTCCCCCAGAGCTATGCCGGCAAAGACCTGAAAAGGAAATGACTTTACCCCAATCCCGCGTTTCAGGCGGGATGGGGAGAAAGGAAGGGCCATGGCCTCAAACAACAATCAACGAATGACTATCCCCGGCCTGCAGGCAAAAAAGGCGAACCGGGAGAAAATCGTAGCCCTGACCGCCTATGATTTTCCGATCGCCAGGATTGTCGATGACGCGGGGATCGATCTCGTTCTCGTCGGGGACTCACTGGGAATGGTCGTCCTCGGGTATGAGAACACGATCCCCGTGACGATGGATGAAATGATTCACCACACCAAGCCCGTGGTCAGGGCCGCCAAAAGGGCCCTGGTCGTCGGCGACATGCCCTACTTTTCTTTCCATCTGGCGATTGAAAACTCCGTGTCCAATGCCTCCCGGTTCATCAAGGAGGCGGGCGCTCATGCGGTGAAAATCGAAGGGGCCTCGAAAAAACGGCTCAGGCTCATTGAAAACTTGGTCGAGGCGGAAATTCCGGTCATGGGCCATGTCGGCCTGACGCCCCAATCCATCCATCATATCGGGCAATTCAAGGTCAAGGGCGCCGGGATAGAAGAAGCTAAGAAAGTGATACAGGAAGCCGCCGACCTGGAAAAGGCGGGAGTTTTTGCCATTATCCTGGAATGCATCCCCATGGAAGTGGCCGGAATCATCACGGCCAAAGCCGGCGTCCCGACGATCGGAATCGGAGCGGGCCCCTGGTGCGACGGTCAGATCCTCGTTTTTCATGACCTTGTCGGCTACTCGAGGGGTTATCTTCCGAAATTCGTCAAGAAATATGCAGACCTCCATGCCGTCATCAGCGGGGCCGTGGGGCAATATAAAGAAGACGTTCAAAAAGGCGTCTTCCCCGACGATGAGCATTCTTATCACCTCAAGCCGGAGACGGCACAATCCTTGAAGAAAATGGGAAAAAAATGACGATCGTCACGTCGATTGAGGAGATGCAGGCGGCTTCGAAGAAGGAAAAGGCCGCTGGACGGACAATAGGGCTCGTCCCAACCATGGGATTCCTCCATGAAGGACACCTCAGCCTTGTCCGGGCAGCCCGGAAAAAAGCCGACGTTGCCGTTGTCAGCATTTTTGTCAATCCCACCCAGTTCGGGCCGAGGGAGGATTTCTTGACTTATCCGAGAGATTTCGAGCGCGATGCTGGGATGCTCGAAAAGGAAGGTGTGGACTATATCTTTCATCCCGAGGCCGCCGAGATGTATCCGGAGGGATACAAGACTTATGTCGAAGTCCGCGACCTCGAGGACAAGCTCTGCGGCAAGTCCCGTCCCGGACATTTCCGGGGAGTCTGCACCGTGGTCCACAAGCTTTTTCAAATCGTCGGGCCGGATTGGGCGTTTTTTGGACAGAAGGACGCCCAGCAGGCAATCATCCTTCAAAAAATGGCCGGGGACCTGAACCTGGCTGTCAAGATCGAAGTCGCGCCCATCGTCCGAGAGCCGGATGGGCTGGCCATGAGCTCCCGCAACACGTATCTGAATCCGGACGAGCGGAAGGCGGCGCTCGTTCTGTCTCAAAGTCTTAGAGAAGCGGAGCAGGCCGTCCGCGGCGGTGAGCGAAGAGCGGAAGCCGTCCTCGGCCGAATAAGGGAGACCGTCGGCCAGCAACCTCTCGCCCGGATCGATTACGCAGAGGCCGTAAACACCGAAGACCTGAGCCCCGTGACGGAGATCGTCCGCGGGACTCTTATCGCCCTGGCAGTCTATATCGGTAAAACCCGTCTAATTGACAATATTGTTATTTAATAAATACGCTATAGATATAATGGCGGTCTCTAGGCGGTGCTAAGCCGTCCAAAAGCCTCCGTAGCGGAGGGGGGACCCGTCGGTTTTTCCGACGGGGGGAACCGACGGGACTGGTTCCCCGGGGTTCG
>Ga0315268_10002288_pt1 | contig 21778 bp, 18 predicted proteins | sample C1_top_MG_FD_204535 | JGI IMG/M metagenome (GOLD analysis project Ga0315268, IMG submission 204535) | Sediment microbial communities from Yellowstone Lake, YNP, Wyoming, USA - C1_top | ecosystem: Environmental > Aquatic > Freshwater > Lake > Sediment | place: USA: Wyoming | collected 2017-08-01 | reverse complement strand
CCAGTTCGTGAGCCAGGCGTGGGCGCCCGTCGTCGTCGTCGCCAGGCCCTGCCCTTCGTGGCAGGCCGTGCAGCCGAACTTGGTGAACGGATGCGCCTTCACCAAGGCGGCGTCCACCTGCGGATGGCCCTTGTACGGGTTCTGCGTGAACGGCGTCTTCATCGTGGGGTTCGTGTACTCGTCCATGCCCACGTGGCAGGTGATGCAGCGGTCGTAGCGGTCCAGGTCTCCGACGATGATCTGCTTGATCTCGAGCGGGGCATGGCGCGCCGCGGACGCCTGCGCGCGGAAGGCCGCGGCCTTGGCCGGATCCTTCTCGGCCGCCGCCTCCTTGTCGAACGCGTCCGCCGTCATGCGGTAGTAGTTGCTCTGGTAGGTCTTCCACTCGGCGTTGTTGTCCTTCAGCAGCGCCCAGCAGAAGACGGAGAGGAGCAGGATATTCGCGGCGTAGAACAGTTTTTTGTAGCTCATGCCAGTGTCTTAGATGTTCATGCTGATCGTCGGGATCGTCAGCACATACTTGATGTTGAACGTCAGACGGGCGCACATCTTAAGGAGCACGCCCATCGTGCACACCACCAGGGCCATCGTGACCAGGTACCGGGGCCAGTCCAGCGCCCGGATGTGGCGCTGGGGCAGGACGAAGCCGAAGTAGAAGGCCAGGCCGCCGAAGAACAGCATGAACGCCCCTGCGATCGGGCCCATCTTGCCCATCGCCATGCCGGCGGCCGAGAGCGCCACCAGGACGGCCACGAAGCCCGCCATCAGCTTGCCGCCGTTGAGCTCCTTCTGGATCAGCTTCGGAAGGAGCATCGCCCCCGCGAACAGGGCGCCCAGGACCGGGATGCCCAGCAGAATCGGCAGCGCGCCGACGCCCTTCGGGCCGAACACGCTCCACGTCGCCGCGGGCGCCGCCTTCAGGCTGTACCAGGACTCCCACGGCCAGTACCACGCGTAGCTGGGTCCGCGGAAGAAGTAGCCCATCACGATCAAGGTGAACCACATCACGATGCCGAACAGGAACAGCGAGTTGGCGAACTTGCGCTCCTTCCAGGCGTACGTGCCGACGCCCTTCGGGTTCGTGTCGATGTAGGGGATCGCCATCAGGCCGACGATGATCAGGCCGGGCAGCAGCACGCCGGCGATCCACGGATCGAAGTACACCAGCAGTTCCTGCAGTCCGACGAAGTACCACGGGGCCTTCGACGGGTTGGGCGTGACGTTGGGGTTGGCGATGACCTCGAGCGGCGCGTTCTGCAGGATCGACCAGATCATGATGAACAAGGTCGTGCCGGCCGCGCCGATGTACTCGCGCTTGACCAGGTGGGGCCACACGTCGATCTTCTCCTCGTTGGCCTGGTACGGCGCCGCCGAGAAGGAGTCCTTGCGGATGCGCCAGAAGTGCAGGATCAGCAGGATGCCGACGACGAGGGGCACGGCCACGCAGTGCATCACGTAGAAGCGCAGCAAGGTGTTCTCGCCGACCATGGTGCCGCCCAGCAAGGTGAAGCGCACGTCGTTGTTGATGTGCATCCCCATCAGGCCGCCGAACGGGCCCTCGTTGCCGAGGAACGGCGTCGCGCCGGCCATGTTGGTGCCGACGGTGACGGCCCAGATCGCGAGTTGGTCCCACGGCAGCAGGTAGCCGGTGAAGGACAAGAAGAGCGTCAAGGTGAGCAGCAGCACGCCCACGCCCCAGTTGAACTCGCGCGGCTTCTTGTACGCGCCGCGCAGGAACACGCTGACCATGTGAGCGATGACGGCCATGACCATGGCCTGCGCCGCCCAGCGGTGGGCGTTGCGCAGGAACATGCCGAGCGTGACCGCGTACTGCAGGTCCTTGATGTCGCGGTAGGCCAGGCCGACCGTCGGGCGGTAGTAGAACATCAGCGCCACGCCGGTCAGCGTCAGCAGCAGGTACAGGGCGAAGGAGATGCCGCCCATGCCCCACGTGTACGCCCACTTCAGCGCGCGCGGGCGCGCCTTGACGGGGTGAAGGTGCAGCCACACGTTGCCGATGATGTGGGCCGCGCGGTCGCGGGGCGTGTCCTTCCAGACGCCGCCCCGGAACACGGAGCGCCAGAGCTGGGAGTCGATGACCTCTTTCTTGATCTTTTCGGTGTCGAGGGTGGGCATAAAGTGGTCAGGCCGCCGTGTACGGCACGAAGAACGGGGCGAGCTCGCGCTTGCCCGGCATGTCCTCGAGCACGGACTTGTCGATGATCAGGTCGCCGGTCAGCGCCAGTTCCACCTTCGCGCGCCACAGCGGGCGCGGCGCGGGGCCGGCGATGACGTCGCCGCCCATCGTGTAGTTCGAGCCGTGGCACGGGCACTTGAAGCGGTTCTGGTCGCTGAACCAGCTCGGCGTGCAGCCGAGGTGCGTGCAGCGGGCCCACAGCGCGTAGAGGCCGGTCGGCGTGCGCACGATCCACATGCGCTGCTCGTTGAGCCACTTGGTGGAGACGCCCAGGTCGTAGCCGGAGATCGGGCCGGCGTTGAACTTCTGGGACGGCTCGTAGATCACGTTCGGGAACATGAACCGGGCGCCGGCCGCGGCGGACGCCGCGAAGAAGGCCGCCAAGGTGCTCCAGCCCAGCCACAGGAAATCCCCGCGCGTCATCGCGGCCGCGGGCTTCGGGGGCGCGGCCGGGGACGGCGCCGCGGGTACGGGATTCGTCGAGGGTTCGCTCATGTTTTTTCTTTCTTACCTATATTAGTATCGAGCGTTCAAAAAAGTCGGCGGCACAGAATAACAATTGAACGCGGGGCTGTCAAACCGGCTCACGGCGCCGCCCTCGGAGCCTGCGCGGCGCGCTTGAGCACCCAGGCGGCGAAGCCGTCGTGCGGCATCAAGGTCTCCGCGTCCCAGGCGTACTCCAGGCCCTGCAGGTCGTGCGGAAGCTTGCCTTCGATGCCGCCGCGCGCGATCAGCACGGGCACCACCAGCGCGCGGCCGGCCTTCGCGCCGGCCGCGACCGTCGCGCGCAGCGCGGCCACCGACGCGGCGCGCACGGGAGGCGCGGCGTCGTCGCGCAGGACCGCGAACGAGGCGGCGCGGAAGCCCCCCTCGCGGCGCACGAAGTCCGCGTGGCGCGCGAGGGTCTTGTTCCACGCGCCGACGGCGGCGTCGTCCACGGGGCCGTGGGCGACGAGCACGACGGTCTCGGATTTAGGCTCGCGGCTCAAGGCCCGCGCCCGCTCAAGCAGTATGCGGGAAACGAAAACGTCGTCGTCGAGGGCCGGGGTCAAAACGACGGGAAGACGCGTCTTCACCCGTTCCAGCGAGAACATGAAGTGATGCATGGGCGCGTGCATGGCCGCCATGGCCGCGGCGGCGGAGCGCAGCACCTCGGAGGGCTTGTCGCTGAGGCCCAAGGTGTAGCGCATCTGGTCCAGCACCTCGGAGCGAGAGTGCACGAACAAGGGAACGGCGACCGCGCGCGCGACGCCGCGCGCGGCCAGCGCGTCCAGCGCGGCCTGCAGGGTCTTGGGGTCGGCCATGCCCAGCGCGGCCTCGGTCGGGACCTTCGCGTCCACGCGCGCGCGGAGCGTCTCGACCTGCGCGTTCCAATCGGCGTCGCCGCCGTGCGCGAGGAGCAGGATGCCGTAGCCGGGCTTCGCGGCGGGCGCGGCCGGCGCGGCGGCGGCCAGCGCCGCGGACAGAAGCAGAAGGACGGCTCTCATCGCGGGGGCTTCTCCGAATGCTTGAGGCTGAGCTCGCGGCCGGTCGCCAGGGACTTGGCCCAGGCGTCGAACTCGGCGGCCTTGGCCTCCACGATGGCGCGCGCGGCGGCCACGGCCTCGGCCCGCGACGACATGTTCTTGGCGACGATGGACTCCAGATCTTCCAGGCGATACAGGAAAACGCCGTCCAGCTTGTGCACCGACTCCTCGATGTCGCGCGGCATCGCGATGTCGATCAGGAACAGGGAGCGCCCGCCGCGGCGCTTGGAGGCCGCCTCGACGATCGCGCGCGTGACCACGGCCGTCGGCGCGCCGGTCGAGGAGATGACGACGTCGGCCTGCGCCAGCGCCTCGGGAAACGCCTCCCACGTCACGGCCTCGCCGTGGAAGCGGGCGGCCAAGGTGTAGGCGCGCTCCCAGGTCCGGTTGGCCACCGACAGGCGACCGATGCCGCGCGCGACCAAGTGCTTGGCCGCGAGCTCGGCCATCGCGCCGGCGCCCAGAATCAAGGCGCTCTTTCCTTCCAAGCGGCCGAAGATGGTCTGCGCCAGCGAGACCGCGACCGAGGGCACCGACAGCGAGCCGGCGGCGATCGCCGTCTCGGAGCGCGCCTTCTTGCCCACGTACATCGCGCGCTGAAAAAGGACGTTCAAGCGCTTGCCGGTCATGCCCGCGGCCTTCGCGAGCTCGTAGCCGGTCTTCACCTGGCCCAGGATCTCGGACTCGCCGATGACCAAGGAGTCCAGGCCCGAGGCCACCGCGAACAGGTGGCGCACCGCCTCCAGGTCCGCGCGGACCTCGGCCTCGTCGGCCACGGCCGCGCCGGCCAGCTCGGAGAGGAGCTCGAGCAAGACGGCGGCGTCGGGCGCTTCGCCGGGACGGCCGGCCGCGTACAGCTCGAAGCGGTTGCAGGTGGACAGCGCCACGGCCTCGGCGACGCCGCGGGCCTTCAGCTCGGCCAGGACTTTCTCCACGGGCACCGACGCCAGCGCCTCGCGCGCGGCCGAGGCCGAGACCTTATGGCTCCAGCTCAGGGCGGCCAGCTTCAACGCGGCCCCCCCATGAACACGTGGCGGCCGCTGAACAGCTCGGCGCCGAAGAAGGTGATCAGCACGGACGCGAATCCCCAGAGCGAGACGTAGACGGTGCGCCGTCCCCGACGGCCCGCCCCGTAGCGCATCCATAGAAACGCGCCGTAGATCGCCGCGGTGACCAGCGCCAGGATCATCTTCGGGTCGGAGGTCCACACGCGGCCCCAGTCGATGTACGCCCAGACGAAGCCCATGACGAGTCCCGCGACCAGCACCGGGTACGACCACGCGACGATCTTCCCGTTGAGCGCGTCCAGCTCGTCGAGCGAGGGCAGACGGTAGCACAGCTCCGTGGGCTTGCGCGACTTGATCTGGCTCTCCTGAATCAGCAGGGCCACGCCCACGCCGAAGGCGTTGGCGAACGCCGCATAGGCGGTCATCAGCAGCATCGGGTGGAAGTTGAGCCAGTACGAGCGCAGCGGCTGGGCCAGAGGCGCCGCGTCGGGGTTGGCGAAGATCACGGCCGCGCCCAGCGCGCCCGCGGCCCAGGGCAGGACGAACGCGCCCAGGATGCCCAGGCGGTTCTGCCCCTCCACGATGAAGAACGCGGCGGCCAGCGCCAGCGACATGTAGGACAGCGCGCCGAAGAACGAGGTCAGCGGCAGGAAGAAGCGGTTCTCCGGGTAGACCCAGAACGCCGCGACGTGCGCGACGAAGCTGAGCACGTGGAGCGCCAGGCCGACGCCCAGCAAGGCCAGCATCGCGCGGCTGGCGCGCGCGTCCTTGGAGAACAAATAGCCGAAGGCGGCGAAGGTCGCCGCGGTATAAAGGAAGAACGCGCCCCAGGCCAGCACGCTTTGCGCCGTCACGCCGATGATTCTACCATTTCGGTCCCGCTCGCGTCGAATGCCCCGGCGAGCGCCCGCCGATGGCGTTTCCGTTCATTTCACTCTCGCCGGTGAAAGTGAAATTCACGGATACGCTATTTCACCGCGTCTGGACACAGTTGGGCACACCGCCGCGGGACCGAAAGAAGAAGGCCCTCTCGTGGAGAGGGCCTTCTCTTTCGACGGGCGGGCTGAGTCGGTCTAGTCGCCGGACCAGGGATTGAAGGAGCCGCCGCGGATGGGCGCGTCGGCGCACAGCTTCTCGAACAGGGCGATCTGGGCGGGAGTCGCGCCGTCCTTCTTCAGGCTCTCGAGGGCCATGTAGTAGGACATGTTGTACTCGGTCTGCGACCACGGCCGGCCCTTGGACGCGATCGCCGAGTTCGCCGCGGCGCGCACGCGCTCGTCGGTGATCGTGGGAGCCTTGCCCTTGACCCGCTTGATCACGCCCGACAGGCCGACGACGCTCAGCATCCCGCCGAACACGGCGCCGATGTCGACGTTGCCCGGGATCGGACCCTGCCAGCCCTGCGGGACCTGGAACGCGCTGCTCGCGGCCGGCGCGTGGTTGATCGCGTAATAGAGCGCGGCGTAGATTCCGACCGTCGCGGCGGCCAGGCCGAGCCAGATCGCCGCGGCCTTGGCCTTCTCCCACGGCTGGGGGACGGTCTCGGCGCCCGTGGCGGCGTTGATGGACTTCAGTTCGCGGCCCTTCTCGCCGCGGATCACGTAGACCAGTTCCGCGGGGCCCGCGGCGCTCCAGCGCGCCTCGAGATCCAGCGTGCGCGCGTCGTCGCCGGACTTGGCGACCGCGGCCATCGGCGAGACCTTGATCGTCTCGGAGACCAGCTGGGCCGGGAAGCCGGCGAACAGCCGGACCGGCCCCAGGTCCTTCAAGCCGTAGGCGTCCACCTGCGTTTCAGACACCATCGTGCGGCGGACCTTGACCTCGTAGGCGCGCGGGCCGGGGCCGAGCTCCAGATGCTCGCGCGGCGAGACGAACGTGAACGTCCAGTCCTCCCCCCACGCGCGCGGCGTCAGCGCCGCGGCGGACAGGCGCAGGTTGTCGGGGCGGTAGCCGTGCTCCGCGGCCAGGCCGCGGACCGCGTCCAGCGCCGCCGCGTACACGAACGTCTCGAAGCCGTCCACGGGACTGGCCGGCGAGATCGACCGCTTCAGCGTCGGGCCCGTCGCGGCCGCGGCCTTCTTGCGGCCCGAGCCGAAGCCCAAGCCGGCCAAGGTCCCGCCGAACAGCATCTCCCAGCCGCCGGGAGCGACGGGACCGGAGTACGCCGCCGGGGCGTGAGACGCCGCGTAGTAGAAGCCGCCGTAGATCGCCGCCGTCAGCGCGAACAGGCCGGCGCCGGCCAGGATCCGCTTGAGCCGCGTTCGCTCCGCGGGCGCCACCAGCCCCTCGACGCGGTACTTGGCGACGTCGGCGAGACCCGCGAGCGCGGGAAGATCCTTCGGGAGCAGGCCGTTCTCCTGCGCGGCCTGCAGCGACGTCACGCCGTCGAAGACGACCTCGACGTCCTTGCCGGAGACGCGGTTGTCGTCGCCGCTGTACGGGTTGAAGCTGTCCTTCACGCGGACCGAGAGCACGCCGGGGATCGCGCCCAGGCGCGCCTTGTACCCGTTCTCGACCGCCGCGTAGGCCGCCGCCTTCGCCTTCTTCTCCAGCACGGGCACGACGTTGTAGCGCGACACGTCCGCGACGCCGTCGATGGCGGGAAGGGTCTTCGGGAGCGCGGCGACGGCCGCCTGATAGGCCTGGAGGCCGGTGAAGACGACCTCGATGTCCTTTCCGGACGCCCGGTTGTCGTCCCCGCCGTAGGGGTTCCAGCCGTCCTTCACGCGGAAGGAGACCGCTCCCGGCGCGCCCGACAGGGAGCGGATATGACTTTGCTCGAGCGCCTCGTAGGCCGCGCTCAGCGCGCCCGCCTCGACCTCGGCCTTCACGTTGTAGCGCAAGACGTCCTTGATCCCTTCGAGGGCGGGAAGCGTCGCGGGAAGCTCGCCGCGGCCCTTCTGGAAGGCGTCCACGCTCGCGAAGACGACCGTGACGATCTTGCCGTCGGTGTCGTTGAGGGTGCCGCCGTAGTAGAAGTCGTTGTCCTCGACCTTCACCGCGGCCACGCCCGGCAGGGCCATGAAGCGCGCGCGGTACTCGTTTTCCAGAGCGGCGTAGCGGGAGGCCGTGTCGTCGCCGGGCTTGGAGCGCCAGCCGAACAGCCCCAAGGTCCCGCCGAACATCAGGCCGCCGTCCAGCAGGTCACGGCCGTGCTGCGAGATCGACTGCTCGCCCAGGCGCACGATGTCGGCGAAGGCGTGGAACATCGCGTAGTAGCCCGCGGCGGCGGCCGCGACGATGGCGACCGCGACGCCGACCGCGACCGCGTTTTCGGAGACGCCGGCCTTCGGCCGGGACTGCGCGCGGGTCTTCGACGCCACCGACATCAGGACCTCGCGGGTGACGGACGGCCCCTTGCCGGCCAGCACCCACAGGTTCGAGGAGCGCGGGTCGCCGGTGGTGCCGACCGACAAGGTCAGCGCGCCCGGAACGCCCTTCTCCATGTTCGCGTCGGTGCGGTTGCCGGTCCTGGGCATCTCGCGGCCGGAGAGCGTCTCCCCCCAGCGCGCCAGCCAGCCCGCCTTCGCGGCGTCGTGCGGCGCGTACATGCTGTCGCCGATGACCAGCACGTCCTTCGGCTCGGCCTTCAGCGCCTTGGCGATGTAGGCGGCGGAACCGGCCTTGGTCACGATCGAGAAGTTAATATAAGGAGGGTTCGCCGGGTCCTTGGCGAAGCGCGGGTTGACCTCCACGTCCAGGCCCCGCTTGCCCAGCTCTTCTTGAAGAATCGCGGCCGCGCCCTTCACGGCCTCGTTGCTGGAGCCGACCTTCAGCATCAGCGCGTAGCCGTACGTGCCCCAAGACTCGGACGGGTTGTTGTTGCCCTCGCTGGGGAAGTGCTGCTCGGCGCCGATTTCCTTAAGACGCGCCTTCGTCGCCTCGGCGGCCTCGGCCACCTTCGCCTTCGACGCCTCGTCCAGCGCCGGCGCCTCGAACACGCGCACCGGCTCGCCCTTTTCGTCGTAGCGGTACACGCGGCCGCCGGAGTTCGCGGCCAGGTACATCCCGGCGCGCGTCGAAACCGGCAGCGAGGCCAGCGACTCGAACACGGTCAGCTGGTGCGCGCGCTTCTCGTCGCCGCGGTCGGAGATGACCACGAAATCCTTGCCCGCGGCCTTGACCGCCTGGATCGCCGAGACCATGTCCTCGGGGAGGACCTGATTGTAGCCGGCCAAGGTGTCGTCGTAGTCGGAGAGCACCACGGTCTTGTCGGCGGCCCGCGCGATCAGCGTCTGCGTGAGCGCCGGGCCCGCGGCGGGCAGGCTGTTGACCGCGCCGGTCAGCGCGGCGATGGTCTTAAGAAGGAAGCGGTGGACGCGGTACGAGGTTTCGGACGCGACGGTCTTCCCTTCCGCGGGCGCGGCCGCGGCGGGCACGCCGGACTTCGGCGCCTCGGACGGCGCGGACGCGGCGGCGGAGAATCCCAGCGACGGCGCGCCGGCGTTGAACGAGCCGGCCACGTCCGAGATCTCGCCGGCGCCGGCGGACTTGCCGCCGGTGATGACGTCCTCGATGTTCCGGCCCGCGCTCGCGGCGCCGGAGGCGGACGTCTGGGCCTTCGCGGCGGCCTCGATGTGCGGCGCCAGCGCCTTCGCCATCGCGGGGACGGACGCGGCGGGCGCGGCGGCGGGCGACAACGCGGGAGCGGCGGCGGCCGGCGCGGCCATGGAGGCGGCGGCGGGCGCGGCCAGCGCGGACGCGGTCAGGGCGGGAGCGAACGCGGGAGCGGCGGCGACAGCTCCGCCGGTCATGCCGGGGACGGCGCGGATTCCCTCGATGGGCGCGGCGCGGCCGATCACCTGCGCGAACAGTCTGGGGGCTTCGAAGCCCGGCGACAGGAGGACGAGAGCGGCGGCGAGGACGGAGGCGAGCGCGGCTTTAAGGCGTCTGGCCATACGGGTCATTTTTGCTCCCTGTTGGTCCGGCGTCTATCCTTATGATACCAGCGCTCCCGCGGCGCGCCCTGGGCCGAACGGGAAGAAGCCCAACTCTTATGGCCTAGGCCTTTGGGCCTAGAAGCGTCTAGGCCTATGGGCCCTAGGTCGGTCCAAAGGACCCGGCTAGACTAGGACCATGAACCTACTCCGCGCTCTCCTCCTTCTGAGCCTGACCGCCGCGGCCGCGAACGCGCAGTTCTGCCCGCTGGGCGAGACCGAGCGCAAGATCGTCACCTGCAAGGCCTCCGTCAGCATGGACGACTGCCGCGCCGAGGCGCAGAAGGTGGGCTGCACGGTGGTCCGCTCGCTCGAGCTGATCCACGCGGTGGTGGTGGAGATCCCCTCGTCCCGCGTCTTCATCGCGGAGACCAAGCTGGACGCCGCCGCGAACGTCGAGCGCCACGACACCGACCGCAAGGTCCGCTGGCTGCGCAACCTCCCCGACAACGGCTTCGGCGCCATCGACCTCAACGAACTGACCCGCCGCATCAAGGACACCCTGCCCAAGGCCGGCGCCCCGGCGGGCGGCCCGCAGATTCCCTGGGGCGTGGCGCGCGTCGGCGCGCCGGCGGCCTGGCCGCGCACCCAGGGCCGGGGCGCGGAAGTGGCCGTGATCGACACCGGCATCGACGCCTCCCACCCCGACCTGGCCGGCCAGGTGGCCGGCGGCGTCAATATTCTCGACCCGAAGCACCCGGACGCGTGGACGGACGACGAGGGGCACGGCACGCACGTCTCCGGAACCATCGCCGGCAGCGGCCGCAGCGGCGGCCTGGCCGGCGTGGCGCCGAGGGCCAAGCTGTACGCGGTCAAGGTTCTCGACAAGGACGGCAACGGCAACTACGACGACGTGATCGCCGGCATCGAGTGGGCGATGAACCACGGGATCAAGATCGCCAACATGAGCCTGGGCGCCGACGAGGGCAGCGAGCCCCTGCACCGCGCCGTGCAGGCCGCGCTGGCCAAGGGCATGACCATCATCGCCGCCGCGGGAAACTCCGGCGGCACGGTCGGCTTCCCCGGCGCGTACCCGGAGACCATCGCCGTGGGCGCGTCCGATTCCTCCGACCACGCCGCCAACTTCTCCAGCCACGGGCCGGAGGTGGACTTCATCGCCCCCGGCGTGGACATCCTGTCGGCGAAGATGGGCGGCGGCTACGTGAGCCTGTCGGGCACGTCCATGGCCTCGCCGCACATCGCGGGCCTGGCGGCGCTGGCCTACGCCACCGGCGCGACCACGCCGGCGGCCCTGCGCGCGGCCCTGGACGGCGCGGCGCGGCCGATCAACGGCTTGACTCCGGACTACGAAGGACGCGGCATGGTGCTGGCGGGCAACATCGGCGGGCGCGGGCTGAACGCCGGCGGCGAAACCTTCGCGATGGCGAGCGCGCGCTAGACGCGGACGGCGTAAAGATTTAGACGGGCGTCGGACCGTTCCAAGCCTAACCCCGGGCGACGTGGGAACGGACCGGCGCCCGTCATTATTTTTGAGGGGCACGCCGGAGCGCCGTGCTCAACTGTGGTCCGGACACACCAGCCCACGCGCGTGACCAACTGCGTCCGGACGCAGTAGCTCACGCGGCCGGCCGCCGAAAGATTATTTGCGCTTGAAAGCGAAAGGGCCGAACGACTGCATCACCGGCATCATCTGCAGGCGGTTGATGTTCACGTGGCGCGGCAGGGTCGTGGACCAGAAAATGGTCTCCGCCACGTCCTCGGCCGACAGCGGCTCCAATCCTTTGTACGGCTGGGCCGCCTTCTCGGCGTCGCCATGGAAGCGCACCAGGGAGAACTCGGTCTCGCACAGGCCCGGCTCGATGTCGGTGACGCGCACGTTCGAGCCGAGAAGATCGGCGCGCAGGTTCAATCCAAACTGTTTAACAAAGGCCTTGGTCGCGCCGTACGTATTCCCCCCCGGGTACGGGAAGTCCGACGCCGTCGAGCCGATGAGAACGACGTGGCCCTCGTCGCGGGTCACCATCCCCGGAAGCACGGCGCGAACCGTGTAGAGCAAGCCGTTGATGTTCGTGGCCACCATGGTTTCCCAGTCGTCCATGTTCGCCTCGTGAGCGGGTCCCAATCCCAAGGCGAGGCCGGCGTTGGCGACGAGCACATTGACGGCGGAGAACTCCTTGGGCAGTCCCGCCAGGGCTTTCTCGGTCGCTTTACGATCGGTGACGTCGAAATTGAGAGTGAAGCAGCGCGCGCCGAGCTCCTTCTTCAGCGTCCGGAGACGATCGGCACGGCGACCCGTCGCGATCACCTTGGCCCCGGCCCCCGCGAAGCGCCGGCACGCCGCCGCCCCGAACCCGGACGTGGCTCCGGTCACCAGCACCGTCATATTTTTAGGATCGACGAAGGGCTTCAATCGGTTCCTCCGGTCTTGCCCGGCTCCACGGCGACGACCAGCGCATGGGCGTCCAGGACCAAAGTCTTGATCTCCTTCCAGTCCGTGCTCCGGTCCAGCTTCAGGCACACCCAGCCGTGGTGGTCGGTGTAGCGCGGCAGGGAGAACCGGCGGTCCTCCAGGAAGTCGTCCACGCGCGCGTCGCCGACGAACAGCGACAGGGTCTGCACGCCGCGCAGCTCCTCGTACTCGGCGAAGATCTTCTTCTTCCCGGCCCGCCAGTTGGCGTGGCCCCAGGACGAGGTCTCGGCGGCGCCGGGGATGGCCCGGCAGATCTCGCGCAGGCGCTTGAGCTCGCGCTCATCGCCGCTCGTGCGGGCCATCAGCGCCGGTCCTCCAGCTCTTCCCAGCGCTTGAACAGGGCCTCGACCTTGGCGTGGGCCAGCTCCACCTTCTCCTGGCGCTTGGCCAGCTCGGCCGAATCGGTGGCGACGGCGGGATCGTCCAGGGCAGCGCGGGCCTTGGCGGCGGCTTCCTCGGCGGCGGCGATGGAGCCTTCCATCTTCGACAGTTCCTTGGCTTCTTTGGGCGACAAGACCGGCTTGTGCTCGGCGGCGGCGGGCTCGTGGCGGCGGACGGGAGCGGGCGCCCGGCTTTGCTCGTCCTTCCACTCCTCCCACTGGGACAGGTCGGCGAAGAAATTGGAGCCGCCTTTGCCGTCCAGGGCCAAGATCTCCTTGCTGACGCGGTCCAGCAGGTAGCGGTCGTGGGTCACCAGGACGAGCGCTCCCGGGAAATCGAGCATGCTCTGTTCCAAGACCTCCAGGGACTGCAGATCGAGATCGTTGGTGGGCTCGTCCAGCAACAGCACGTCGGCGGGCTCGAGCATGAGGCGGGCGATGAGCACGCGCGACTGCTCGCCGCCGGACAGGCGGCTCAGCGGGTATTCGAGCTGCTCCTGGCGGAACAAGAAGCGGGTGGCCCAGCCGTACACGTGGATGCGGCTCCCCTTATACTCGACCTGCTCGCCGGCCGGGCACAGGGCGCGCTTCAAGGTCATGGTCATGTCCAGCTGTTCGCGGTGCTGGTCGAAGGTCACGACCCGGAGCTTGTCGGCCATGCGCACGGTTCCCGCGTCGGGCTGAAGATGGCCGGCGAGCATCTTCAAGAGCGTGCTCTTGCCGCTGCCGTTCTCGCCCAGCAGGCCGAGGCGGTCGCCCGGGCTCAGGATCAGGTCCAGCGGGCCGAACAATTTCCGGCCGCCCATGCTCTTCTCGACTTTCAGCAGTCGGATCAGGCTCTTGCTCTGGCGCTCGCTGCCGGTGAAGTCGATGTCGGCCGCCCGGGTCTGGGCGTTGCGGAACTTAAGCTCGCCCAGTTCCGCCTGCAGATCGCCGGCGCGGTCGATGCGGGCCTGCTGCTTGGTGGAGCGGGCCTTGGGGCCCTTCCTCAGCCAGGCGATCTCGTTCTTGACGATGCCTTTCAGGACGTCGGCGCGGGTCTCCTGATCGGCGAAGAGGGCCTCGCGCTTCTCCAGGAAGTCGCTGTAGTTGCCCTTGCTGCTGAAGTGGCCGTCCTCGTAGCGCTTGTTCAGCTCGACGATGCGGTTGCAGACCCTTTCCAAGAATCGGCGATCGTGGGTGACGGCCAAGAAGGCGAAGCGCAGTCCGGACAGAAACTTCTCCAGCCACAGGACGCCGTCCAGGTCGAGATGGTTGGTGGGCTCGTCGAGCAGGAGCAGGTCGGGCTCGCGCACGACTTGGGCTAAGATGGCCAGGCGCTTGCGCCAGCCGCCGGACAGCTTGGCGACGAGGAGGTCGCCGGAAGCGAAGCCGGCGCGCTCCAGGCCGTCCTCGACGCGCATGTCGATCTCATAATCCTCGAGGCCGAGGCCCTGCAAGGATTTCGTCAGCTCGTCGCGGACGGTCCAGCCCTCGTCGGCCAGCTCGAAGCGGTCCTGCTGGGCGAGGTAGCCGATGCGCAGGCCGCGGCGCGGGGAGAGGGTGCCTTCATCGGCGGTCTCGAGGCCGGCCAAAATCTTTAAGAGGGTCGACTTGCCGGCGCCGTTGGGGCCGATGAGGCCGGTGCGCTCGCCCTCAAAGAGGCCGAAGGAGAGATTTTCGAAGAGCGGCCGGACTCCGAAGCTCTTGGACAGTTTCTGACAGGAGAGGAAGATGGCCATGCCGACGAGAGTTTACGATATTACCCCTTCACCGCGCTCGGGCGCGCTCTCCGTCGCCGTTCATCATACAGAAAGCCGCCCCGGAGTCTAGGACTCCAAGGCGGCTGCACCGATCGCCGGCGGCGTCGAGGCTTCCCCGAAGGGACGCGTTAGCGGATCTTCCGCAGGAAGCGATCCTTCAGATTGGCGGAGATGAACGTCCCCAATCCCTTCCCGGCGAGCGCGAGCGTCTTCATCTTGCTGATATTCTCGGGCCCCGCGGACTGATTGGTGTAGCGATAGACCGTATGGTCCGCGAACCGGATCGTCAAGGCGTCCTTCTTGATCTCGAACTTCGAGACCTTGGAGTCCCCGCTGAGATTCTTGTAGCGCACGAACATCTTGGGTCGTCTGGGAGTTAACATAGGAACATTATGCGACAAACGCCGCCGGAATGGAACCGACATTCTCAGCGCCGCGCCCCGTTCAGGACGGGCGCCGCGTCCAGCAGGGCCACGGTGAAGAGGCTGCCCTCCCCCGGCTTCGATTCGACGGTCAGCTCGCCGCGCATCGCCGCCACGGCCTGACGGCAGAACGTCAGCCCCAGCCCCGTCCCCGTGCCCTCCTTGCGCCCCGCCCCCCCGGCCTGCGCGTATCGGTCGAAGATGAACGCGAGGTCCTTGGGATCGATCCCCGGCCCCGAATCCCGGATCGTGATCGCCGGCCGCCCCGTCGCGTCGCGCCCGGCCTTGATCGTCACCCGCCCGTCCTTGGCCGAGAATTTGAGCGCGTTGTTGAGCAGGTTCTGCAGGGCCCGGCCCAGCAGCTGCGGATCCGCCAGCGCCTTCAGCCCCGGGGCCGCGTCCACCACGACCTCGATGCCGCGCTCCTCGGCCAAGGAGGACTGCTCCCGCACGCACTCCCGGATGAAGGCGTCCAGGTCCAGCGCGGAGCTGGTCACCGGCATCATGCACGCGTCGAAGCGCGCCACGGCCAGGTACAGCTCCAGCATCCCGATCATCCGCCGGCAGTTGCGCACCGATATCTCCAGCATCTCCGCGTCGGGCGGCGGAGGCGGCGTCTCGGCCGCCTCCATCTGCAGCTCGCGCAGCACCGCGTAGATGTTGGTCAGCGGCGCGCGCAGGTCGTGCACGGCCATCGCGCGCCAGTCCTCCCGGCGCTTCTCCTCCGCGGCCCGCGCCGACACGTCGGTCAGGAAAGTCAGCCGCGCCCCGGTCGTCTCCGCGCAGCGCCGCGACGGCGGCAGGCGCAGGCAGCGGACGTTCAAGGTCGCGCCCGCCCCGAAGCGCCCTTCGATCGTGAAGGACGAGCCTCCGCCGCCGCGGCGGCGCAGAGGACAATGCGCGGCGGCGCAGCGCTTATCGGGATCCGTGAGGCGCGCGCAGAGCAGGCCGCACAAGGACTGTCCCTTCCATTTCGCGCCCGACACGCCCAGGAGGGCTTCCGCGGCGGGATTGATATAAAGGAGGCGGCCCCGCGAATCGGAAACGCAGGAGCCGTCGGACATCCCCTGCAGAAGCCTTTTGATGGACGCCGCGAGCCGCGCCATGACGCCTCGGACGATGTGCGCCGTTGAGGGGGTGAAATCAGTGTAGCCCCGGAGCGGAGGCCCCGCAAGGGGGACGGGTCTTGCCCGCGCTTGATATTCGTCAAGCGGCGGCCGCCGGCCCCGCGCGAGCGGGACGCGGACGGCCGCCGGACGCACGCGGCGGGACTTCGGCTCGAGCTAGAGCTTTTCCGCCTTCTCGACGACGATCGCCTGCAGCCCGCCCTTCTTGGTGAGCGCGCCGGTGACCTTCGCGTTCTCGCCCGCCAGCTCCTTCGCCGACGCGAACGCCTTCTCCGCCGAGTGGCTGCCGACGACCAGGTAGAGTTCCCCGGCCTTCGTCACCAGCCCCAGCGGCTGGCCGTCCTTCACGCACGTCTTCGCGCACTTCGCGTGCTTCTCGCCGGCCGCGCCGTGCCCCAGGTAGCAGCCCAGGTCCACCAGCTCGCCCGACAAAGTCGTCGCCGCGGCCGCCTCCGCCTTCTCGTCGTGATGACCTTCGTGCGCCGCCGCGTACCCCGCGCTCAGCGTCAGCGCGACGACCGCGATCCACAGTTTGTTCATGTTGTCTCCTTTAGGGTTTTTTGTCCGTCTCGGGCAAAGTTCCGCCGACCGCGCCTTCCAGCGCGGCGCGCGTCGTCCAGTAATCGCGCAGCGCCGAAATCCACTCCAGGCGCGCGGCCAGCAGCGCGGACGCCGCCTCGCGGCTCCCCGTCTTGGCGGCGACGCGCGCCCGCGCCGGGATCAAGGTCTCGCGGCAGCGCCCCGCGGCGCGGCGCGCCGCCGCCAGCCGCGCGCGCAAAGTCTCCAGCTCGGCCGTCAGCGCCGCGTCCGCGTCCTCGGCCCGGGCCTCGGCCTCCGCCGCGCGGGCGTCCGCCGCCTCCAGGCGCGGCACCATCGTGGCGAACAGAGGCATGTCCATTTCGACGGCCGGGCCGGCCAGGCGCGACCCGTCGGGCTGCTTCTCGGCCGCGACGCCCAGGCGCAGCGCCCCGGCGCCCGAGGACGACCACGCCCGAGCGCGCTCCGACGCCGCGCTCGCCGCCGCCAGCGCCGCCTGGAGCGCGGGCCGGCGCTCGCGCGCCAGCGCGGCCAGGGCGCCCGCGTCCGGCTCCGCGTCCGCGGGCGCGGCCAAGGCCGCCAAGGTCCACCAGCCGGAGTTCGTCGGCACGCGCATCAGCCGCGCCAGCCGCGAGCGCGCGGCCTCCAAGTCCCCCTCGGCCCGGTCCGCGTCCAGCGCGGCCTGCTCGGCGTCCGCCGTCTCCACGTCGGAGCCCCCCGTCCGGAACGACCCGGCGCGCTCGCGCAGGAGGACGACCGTCGCGCTGGCCGCCTGCACCGCGTACACCGCCGCCTTCGTCTCCGATGCCAGCGCCAGCGCCGCCTCGGCCAGGACCGCGTCGGCGCGGCGCGACTCCGCCGCGCCCGCCCGGCCTCGGCGCCCGGCGCCGATCAGGCTCCACAGGTCGAAGGTCAGCGCCATCTGGGTGCGGCCCGCGCCGTGCCCCGCCTCGTGCGAGGCGATCAGCTTCGGCTCCTCGGGGCGCCCCTCCGCGCGGGCCGTCGCCTTCTCGGCCGCGGCCCGCGCGCGCGCCGCCGTCAGCGCCGGCGCGCGGCTCAGAGCGACCTCGACGGCGGCGTCGGCGGTGAGCGGGATGTCGGACGGGCGCGGGGGCCTGTCGGACGGCTGTGCGCCGGCGGCCGAGGCCAGGACGACGGCGGCGGCGGCGATCATGGAAAGCGTCATCGTCACCCATCATGGAAAATTGCTCGCCCGAGCGCAACTCCCCCCGCTCCGACGAGAGCGGAGCCCGAATCTTAATTTATTGGTGCCAGGCTTTAAGGGTTTGACGGCGGTCAATGACCGCATAAAGGCGCGGAATGATATACTGTGCGGATGAGCGAGAAAAACACTCTGGATTTCCACGGTTCGGGCCTGTGGGCCGTCATCCTCGGCGGCTCGTCGGGCTTCGGTCTGGCGACGGCTAAAAGGCTGGCACGCGCCGGCTTCAACATCCTGATCGGCCACAAGGACAAGGAAGGCACCGTCGAGACCGTCATCAAGCCCCACTTCGACCAGATCCGGGCGAGCGGCGTCAAGCTCGTCACCCACAACATCAACCTGTTCGACGAGGACGGCCGCGGCGAGCTGTTCGAGAGCATCGTTTCGAACTGCGGGCCCGGCAAGGTGCACCTGTTCATGCAGTCCATCGCGGCCGGCTCCTGCCGCCTGATGATCGAAGACAAGACCCCCGACTTCCGCGGCCAAGCCATCAAGGGCCTGGCCGACGCGCTGGGACTCCCCCCCGAGAAGGTCAAGGCCGCCGTCAACACCGCCTTCCACGACAAGGGCTGCGACGCTCTTCACACCCTCGCCGATTCGCGCATTCCGTACCGCGAGGAATTGCTCACCCAGGACGATCTGGCGAAGACCATCTTCATGATGGGCTACGACTACCTTCTCTGGGGCCGCGAGCTCTGCAAGGAAGGACTTCTCACGAAGGACGCCCGCCTGGTGGCCATGACCTCGGAAGGAAACGAGGTGGCGTGGAAGGGCTACGCCGCCGTGTCCGCGGCGAAGACCGCGCTCGAGGCCTCGTGCCGCGCGATGGCCGTCGAGCTGGCGCCGTACGGCGTTTCCTCCTATATCATGCAGGCCGGCATCACCGACACGCCCGCCGGCAACGCGATCCCGAACTTCGACCTGATGAAGGCGCAGGCGCGCATCCGCAACCCGTTCCACCGGCTGACCACGCCCGAGGACGTCGCCGAGACCATTTTGGGCATCTGCGGGCCGACCTTGCGCTGGGCCAACGGCACCATCATCCGCGCCGACGGCGGCGAGGCGATCTCCGGCCTGTGAACACCCTCCGGCCGAGCGCGCCCTTCAGCATACTCGGGATGGGCTGGGCCCTCCCGAAGACCGTCATCGACAACGACTTCCTGCACAAGGAAGTCGGCCTGAAGAAAGGTCCCGAGTGGGTGAAGTCCCGCCTGGGCATCGACACGCGCCACACCGTCCTGAGCAAGGAGTACATCCTCAAGACGAAGAACGCGGACCCGCGCCAGGCCGTGATCCACGCGCGCGCCCTCGGCGAAACCCCGGTCACCTTGGCGGTCAAGGCCGCGCAGAAGGCGCTGGCCCACGCCGGGATCAAGCCCGCGCAGATCGGCATGGTGGTCTGCAACTGCGACCTCCCCTTCGACCTGGTCCCGTCCACGGCCTCCTACATCGCCAAGGCGCTGGGCGTCGGCACCGGCCCGCACATCGACATGAACAGCGCGTGCTCGTCGTTCGCGCGGCACATGATGTACCTGGGCGACCTGAACGAGAAGGCCTGGCCCGAGTTCGTGCTCACCGTCCAGACCGGCGCCTACACGACGCGCACCAACTACGCCCCGGACAGCTACGACGGCTACCTGTGGGGCGACGGCGCGGCCGCCCAGCTCTGCTCGCTGCGCCACCCCGGCCGCCTGAAAGTCGAGCCGCTGGTGTTCGCCTCCGACCCGGCCGGCGCCGACGACGTGAAGGTGGACTCGACGGCGCACTTCTGGCAGGACGGCGCGAAGATCCGCGAGTTCTCCATCCGCAAGACCGTCGAGATGTTCGAGACCATCGCCGCGGCCAAGAAGCTGTTCGCCGAGGACGTCTACACCGTCACCCACCAGGCCAACGCCGTCATGATGGAGTCCATCCTGGGCCACCTGCACCTGCCCAAGGACAAGCACATCATGAACGTGCGCACGCAGGGCAACATCGCCGCGGCCGGCATGCCCTCGGCCGTCGCGCAGAAGCTCGACTCTCTTCACAAGGGCGACCAGATCGTCTACGCGGTGCTCGGCGCCGGCCTGGCCTGGGGCGGCGGGTACATGGAGGTGCAGTAATGTCCGATATCGCCGTCGTGACCGGCGCCTCCGGCGGGATCGGCGCCTCGATCGCAAAAATTATTCACCAGAAGTCCGAAGGACAACTGACGCTGTGCCTTCACTACAATGGGAACGCCGCCGCGGCGAAGGCGGTCTCCGATGGGATTCCCAATTCGTTCATCGTTCAAGCCAACCTGTCCACGGCCGAAGGCCGTAAAACTCTTTTAAACGCCGTGCTCGCCAAAGGCACGCCGTTCTGCCTGGTCAACAACGCCGGCATCGACAAGCCCCACGAGCCGGCGCTCATGATCGACGAGGCTTCGTACGATAAGATCATGGACACCAATCTTCGCGGCCCGCTGTTCCTCATGCGCGACTTCGCGAAAGAAATGGCCCGCAACGAAAGCGGCGTCATCGTTAATATTTCTTCCGTATTGGCGAACAAGTCCGTCATCGGCTCCGCCGTGTATCGGGCCTCCAAAGCCGCCCTCGAAGCGCTGACCCAGCAGTTCGCCTTCGAGCTGGGCCCGAAGGGCGTGCGCGTCGTCGCCGTGGCCCCCGGCTTCATCGAGACCGCGATGACGGCGGAAATCCCCGCGGAACAGCGCGCAGGCATCATGAAGGACGTGGCGCTGGCGTCCTTCGGCTCGCCGGACGCCGTCGCCGAGACCGTCTGGCACGCCATCGAGAACCAGTATCTGACCGGCGCCGTCATCGCCGTGGACGGGGGCATGGGACTGTGATGAGCGACCTGACTCCGGCCGAGGTGCTCGCGCTTCTGCCCCAGCGCAAGCCGTCGCGCTTCGTCGACGATATCCTGGAAATCAGCGCCGGCCACATTCTGAGCAAGCACGTCTGGACCGAGGAGGACTGCGCCGGTCATTTCCCGGGCAATCCCGTGGTGCCGGGCGTGAAGATGCTGGAGATGGCCGTGCAGACCGCCTTGATCGCCTGGGGCTACTACCTGAAGGACGCCGCGGACGGCGCGCAGGACGCCTTCTTCACCGAGGTGGAGCGCGCCGCCTTCAAGAAGAGCGTGCGCCCCGGCGAGGCCGTCGTCTGCCGCGCCTCGTTCGGCAAGGACGGCTTCTACCGCGACGGCCGCATCTCCGCCGAAGTCGAGTCCAAATTTCTGGGCGGGCCGAAAGACGGCGAGATCGTCTTCGCCGGCAAAATCACCGGGGTGTGGGTCCCCAAGGATTCGGAGAACCTGACATGAGCCGATTCTCGAAGCGCATCGTCGTGACCGGTTACGGCGCCGTCGCTCCCAACGGGCTGGGCGTCGAGGCCTACCGCGCCGCTCTGATGGCCGGCAAGTCCGGCATCTCCCATCACGAGGAGCTCAAGGCCCTCAACTTCGCCTGCCAGATCGGCGGCAAGCCCCCCGTGGGCCCCGACGAGGCCGAGGCGCTGATCTCCGGCCCCGACCTGGCCAAGCTCAACGAGGCCATGGTGTACGCGACGATGGCCGCCGTGGAGGCCGCGCGGATGTCCGGCTCGGCCGTCGATCTCAAGAAGGGCTACAACGAGACCCCGGTGGACTGGGAGACCGGCGCCATCATCGGCTGCGGCATCGGCGGCATGGACACCATGTTCGACGAGCTGGCCCCCGTGATGTCCGAGGCCGCCGACGCCGAGCCCGGCATGGGCTGCCGCCCGATGGGCACCGACATCGTGCCCAAGATCATGGAGAGCTCGGTCTCGGTCGCGATCGGCAAGTTCCTGGGCCTGGGCGGCCAGACCACCACGAACTCCTCGGCCTGCAACACCGGCACCGAGGCGATCTTCGAGGCCTTCAAGCACATGCAGCTGGGCTACTGCGACTCCATGTACGCGGGCGGCGCCGAGGGCACGCACGCGGGCACCTGGTCCGGCTTCGACGCGATGCGCGACGTGCTCTGCTCCAAGTTCAACGACCGCCCCGAGCGCGGCTCCCAGCCCATGGGCGCGGGCGCCTGCGGCTTCGTGCCCGCGGGCGGCGCGGGCGTGGTGCGCCTGGAGACGCTCGAACACGCGCAGAAGCGCGGCGCGAAGATCCTGGTCGAGCTGGTGTCGGCGTTCTGCAACTCCGGCGGCCAGCGCGACGGCGGGACGATGACCTTCCCCAACCCGGACGGCGTGGCGCGCTGCATCCGGACGGTTTTAAAGGACAGCGGGGTTAATCCA
>Ga0315268_10002287_pt1 | contig 21783 bp, 22 predicted proteins | sample C1_top_MG_FD_204535 | JGI IMG/M metagenome (GOLD analysis project Ga0315268, IMG submission 204535) | Sediment microbial communities from Yellowstone Lake, YNP, Wyoming, USA - C1_top | ecosystem: Environmental > Aquatic > Freshwater > Lake > Sediment | place: USA: Wyoming | collected 2017-08-01 | reverse complement strand
CAGCCGTATCGCTTCCTGTGCTTTTCGATCAAGTTTGCGCCCATCTTTTTTCATGCAAACTCTGACCACAATCTCAATCCTGAAGTTCCTCGTGTGTCGCCTTATTTACTGACTCATGAGTAAACACGTTTTTTGGCCCGGAATAATCCACCGCTTTGACAAAAGCCCCTGCCACATCGCTGATATGGATATAATCCCACGTATTGCTACCGTCTCCCCATATCTCTATTGGAATACCCTTGAACGCCTGGTGAATAAAAACCCCAACCGCACCTTGCGCCGTTTCGATGCGCTGTCGCTCGCCATAGGGATTCGCAACTCGCAGGGTGATCGCCTTGATACCGTGCATGCGTTCAAACAGGTACAGGTATTTTTCTATGGCGAGTTTGGTAATGCCAGATGAAACCAGGGGATCGGTAGGATGCTGCCCATCTATCGGCAAATACTTGGGAATGCCATATACCGTACCGCCGGAAGAAATAAAAATGATTTTTGGAATCTTCTTGATGACCATGGCATTTAGCATTTGCAGTGTAGCCACCAAGTTGCTCTGCACATCGTAGATTGGATCATCGTTAGAGTTTTTTGGCAGGGTGGTAGAAACCAAGTGCAACACCACATCAGCACCGTCAATGGCTTCACTCATATCATGGGTACTTTGCAGATCACTAGTAACCCATTCTATCCGTTTGCCTTCTGTAAACTTCAGGTACGGTTCTACCAGTGGCCGTTCAAAAATTAGCACTGAATGGCCATCAAGCAGCAGACGATCCGCGATCATCGAGCCGATAAAACCATCGCCTCCAAAAATTACACATTTCATACTGTTTGTTTCTCTCTATATATTTCGTCTTACAGCGAGTGGAATCATGCTACCAGTTTTTGATCATGTCGAGCGACAAGCTAGTCATCTAGAAGCAGCTTTGGTGACTTCTTCAATCGTTCACAAGACAATCTTCTTCGTAGTTCGTAACGATTCATTGGTAAGGATTGAGTTGTAAATCTCTACCACCTCTTTACCTTGGCACTTCTGTAAAACCGATATGTTTTAGATGCTCATCAACGATTTCCGCCCTGGAGCAATACATGGCAGGGCCGCTGCGACTCCGGTTAACAGTTTGTTGAATTTATCGGTATTTGAAAATGTAGAAATTCTTTGACCTCTCAGGAAGCTCTACAATCGATTTTTAGATCACTGGGAGGGGTAAAGTGACCCCAGAAATTCACTGTTTTTCAGCAGCTATTGAGAATTTCAACAGACTGTTAAAGCTGAAATTGCATGCGCAATTTTTTCAGGATGCCAAACATCATCCTGATCACAAAAGGCAACGTATTCTGTCCCGATCGATGCGGCACTGCTCAGCAATTCAAAAAAACTGAGGGCCGGGCCAAGATTGTTGTATCCCTCCAGTATGTCTATACGGCCCTTAGCTTGTTCGCTGTCCAGAATACTTCTGGTCATTCCAATTCCATTTCAACCCGGAAAATCCAATAGGCGTTTCGACCGGAGGGAGAAATCCGCTTAAAACATGATCCCTCACGGAGCCTGCCCCGAGCGAAGCCGTAGGGTTCGGGATGACAATGCACGGAGCACCAGGGGGGTAAAGGATACTGTCATTCATTATGCGATTATGGGTATTGGCTCCATTAATTACAACGACAAGCAGATGCCGTGAAGATAACGGGACAGTGACCATAGGGCGCCTGCGGTTTCAGCCGGGCACTTCATGATGCCGTGTGAATACAGCAGATTCAGCCCGGCGCCCTCACGAGAATTTACCCCGAAGAGGTTCCCGTGTCCTTTGGGGATGAAACATTCCGGCCGAAAAAATTTCCACTGGGTTCGCCCTAAATTGTTAAAATGATCGTCTAAATACCGGGTACTAACCAGCCTAGATGGAAACATCCAACCCAACACCGCAGCCCATAGGCGCATTATTGCTGCAACGTGCGCTGATCAATGCCAAAGACATAGACAAAGCCCTGGTGTTTCAGCAGCAGTTCAAAGGGCGTTTTGGCGCGATACTGGTGCGCATTGGCGCCATTTCCGAGGATGCCTTATTGCCTGTTCTTGCAGAGCAACTCGGGCTGCCGCTGTTTGCGTCCGATCAGCTCCCGATGCAAGCCGGCGACATCGTTGCGGCCATTCAAAGCAGTAAACTATCGGCAGACTGGTTTGTCGATCAGCGCGTGCTGGTCTGGGAAGGGGCAGACGGCGCCATCCAGTGCGCCTCGCGCAATCCGATCGACAGCAATTTGCAGGAGACGCTTTCGGCGGCTTATCCTTCGCACAAGCTGACCTGGGCTCTGGCACGCACCCAGGACATTGAAAATGTACTCAAGCTGATCAAGTCGGCCTCACCGGGAGAGCTGCAGGATGAAGTCGCGCATCTGCGTGAACTGGCCGAAGAGGCTCCCGTCATCGAACTGGTCAACAACCTGCTGTCGCAAGCCATTGACGACACCGCATCCGACATCCACCTGGAACCGGAGGAGCGCGTATTTGCGGTGCGCTACCGGATCGACGGAGTACTGCATTTGCACATGACACTGCCGCGCGAACGTTTTGACGCGGTCGCTTCGCGCATCAAACTCATTTCCGGCATGGACATCGCCGAACGGCGCTTACCGCAGGACGGGCGTATTTCCACCCGTGCCAGCGGGATAGAAATGGATATTCGCGTTTCCTGCGTACCCGGCGTGAACGGTGAATCCATCGTCATGCGCCTGTTGCCGAAAGAACGCACCGATCTCGATCTCAACTCGATGGGCATGGAATCGGATCATTTGCAGCAATTCACCCGCTGGATAAACGAACCGCATGGCATTCTGCTGGTGACCGGGCCGACCGGTTCGGGTAAAAGCACCACGCTGTATGCGGGGCTGGACAAGGCGAATGACCGGACACGAAAAATCATCACCGTGGAAGACCCGGTCGAATACAAAATGCCCGGCATCACCCAGATCCAGACCCAGAGTGACATCGGTTACACCTTTGCCCGCGCCCTGCGCGCCATTCTGCGCCAGGATCCCGACATCATCATGATCGGCGAGATCCGCGACCTGGAGACCGCTGAAATTGCGGTGCAATCGGCGCTCACCGGACACATGGTGCTATCCACTTTACACACCAACGATTCATTAAGCGCCTTCACCCGCCTGCTGGACATGGGCGTAGAACCCTTCCTGGTCGCCTCTGCGGTGCGTGCCGTGCAAGCACAACGGCTGGTGCGCAAACTCTGTGACAAATGCGCGATACCGGCCGCACCTTCGCAAAGCCTTATCGAAACGACCGAAAGAATAAAGGCCGGAGCTCCCTACCTGTTTCAGGAGAAATCCGGATGGAGGGTTGCAAAAGGCTGTCCTGCTTGCCGGGGCAGCGGCTACCGGGGACGGCTCGGCATTTACGAATTTCTTGAAGTGACGCCCCGGATTCAAGAGGCCATCATGCGCCAGGAGCCGATATCCGAGATGCTGAAAATCGCCCAGCAACAAGGCTATCGCAACCTCCGCGAAGACGGGCTCATCAAAGCCTGGCGGGGTCTCACCAGCACCGATGAAGTATTGCGCGTTACCGGCTTGAGCGAAGCCGGGGAAATACTCTGATGGATTATATATACCAGGCTGCGAACGCGCAGGGACAAGTCCTGACGGGCCAAATCAGCGCCGTGGATGACCGTGAAGCGATGCGCCTGTTGCAACAGCAGAACCTGATGCCGATTTCCATTGCCTCCGCCATGGCAAGTCCGGCTGACGTACAGGCAGGCGGTAAAAAATCCAGCCGCCAGGACAAAACGCTGGCGATACAGGAACTGACCACCCTGCTCAATGCCGGCGTGCCGCTGGCCGAATCGGTGGATTCAATCAGCATCGCACATGCCGGAACAGCCATCGGCAGCGGATTTTCCAACGCGCTTACCGCGCTGCGACGCGGCGAACGATTCTCCGAGGCCTTGCGTTTGACGGAGCTTGAGCTGCCCGTTTACCTGTATCAATTGGTCGCGGCGGGCGAATTGACCGGCAAGCTTGGCCTGTCATTGCAGACCGCGGTCGCCCAAATGGAATACGAAGATCGCATGCGCCAGGAAATGCGCAACGCGCTGACCTATCCGGCCATACTCGTCGTTTCCGGCATCTCCGCAACACTGCTGGTGTTTATCGTAGTAGTCCCGAAATTCGCCAACCTGCTCAAGGGCAACACGGCAAACATCCCACTGTTATCCAAATGGGTCATCGGCACGGGGATGTTCGTGCAGGCCAACCTGCTTTGGGTCGGCCTGATTTCATCGGCTCTGGTGATGGGAACAACGGCGGCGCTGCGCAACCCGGTTATGCGCAGCCGCGCCTTTGAATGGCTGGCGCGCATGCCGATATTGGGGCAATGGATCACCGATACGGAAATGGGGCGCTGGTCATCCATGTTAAGCGCGTTGCTGGAAAATCGCGTTCCCATCATTACCGCGATGGAACTGGCGCTGAGCGGTGTCAGAATTTCCGCGCTGCGCAACAGCCTGCAACAGGTGCTGCGCGAAGTGCGCGGCGGCGCCCGCTTTGCGGACGCGCTGGCCACCAATCGCGCGCTGGGAGCAACCGGCATCAATCTGGTCCGGGTGGGCGAACGCTCCGGCGAACTCGCGCCGATGCTGCGCGCATTGTCCACACTGTATGAAAATGCCGGGCGCGATAGAATGAAGCGTTTCCTGCTGCTGCTCGAACCGATCGCCATCCTGCTGATCGGCAGCATCATCGGCGTGATCATGGTCGCCATCATGCTCGCCGTGACCAGCATGAACGACGTCGTCGGTTAACCACTGATGTTACGCACGTACATAATGGGAAAAGGCTCGTCCACGAAAGGCACGAAAGGCACGAAAAAAATGCAAGTGAAAATTTTGTTTAAAGCAAAGGGTTATCAGATACCGGGTTCGTCAGCCAACTTCGGTTGCTTTCCGAAAGTATCAGAGGGAAGGATTGTGTTGTGATGCTTTTTCGTGCTTCTCGTGTCTTTCGTGGACAGCTTGTAACACCAGTTAACCATTACATGGAAAATTAGATCAATGAAAAAATCACCGAATGCGCACCGAGGCTTCACCCTCATCGAAATGCTCGTGGTACTCGTCATCATCGGCATGTTGGCCGGCCTGGTGGGTCCAAGGTTATTCGGCCGCGTGGATAGCTCGAAAGTCAAAACCGCCGAAGTCCAAATAAAAATGTTCAAGGGATCGCTGGAAACCTTCCGTCTCGATGTGGGCAGGTTTCCGACCCAGGCAGAGGGATTGCCGGTATTAAACCAGCCACCCACCGAGGAACGCGCCCGTGCGCACTGGCACGGCCCGTATCTTGACCAGGACGTGCCGCTCGACCCGTGGGGCAACCCATACCTGTACAGCCTGCCCGGAGCGAACGGACAACCGTTCGCGCTCTATTCGCTTGGTGCTGACGGCAAGCGCGGCGGCGAAGGCACGGATGCCGATATCGGGATGCTGCCACCGCCTCAGTAACTGCTCACATTTCGACAAGCTCAATGCGAACGGATTCATGGTTAATTTGTGACGGATCAATAACCAACTCCATATCTGGCGGCACGCAGAAATCTCTCAACGGATTTACATTGATCGAGATATTGGTCGTGTTGGTCATAATCGGTCTGCTTGCGGGAGTGGCTTTGCCGCGTTTGTATGCAATCTCGCAGCGTTATGAAATTGCCGCCCAACGGGAAAGCTTGTTGACGGAAATCGGCAATCTGGGATACCGCGCATACAGCAGCGGACAACCGGCAGAACTCGCCTCGCTGGCAGCACCCGTGCCCGCGAGTGCACCCATCAGCATTCCTCCGGGATGGCGGATTGAAACGCAACAGCCGATACGTTACAGCTTCAACGGCATTTGCAGCGGCGGAAAAATCACCCTTGTCGGGCCGGATGAATACCGCGAAGAATTGCAACTGAACCCGCCGCTGTGCAAACCCGCAACCGGCAAGGGCGCGCCGTGAACATCCGCCGCTGCCGCAAGCAACACGGCTTCACCCTGATAGAGGCCATTGTCGCGCTGGTGCTGATCGCGACGACAGGCATGGCGTTGTTCGGCTGGATCAACAGCAACATCATCACGCTGAACCGCGTACAGGAAACCAACGCCGAAAATGCGGCCACGCTGAATGCCGTGGAATACATGCACGACATCAATCCGATGACCACGCCGGAAGGACAAACCGATCTCGGCTCGTATCGCCTGTCATGGAAAGCCGAAGCATCCACAGAACCGCGCGATGGAGCCAGCTACCCTTATGGCATCGGCCTCTACCAGCTAGGCATCTATCAGACCAAAATAACCGTACAAAAACCGGACGGGCAATTCTGGTTTGCCTTTACCTTGCAACAAGTGGGTTATAAAAAAGTGCGCGAAATAATCCCTCCTTTCTAAAACCTGAGCCTCATGCTTCGTAATTATTCATCAGCCATGCCACACCAGTCGAATCAGGCCGGGTTCACCCTGATCGAAGTGCTCGTTGTGCTGATTATTGCTGCATTGATTGGCGGCGTATTGTTTCAGGCGCTTGAACAGGCCTATCGCTTGCAGGACCGCTTTGGGACGGAATTATTCAAGGTCCAGCAGGGACAGATGGCCGCAGACTGGTATCGCCAGACAGTTCAAGGTCTATATCCGGACTTTGCGGACGGCCAAAACATATTTCACGGCGAGGATAAAACATTTTCCGGCTTGACCACCAACCCGCTCGGCGATGAATATGGCGCACCGACCCCGATCACCTGGAAGATCAGGAACAGTCAACAAAACGGCGCCACCGAGCTGGTCTATCTTGAAGGAAAACAGCAGACCACTATCCTGACCTGGCGTGGCGATGAAGCGAGATTCATCTATTTTGATGAACAGCAATCTCCCCACGATAGCTGGCCGCCTCCGCTGGGACTATGGACACAACTCCCGAAGCAGATTCAGCTGGTAGCCAGAAACGCCGGCGAACCCGTCAGCATCGTTGCCGCAACGATGGGCCCGGCCAACCCACTGCTACGCCCGCAGGATTTTTTCGCCCAACCATCTGGCAGTCCTGTCGCGCCTCTGCCGCGCCCTCAAGGCCCGACAGGATTCATTCCATGAGCGCCAAACTTGCACCATCGCACCCCGCCGGCAAACAACAGGGTTTCGTGTTGGTGCTTACGCTTTGGGTGTTGGTCATCGTTGCCATCGCGGCGGAATATTTTGCCGAACGCGTGGCGCGCTCTGTCGAGCTCGCGCAACAATCGCGGCAAAACACCCGCGCAATTATCGACATGGACGGAACGCGCGCCGAAATACTCTATCGCCTCGGCACCACCTCCCTGACCGAATACGGACTGGGACGAGGCAACACAAGCGTAAGTCTAGATAACCGGCCCTATCATGGCCTGGGCAACACGCTGGTGCGACTCCAGGACAATCGCGGCTTACTCAACCTCAATATAGCCGAGGATGACAGGCTGCAACGTTTTCTTGGACTGATGGGCATCCCGGCAGAACAGCGCGGTCATCTGATTGACACTCTGCGCGACTTTATTGATGCCGACGACCTGCGTCGATTAAATGGAGCGGAAAAAGAAGAATATCTTGCGCTCAATCTGCCGCCTCCTCCCAATAGAAATCTCATCACCCCCTGGGAGGCAAGACGCATCATCGGTTGGCGTGATTATCCCCAATTATGGAAAAACGGGCGGCTGGTGGAACTGACCACCACCAGCTCATCCGCAGGCATCAATCCCAATACAGCACCCGCCGAAGTGCTGGCAACACTGCCCGGCGTCACCGAAGAGATTGCTCAAATCATCATCGCCCGGCGCAAATTATCCCCGATTACCTATGAAGGACAAATTGTCGCAATCACGTTGACACCCCTGAATCTGCCAATGGGTATGGGGATTGTCGCCATTCCGAGCGACTCCCTGCGAATCACGCAATCCACACCGGGACTTCCCTGGGCTATCCAGTACAACATCACGTTGACACCCAACGGTAATGAGGCGCCGTGGCGAACCGATTATTACAGCCGTGTGAGCACGGCTCATCACGATGAAATGCAGACCGATATTCCGGAACTGCCGCCGCGCTCCACTGCACCCCCTGAAAAAGCCCCGTTTTGACAGTTCACTGGCAGACATTTGCAGCGATGGTATTGATGCGCAACATGTACTCTACAAATTGCCATTATCAACCCGGAAAATACAGTAGGCGTTTTATCATGAAAAATTCGCTCAAAACAAGATCCCTCACAGAGCCTGCCCTGAGCGAAGTCGTAGGGTTCGGGATGACAATGCACGGAGCCTGCCCTGAGCGAAGCCGCAGGGTTGCTGCACTCGCTTGGCTGATGGATTATCCTGGATCAACACAAATTGTTTATGAAGTGCCGCAACCTGTCCGCGCCATAAAATTGACCATTGCCCCGCTAATCAGGATAATCCGCGCGTGTCAACCCATTCTGATGCTGAACAATCAATAAATGATTTCTCGATTGCCGGTACGCCGCTTTTTGCAAAGCACGGAAAAGACCGAAACACCGCAAAACCGTTTCGGCGCTTTGCAGTGGGTACTGACACGCCCGATGTACCGCTTTCAAATCTTTGATCTCACCCAGGTCCCGGCCAAGAATCGCCCCCAGGCGTTGCGCCTGGAACTGGCGCAATGGACGCCTTTTGCCAGCAGCGATTACTACGTGGGCTGGCATGGGCAACAGGCATTGGTCTGGGGATGGGATGCAGACAAAGTGCAACAGGCCATCGCCGCGCAGGGGCTCAAGCCGCAGCGGGTGCGCATCCTGCCCGAGAGCGTCTTGCAAACACCCATGGAAAATGGTTTATGCCTGAGCCGCTGCCACGAAGGTTTTGAAGGACAGCTCTGGCGTGAAAGCCAACTCGAACGCAGCCGCTGGTGGCCGCAATCGCCGGCGCCGGACGAGTGGCTGATGTTCCAGCGCGATGCGGGCATCCCGCCCGACGAACAGCAGAACCAGCCGCCTGCGCCACGAGTGAATCCGCTGAATGTGCAGCCCTGGGTGAACGAAGCCGGCTCGGCAGGCGACCGGGAAATGCAACTGGAGCGACTGGCCATTGCGCTGGGCATGCTTCTATTGCTGTTACCCACCTTCTGGTATGGCTTCAGTTTCTACAAGATACAGCGCAGCACGGCACAACTGCATGACCGGCAGGCGCAACTGCAAAGCGAAGCCGAGCCGATCATACAGGCGCGCAATCAGGCGCTGGATTACCTCGTGCGCATCGACGCGCTGCGCGCCATCGCGCCTTACCCCGGACAGCTCGCACTGATGGCAAAAGTTGCGGAAGTATTGCCCAAGGATAACTCCTATCTCAAAGAATGGGATTTTCAACAAGGACAACTCAAAATCACCATCACCTCGACCAGCGACATTTCCACCACGTTCCTGATCGGCGCGCTGCAACTGGCCGGCCCCTTCCGCGACGTGAAGGCATTGCCCGGACGCGATCCCAAAAGCGTCACGTTTCAGATGGATGTCATCGGTAGCTGAATATGCTTGACGACTTTCTCAACCAGTTGCGCGACAACCCCAGACTACGCTGGGGCGTGGCCTTGATCATCGGCATATTCTGGCTGTATGCCATTTTGTTGCTGCGCGACAGCCTGCAGGAACAACAGCAGCAACATCGTGCGGCCGCGCAGTCCCTGGCGCGCCTGCGCGCACAATTGGCGCAACCCGAATGGACAGCGCGGGTGACGCCCGCCAAGGTCATGGCCGTGCAACTGGAAGGACAGCTATGGCAAGCCACCACTTCCGGATTGGCGCAAGCCGCGTTTCAGGACCGGCTTAATTCAATCATGGTTAAAGCGGGCGTAACCCGGCCGCAAATAACCGTCACCGTAGTAGATGAAGCCGTGGCGAACTCACCCAATCAAAACCAGGACTCCGGCACCACCACCCCGGCGGACTTATGGAAAATCAGGGCCAAACTGGACTTTGATTTTAGCGCAGCAACCCTGCTGGACTTTCTGAACCGGATCGAAAATAACGACAAGCAAATAATCGTGGGGACACTCAACGTGCGCAAGGAGCCCGCGGCTCATGTCGAAATGGAACTGGTGGGCTACTTCCAGAAACAGGCAACCCCGGCTGCAAAACCGTATAATCAATTGGCGCCGCTCTAGCCATGCGCTTTATTCACGACAATCTTTACCCCTTATTCGCCACCCTGGCAAGCCTGGCTGCGGTAATATGCTGGTTCGGCACATCCGCGCCGGCGTTGCCGGAGACACCCGCCCCGGTCGCCGAATCATGGAGCCTGCCGAAACTGGCGGAGCGCGACAGCAATAAATCCGTTGATGCGATCAGCGCGCGCAATCTCTGGGGCATCGTGGCGGCGGATGCGCCCAAAGAACCGGAATGGCATGTGTTGGGCATTGCCAGAAGCGGGGCTGACCGATTTATCTTGCTGGCCTACGAGGGCAAACCCGTTGAAATGCTCAAAGTCGGCGACACGCTGCCCGATGGTGCGAAAATTGTGCAAATCGAAAAAGAGCGCTTCTTCATCATGACACCGGATAAAAAGAAACTCGCCTTTGGGATTTACAAACATGACCAAGAAAAATAGCGCGCGCTGCCTGCTGGTATTGGCCAGCCTGTTACTGAACGCCTGCGCCGCCGACAAGCCTATCATCCCCGAGCCACTGGTCAAGCCGCGTGCCGAGATACACCCCGAAGAACTGGAACAAACCCTGATCATGCATGGTGACAGCGGCAGCGAACTGACTTTATCAACCAGTATTCAGAACACCCCCAAACTGCCGCCGGCAGACAAGCTGAGCACCCTCAAGCCCGCAGAACCCGCACCCGCCGGAAGCAAGGCGGAGGAAGCCAACATCACCGTCGCCTTCGACCAGATGCCGCTGCCCAACTTCGTACAGGCTATTTACGGATTGATCCTGAAAAAGAATTACAGCATGGACCCGCAAGTGGCCAGCCGCAAGGACCTCGTCACGCTGCGCGCCGCTCAACTGCAAACCCCCGATCAAATCGAAAACGCGGCACGGCTGCTGCTCAAGACTTATGGCGTGGCCGTCACCGACCTGGGTGCGGGCAACTACCGCATCACCCCGGACAACACCCAGACCGGCTATGCGCCGGAAATCCTGCGCGGACGCGCGTTGCCCGAAGTGCCCTTGCCGCTGCGCCCGATCTACCAACTGGTCGAATTACAGGCGGTGCGCAGCAGTGAAATAGTCAGTTGGCTGAGCAAGATATTCGGCAGCAAAGTCAGCATCATCGACGATGCCGCGCATAACACCCTGATCCTGAGCGGCCAGGCTGACGACGTGACCGCAGTACTCGAAGCCATCCACGTGCTCGATCAGCCGCTGATGAAAGGCCGCCAAAGCCAGCGCATCAATCCGGTATTCTGGTCGGCCGATGAACTCGGCAAGAAGCTGATCGATGTGCTCACTGCCGAGGGTTATAGCGCCACCAACTCAGCCACATCTGCAGGACAGTTTCCGATCAACCTGATTCCGATTTCCGGCATCAACGCCCTGATCGTGTTTGCCGCCGACCCGGCCGTGATGCAGCACATCATCGACTGGGCGAAAGAGTTCGACAAACCCAACACAAGCCGCGGTTCGGGAAGCGGCTACTTCACCTACCAGGCACGCTACACCAACGCCGAAAATCTGGCGAAGACAATGCAATCGGTTCTGGGTGAAGCACAAGCTGCACCCGCCGCGCCGAACTATCCTGCCGGAGCCGTGATTGTCGGCACACCCGCCGCAGCGGTCAAACCCGGGCACGTGATCGTGAATGCCGCCACCAACACCCTCATTTTCAAAGGCGACACGCAGAATCACACCCAGTTGCTCAACCTGCTGCAGGAACTTGACAAACCCGCCAAGTCCGCGCTGATCGAAGTGACGGTGGCCGAAGTCACGCTGGACAACACCACCCAGCTCGGTGTGGAATGGGCCCTCAACGCCTCGGGTGTCAGCGGCAGCGGATTTACCGGCGGCACGCTGGGCGGAGTGGCGCTCGGAACGGGGGCATCCACCTCGGGTCTCGGCATAGGTACGAACGGCCTGACCATTGCGCACTTGAACGGCTTGGGCAGTGTGACCGCGTTGATCAATTTGCTGGCCACCAGCAGCAAGGCCAACGTGCTGTCCAGCCCGCGCATCCTGGCGCGCAGCGGCGAAACCGCCAGCATCCAGGTCGGCTCGCAAATCCCCACCATCACCATGCAGCAGACCAATGCCGCCACCGGCGGCGTCGGCGTATTGCAATCCGTGGAATATCGCAATACCGGCGTCATCCTCACGGTCAAACCGATCATCTATTCCGGCGACCGGATCGATCTCGACGTCACCCAGGAAGTCAGCGGCAGCACCCGGGTGGGCGTGGCGAATTCGCCGATCATCGACACCCGCAGGGTGTCAACCCACCTCTCGCTCAAGGACGGCACCCCGGTGTTGCTCGGCGGACTCATCTCGCAGAACAACAGCCGCGCTGAAACCGGTGTGCCGCTGCTCAAGGACCTCCCGCTTATCGGGCAACTGTTCCGCACCAACAACGACGACAACCAGAAGACCGAACTGCTGGTGCTGATCACCCCATACATCGTCGCCGACGACCACGACGCGCAGGAAATCACCGATGCGTTCCGCAGCCAGCTGGGCGAGTGGGCCAAACCCAATACACCGCCCGCGCTGCCAATAAAAAAAGCGACTGCCAGCCCCCCTCAGGAAAAACCGGTTACTCCGGCTGCTCCTGAAAAAAACGACCTCCCGGCGCCAATAACACCCACCCCGTAGCGCGTGCGTAATTCCGATGTTCCTACCGGCGCCGGGATATAAGTTGTTCATGCACACATGGTGTTTTTAAAGCGAATACTGTTGCTGGCAAGCCGAGCATTGTCATCCCGAACCCTACGACTTCGCTCAGGGCAGGCTCTGTGAGGGATCTTGTTTTGAGCGATTTTTCCATGACAAAACGCCTATTGGATTTTTCGGGTTTATCGTTCCTATACTTTGCGTGGGTACGATAGAAGGCAGCCCATGCTGCTGCCCGAGAAATCGACGCCAAATCACCGCCGAAAAAACTCGCTGCATCGGATGCCCCTGAAAAAAGCGGCCTCCCGGCGCCAACAACACCCGCCCCGTAGTTGGCTTAAGCAGGCGGCATGTTAACCATGAAAAACTGGTAGCATATACACTGATTGTTGAAAGACAAAAAAACCGGGCCAAGGCCACTGAGTCACCAAGTAATCATTCCACTTTGAATAATCGATAGGGGTTGTTTTTGCTGAAGCTGCATATAGGTTGTGGAATGCGCCACATTCCGGGATACGTTCATGTCGACATCATGGATGCGCCGCACATAGATCACCGCTGTTTCGTCGATAAACTGCATGTTTTTGCAAACGATTCAGTCGCATTGATTTATGCCTCGCATGTCCTTGAGCATTTCGGTCGCTATGAAGTCGAGGGCGTGCTGAAGGAGTGGCACCGCGTATTGGCGCCCGGCGGCGTTGTGCGCATTGCTGTTCCGGATTTCGCCGCTGTGGTCGAAATGTATGAACAGGAAGGGCTCAGGGACGGCAAAAGCGGGCTGCTTGGATTGGTTTGCGGCGGACAGCGCAACGAATTCGATTTTCACAAAATCATCTTCGACGAGCCTTTCCTGACCTACTTGTTAACCAAGACCGGATTTCGCGACATTCATCGCTGGGATTGGCGCAATACAGAACATGCCCATATAGACGACTTCTCGCAATCCTACCTTCCACACATGGACAAACAGAACGGACGGCTGATGAGCCTCAATCTGGAAGCCATGAAATGATTCGCGCCGGTATTCACCCAAGTGTCATAATCGATTTTGCGGGGAGACTTGATCTCCCTAAATCTACGATCATCGAACCTCTGTCCGTCATCTATGGAGGAGCGGAGGCGAGTCTTACTCTGGGAGAAAGAAACATCATCTATCCCAGTTGCGTTATTCGCATTGAGAGGGGCCATATGGTCACGGGGGATGATGTCTCTTTCGGCCCGGGCTGCCAGATTTACGAACCCAGGGGCGGGTTGGAAATCGGCAACCATTGCATGATCGGCGGCGGAACACTTATCTCCGGCGTTAACCATGGCTATGCACAGACAGATATCCCCATGCGCAATCAACCGCCGATCGTGCAACCTGTAATTATCGAAGATGACGTATGGATAGGCATGGGCGTTAAATTGCTGCCAGGAGTCAGAATTGGTACTGGTTCAATTATTGGTGCGGGTTCTGTTGTAACGAAAAACATACCTTCGCATAGTATAGCTATGGGTGTTCCATGCAAGGTTGTGAAACAAAGAAAGTCATTAACATGAAAAATATATCCGACCCATCAATTCCGGAATATGTATTAAATGATTTGAGGCGCATGATGAATCGCATCGCAGCCAACGAGCACTGGTACGAGCAGCTCTGGCTGGATGTTCCCATCTGGCAGCTGCCGGACGACCTGCTGCGCTTGCAGCAGATCGTCGCCGAAGTCAAACCGAAATGGATTATCGAGACGGGGACGAAATTCGGCGGCTCGGCGATTTTCTTTTCATCTTTGCTCAAGCTGCTTGGTCAGACAGAAGGCGGAGTCATTACCATCGACCTGACGCAATATCGTGAATCAGCCGGGACCTTCAATAATCATCCCCATGCGGACCTCGTCAAAAAAGCGATCGTCGGCGATGCGGCGAGCAAGGAAGTCGTTGACCAGGTTATTGCGGCCATCAACGGCAACGAAGGCAGCACGCTGGTTTTTCTGGACGACAATCACAACGGTGAGCATGTTTACAAGGAAATGTGCCTTTATGCGCCGCTCGTGACTCCCGGGAGTTATCTGATCGTCGCCGACACGGTGTTCGAGGATCTTGCCGGAACCCCGGTCGGCGCAGCGACCGAAAAATATCCTGATGTAATGAACTCCAACCCGCGCGTAGCGGTCAATCGGTTTCTGGCGGAGAGGAATGATTTCAGCCGGGACGAACGATTCCTCGGAAAAGGTATGGGCAATTTCAACGATGGATTTCTGCGCCGGATTCGCTAGCCGGGTTCTTGCTCACGCTCGGTCCGAAGGGTATCGTAAAACTTCCCGATAATGCTTCGGCATTTTTCCTTGGCGTCAACCAGGAGAACGTGTCCACAACCTGGCACGACCTCAAGCTTAACGCTGTCGCCAGCGAGGCGCCTCAAAACATATCGATCAACGTCGTCAACCAAACATGGCACTGCATTGACGTTCCGTACCGGAAACAATGGAACGTCACCAGTCAGGATAAGAGCTGGCACTCGTGCCTGCTCGACAAGATCATAATAGATGCGTTCATAAGCTTTCCCATCGGAACCGACACCAAAAATATTCAGGGCGAATGATTGCCAAAACTGATTGGCCGGATTACTCGCCACTGCGCTGCTTATGGCATTCCTGACATGCCACAGCTTGGCCATTGTCATGGGCGGATCCGCTGCTATTACCCCTCGAATCGGTTCGATGTGAAGCCCACCCATGGCGAGTGCCACTAACAGTTTGTTGAATTTATCGGTATTTGAAAATGTAGAAATTCTTTGACCTCTCAGGAAGCTCTACAATCGATTTTTAGATCACTGGGAGGGGTAAAGTGACCCCAGAAATTCACTGTTTTTCAGCAGCTATTGAGAATTTCAACAGACTGCTAACCCCCCAAGTGATTCGCCGACAACTACAACCGCACGGTTTACAAGCGCAACGGTTACCGCATCCCCAATGTTTTCCGCGAAGCTTTCGATTGTCGCATTCGCAATGGCTGGACTTCGTCCATGGCCAGGCAGATCAACGAAAACCACATCGAATTCGGAATCACAGAGTTGGATCCAGTCAAACAAAACGCTGGCGTCCCTTAGCGCTCCGTGGATCATCAATAGCACAGGACGCGTCACATCGGCTAACAAAACTCCGCTCTTCGCATACAAGCAGAGCGCGCCATCGCGAGTTTGCACCTGATGGATGTCAATGACCGTTTGCATCAGATATGTTTGTTGTGGCCATGTCGTTTACTTATCGCGTCGCATCCCGGCTGCATCCTGTGATTGACTGCACCAAGTGGCCCACATTTCCCGGTAAGCTTTTTCCAGGTTGAGCGTGAACCCCCTGGCATCGGTCAGCGGCGAGTTCGCCATGCGCTCCCGCAGTCCGGCGCGCAGCGCGGCCAGCCGGTCCGGGTCGCCCGCGAGGCGCGCGGCGATCGCCACATAATCCTCCGGCGTGTCCGCCGCCAGTTCCGTCAATCCCAGGCTGGCGAGCATGCTCACGCCCATGCGCGAAATGAATCGGTCTCCGGCCAGCGTCACCACCGGAACCCCCATCCACATCGCATCGAACGACGTGGTTCCGCCGTTGCACGGGAACGGGTCAAGACCGATGTCCACCTGGTTGTAGCGATCGAGGTGCTGCGCATACGAGTCGTCCCAGGCGACGAGTTCGAGGCGATCCTCGGGCACATCGTGCCGCGCAAAATCCTCCACCAGTTGCTGCCGCAATTGCGCATCGTTCAGCCCCCTGGTCTTGAGCAACAGCCGCGACCCCGGCACAGCGAGCAGCACCCGCGCCCACAGCGTGCGCACTTCCGGCGTCATCTTGGCAAGGTTGTTGAAGGAACCGAAAGTGATGTATCCGTTCTTCACGGCAGGCAGGGCGCCCACCGCAGGGCTGTGGTCAATGGGCAGGTAGCAAACAAAAGTATCGGGCAGCCTCACCAGTTCTTCGGTGTAATAACGCTCGCTGAGTCCGGCCGGATCCGCGCTGACATCGGTAATCCGGTAGTCAATCGAACGAAGTCCGGTCGTGGAAAGATAGCCCAGCCAGGTTGCCTGCACCGGTGCAGGCTTGCGCGCGAACACGCCCAGGCGGTTGCCCGCCGAGTGCCCCGCCAGGTCAACCAGGATGTCGATGCGGTCTTCCCTGATCTGCTGCGCCGCCTCATCGTCGCCGAGCGCGCCGATATCGCGCCAGTGCTCCGCCAGCGGCTTCAGGCGCTGCGTCACCTCGTCCGCTACCGGGTGGTTGTAATAACAGTAGACCTCGATCTGCTCGCGCTCGTGATGGGCCAGCACCGGCTCGATGAAATAAGCCACCGCATGATTACGGAAATCCGCCGACACATAGCCTATCTTCAGCCGCTTGCCGGGATCGCGCTCGTTGCCGTGCTGCAACTGTAGTCCCGCAGCCGCTTCTTCAAGCTGTCTGCCAAACTTTACATGCTCCTCGAATATCTCTTGCGCACTGTATCCGGGGGCATAGTTGAGACCGAACAAATAGTTCTGCCACGCTTCAATAAAATCCGGTTGTATTGTGAATGCTGCCTTGTAACTTTCGAGCGCCTCGGCAAGCCGGCCTTGTCTTTGCAGCGCGTGCCCCAGGTTGCTGTGCGCTATGGTAAAACCGGGTTCAATCTTTATCAAGCGCCGGTCCAAATCAATGACTTCGGAATATAGCCCCTTCTCGTTCAGCACATTGCCCAGATTAAGCAGCGCATCGCGATAATCCGGGGTAATTTCGAGCGCCCGCCGGTAACAGCGCATCGCCTCGTCGAGCTCCCCTTCCGACTGAAGCGCGAAGCCGAGATTGTTCCACATCTGCGGACTATCCGGTTTCAGTTTCACCGCCCGGCGGTAGCATTCAACTGCCTCTGTAATCCGCCCCTGCCTTTGCAGTGCGCCGCCCAGGTTGTTGTGCGCATCGGCCGAAGGTCCCAAGGCCAGCATTTCCCGCAGGCACGCTTCGCCCTCGGCAAAGCGGCCGAGGGTAATGAGGATATTGCCAAGATTATTATAATAATCGGGAACCCGTTTGTTCGCGGCTATCGCCTGCCGGATCAACTGCACCGCCTCATCATGGCGCCCGGTCTGGAACGCGATCAGCCCCAGAAGATTCAGCGCATCCGGGTGATTCGGCTGTGTTTGCAGCACTTGGCGGCAGAGCGTTTCCGCCTGGGGGAGTTGCCCCGCATTGTGCTGCGCTGCCGCCGCCTGCATCAGTTGCGCGGCATTCGCCTGTCTTGCCCCGCCCGTTTCTTTTGATTGGCAGCAATGCTTGTATTTTTTCCCGCTGCCGCAGGGGCAGGGGTCGTTGCGTCCCGGCTTCATCGCGCTTCATCCTGCGATTGACCGCACCAATTGGCCCACATTTCCCGGTAAGCCTTTTCCAGGTTGAGCGTGAAGCGCTTCGCATCGACCAGCGGCGAGTTCGCCATGCGTTCGCGCAGTCCGGCGCGCAGCGCGGCCAGCCGGTCAGGGTCGCCCGCAAGGCGCGCGGCGATCGCCATATAATCCTCCGGCGTGTCCGCCGCCAGTTCCGTCAATCCCAGGCTGGCGAGCATGCTCACGCCCATGCGCGAAATGAATCGGTCTCCGGCCAGCGTCACCACCGGAACCCCCATCCACATCGCATCGAACGACGTGGTTCCGCCGTTGCACGGGAACGGGTCAAGACCGATGTCCACCTGGTTGTAGCGGTTCAAGTGATCGAAATGCGTTGCGTCACTGGGCGCAAGTATCAGCCGCTCCTCCCCCACCCCCTGTCCGGCGAAATCGGCTGTCAGCCGCTGCCGCGTCGCCGCGTCCGCCAGTGAGATTGTTTTCAGTAACAGCCGCGAACCCGGCACCGCGAGCAGCACCCGCGCCCACAGCGTGCGCACGCCAGGGGTGAGCTTGGTCAGACTATTGAAGGAACCGAAAGTGATGCCGCCTTGCGCAATGGCCGGAAGACTGCCAACCTCAGGGGCATCCTGCGGCGGCCTGTAACAAACGAAAGTATCGGGCAGCCGGTACAGCGTTTCACTGTAATAGCGCTCGCTCATGCCGATGGGATCGGCCTGAGCGTCGCTGATCCGGTAATCCATCGCGGACAGTCCCGTGGTGCAGAGATAGCCGAGCCAGTTCACCTGCACCGGCGCGGGTTTTCTGGCGAAGGTCAGCAGCCGGCCCTCAGCGGTATGCCCCGCCAGGTCAACCAGGATGTCGATGCGGTCTTCCCTGATCTGCTTCGCCGCTTCATCGTCGCCGAGCGCGCTGATATCGCGCCAGTGCTCCGCCAGCGGCTTCAGGCGCTGCGTCACCTGGTCCGCTACCGGGTGGTTGTAATAGCAGTAGACCTCGATCTGCTCGCGGTTATGATGGGCCAGCACCGGCTCGATGAAAAACGCTATCGAATGATTGCGGAAATCCGCCGACACATAGCCTATCTTCAGCCGCTTGCCGGGATCGCGCGCGTTTGGGTGCGGCAGCCAGTTTCCCTTGAGCGGCGCCTCGAAACGCTGCGCATAAGCCAGGTGCTCGGCGTACGATTCCGCCTGGGTATGGCCCTCGGCATATTGCATCGTCAGCAGCAGATTGCCGTAGGCTTCGTCGAAATCGGGCTTGATCTCCAGCGCGCGGCGATAGCTTGCCTGTGCGGCATCAAGCCGGTTCAGATGTCTGAACGCATTGCCCAGATTGTTGTGCACCTCGGCAAGGTCCGGTTTGATCTCCAGCGCGCGGCGATAGCTCGCTACCGCGCTCTCGAGCTGTACGAGATCCTGCAAGGCATTGCCCAGATTGAAATGCGCCTCGGCATAATCGGGTTTGATCTCCAGCGCGCGGCGGCAGCTCGATACCGCGCTCTCGAGTTGTCCGAGTTTTTGCAAGGCATTGCCCAGATTGCTAAGCGCCTCGGCATAATCGGGCTTGATCTCCAGCGCGCGGCGATAGCTCGCTACCGCGCTTTCGAGTTGGCCGAGATCCTGCAAGGTTTTGCCCAGATTGTTATGCGCATCGGCATCGTCCGGAGACAATTCCACAGCGCGCCGGAACGCCGTTTCGGCATTCCTGTTTTGTGATGCCAGCGCAATTCCCAGCAATTGCCAACCTGTCCCCCAATTTGGGTATTGACTCATTAAGGGGGTTATCCTGTCTTCCAGCATCGCATGTTGTCCCGCATTGAACAGCGTCAAGACTTCCCGTTCGACGGAAAGCGGCGGACGCTTGCCCGACGCGATACTTTTTGCCAGTTGCAGCAGGTGTTGCGCCTGGGAGCTATTGAATTGATACGGCGCCGCGTTATTGATGGTACGCAACGCATCGTTCGAGCGGTCCAGCGTGAGCAGGCAATCGGTCAGAGCCAGACAAAATTGCTCGTTGAACGGTGCGATTTTCCACGCGTTTTCCAGATAGCGCAGCGCTGATGCAGGCTGACCCACTTGCATGGCCAATATCCCCAGATTGTGGTTCGCGTCCGGGTGTGCCGGTTCGATCTGCAGCACTTGCCGGTAGGTGGCTTCCGCCTGGGCGAGTTGCCCGGCATTATGGTGCGCTACCGCCGCCTGCAGCAGTTGTGCTGCATTCGCCTGCCTTGCCCTGACCGATTCTTTTAACTGGCAGCAATGCTTGTATTTTTTCCCGCTGCCGCAGGGGCAGGGGTCGTTGCGTCCCGGCTTCATCGCGCTTCGTCCTGTGCTTGACCGCATCTATTTACCCTGCCCCTGTATTCCGTATCCCCGTATCGGACTCATTATGCGTCATCCTGCAACTGCGCCGCAAACCGGTTTTGCCCGGACTGCATCGGGCTGAATCCTGATTACCGGTAAAATAAAATTGAATTCATCATTTGCATCTCCTAAAATCGCACTCATCTCAACAAACAGGATTCAAGGAAAGAATATGCAACAACACCTCGCCAAAAAAATAACCATAATATTCTTTACTGTCGCACTCGCCGCTTGCGCCAGCGCGCCGAAGTTCGATGCAAAATCCGAAGACGCCGCCGACCGGCTCTACCAGCGTGTGCAGCAACACGACGAAGCTGCGCTCAAGGAGTTGCGGCAACAGGCAGAACAAGGCGATGCGCTCGCACAAGACCGCATGGCGCTGGCCTACATCCAGGGCAACGGCGTCAAGCAGGATTACGCCCAGGCTTTCGGATGGCTCAAGCGTGCTGCCGGACAAGGCTACAGTTGGGCGGCGTTCCGGCTGGGCTTTTTATATGAAGAAGGATTGGGTGCACCGCGCGATGCGGCCCGGGCGCGCGACTGGTATCAGCGTGCGGCGGAACTGGGCAACAGTTCCGCTGCCTTCAATCTGGCGCAACTCTATCTGAACGGACCGGAAGCCGGCAGAGACCCCGCACAAGCCGCCAGATGGTTTAGACAGGCTGCACGGGACGGTTTGGCCGCCGCGCAACTCAACCTCGGCAGCCTGTATGAAAATGGCACGGGCGTAACGAAAGATTACGCTGCCGCCGCCCGCTGGTATCGGGCGGCGGTCGCGCAGAACAACGCCAAAGCCATGCTCAGCCTCGGCATGTTGTACGAAGCCGGGCAAGGCGTCGCAAAAGACGAAGCCGGGGCCAGAGAACTCTACCGGCGCGCCGCCGATCTGGGTGAAGCAAGGGGAATGCAACTCATCGGCCGCCTGTATGAATTCGGCCACGGCGTGGCGCAGGACAATGCAACCGCACTGGAGTGGTATCGCAAGTCTGCCGCAGCAGGCAACTGGTCGGCCGCCGGACGCATCAGCAACGCCTACCGGTTTGGCGAACTGGGCTTGAGCAAGGATAAAAAACTCGAGGACGAGTGGTATCAAAAATATATTCAACTGCAATTGCAGTAGTGTCCGGTTAAATGCGAGCCAGTTTGCGATAAAGCCAATACTGGAGCGGCTTTGAGAGCGATTTTATTTGGTGCCGATTTGAAACACGAATTTCATTTTTTTGGTAGTTTCCAGAGTTT
>Ga0315268_10002286_pt1 | contig 21803 bp, 15 predicted proteins | sample C1_top_MG_FD_204535 | JGI IMG/M metagenome (GOLD analysis project Ga0315268, IMG submission 204535) | Sediment microbial communities from Yellowstone Lake, YNP, Wyoming, USA - C1_top | ecosystem: Environmental > Aquatic > Freshwater > Lake > Sediment | place: USA: Wyoming | collected 2017-08-01 | reverse complement strand
GCCAGAGGAGATCAGGTTCTGCTCCACCGTGTCCGTCAGCAGGTAGCCCGCGGCCTCGCCGGCATAAACGTTGAGGCGGGTGATGCCGTAGGCGTGGTCGTGGTAGAACATCAGCCGGGCGCTCTGGTCGTTGGTGTAGTATAGGGTCTGGACGCCGTCCCGGGGATTGCCGGTGACGCTCTCCAAGGTGTCGGGCACGTTGGCGAAGCTCAGCCCCTTGGCATAGTTGGCCGCCGCGGGGTCGTTCGCCGGGGTGAGCCACTGGTGAGGGGTGCCGTCGCTGACCCAGGGGGTGTTGCCGCCGTGCAGGTGCAGGGAGGCCCGGTTCTGGGTGAAGCTGCCGGAGACGGTTTGGCCGTTCACCACCACGCTGTTATAAGGCCCCGCCCCCATGACGGTGGTGTCCACCGGCAGGAAGAGGTTGCCCGCGGCCCCGGTGCCCAGCTTGTTGAAAAACTTGACCCGGATCGGGACGTCCCGGTTGGCCACGATGACGGGCCCCAGGTAACTCTGGGCCCCCACCGCGGTGCCGCTGGCATTGGTCTGATAATAACCCCTGATCTTGGTGGCGGGCAGGTCGGAGTGAAACCGCCAGGTGAAGTCCTTCAGCCCGATGTAGTAGGTGGGGTCGCCATTCACGGTGCCACCCGGGGTCGCCACGGGAATGTCCGTTTCCAGCATGGGGAGCGGGTCCACGAACTTGCGCAGGATGGGGCTGTAGGCGTAGTTGGGTTTGGTGTAATCAATGGCCGGGTTGGGGATGGGCTGGGTCCAGGTGAGCTGGGCCCCGGCCTGGTCAACGCCCCAGGGCAGGGTCAGCGCCGCCGCGGCCAGCACCAAAACAATTAACCATCTTTTCCTCTCCATTTCTCCTCCTCCTTTTAATTGCCCCCGGCTCGTTTTGTTGCCGGACGGCCCCACGCCCGGGGGAGCCCATTGGGTTGGTGATCGCCTTTTCCTTCAAGGTCGGCCGGAATCAAGGGCCTGGATTTTCGCTCCGGCAGAACGCCGAATGCTGACTTGGGGAATGAATGCCAATTTGCTGCCAACGCGCCTCAATGCCATCGACGCCAAAAACCGCCTAGGCCATACCCCGACCTCCCTCAGGAAAGTTTGAAAGTCTGTATGGCTAACGATATGTGCCTGGGCAAAATGTTTAAATAGGCACTTGAACCTAATTCCAGGTAGGTAAAATTACCTATATACCCATAGGAAAAAATACCTAAATTATTTGAGAAAATTTATTGGTTTAAAAGATGGCTCTCTTAAGGGAATAAGATTTGGCTGGCGTTTATAGTTGGAGAGCAGACTTAAGGAGTAGCCCCTAACTGGAAGTTATCGACTTGCATCTCCCCCGGAAATTCATTAAGAAAACCATCAGTGGACCCATCTTCCCTGAAAAGGACATCGCGTTATGAGATTGCCCCAGGCTGACAGGCATCCGGATTGGCGGAAGGCGTTGGCGGCGGCGGCGCTGGCCGTGGGGTTGGGGCTGCTGGCCGGGGCCGCGGCTGCCGGGGACATCCAGCGCTCCGTAGATGAAAAAGGCACCATCCACATCGGCACCCCTCCCGCTGATAAGGAGAAGGCGGGCGAAGGAATGGGGGCAGAAGGGAAGGGGGCTGGAGTGACTGCCCCGCCCAGGGCGGTGCCGCCGGGGCAGACTCCGGGAGTTGCCCCTTCCAGACGGGGTTACGGCCGGGCCATGGAGGCGCGGCGCCGGGCCCTGGATACCGGGGAGCCCCTGCCGCCGCCCTTGCTCCCGGGTGAGATGCCGTTTCCGGCTCCGCCGGGACCGCGGCCGGGCGCGCCCCCCGCGCCCCCCGAAGCGCCGCCCCCCGCGCCCCCGGCCGCGCCGCCTGCACCTTCCCCGGGGAATTAGCCCGGCTCCGCCCCCTTCACCGCCGGAGGGGGCGGGAGCCCTTCGGGTTTTTCGACGCCGGGGGCCGGCCGGAAAGCCGGCGCCGCTCCAAAACCAGGAAAAGTCTTTGGCCGGCGCAGGCTTTAGCCTGCGCCACGGTTTTTTAAGCGGTTTTCGTAACCGTGGTTCAGGAGCCTTCGCCTCCCCGTAAACATGGAATGCGCCGCCGCCCCCGGCGGCGTCTGGTGGCGGACCCCCGGGGGCCGGTGTCCCACCCCTGCCCGGGAACTTTTCAGGACATGGTTCAGTAGCCTTTGGCTTTCCTAGGTCCATGAAAATCCGGTGGGGCGGGCCTCCGTGGCCGCCGTGATACTCTGCAAGTGGCGTCCGTTCGCCTTAATCATGAACTTTGACCTTAACCAGGCGCCGCCCCGCCGCTGACCCCGCCTCATCTTCTTGCTGGATTCAAGGGGCAAAATCTAATATAATTTCCCCCAGGGGCGCACCGCGCCCCATAGGTTTGCGGGCCGGAAGGCGCCGCCACGAGCCCAAATTCCCCGGCGTTCTGCTGAAGAGAAAAATTGACATATATCCCCGATAATGAGGTTCGGCCCTCCCGCCGCCTCCGTCTCCCGCCCGGGCTCGCACCGTTCCTGGGGCTGGCCGTCCTGCTGCTGGCGCCGGCCTGCTCCGGGGAGAAGCAGGCGCCCCCGCCGCCGCCGGCGCCGGTGCTGGCCGGGACGGTTACGGAAAAGACGGTGCCGGTGGAGCTCAAGAATATCGGCAGCGTGGAAGCCTATGCCACCGTGGGCATCAAATCCCGGCTGGCCGGCCAACTGGTCCAGGTCAATTTCAAGGAAGGCCAGGATGTCAAGGAAGGGGAGCTCCTCTTCGTCATCGACCCCCGGCCCTACGAAGCGGCCCTGAAGCAGGCCGAAGCCAACCTGGCCAAGGACCGGGCCCTGGCCAACAAGGCGGCTTCCGATCTCCGGCGCTATGCGGAACTGGTGCAAAAGCAGTTCGTCAGCCAGCAGGACTACGACCAGGCCAAGGCCACCGCGGAGTCCCTGGCCGCGGTGGTCCACGCCGATGAGGTGGCGGTGCAGAACGCCCGGCTCAACCTCAGCTATTGCTATATCAAGGCCCCCATCACCGGCCGCACCGGCAACCTGCTGGCCAACCAGGGGAACATGATCAAGGACAACGCCGACACCCCCATGGTGGTCATCAACCAGCTTCAGCCCATTTACGTGAGCTTCTCCCTGCCGGAGCAGCATCTGCCGGAAGTCCGCAAATACATGGCCCGGGGCAAAGTGGAAGTGGACGCCGTCATCGCCGCCGACCCCCAGAACCCGGAAAAGGGCGTCCTCACCTTCATCAACAATACCGTGGACCAGGCCACCGGGACCTTCCTCTGCAAGGCCACCTATGAGAACGCCCAGAAGCGCCTGTGGCCCGGCCTCTTTGTCAATGCCGTGGTGAAGCTGACCGAGGAGCCCCACGCCATGGTGATGCCGGCCCAGGCCCTCCAGTCCAGCCAGGAAGGGGACATTGTCTTCGTCATCAAGCCCGATCTCACCGTGGAAGTGCGCCCGGTGAAGGTGGCCCGCCGGATCGATGGGGAGGTCATCGTCAAGGAAGGCCTCAAGGCCGGCGAGCGGGTGGTGACCGACGGCCAGCTCCGCCTGGTCCCCGGCGCCAAGGTGGAAATCAAGAGCGGTCTCTAAGCCGATGCACTTCACCGAGCTCTTCATTCGCCGGCCGGTCATGACCACCCTGGTCATGCTGGCCTTTGTCGTCTTCGGCGGCATGAGCTACCGGTATCTGCCGGTGAGCGACCTGCCCAACGTCGATTTTCCCACCATCCTGGTGACCACCACCCTCCCCGGGGCCTCGCCGGAGACCATGGCCGCGGCGGTGGCCACCCCCCTGGAGCGCCAGTTTTCCACCATCGCCGGTCTGGACAACATGAGCTCCACCAACGCCCTGGGGCTCAGCCAGATCACCCTGCAGTTTTCCCTGGCCCGCAACATCGACGCCGCCGGCCAGGACGTCCAGGCGGCCATCGCCAAAGCGGCGCGGCAGCTTCCCCCGGAGCTGCCCACCCCGCCCACCTATCAGAAAGTGAACCCCGCGGACCAGCCGGTCCTCTACCTGGCCTTAACTTCCGATACTCTGCCCCTGGCCACCGTGGACGAGTACGGCGAAACCCTCATGGCCCAGCGCATCTCCATGGTGAGCGGGGTGGCCCAGGTGCAGGTTTTCGGGGCCCAGAAGTATGCGGTGCGCATCCAGCTGGACCCCCAAGCCCTGGCCAGCCGGGGTTTGGGCATCAATGAGGTGGGGGACGCGGTCAAAAACGCCAACGTCAACATCCCCACCGGCACCCTTTATGGCGAGCACCAGGCCGTGACGGTGCAGGCCACCGGCCAGCTCACCACCGCCGCGGCTTACCGGCCCCTCATCGTGGCCTACCGCGGCGGCAAGCCGGTGCGCCTGGACGAAATGGGTCGGGTCCTCAACAGCGTGGAAAACGACAAAATCGCCTCCTGGTACAAGGACTCCCGGGCCATCGTCCTGGCCATCCAGCGGCAACCGGGGACCAACACCATCGAAGTGGTGGACGCCATCAATAACCTGCTGCCCACCCTGCGGAAACAGATTCCGGCCCCGGTGAACATCCACACCTTGTATGACCGTTCCGTCACCATCCGGGAATCGGTGAACGACGTCCAGTTCACCCTGCTTTTGGCCCTGGGGCTGGTGGTGCTGGTGATCTTTCTTTTCCTCCGGAACCTGTCGGCCACCGTCATCCCCAGCTTGGCCCTGCCCATGTCCATCGTGGGCACCTTCGCGGTCATGTACCTCCTGGATTACAGCCTAGACAACCTCTCCCTCATGGCCCTGATCCTGTCCGTGGGCTTCGTGGTGGATGACGCCATCGTGGTCCTGGAAAACATCGTCCGGCACCTGGAGATGGGGGAGAAGCCCTTCCAGGCGGCCCTTAATGGTTCCCGGGAGATCGGCTTCACCATCCTCTCCATGACCCTGTCCCTGGCCGCGGTCTTTATTCCGGTGTTTTTCATGGGAGGCATCCTGGGGAGGCTGCTCCATGAGTTCGCGGTGACCATCGCCGCGGCCATCCTGGTGTCCGGCCTGGTTTCCCTGACCCTCACCCCCATGCTGTGCAGCCGGTTCTTGAGGCCGCCCAGGGAGGAGCGCCACGGTCGCCTTTACGACCTGACGGAGCGCTTCTTCCAGGGGATGCTGACGGTCTATGACCGGACCCTGAAGTGGGTCCTGGGGCACCAGCGGAAAACCATGATGGTTTCCGGACTCCTCCTCCTGGTCACGGCGGGTTTGTTTGCCGCCATTCCCAAGGGGTTCCTGCCCAACGAGGACCAGGGAACCATCTTTGCCTTCACCGAGGCGGCCGAGGGGATCTCGTTTGAAGCCATGATGCGGGAGCAGAAGGCGGTGGCGGCCATCGTGGGCCAAAACCCTTATGTGAAAAACTGGTTTTCTTCCATCGGGGCTGGTGGCCCCAATGTGGCCGGCAATACCGGGCGCATATTTATCCGTCTCATTCCCCGGAGTGAAAGGCCCCCGGCGGAGGAAATCATCCAGCAGCTGCGGCCCGCGCTGGCCACCATTCCGGGAATTCGGGTCTATCCCCAGATTCTCCCCACCATCCGCATCGGCGGCATGCTGACCAAGGGTTTGTATCAATTCACCCTGCAGAGCCCGGACACCGGAGAACTTTACAAGTTTGCCCCCCTGCTGCAGGATAGGATGCGGGCTTTGCCGGGGCTCCAGGATGTGAACAGCGACCTGCAGATCAAGAACCCCCAGGTTAACGTGCTGATCAACCGGGATAAGGCCGCCACCCTGGGGGTTTCGGCCCAGCAGATCGAGGACGCCCTCTACTACGCCTATGGCTCCCGGCAGATTTCCACGATTTACACGCCCAACAACGAATATCAGGTCATCATGGAACTGCTGCCCCGGTACCAGCTGGACCCCCAGGCCTTGCAGTGGCTTTATATAAGAAACAGCAGCGGCCAGTTGGTGCCCCTGGACGTACTGGCCAACCTGACCCGCAGCCTGGGCCCCCTCACCGTCAACCACGTGGGGCAACTCCCCGGGGTCACCATTTCCTTCAACCTGAAGCCGGGCGCAGCCCTGGGTGAGGCGGTGGGTGCGGTGCAAAACCTGGCCCGGCAAATGCTGCCGGCCACCATCACCACCAGTTTCCAGGGCGCAGCCCAGGCTTTTCAGGCGTCCCTCTCCGGGTTGTGGCTGTTGCTGTTCATGTCCATTCTGGTGATCTACATGATTTTGGGCATTCTTTACGAGAGCTTCATCCACCCCCTGACCATCCTCTCGGGTCTGCCTTCCGCGGGCGTGGGGGCCCTGTTGGCGTTGATGCTTTTTAAGATGGACCTGAACATTTACGGCTTCGTGGGCGTCATCATGCTGGTGGGCATTGTCAAGAAAAACGCCATCATGATGATCGACTTTGCCCTGGAGGCCCAGCGCACCAACGGCAAGAGCCCCCTGGAGTCCATTTACCAGGGAGCCCTCATCCGCTTCCGGCCCATCATGATGACCACCATGGCGGCCCTCATGGGCTCGCTGCCCATCGCCCTGGGCTTCGGCGCCGGGGCCGAATCCCGGCGGCCCCTGGGCATCGCGGTGGTGGGCGGCCTCCTGGTGTCCCAGCTTCTGACCCTGTACATCACCCCGGTCTTCTACCTCTACATGGAAGCCTTCCAGAAAAAAGTGGGGGGCCTCTTCCGGTCGCGGACGCCGGAAGCCTTGGAAGAAAGCCACCGCTAACCGTCTCCCCAGTTTACCGGCGATTCCTTCCGGCCCCAGGGCAGCTGAAATTCCTGCGACTATCCCGGTGGGGTATGATCGCGCGGGGTTGGGTTAAAGGATTTGTACCGATTGAGATGGCCGGGCTTCACTTGCTGCTCAATATGCCAGGGGCCCACCTGGAAAAAATACCTAGCTATAATCCTGACTTAACCGGTGGATTTATTTATCGGCGGAGGGGAGTTCAAAAAATCGTGCAAAATTTAAATTATTGAACTTAAAACGACTAATTAAATAGTGATAACTGCTCCTTAACTGCAAGTCCGCGTGGTCACAAAGCACCAATTCCCGATGGTAAAAACTGACCATCTGGAAATGGGCCTCCCGCTCTCAGGTTTTCCTGCTCCACCCGGTAAACCCGGGCTTCCGCCGCGGTCAAGGTAAAATTGAGATTGAGGGCATCGGGTGCCGGTTAATGATCCCGAAGCCTTTATGGCTCGTTATTTGCAATTTTTGATGTCCATACAAAATTGGCTTAACCTAAAAATTTGTTCATAAAATAAACAGTTCCTGCTTCCCCGGCAGGATGATCCGGCTTTCCGTCGCGCTGGGGGATGGGGTGAGGGGGGTGCCGGAAGACCGATGCCTGACCAATAGCCCCGAGATTTTTTCATCCCTCCAAGTTTGTCCTTTGGCCCAGGAAAGAAGAATTATCTGCTAGGGAGATAAAGCGTGGAAAGACGTGAAATGTTGGTCTCCGGTTTCCGCAGCCTGGCCCGGGCCTGGCCGGTGGTGTTGTCGGCCGCCGGGGGCCTGGCGGTGGTCCTAACCCGGCCGGCCTGGACCCCGACGGGCCCCAAGGCCGCCTGTTTCCCTGATGCAAAGGCCGGGGAGCCTGAGCGGCCCCCAAAACCTTTTTCCAAGGAGGATTGACTATGGCGATTACCCGGCGTGATTTTCTCAAATACTGCGGCCTCTCCGCCGCGGCTATCGGCTTGAGCAGCACCGACCTGTTGCAGTTGGAAGAGTTGCTGGCCAATCCCACCGGGCCCACGGTTATCTGGCTCCAGGGCAGCGGCTGCACCGGCTGCTCCATGTCCTTTCTGAACCGGATTTCCAGCGCGGCCCCCGCCACCGCCGCAGATGTCTTGATCAACAGCATCAACCTGGCTTATCACCCCAACCTCATGGCGGTGGCCGGCCAGGCCGCGGCCGCGGCCGCAGCCGCGGCCTACAGCCAGGGCGGCTACGTCCTGGCGGTGGAGGGCGGCGTGCCCACGGCCTTCGGCGGCCGGGCCTGCTGGGCCTGGACTTACAACGGAGTGGACGTCACCTTCCAGCAGGCGGTGACGGACCTGGCCTCCAGGGCTGCCGCCATCTTGAGCGTGGGGACCTGCGCCGCTTTCGGCGGCATCCCGGCCACCGGCTCCAATCCCACCCAGGTGAAAAGCGTCAGCGCGGTCACCGGCAAGAAAACCATCAACATCGCCGGCTGCCCGCCCCATCCTGACTGGATCGTGTATCCCATTGCCCAACTGCTGCTGAACAAAACCATCCCGGTGGACCAATCCGGCCGCCCCACCGCCCTTTATGGCGAGACCGTTCACAGCCACTGCCCCCGGAACCATGATCCGAAAAAATGTCTGGCTCCCAAAGGCTGCCGGGGGCCCGGGACCTATGCCAACTGTCCCACCAATCTGTGGAATAACCGGGTGAACTGGTGCGTCAACGCCAATGCTCCTTGCTACTCCTGCACGGAGCCCGCTTTCCCGGGTACCGCCTCGCTTTACACGGTCATGTACAACCCCCATGGCGGGACTGATCTAAATTGCGCCGGTTGTCATAAGTAACCGGCGCGGTGGTAATTGGCTCGTCGGCGCGGGGAAACCCGCGTTGGCACTGCGCCGGTGGATTATGACCGCCAAAAATTGACCTAACCTGTTCACAAGGAGAAAGATCTATGGCAAAACCAGATACGCCTCTTGGTAAAGGTAAAAAACCCCCTCCTCCCCCTCCTCCGCCTCCCACCGGCTCCACGGTGGCGGTGGTGGATCCGGTCACCCGGTTGGAGGGGCACCTGAAAATCGAGGTAACGGTGGATGGCGGTCAGGTGGTTGACGCCAAGGCCACCGGCACCCTGTTCCGGGGTTTTGAAAACCTCCTGCTGGGCCGGACCCCCACGGACGCCCAGCACCTCACCCAGCGCATCTGCGGCGTCTGCCCCGTGTCCCACGGCCTGGCCGCCGTCCTGGCCCTGGATGCGGCCTGCGGGGTGACGGCCCCGGACAAAGCCAGGATCATGCGCAACCTGGTGCTGGCAGCCAACCTGATAGATTCGCATATCCTCCATTTCTATCATCTGACCCTGCCGGACTTCATCGACGGGCCCAACATGGCCCCCTGGCAGCCCAGTTGGGCGTTGGACAAGCGCTTCGACGCCGCCACCACCAACACCCTGGTCAGCCACTACCTCACCGCCCTGGACATGCGACGCAAGGCCCACGAGGCCGGGGCCATTTTCGGCGGCCGCCTGCCGCACCCGCCCACTTACATTCCCGGCGGCTTCACCACCAAACCCACAGCCGCCGGCGTCACCAATTTCAAGACCAAGATGAATGAGATCATCTCCTTCATCAACGCCACCTATATCCCCGACGCCCAGGCCCTGGCCGCCAAGTACGCCGACTATCATCAGATCGGCCGGGGCTACGGCAACCTCCTGGCCTTTGGAGTGTTCGATCTGGACGCCGCCGGGACCAACAAGCTGCTGCGCCGCGGCCAGGTCTTAAACGGCTCCACCACGGTTAACGCGGTGAACACCAGCTCCATCACCGAACAGGTCACCTATTCCTGGTATGCCGACGCCCCGGCGTTGAACCCGGCCTCCGGGGTCACCAACCCGGTGGACCCGGCTTCCAAAACCGCGGCCTATTCCTGGCTGAAGGCGCCGCGCTACGCCAACGCGGCCTATGAGGCCGGTCCCCTGGCCCGCATGTGGGTCAACGGCGATTACCGGGCCGGCATCTCGGTCATGGACCGGCACCTGGCCCGGGCCTACGAGACCCTGAAAGTGGCCCAGGCGGCTTTGACCTGGGTGGATGGACTGAACCTGAGCGGGGCGGTGTCCACCACCGCCAACCTGCCCGCCGCGGCCAGCGCCATCGGGCTCACCGAGGCGCCCCGGGGCGCCCTGGGACACTGGCTCCAGATCGCCGATGGCAAGATCTCGCGCTACCAGATCGTCACCCCCACCTGCTGGAACGCCTCCCCCCGGGACGCCGGCGGCCAGTTGGGCCCCATTGAAAAGGCCCTCATCGGCACGCCGGTCCAGGACATCGCCCAGCCCGTGGAAGTGGTGCGGGTGATCCACTCCTTCGACCCGTGCCTGTCCTGCGCGGTGCATGTGATGCGGCCCGACGAAGGCAAAAAGGTCTTCACCCTGAAGCACTACCACGGCGGCGAGGAGATCCACTGCCATGACCACGGGCATGACCATGGGCATCACTATCATGATCATGACTACGGCCAAGATCACCACCTTGGTTAACGCCCCAGGGTGAATCCCCTCTTTTCTAAAGGGGGGTAGGGGGGATTTCCCCAGGGCCGCTTCTCGGGGAGATGGAGGAACGATGACGACCGAATCCAGCAAACCCCGCATCCTGGTCGCCGGCCTGGGGAACCTCCTGCTCCGGGATGACGGGGTGGGGGTCCATGCGGTGAGGGAGTTGCAGCCGGCGCCGCCGTCCGGTGCGGTGCTGGCGGAAGTGGGAACTAACGTGCTGGGGGCCCTGCACCTTTTGGAGTGGGCCGACCGGATTCTGGCCCTCGACGCCATGCAGGCCGGGGGCGCTCCCGGAACGGTCTATGCCTTCGGGGCCCAGGACGTGGCCCCGCCGGGCCTCCAGGCTTCCCTGCATGAGCTGGCCCTGACCAGCGCCCTGGGCTTCCTCAAACGGCGGCGCCTCCCCGAAATCCTCATCCTGGGGGTGGAGCCCCAGACCATCGACTACGGCCTGGAACTCTCCCCGCCGGTGGCCGCGGCGCTGCCGGAACTTACCCGGGCGGTGCGGGAAATGGTGGCGCACTGGCGGGAGGAAAAAGGCGGCGAGGCCTCGGCTCCCGGCCTCCATGGTCCAATTCCTGGAAGGTTGTAAAATAATCCGTGGCAGCGGTGGCGTCCGGCCTTGCTGCCACGGCTCACATAGGCGGGGGTAACAGCAGGGGCGGGGTTCAACCCGCCCCTGCCATTTTCCCTATGGAGCAGTGACGTAGGAGTCCTTTGCATCACCCATAAATCATGAAAAATTCCAGAATGTGGCGCAGGCGCCCCCCCTGCGAAAGCCCCTGGCCCTCCCCCAAGTTTGTTCAACAAATCCGCGGCAGCAGGTCTCCCGAGGGCGGGTCCAGGAGGCGGGCGGTGCCGATGACGGTGCGCACCGTCACCCGCCCGGGGGGCCCGCTTCCCACTTCCCCGATGAGGCGGGCCATTCTCCCGTAACGGCTTTCCTTAACCAGGGCCAGGGCCCGGGCCGCGTCCTCGGGGGCCACGAAGATGAGCATCTTGCCTTCGTTGGCCACCTGGAAGACGTCCAGGCCCAGGGCTTCGCAGGCCGCGGCCACCCCGGGCCTGACCGGCACCAGGGCTTCCTCGATTTCCACCGACACCTGCGACTGGCGGGCGATTTCATTGAGGGCGGCGGCGATGCCGCCCCGGGTGGGATCGCGCATCACGTGAACCTCGCACCCTTCTTCCAGCAGCCGCAGCACCACCTCCGTCAGGGGCGCGGCGTCGCTGGCGATGCCTTCGCCGCCCAGGAGTTTCTCCCGGGCCAGCATCACCGCGGTGCCGTGGTCGCCCACCGAACCGGTGAGGATGATCTTATCCCCAGGGACCGCGGCCGCGCCCGAAACCCCGGGCCTGAGAATCCGACCCACCCCCGCGGTGGTGATGAAAAGCTTGTCTGCGGAGCCCCGGGGCACCACCTTGGTGTCGCCGGTGACGATGGCCACGCTGCACTCCTGGGCGGTGAGGCGCATGGACTCCACGATGGCGGCCAGCACTTCCAGTTCGAGCCCTTCCTCTAGGATAAAGGAGGCCGCCAGAAACAGGGGCCGGGCGGCGGCGGTGAGCAGGTCGTTCACCGTGCCGGCCACCGCCAGGCGGCCGATGTCCCCGCCGGGGAAGAACAGGGGGTCCACCACGAAGGAATCGGTGGTGAAGGCCAGTTGCTGGGCGCCGAAACCCAGGATCGCGCTGTCGTCGCCGACGAAACCGGGAGCGCCGTACCGGGCCAGGAAGACCTCCTGGATGAGCGCCGCCATCTCTCGCCCGCCGGCGCCGTGCCGTAAGAGAATACGTTTCATATCAAGCCCTTAACAGAGATTTTGGGGTAAGGGCCTGGGCCCTTAGCCCCCTCCCCCCAAAACCTCAATCCGCCTTCTCATACCTATACGCCGCGGCGCAGGCGCCTTCGCCGGAGACCATGCAGGGGCCATGAGGTTGAGCCGGCGAGCAGGCCTTGGCGAACAGGGGGCACTGCACCGGGCGCAGGACCCCCCGCAGCACCTCCCCGCAGCGGCAGGCGGACGGGGGCGTCGGGGCCAGCTGCTCCCAGATTTCCGGGAACCGGGCCCGGGCGTCGAAGCGGGCGTATTTTTCCCGGATGGCGGCGCCGCTTCCGGGTATCACTCCCAGTCCCCGCCATTCGGAGTCGCTGGCGGCAAAGACGTCCTCCAGCAGCTCCCGGGCCCGGGGGTTGGCCTGCACTTGCACGGCCCGGGTATAGACGTTGTCCACCCGGGCCGTGCCGTCCTTAAGTTGGCGCAGGAGGGCTTCGATTCCCAGCATCATGTCCACGGGTTCGAAGCCCGTAACCGCGCAGGGGAGGCCGAAGTCCCGGGGGATGAAGTCGTAGGCCTCGGCGCCGATGATGGTGGTGACGTGGCCGGGGCAGAGGAGGCCCGACACCCGGAGCTCGCCGCTGGCCAGCAGGGCCTTTAGGGCCGCGGGCATGGTTTTGTGAACGCAGAGGACGGCAAAGTTTCCCAAATCATAAGCCGCGGCCTGGCGGATGGCCATGGCGGTGGCCGGCATGGTGGTCTCGAAGCCCACCCCGAAAAAGACCACCGTTGCTTCCGGCGTTTGCCGGGCCAGTTCCACTGCGTCCAGGGGGGAGTAAACCACCCGCACGTCCGCGCCCTGGGCCCGCCGGGACTCCAGGGACCCGCCGGAGCCGGGAACCCGCAGCATGTCCCCGAAGGTGGTGAGGATGGCGCCGGGGCGTTCCCCCAGGGCCAGGAAGGCGTCCAGGTCCGGGGAGGCGGTGACGCACACCGGGCAGCCCGGGCCGGAAATGAGCTCCACCCCCGGGGGGAGCAGGGTTTTCAGGCCGAAGCGGGCCGCGGCCATGGTGTGGGTGCCGCACACTTCCATGATGGTGGCCGGCCCTCCCGCAATGGCGGCCAGACGCCGGGCGATATCCCGGACCAGCTCCCGGTTGCGGAACTCGTCAATAAACTTCATCGGCCAGGCTCCGCAGCAGGGACAGGGTTTCTTCGGCGTGTTCCGCGTCCACCCGGGCGATGGCCAGGCCCGCGTGGATGAGGACATAGTCCCCGACCGCGGCTTCGGGCAGGAGATCGAGGCGCACCTGGCGGGAGACGCCGTCCACTTCGGCCACGGCCGTGAAACCGTCGATCTTCACGAGGCGCATGGGGATGGCTAGACACATAGCATTTCCTGTTTAACAGATTTTGTTGATTATGTAAAAGCGACTTCCAGTTAAGCCCAGGGGCGATACGGCGAAACGGCGAAGAAAGAAATCGCCGCTCCCGGTGTTCGGCGCTTTACCGTGAAAATCCAAATCCCCCTGAATCTCCCTTTCCCAAAGGGGGACTTTTACCCCCCCCTTTGAAAAGAGGGGTAGGGGGGATTTCATCCTCGGGGAGTGAAACATTTGTGGTTCGTGGATATTTAGCCTTTTCCCCATTTCTCCTTCTCGCCCGCTATCATTACGCCGCCAGACCGGTTCCGGCCATTTTCAGCCGCGTTCCTGCTGCAATCGGGCCGCGGCTACAACCGTCTGGCCCAAAGAAATGGAGCCGTCGTTGGGCGGCGTGAGGCGGTGAATCAGCACCTCAAAGCCCCGGCTTTCTAAGCGCTCCTTTAGCCGGGTCAGAAGCAGGGCGTTCTGGAAGACGCCGCCGGACAGGGCCACGGTGTTGAGGCCGGTCTGCTCCCGCACCGTTTCGCAGGCCGCGGCCAGCAGGCGCACCAGGGAGTTGTGGAAGCGGGCCGCGATGAGAGGGATGTCCACCCCCTGCCAACACTCCTCCGCGGCCCGGCGAAAGATACTCAGGGTATCCAGGACCAGGGTTTCCTGCTCCAGCCGCAGGGACGCAGGATAAAAGCCCGCTTCGGTCTCGTCGGCGGCCATTTCCAGTTCCAGGGCGGGCTGGCCCTCGTAAGTGCGGACGCGGCAGACATTCAGGGCCGCGGCCACCGCGTCGAAGAGCCTCCCGGCGCTGGAAGTGGGCGGCGAATCCAGTCCGCCGCTTAGCTGGCGGGCCAGGATGCCCCGCTCCAGCGGGGTAAAATCCAGTCCCAGGCGCCCGGCCGCGGCATGGAAATTAGGGCCGTAAATGCGGTGGAGATAGGCCGCGGCCAAACGCCGGGGGTCCCGCACCGCGGCTTCTCCGCCGGGGAGCGGGATGTATTCCAGATGCCCGGCCCGGATGTAGCCGGCCAGGTCCGCCACCAGGATTTCGCCGCCCCACACCGTTTCATCTGGCCCATAGCCGGTGCCGTCCAGGGCCACCCCGATGCAGGGCCCGGTGCGGCCGTTTTCCGCCAGGCAGGCGGCAATGTGGGCGTGGTGGTGCTGGACGCCGACGAGCCTGACTTCTTCGAGCTCCCGGGCGTAGCGCGTGCTGAGATAATGGGGATGCAAGTCGTGGGCCACCACCCCGGGGTTCTGGCGGCACAATTCCTGGAAGTGGGAGATGGCCAACCGGTAATAGTCGAAGGTTTCCACCGTGTCCAGGTCGCCGATGTGCTGGCTGAGCACCCCCAGACCGCGGGCGGCCAGGCAGAAGGTGTTTTTCTGCTCCGCCCCCACTCCCAGGATGGGCTCCGAATCCAGGGGGAGTCGGATGGCGTCGGGCACGAAGCCCCGGGCCCGGCGAATGGGAATCAGGAAATCGGGGGACACCGGCCGCACCACCGAGTCGTCGCACGGCACCTGGATGTCCCGGTCGTGGAGCAGAAAGGCGTCGGCCAGGGTCCGGAGTTTCGACCGGGCTTCCTGGTTGGTGAAGGCCAGGGGCTCTTCGCTGAGGTTGCCGCTGGTCATCACCAGCGCCCCGGGCGAGTGTTCGAACAGCAGCAGGTGCAAGGGAGTGTAGGGGAGGAGGAGACCCAGGCAGCGGTTTCCCGGCGCCACCTGGGAGGAGGCGCCGCCGTCCTCCCGCTTTTGGGCCAGCACGATGGGGCGCTCCCGAGAAAGGAGGGCATTTTTCTCCAGATCGCCCAGCACGCCCAACCGCCGGGCTTCGGCCAGGTCCCGCACCATCACGGCGAAGGGTTTGGCCACCCGGCCCTTGCGGCGGCGCAATTCAGCCACCGCGGCCTCGGAGCGGGCGTCCGCGGCCAGGTGGAAGCCCCCCAGGCCTTTCACCGCCACGATCTTGCCGTCCTGGAGCAGCCCGCCGGCGGCTTCCAAAGCTCCGGCGTCTCCGGCCAGCCGCTCCCCGCTCAAACCTTCCAGCCAAACCCGGGGACCGCAGACCGGGCAGGCGGTGGGCTCCGCGTGAAAGCGGCGGTCTTCGGGATCCTCGTACTCGGACCGGCAGCGGGGGCACATCTCGAAGTCCGCCATGGTGGTGTGAGGGCGGTCGTATGGAACCTGGCGGATGATGGTGAAGCGGGGGCCGCAGTTGGTGCAGTTGGTGAAGGGATACCGGAACCTCCGGTCGCAGGGGTCCTGGATTTCCGCAAAGCACTCGTCGCAGGTGGCCACATCCGCGGGGATCAGGGCCTGGGTGTCGGCCAGATGGCGGCTTTCCAGGATGGCGAAGCCTTCCAGGCCCGCGGGTTCCGCGTCCTGCGCCACCACGGACTCCACCCGGGCCAGCGCCGGGGCCTCCGTCTCCAAGCGGCCCAGGAAAGCCGCCAGCGACGCGGGCGTCCCTTCGATGTCGATCTCCACGCACCTGGAAGTGTTGCACACCCAGCCCGCCAGGCCGTGGAGCCGGGCCAGCCGGTAGACGAAGGGCCGGAACCCCACTCCCTGCACCACGCCCGTGACCAGGAGCCGTTTCCGGATTATGGGTTCCACCGAGGTCATCCCATATCCTGACTCAGAATCTTTATAGACGGGAAAAATTGTAACATATTTTCCTCGCCATGGCTTCAAAGGAGGATTAAGGGAAAAAAGTTGGGGTTGCGAGTTAATTTCCCCGAGCTTCGTCAAATCACGCAAATTTCTGTATTCTTCACAAAATTAGCACCAGGTCTTGCTCTTTAGTAATATATAGTTAAAATTAGCGTTAATCATAAATTCCTGCTGTCGGTAATTGCGTCGGGTTAAAAAAGTCTTAACCTTGAAATTGAGGCTCACCAGCCCAGAGATCGAGGAAAATGGCCAACCCCGACCCGCCCTGGGAAAAATTGTACCGGCGGATGGAGTCATTCATCCAGGAAGATTTTCCGGAAGTGCATACCGGCGCCGAACCGCCGGCATACCGAACCGTGAAATCCCGGAATGAAGAGCTGCGCCAGGCCAGGCTGGAGCTGGAAGAGTCCCGGGCCCGGTACCGCGACCTGTTCGACTCGGCGCCGGTGGGCTATTTTTCTCTGGACCGGAACGGGCTGATTCTGGAGGTCAATCAAACGGGGGCTGGACTATTGGGTGCTGCACCCGAGGATTTATGGAGCAAACCCCTTTCCCTCTTTATCTCCGGAAAGGACAAAGACCTGTTCCGAGCTCACCGCCAGCAGGTTCTGAAATCGGGAACCAGGCAAATTTGTGAATTGGAACTGGCCCGCAGGGACGGCTCCCGGTTCCCGGCGCAGCTCCTGAGCTCCCACGCTCCAGATTCTTCCTGGGCGACCGAACAGCTGCGCGTCGTCGTAACCGATATCACCGCCTTAAGGCGGGCCGAAGCTTTGAGTGACGAGCGTCGGCGGCTTTACGCCCTGCTGGATGTCCTGCCGGCTTACGTCTTGTTGATGGGCCCTGATTTTCGCCTCCGCTTTGGCAATCAATGTTTCCGGGAGACTTTTGGCGACCGCGTCGGCCAGACCTACCGGGAAATCTTTCCGGACCGGGAGCAGGACTTCTTGAGCCGGGTTCTGGAGACCGGGGTGCCCGAGGAATGGGAATGGACCGCGGCGGATGGCCGGAGTTACCGGATTTACAACTATCACCTGACGGACCGGGACGGCACCCCCTTGATCCTGGAAATGGGCCTGGACCTTACCTTCTGGCGCCGGGCGGAAGAGGCCCGGAGCCATCTCCTGGAAATTCTGGAAGCCACCCCTGATGTGGTGATCACCGCCGATGTCAACGGCAAGTTGATTTATGCCAACCGGGCCGGGCGCAGACTCCTGAGCCCGGACGACAAGGAGGACATCTGCGGCCTCCATATTTTCGATATTCATCCCGGTTGGGCCCAGACCCTGGTGACCGGCGAAGCCCTGACCAAGGCCAAGCGAGACGGAGTCTGGCAGGGGGAGACCGCGTTTTTGTCCCGGGATGGACGGGAAGTTCCTGCCTCCCAGGTAATTTTAGCCCATCGGGATGAGCGCAATGCGGTCAAGTTTTTCTCCACCATCGGCCGGGATGTCACCGGCATCAAGCAGGCGGAGCAAGCCCTCCACCAAGTCAACCGCGCCCTGAGAACCCTGAGCGCCTGCCACCGGGCGGTGCTCCACGCGAGTGAAGAACCCGAGTTTCTCCGGGAAATTTGCCGGGCCATTGTTGAGGAGGGGGGCCAGGAAAGGGGCTACCGTCTCGCCTGGGTGGGCCTTGCCGAACCTGACCGGAAACCGGCGTTACGTCCCGTGGCCCAGGCAGGGTACGAGGCCGGCTACCTGAAGACCCTGGGGTTCACCGGGGCGGCAAACGAGCGCAGCCGAAGTCCTGGGGCCCTGGCGGTGCGCACCGGCAAACCGGTGGTGGTCAGGGACACCTCTACGGATACCCGGTTCAAGACCTGGCGCACCGAAGCCCTGAAGCGGAGCTATGGTTCCTGCCTTGCCCTGCCGTTGCAGGCCGACGGCCAGACCTTCGGGGTGCTGAGTATTTATGCCAAAGAGCCCGATGCCTTCGATTCCCAGGAAGTGGGGTTCCTGGTCGACGTGGCGGATACCTTGGCCTTTGGCATCACCTCCCGCCGAGCCCTGGCCGAGCAACAGCAGGGAGTGGAGGCGCTGAAACGGGCCCACGCGGAGTTGGCAGAACTTCTGAAGGTAAGGGAGGCGGAGCTGGCCCACGTCAATGAGCAGCGCCTGAATGAGAACACCATCCACCGGTTTACCCAGGACAGCCTGGAAGCCCTGCTGGCAGTGCTGCAGACCCTGGTGCTGGCCTCTCCCCAGGCCATCGTCTCCTTTGATTGCGAAGGCCACGTGAAGCTCTGGAATCCCATGGCGGAAAGCCTTTTCGGCTGGTCCGAGTCCCAGGTTTTGGGGAACTTTATCCCCATCTTCCCGGCGGAAGAGAAGGAAAATTTTCTGGCCCTGCTGACCCGTCTGCAGCAAGGCGAATCGGTGCAGGTGGCGGAGATGCACGGGCGGGGAAAGACCGGGGCCACCTTGATATTTGGCCTCTCTGCGGCTCCCCTGCATGATTCCCGGGGGCAGGTCACGGGAGGTATGGTGTTTTTAAGCACCCCGGCGGCCTCCCTGAAATGAACCGGAATTGGATATAGATGGCTCGACAATGACCCATTAGGGGGTTGCCGGAATGGTGCGCCCTTTCCAGCAAAACCGGCCAACCGCGGCGTGCTGTGGGGGATTGATGGTGGCTCGGGATTTGCGGCTCCTGATTCTGGAGGACATCTCCTCCGATGCCGAACTCATGGCCTTTGAGATCCGGCAGATCGGGAAGCCTTTCACCCTGAAACGGGTCGAAGACAAAGAGGGATTCCTCCGGGCCTTGGAAGATTACCACCCCGACCTCATCCTTTCGGATTTCCACCTGCCCGACTTCGATGGCCTGACCGCCCTGGCCCTGGCCCGGGAAAAATGCCCGGAAGTCCCCTTCATCTTCGTTTCCGGCGCCATGGGCGAAGAGGTGGCCATCGAGAGCCTGAAACGGGGGGCCGTGGATTATATCCTGAAAGACCGCCTCTCCCGGCTGGGTCCCGCGGTGGAACGGGCCCTCAGGGAGGCCGAGGAGCGCCGGGAGCGCCGGTTGGCCGAGGAGGCCCTGCGGGAAAGCGAGGAGAAGTACCGGCTGCTGGTGCAAACCATCCCCGCCGTGGTCTACCGGGGCTACCATGACTGCGCGGTGGATTTTGTGGATGAAAAGGTGAAGGAGATCACCGGCTATTCCAAGGAGGACTTTGACTCCCGTCGGCTGAAGTGGATCGACCTGGTGCTGGAAGAAGACCGGGAAGAATTCAAGAAATCCTTCCGGCGGAGCATGGGAGACTCCGGGGCCTTCACCCGGGAGTACCGGATTAGGACTAAAGACGGCGAACTCCGCTGGATTCAGGAGCGGGGGCAGATTGTCTATTCGCCGGATGGAAGAGTTGATTATGTCAGCGGGGTGTTCTACGACATCACCGCCAATAAGCGCGCTGAGGAAGCCTTGCGGGAGTCGGAGCAGCGCCTGCGTTTCCTCACCTCCCAGTTGCTGACGGCCCAGGAGCAGGAGCGCCGACGGATCTCCATGGAGCTTCATGACGAGTTGGGTCAAAGCCTGACGGTTCTGAAGCTGCAGCTCAGGTCCATTCAACGGGGCCTGCGGGAAGACCAGATAGAGCTGAAAGAGGAATCTCAAGGACTGGTGGAATACCTGGACGGAGTCATTGACAACGTGCGCCGGCTCTCCCGGGACCTGAGCCCCTCCATCTTGGAAGACCTGGGCTTGAATGCGGCCTTGCGGTATCTGCTTGACGGGGTCAGAAAACATTATACGGTGGATTTTTCCTTTGAAGTGGAAGACCTGAACCGGCTGTTCCCGTTGGAGGCCCAGATCGTCATCTACCGGATCTTTCAAGAGTGTCTCACCAACATCTCCAAGCACGCGGGAGCCAGCGCGGTGACGGCCAGAATCAAAGAACTGGACGGGCTGGTTTCCTTGGTTTTGGAGGACAACGGCGTAGGCTTCGATGTCGCTGAGATTCTGGCCCGGGACGCCACCTGCCGGGGTCTGGGGCTGGCAGCCCTCTACGAGCGGGCCCGCATGTTGGGCGGAGCTCTGGATATCTGGAGCCGGCAAGGGTGCGGCACCAGAATAACTTGCAATATCCCGGTGAATAAATTAAAAAAGTCGTGAGGATGTGCCTTGGGCACCAGGGATTTTGGCACAGCCGGCAAATCCTGGAGGGGGGAACAAAATGGCGAGACCGTTCAACGTTCTGTTGGCCGATGACCACGTCATGTTTCGCCGGGGCGTACGGAAGATCCTCCAGGGCATCTCCGATGTGGAAGTGGTGGGAGAAGCCAGCGATGGATTCGAACTTCTGGAACTCCTCAAGAAGACCAACCCGGATCTGGTCATTCTGGACATCTCCATGCCGAACCTCCGGGGGTTGGAAGCCACCAAAGAGATAAAAATCATCAACCCTGGTATCAGAGTTCTCATCCTGACTATGCACAAGGACCGGGAATACCTCTGTCACGCCTTTTCCGCCGGCGCCGAGGGCTACATCCTCAAGGAAGATGCGGATAGCGAACTCCTGGCCGCGGTGGAGACCCTGAGAAAGGGGGGCACTTACATCTCACCCCTGCTGTCGCCCCACCTGGCTGACCTCTTCGTGGAAAAGGCCTTGCCCGCGAGGCCCGGAACCACTCCCGGAGAGGCCCTGACCATCCGGGAAAGGGAGATCATCAAGCTTATTGCCGAGGGCAAATCCAGCAAAGAAATCGGTGGCCTCCTCTTTATCAGCAGCCGGACGGTGCAGCACCACCGGGCCAACATCCTGAGAAAGCTGAGCATTAAAAAAACTGCAGACCTGGTAAAATACGCTATCCAGAAAGGTTACACCGAACCCTCCAGCCATTAAGCGGCTGCCGCGGCGCCACTTTCCGGGGCCGGGCCTTGGAATCTGTCGGCGTCCCGTATTTCTTCCCTGCCCACCATCTCCACCTTTCCGAAACGGCCCGGATTAAGGGCCGGAGTCCCATCAGCCGACAAGGCTAGGTAGTTTTGCCCATGGGGGATGGTTAGTTTGACCATGGGCGTATAGGTATTTTTGCGAGGTGTCAATTAGGTATTTTTGCCGATTTTATCAAGCAATTAAAAATTGTTATCTTGTAACCAACTTTGAATCATCTGGATCGCCGGCCCAACCCTAGGGGGGGCATACCTGCAACCGGGGATAAGGGTGGACCGGGAATCGGGGTGGCTATATGGCAAAGGCTTATCGAATATTGCTGGCCGATGATTACCTCCTGTTCAGACGAGAGATCAGGAAATTCATTGAAAAGACCGAAGGTCTAACGGTGGTGGCGGAGGCCAGCAAAGATACCGAACTTTTTCAACTTCTGGAGGAAACCCGGCCCGACCTGGTTTTAATTGATATTTCCATGCCTAACACCAGGGCCATGGAGGCAACCCGCCGGATAAAGGAAGAGCATCCCCAGGTAAAAGTCCTGGTGATGGTTCTGGATCATGAAGTAGAGTATCTCTCCTACGCTCTGCGGGCCGGAGCCGATGGCGTGGTGCTGAAGCAATATGCCGCGGCGGAACTCATCAGAGCAATTAGAAAGGTGAAAATGGGAAAATTTTTTCTTCCCGCTTTATTTAAAAATGAGAAAAAAACTTTGCTCGCATCGGTCAAGGAACGTTGTGGCGGGCTCATGATCTGCTGACGCCATTACTAGGTATTTCTGCCTAGCCATAAATGGGTATTTTTGCCGATTGACCCCGACCTCTAATTTTAGTTTTATGCA
>Ga0315268_10002285_pt1 | contig 21808 bp, 20 predicted proteins | sample C1_top_MG_FD_204535 | JGI IMG/M metagenome (GOLD analysis project Ga0315268, IMG submission 204535) | Sediment microbial communities from Yellowstone Lake, YNP, Wyoming, USA - C1_top | ecosystem: Environmental > Aquatic > Freshwater > Lake > Sediment | place: USA: Wyoming | collected 2017-08-01 | reverse complement strand
ACACTTTTAGTCATAATTTTATCCTATTTTAGCTAAAATTAATTAGCCTAATTTTACTAAAATGCTCTAATGGCGTAAGATTGTCTTATATGGATCTCTTCGACTTAAAATCTAAGGCAGTTGGCCCCGTCGCAGAGCCGACGGGGCATCAGGGCAACTGCATTGGACAAAGTGTCGGCTCCGCCGACAGCTTAAAAATTTCTGTCGCTCTAAACTCCGCCGCAAGCGGACGGAGTTTTCGAGCGACTTCCAATAAAGACGCGTCGCTCGCGGACAGGATGCGGCCGCAGACGCTGGTCGAGTTTTTCGGCCAGTCTGACTTGGTCGGCGAGGGGAAATTATTGCGCCGACTGATCGATTCGGACCAGATTCCCTCGATGATCTTTTGGGGCCCGCCGGGCACAGGCAAGACGACGCTGGCGCGCATCATCGCCAATCTGACTGGCGCGACTTTTGTGCAATTCTCCGCCACGACTTCCGGCGTCGCGGATCTGAAGAAAATTATCAGCGAGGCGCGTGATCGTTTGAAACTTCATAATAAGCGCACAATACTTTTTATTGACGAAATCCATCGCTGGAACAAAGCCCAGCAGGACGCGCTCTTGCCTCATGTCGAAGACGGCACGGTGATTCTCATCGGCGCCACGACCGAGAATCCCAGCTTCGAAGTCAATTCCGCCTTGCTTTCGCGCAGCCGCGTCTTCGTTTTAAATCAATTAGAGCCGGAAGACATCATCAAAATCCTCTCACTGGCAGTTACTGATAAAGATAAGGGCATGGGGAATCTCAAGATCAAGACGGATAATGAAGTGCTGGAATATCTGGCGATGCTTTCCAATGGCGACGCCCGCACGGCTTTGAATGTCATGGAACTTTCAGTCCGCGCGACAAAACCGATCAAAAGTGGTATAATCAAATTGAATAAGGAAAAAATCAGGGAGTCCCTCCAACGGAACGCCCATCTTTACGATAAAACGGGCGAACAGCATTATAATATCATCTCCGCCTTGCACAAGTCATTGCGAGGCTCTGATGCCGATGCCGCGCTCTATTGGCTGGGCCGGATGCTTTCTGGCGGCGAAGACCCCTTGTATATCGCGCGGCGCTTAGTGCGTTTCGCTTCTGAGGATGTCGGACTCGCTAATTCCAAAGCCTTAGAGCAAGCGGTAGCCGGCTACCAGGCGTGCCATTTTATCGGTATGCCGGAATGCAACGTCATCCTGGCGCAGATCGTTGTCTATCTTGCAAAGTGCAAGAAAAGCAATGAGCTTTACACGGCGATCAACGAAGTTATGCGCGACGTCAAGGAAACTATGGACGAGCCGGTGCCGATCCACCTGAGGAACGCACCGACCAAGCTGATGAAGAATCTCGGCTACGGCAAAGATTACAAATATTCGCCGAACTTCAATTATGAAGAAAAACAGGATTATTTACCCCATAAAATCAAGGGACATAAGTATCTCAAAGGCGATCAAAATAAATAATAAGAAATAATTATAAGTGAATTGTCGTTTATTTTATTGGGGTTTGCCCGAAAAATTAAAAAATAAGAAATATTTGAAATAAAATATGAATATGAAAAAAACACCGCATGAAGTATTCGGCTGGAAAAAGCCGGAAAAAACTCCGGAAGAAATGGAGTTAGAAGGAAAAAGCGTAGAGGAATTAGAAGACCAGGCGAATAAGGATATGGATTGGCCGGCCGAAGTCAGAAATAGCGAATCAATTGACGATCTGATCCACAATCTGGAATGGGCGAAGGATTTTAATGGCCAGAAGGGGGAGGCATTAATGCGCAAAATCAAGGCGGCGGAAGATTTTTTGCAAAAAAACATGGAACTTATAGTGGAAGGCGTATTGAATACGACGGAAAAAGCGGAAGCCGGCGCTAAATATATTGAAGGTTCGAACGAAGATCTTAGGAATAATCTCGGCGAACTGGTCAGCGCTTTAGGTGATTCTGAATTGGAAATCCTGACTCGTAAGCTGATGAAAAAAGAAATGGCGGCATACTTTAAAGAAAACAAGATGGCATTGGCGGAGGCTGCGATTGAGAATGCTCCGAGCGCGGCGTCTGTTTTCGAAGTCGTCAAGAGATTCAAACAGATCAAGGACGGCGAAAAGATTTACAGCAGAAAAGAGCTGGAAGACATAATGGCGGATAATTTGCGTTTCGAGTTGGAATTATTTTTTTATGTCGAAGCCCATAATACGGATAAAACAGCCGTTGATTCCAGCATTATTCATAATCTGCGAGAGCAAATCGTCAAACATGCTGGAAAATTGCCGCTAGCCATGAATATCCGCGAAGAAACAGCCGGGAGATTTAATAGCAAGATTGATCAGATCGTCGAAGCCAAAGTCGAGAAGTTCGTGAAAACCGTCAGCTCCAGCGACGATAGAGAGGTTCCGAAAAAAGGAGGATTCTTTGCCAGCTTGAAGACCGGCTTCGGCCTCTGGGGCAAGAAGAAATAAATTTAAATTTTATGGTGCGTGAAAAATCAGTCGGCATAATCGTCTATCGCAAAAACCCGCAGGAAGGCGTGCAGTATTTAGCTCTGTATCTGAGGGGTGATTATTGGAATTTCCCCAAAGGGCATATGGAAGAAGGGGAATCGGAAATCGAAACGGCTCAGCGCGAGATTTACGAGGAAGTCGGACTTAAAGACTTGCGATTCGTCGAGGGCTGGCGCCAGCAGACGCAATTCATCTATAAGGAGACTCATCGGGAAAAACCGGAACTGGTACGCAAGGATCTGGTCTTGTATCTAGCCGAGGCGGGAATGTCGGCCAATATCAATTTGCTGGTCAAAGAAGGGAGCGGAGAAAAAATCAATGGCTATGCCTGGCTTGGCATCAAAATGGCCTTGAAATATCTGAAGTTTAAAAATCTTAAAGAAATCATTAAAGAGGCTGATTCTTACATTAATTCCATAAAGTAAAACGGCATGCTTCGAGTTAAGCCTAAATTATTATTCCATGTCTGTTGCGCGCCATGCAGCGGACTTTTATCGCGAGAGCTGCGCGAGCGGTTCGATGTCACGGTCTATTTTGATAATCCTAATATCTGGCCGGAAAGCGAATTTATCAAACGCGCTGATGAGGCGCAGAGATACTTCAGATCCGAAGGAGTGGATTTTATCATTACCGAATGGGATCACGAGGAATGGAAAAAATTGGCGAAGGGCTTGGAACAAGAGCCGGAAAAAGGCAAGCGCTGCAAGCTCTGCTATCATTACCGCCTGAAAAATGCGGCAGAATTCGCGGCGCGAAGCGGCTTCGAGTATTTCACTACCAGCCTTTTGATCTCGCCCTGGAAAGACGATCGGGCGATCAGGAATCTGGGTATGGCTTTAGCAAAAAAATTTCGCCTAAAGTTTTTAGCTGATGATTTCCAGATTGATAACGGTTATGCAAAGTCGCATGCCTTCGCCAAGGAGAAGGGTTTTTACCGGCAGAAATACTGCGGTTGCGAATACAGTCTGGCTGCCAAATCTTAGTTTGCCTATATCTGCAGGAAAGTGGTATGATATAAACAGATGTTAATTAAGAATTATGAATTAAGAATTAGGAATCATTCAATTCGTAATTTGATCCCGCTAAGCGGGACGTAATTATCAGATATGACACCTGAAAAATGGCAGAATACAAAAATCCAGATCCAGAATGCCTTTAAGGATGTCGAAATATCCCAGGAGGAGTTGGCTGAACCGGATAAAGGCACGATCGAAATATTGGAATTCGTCGGGCCGCTCGGCCGCATGCGTTTGGAATACACGACTAAGCCGCTGATACTCGATAAGCAAGTTTCCGGCAGTCGCAGGATCGGTTCCCATCACGAAATAAAATATATTTTTTCCGATACGGAAATATCGCATATCTTCAACGCGTATAAATGGGACGAAGATAAGGATGATTGGGTGGAAATCGACCTCAAGAATTCATTCGCGCTTTAATTTTTTTAACTATCTAATACAAACGTATGGGCAAATTCAGATTGTTCAATCGCGACAAGGAATCTACTCCGGTCGGCCAGGGCGTCGTCACCGGCATAATGGAAGTCTGTTATATCGCGCTCGTGGCGATTTTTTTGGTCGGCACGCAGGCATTTTTCAATAACACTTCGCCTTCGCCTTGGATGAATGTCTTCGGCATCGTCTGCCTGCTGTCGCTTTTGGTCTTAAGCGTAGGGATTTCCGGGCTTTTTGTCTTCGGCTGGCCGGCGCATTATGTCATGGAGAAGAAATATGAAGAGGCTCTGGCATCATTTTTCGCCACCGTCGTGACGATGTTCGTCATCTTTGCCATCATTTTTATCGGCGCTTCACTCACTTCCGTCATAAGATTCTAGAAAATATGCTTTGTTCCCCTCAAATAAAGACTCATTTCAAGATCATTATCGGCGTCTTGATAGGTTTTGCCGTCATCGGCGGCGTTCTGGCGTTGATTATGAAATATTTCCAGGGCTTTTCCGATATGAGCCAAGTGGTAAACAAGAATCCGATTCAGCAGCAAGCGGTAAACCTGGTTCAGCTGGGCGAGACGTATAAAATCGACTCAGCCAAGATTATTTCCGATTTTTTGGCCGCGTCAGCTAGCGGCAGCTCCGATGTCGCCGTTTTGGCGGCGCAAGCGCAGAAGGCTTTGCTGAGTTTGACCGTCCCTGGGGAATTAAGGCAGAAACATTTGTCGGAGGTGCTGCTTTTGGGAGAAATCAAGGATTTGGCGGCAGCAAAGAGCACGGTGAGGCTAAACTCGAAAATCAATGAATTGAAGCAGGTTTTTAATCAAGATTGATATGCTTTTTCTTCTGCTCAGATTGCTGCCCGCTATAATTCCGATCCTTTTCTTCGCTTCCGCCAAGGGCGTTTTTTATTTTATCGATCAGTGGCAATGGTTTCTGGCCGCGATCATAATTCTGCCTATCGCTTATTTCGCCTTGCTAAAATATAAAAATCGCGATAAATCGGTGCTCTGGCTGGGAATTTTCGCGCTCATTTATGCCCTGACCGGATTCGCTTATTCTTTAGTCTTGGAAAATTCGCTGGTTATCAATATTTATCTCATCGGCTGGTCGCTAATTTACTGGCTGTATTTGGAGGCGGTTTTTCATGATTTCTATGAAACGGCGAAAACCTTCATCTTCAATCTGCTCAATATAACCCTATACGGCAATATTCTCATTGTTTTTTTTCTGACGGCAACTTTGGTAAGCTTTAATATTTTTTTGAATCTGCCGTGGTATGCGTTGCTATCGCTCTCGGCCGCCGTCGAATTCTCCATAATTTATCTGGCTTTTCACCGCCATGGCCTGCCTCAGAAGAAAGCGCTGCTTTATGCCGGGCTGGTTGATTTGATTCTGTTAGAAATCCTGGGCGGGCTCATGCTTCTGCCCTCCAGTTTCTATGTCATTGCCATAATTACCGCTTTGTGCTACTATCTGCTAATGCAAATCTTGCTGTATGCATATGACAATAAGCTTAATCGCAGGCTGCTTATCGAACTTCTAGCCTTCTGCGGATTGATTATGCTTGTCGTCGTGGCGACGGCGGCTTGGCTGTGATTATTAATAATTATTAATTTTTTAATTTTTAATTTTATAAATAATTTATTAATTTTTTAATGTTTAAAAATTTAGACATTAGGGCATTATTTAAAAATTACAAAATTAAAAATTTAAAATTATTCTGAATATGCCTTTCAAACCCTCAAATACCTTCTTATTGATTATCTTAGCCATCGTATTCGGCGCCGTCAGCGGCATTCTGGCCGTCATCATTATCGGCGCCGGCAATCTGAAGCTTCCTTTCATCGGCCAGATCAATTATGCCAATTCCAATCTGGACAATAAAATCGTCATCGAGCAGCCGCGTTCCGTCGTGGTGGAACAGGATACTCAGATGCAGCAGGTGGAAAACGATCTCCTGCCCGCAGTCATCAATATTTATAATACGAAGAATTCTTCCGATCCGCTTTCGGCCGCTTATACCGACCGCGATGTCTTGGGCCGCGGCTTCGTCTTGACTGCCGACGGCTGGGTCGTGTCCACGAATGGCTCATTAAGCAATCCTAAAGGCAATTATGCCGCTGTCGGCTATCAAAATAAGAAATACGCCCTCTCCGGCCTTCTGGAAGACAAGGCCACGGGCATTGTTTTTGCAAGAATCGCTGCGTCTAATTTGCCAGTGGCGCGATTGGGAAAATCCAGCGATCTGACTTTGGGGCAAAGCGTCATTATTGTCGCAGATCGCGATCGGCTCATTTTATCCCATATCGCCAAGATCGGTTACAGCTTTCCTCAGAGCAAGGATTTGATATTAGATTCTGATTTTTTCAAGAAGCGGATATATTTTTCAAATGCTTTGGACGACGGCTATGAGGGCGCCTTGGTGGTTAATTTCAAGGGCGAAGTCGTCGGTGTTGTCATTGGCGGTTCAGCCGTGCCAGTCGACTATTATTCCAATATCATCAATAGCGTATTGAAATCTCAGAAAATCGTCCGTGCCTCCTTGGGCGTAGATTATATCGATCTGGCTCAGGTGAGCGGCTTGATAGATCTGTCCGATAAGGGCGCCTACGTCGCTTACGAGCCCTTGAAGGGTTCGGCCGCGTACGGTCTGGTCAAAAAAGGGGATATTATCAGGAAGGTCAATGACAATGAATTGAATGCTTTTGTCGGCCTGGCCGATGCCATAAATAATTATCAGATGAACGATAAGGTGGAGCTTACCGTCGGGCGAGGCGGCAAAGACATCAGCGTCGAAGTCACGCTGAAATAATTTGGCGATTTGCCAAAAATCAGTTATAATAAAGCCAGTTCATAAGAGTTTACTTTGAAACAAAAACTTCGCGCTAAGCGGGGTTTTTGTCTTTTTACGAGGCTTATTGTTAGATATTTATTAGAAATTAGGAATTAGAAATTAGAAATTTCCCATGTCATTCGTCCATCTCCACACTCATTCCCATTACTCCCTGCTTGACGGCTTGGGCCAGATTGACGAGCTCGTCAAACTGACGAAAAAATACGATATGCCGGCCATGGCCTTGACCGACCACGGCGTAATGTATGGCGCGATTGAATTCTACAAGAAGGCCAAGAAGGCCGGCATCAAGCCGATCATTGGCGTCGAAGCGTATGTCGCCAGGAACGGCCATTTGAATAAGCGGGCCAAGCTTGATGAGCGCCCATATCACTTGATTCTATTGGCTAAAAATATTGTGGGTTACAAGAATCTGGTCAAGCTGACGACCATCGCCCATCTGCAGGGCTTTTATTACAAGCCGCGCATCGACTTCGAATTGCTGGAGCAATATCATGAAGGACTGATTTGCTCGACGGCTTGCACTGCCGGCGAATTATCCAATTATATTCTTAATGACGACCTCGCGGCGGCCAAAGACATGATTGCTCGCTATCAGAAATTATTCGGGCCGGATAATTTTTATCTGGAAGTGCAATCGCATCCGCACTTCGACAAGCAGAATATCGTCAACGAAGCTGTTTTCAAGTTGTCTCAGGAAACAGGCGCTCCGGTCATCGCCACCAATGACATCCATTATCCCAATAGCGACGACGAATACGCTCAGGATGTGCTCTTGTGCATCCAGACCAAGAAAACTCTGGCCGAGTCCGACCGTATGAGCTACATCGGCTTCGATCTGTCATTCAAGTCGGGCGAGGCGATGGCTGAAGCTTTTGCCGATCATCCGGAAGTCATCGAGAATACTGTCAGAGTCGCTGATGCCTGCAATCTGGAATTGGAATTGGGCAAGAATATCCTGCCGAATTTTCCTTTGCCGGAAGGGCTGAGCGCCGATCAATATCTGAAGCAAATCTGCGAGCAGGGGATAATCGAGCATTACGGCGAAAAGAATATCACGCCGGTGCTGCGCGAGCGTCTCGACTATGAATTATCCGTCATTGAAAAGACCGGCTATGCCGGCTACTTTCTGATCGTCTCTGATTTTATCATTTGGGCCAAGGATCACGGCATCGTCGTCGGTCCTGGCCGCGGTTCGGCTGCCGGATCGCTTGTCGCCTTTGTCACGTCGATCACTAATATCGATCCGATCAAATACGATCTGGTGTTCGAGCGCTTCCTGAATCCGGAAAGAATTTCCATGCCTGATATCGATACTGATTTCGCCGATTCCCACCGCGATGACGTCTTGAATTACGTGGCTGATAAATACGGCCGCGATCACGTGGCGCAGATCATTACGTTCGGAACGATGGCCGCGAGAAATGCCATCCGCGATGTGGGCCGCGCCATGGGCGTGCCTTATAATTACTGCGACCGCGTCGCCAAATTGATTCCCATGGGCATGGACTTGGCCGAAGCCTGCGACAGCGTACCGGAATTGAAAGATGTCCTTAATGACGCTGACGGCGCCAAGCTGATTGCCACGGCCAAGCGCCTGGAAGGTGTTTGCCGCCATGCCTCGACTCACGCTTGCGGCGTCGTCATCACGCCTGAGTCGCTGGATAATTATGCGCCGAGGCAAAACGGTTCCGGCGAATCCATCGTTGTCCAATACGACGGCCACGGCGTGGAAGATCTGGGCTTGCTCAAGATGGATTTTTTGGGCTTATCAAACCTGACGATCATCGAGCAGACTTTGAAAATCGTAAAAAAAATCCATGGCACGGATATCGATATCAATCGCATACCGCTCGACGACCAAAAATCTTTCAAAATCTTCCAGGATGGCCGGACGACCGGCGTCTTCCAGTTTGAAAGCGCCGGCATGAAGAGATATCTCAAGCAGCTTCTGCCGACCGAGCTCGAGGACATCATTGCCATGGTGGCTTTGTATCGCCCGGGACCGATGGAATATATTCCTGATTACATCAATGGCAAACATGGCCGGAAAAAGCCCCAATATCTGCATCCCAAGCTCGAGCCGATTCTGAAGAATACTTACGGCGTGGCGGTTTATCAGGAGCAATTGCTGCGCATTGCGCGTGATCTGGCCGGGTTCACATACGGCCAGGCGGATGTCTTGCGTAAAGCGGTCGGCAAAAAAATCAAGGAGCTGTTGGATGAGCAGGAGCATAAGATGGTCGATGGCATGGTGGCAAACGGCATTGACAAGAAAGTGGCGGTCAAAATTTGGGAATTCATTCTGCCCTTCGCCGCTTACGGCTTCAATCGCTCGCACGCCGCCTGCTATGCCATGATCGGCTATCAGACCGCGTATCTTAAAGCCAATTATCCGGCAGAATTCATGGCGGCGCTGCTCACTGCTGACCAGCAAAATCTGGATCGCATCGCCATCGAGGTCGATGAGTGCCGCCAAATGGGCATTGAAGTCTTGGCGCCCGATATCAATGAGTCGTTCGCCGATTTCGGCGTGGTCGGGAGTAGTTTGGCGACCGGCAAGCCGCGCATCCGTTTCGGCCTTCTGGCGGTCAAGGGTCTGGGAGAGAATATCGTAGCGGAAATAATCGCCGAACGCTATGCTAATGGTCCGTTCAAGGATCTGGAAGATCTTCTGACGCGCGTCAAAAGCAAAGACCTCAATAAGCGGTCGCTTGAAGCGATGGCTAAAGCCGGCGTCATGGATACGCTGCTTGAAAGAAACGCCATCTTGCATAACATGGATAAGCTCTTGTCATTCGTCAATGAATCCAATAAGGGCGTCAGCAGCGCCCAGCACAGTCTGTTTGCCGCGACTTCATCGATCAATATCGCAAAATTAAAATTAGAAAAAGTGCCGGCACTGGATAAGAAACAGAAACTGACTTGGGAAAAAGAGCTGTTAGGCCTTTATATTTCCGAGCATCCCATGACGGATATCGCGCCGGTCGTCAGGAATTACGCGGTCAGCTGCGCCACGCTGAAGACTTGCGCCGACGGTTCCGAGGTGAGGGTGGCCGGCGTCATTTCCACCATCAAGAAGATCAATACCAAAAAAGGCGATGCCATGCTTTTCGTCAAGATCGAAGACACGGCCGGCGATGTCGAAATATTAGTCTTTCCTAAAGTCCTGGCGGCTAATCCGCACATGTGGCTGCCTGACAGCATTGTCATAATCAGCGGTACTGTGTCTGACAAGGACGGCGAGAGGAAAGTATTATGCGACATGGCGGTGGTTCTTAATCCCGTCAATCTTAAAGAGACTTTAGATGATTTCTTGATCCAATCGCGCGACAATAAATCCAAAAGCCGTCGTTTTAATTTTGCCGGAGGCGATCGGCCAGCCTCGAGCGGAGGCGGACAACGTATTGCCGCCGGCGAGGTCAAGGCAGTTCCCGCAGCGCCATTGAATAAAATCATCAACCTTAAATTATTCCATCCGCTGGACTATGATATTTCCCGACAGTTGAAAGATTTGATTCTCAAGCATCAGGGCAATCATCTGCTGGAACTTATTGTTACCAGAGGCGAAGCCAAAGAAAAGATACGGACGACCTTTAAGGTCAATTTTTGCGATGAATTCCTTAAAAAAGCCGAAGAACTGCTGGGTGAGGGCGTAATGGAAGAAGTAAAAAACTCTTAATTAGGCCATTATTTTTCCACAGTTGGTTGCTATTGGGGAAATATGTAAAATATGGTATAATTTAGACAGGAAAAAATAACATCGTTCATTAATCTATGACTCAGTACCTATCGTTAATTATATTTATTTTGCTTCTGCCCGTCGCTTGGTATTTATATAAGCAAAATAATTCAGGAGGGGATAAAAGCGGTAGTTTTTCATCTAGCTCAGTGCTAGCCAAATATGCCAGAGATTTGACCAAGCTGGCAGCTTTAGGCAAATTGGATCCCGTCATCGGCCGCGAGCATGAAATTTCCAGAGTAGTGGAAATATTGTCCCGGCGCACCAAAAACAATCCGGTCCTGGTCGGTTCGCCCGGCGTTGGCAAGACTGCCATTGCCGAGGGCTTAGCTCTATGGATCAAAGATAAGAAAGTCCCGACTTCGCTCTACGGCAAGAGAGTCTTGGCGTTGGATCTGGCCGGCATCCTGGCCGGCACCAAGTATCGCGGCGAATTCGAGCAGCGGCTGAAGAAAATTACCGACGAGATCGTCGCCTCGCAGAGGGTCATAATTCTTTTTATCGATGAAATACATATTCTGGCTGAAGCCGGAGAAGCGGAAGGCGCGATCAATGCCGCTGATATCTTGAAGCCGCTTCTGGCTCGAGGCGAATTGCAGGTCGTCGGCGCGACAACCAAGGAAGAATACCTGAAGTACATCACGAAAGATAAGACGCTGGATCGCCGCTTGCAGCCCGTGTTCGTGGCTGAACCGACAGTGGAGCAGACCGAGCAGATATTGCTAGGCATAAAGCCGGTTTATGAGAAATACCACAATGTGATAATTGAGCCGGCGGCAATCAAGATGGCGATTTTCGCCACGCGCTCGATCAAGAGCCGTTCATATCCCGACAAGGCGATTGACGCGATCGACGAGGCTTGCTCGCGCGTCCATCTGAAGAATCTGGGCGCTGCCAAGACTACCAAAAAACTCGTGGTTAAAGCGCAGGATGTCAGAAATGCCGTCAAAGAATGGATTATGCAAGGTTAAAATTATTATGGGAAGACTCCATCTGTATCGCAATATTTCCATCACCTTCATTGTTTTCGCCGCGATGATACTTTGCGCCGTATTCTTGTTGTTTTATTCCCAAGCGACGATCATTGTGACTCCTGACAGCCAGATGGTTAATCTTAGCTTTGTCACTGAAATCAAGACTTCTTCCACCCCGGCCGATATCGCCAAAAGCGATGCCGTCGGCGGCACAGTCAGCGTCGTAACCAGGCAAGTCGAATCGCTTTTCAACACTTCCAGCACCAGGCCGGCATCAGCAGGCAATTTGGTAGGTCAAGTCAAGATCGTCAATAATTATTCCAAGCCGCAGAAACTAGTCAAGACCACTCAGCTGCAGGCGTCAAATGGAGTGATCGTCAGGACTAATAATGACGTCAATATTCCTGCCGGCGGCAGCGTCACAGTGGATGTTTTCCCAAAGGATCCGGCGGCTTTCCAAAAGATTGATTCAGGCAAACTGACGATAATCAAATTATGGCCGCAGCTGCAATCAATGGTTTACGGAGAAGTCGTCGAGTCCTTAGACAAGCCTGCCGGGGGAGATGTCAGGTATATCGCAGACAGCGATATTAATTTCGCGAAAAAAGAATTGATCGCCAAGGCCGTCAGCGAGGTTGCGGCCATGGCTTCTACGTCCAATTCCGGGCTAAAAGGCGATTTGGCCAGTTATAGCATCGACAAGAAGCTGGGCGATGAGGCTAACATCTTCACTATGAAAGCGGTCATCAAAGTCAGAGTCATAACAGCCGATGCAACTCAGCTTGCCGCGTTGATCCAAAGCAAAGCGTTGAAAACCGATTTGAAGGGATTGTCTGCCAATAGTATTGATATGTCAGCGGTCAAATACGACATCATGGATGCGACTAATCCTGACAGCGTCATCATAAAAGTAAGCTATCCGCTGCAGGCATACTTGACGCAAGGCAGCGATCTGCTGGCCAAGAAAAATTTTACCGGCAAAACTGCCCAGGAAATCAAGAATTACGCAGCCAAAATCGGCGTGGTCAAGAATATCGAAGTGATTATTTCTCCTTATTGGCGCGACAAGACGCCACTGGATGAAAAAAGCGTCAAGATAATCGTCAAATAAATTTATATGGCAAATAAATTGATCACGCAAACTGCAATAGCCGCCGTTTCCGTTAAGCAGGTTGCTACCGTAACCGGCATGATGCTGGCGGCCTCCATGGCGATTGCAACCATTTTGACAGTCTTTTTGGCGGTCAGATAGTCGCAGCTTTATTTGGCTGGTCCGCCTCGAGCGGATTTTTTTGATTAAATATATCCGAACAGTTGCTTTTTTTTGGTTTTTGTGTTAGTATAACAAGCGATATTTGACAGCATGGATGCCGGCCTGGCTCAATGGTAGAGCAACCGCCTTGTAAGCGGTAGGTTATCAGTTCGATTCTGATGGCCGGCTATGAATAAATAATGAATCAAAATTAACGGAAATTTATATGTCTCAAGACAACATGATCAAATTCGAGTGCACCGAATGCAAAAAAATCAATTATTTTTCTAGAAAGAACAAGAAGCTGCTGAAGACCCGCTTGGAAATGGAAAAATATTGCAAGCATTGCAAGAAGCATACTCACCACAAGGAAACCAAGTAAACTTCGGTTCTTGTTGGTATTTTCGAATAGTGGTATAATAGTTATATAACCATTAGCCGTAGTTCGAAAATATGAAAGAGGGACTCAAGATAAAAGCCGTCGCCTTACGCCATAAGGGTTATTCGATAAAGGAAGTGGCGAAAAAAATGGATATTACGCAGAGCACCGTCTCCCTGTGGTTTCGGCATGTCAGGCTGAGCAAATCCGCTCAGGCTAGACTGGATGCCCATTCTCGTCGCGGCTCATTAAGGGGAGTTGCGGCAAACCGGCGGAATCGTTTAGCTGTTCTTTTGAAAATCAGAGCAAAGGCAAGGCGAGATTTTGCACATCTTGGATGGAAGAAATCGGAGATGAAATTGGCCTGTGCCTTATTGTTCTGGGCTGAGGGTAATAAGGATAGCAGTTTAATCGGTTTTACAAATTCTGATCCGCAAATGATGGCCGTATTTGTCAATTTGTTGAGAGGATCATTCGATATTGATGAGTCTAAGTTCCGCATATTGGTTCATCTGCATGAATATCATGATGATTTGAAACAACGCAGATTCTGGTCAAAAGTAACAGGTATCGGCTTGAAGCAATTCAGCAAATCTTATATAAAACCCCATACCGGCAAAAATAAACGAAAAAATTATCCTGGTTGCGCCTCATTGCGGTATTACGACCATAGAATAGCTGTTGAATTGGCGTCAATTTACAATATTATAGGCAAAAAATTTAGGCGCGTAGCATAATTGGCTAATGCATTGGTCTCCAAAACCAACGATTGCAGGTTCGAGTCCTGTCGCGCCTGAAAATTTAAAAGATCGCCTAAACGGCGATTTTTTTGTATAATAAGGTATATGAATTCCTTCACTCCCATAAAGTTCCCCCAGGACGAATCAGTGCACGACAGCATTGTCGAGTGGTGGTATTTTAATGGCCACTTGCAGGATAATAGTGGCAATGAATACTCCTTCATGGACTGCCTGTTCAAGGTGGACGTCAAGAAAGTGAAGATTCCTTTCCTGAGCAAGATTCCGCTCAAGATCTCGTATTTCTCGCACTCGCTCATAACCGACCTGAAGAATAGGGCTTTCTCGCATCGTATCTCGCCTTTCTCGATCATTTCCGACGACAGTTTTTCCAAACCGCTTTTGTTCGTCAATTACATTAATCCGGGAATCCGAGCAAGCTACACTAATTGCGCCATCGAGCAGATCGATAAATCCAATTATCATCTGAAGAACGAGGACATGGATTTGACGCTCGTCTCATTCAAGAAGCCGCTATTAGAAGGCGGCGAAGGCTATCTCGATCTGGGCACAAAATCAACCTATTATTATTCTTTGACTAACTTAAAGACTGTTGGCCGCATCAAGGTCGGCGACAAGTGGATCGAAGTCAGTGGCAAATCGTGGATGGACCATCAATGGGCCGACACGAGCTATAGCAAAGACAAATGGGACTGGTTTTCGATCCAGCTGGATAATAACACCGAGCTGGTTTGCTGCGCTTACGGCGGAGGCAAAGCCCTTCAGCATTTCGTAGAAATTTCATATCCTAATGGACGCCAAGAGCATCATGTTGCAGTAGAAATCATTCCCCTGGCCAGGAATTGGACTAGTGCCAAGAGTAAGGCGGTTTATCCGCTGGATTGGAAGATCAGGATTCCCGCAAAAAACATTGATCTTGATCTTAAGGCGAAAATAGAGAATCAGGAGATGCTTTTCGGCTCGATTAATTATTGGGAGGGCCCGCTATCGGTGAGCGGTTCGTTCGGCGGCAAGAAGGTGAACGGCGTGGGCTTTATGGAACTAGTCGGTTACTTGTCGAAATACACCAATACGAAATATATTCGGGACGAAATAGCGCGCACGGCCAAAATGTTCTTCCGGCCTAAGAAGGGCATCAGTAAATTCATAAAGTAATTTGCGATGTTAAACGAACCGGCATCGGCATCCTCTCAATCTGCTATGGCTGATAATAAGCGGCTAAAAGCGTTGCTGGCCGGATTTTTCCTGGCGATTCTGCTCGCATCAGGAATTTTTATTTTTTTCAGGCCGATCATATCATCCGGCTTCCAGTATTCGCAGAGCGATATCGGCGACACGGTGATTATAAATTATTTTCTCGAACATTCCTTCCAGACGGTTTTCAATCAAAGCTACAGAGCAACCGCCTGGTCGCCTTTGATTTTCTATCCGCAGCAGGATGTTCTGGCTTACTCTGAAAATTTATGGGGCAGCGAGCCGGTCTATTGGGCGATGAGGATATTGTTTTCTCCTGAGACGTCGTTTCAATTATGGATGATCATTATTTCCATCTTGAATTTTCTGGCTTTTTACATCTTAGCCCGCAGCCTCGGGATAAATAAATGGTTCGCCGGATTCGGCTCATTCTTATTCGCCTTCTGCTTGCCCCGCGCGAGCCAGGTCGGGCATCAGCAGCTCTTGCCTCAGTTCTTCAGCGTACTGGCCCTGTTATTTTTTTGGCGATTCGTTAAAACCAAGAAGTTCATAAATTTCGTTTTTTTTGAAGCATTCGTTTATCTGCAGCTTTTAGCCGGCATATATCTGGGCTGGTTTTTTTTGCTGTCTTTGGCGCCGCTGCTTTTGGTCACTGTTTTTTGGAGAAGAAATGAGTCGCTCTTGAAGCTTTTCTTAAATCGCAAGACGCTGGCGTCAACGCTGATTTTTTTGCTGATTACGGCAGCTACCTTCATGCCTTACTATAGGGCAGAAAAGGAATTAGGCGGGCGTTCTTTCGCCGAGGTGCAAAGCATGATGCCCAGCGTCGATTCTTATGTCAATGTCGTCTCGGACAGTATTTTCTACGGGCTATATCCGTCGCAGATGAAGGCCGCAACGCAGAATCTGCCGATGAGGCATGAGCAATATCTTTTCTTGGGCTTATTTTTTTATTTATTGCTGTTTGTTTCTGCTGCAAGCTACTTTATCGCCAGGAAAAAGAGCGGGGGAATACTGCCATGGCCGCCGATTTTTATCGCCAGCATATCAGTGTTTGTTTTCATTACAGCAATCTCAATAAGGATTCCTTTCACTGATTTCAGCTTTTGGGTCTATATCCATCGTTATGTGCCCGGCGCCGGAGCGATCCGCGCATTGGCCCGGATCTGGACCGTCTCATATCTATACTTCTTTATAGCTGCCATGACGCTGGCTTCGGCTGCGTATCTCAAAACTGCGTCTAAGATGATCAAGATATGCCTAATTGCCCTGGGTTTGCTGGCTTGTATTGAGCAAATAGTCTTAAATCCTGAATATTTCAATAAATTAAAACAGGAGGCGATCCAGGAACAGATTGACGCAGCAGTCAACAGTGTGGCGCAAAAATACCAGATTGGCGCTTTTTACCTGCGATGGCCAGTCGGAGAGTATTTTGCCGCTTATCAATCCAAGGCGGCTTGGACTAGTTTGCATCTGAATCTTCCGACCATCAACGGCTATTCCGGCAATGAGCCGATAGGCTATAAGAGCGTCAGAGAGCCGATGTCAGATAATGAAATTATCGGTTGGCTGGCTAGCAGAAAGCAGAAGCCGGCAATTGAGGCGATAGCGGTTTTAGACGCATCTTTTGATAATGGCATCCTTTCAATAAATAAGACGGAAATTATTTGGCTGCTGTTAAAATAGTCGCGCGCAAAAGGCGGGATTTATTCCGTTTTTTATGTTAGAATCTAATCATATGATCCATAAATATTGGCATGAATTATTCGATCTGAGCCTTATCATCAAGGGCGGTATCGGCATAATCGAAACCGTCAGCGGCTTTTTTGTGCTGTTCATCAGCCGGTCGGCCATAGACAGGATTTTCGCTTTTTTCTCTTCGACTGAATTATTGGAAGATCCGACTGACCCCGTCTTCAGCTATCTCAGCGCTTCGTTGACGCATCTGACTTCGGGAGCCAAGATTTTCGCTGGCATTTACGTCTTGATCCATGGTTTGCTTAATCTGTTCATCGTCATCGGCCTGAAGCGAGACAAGCTTTGGGTTTATTGGGTGGCGATGGTTTCAATCATTCTCTTTATGACGTATCAGATTTATCGCTTTGCCCACACTCAGGCGCCGGGATTGATAGTTCTTACTATTCTTGATCTGATATTCTTGATAATCATCCGCCATGAGCATATTTACCATACTGGCCGGCTGAAAAAAAATCAATTATGAAATACGATGTGGCAGTAATCGGCGCAGGGCCGGCAGGATTGATGGCGGCGGCGCGAGCGGCAGAACTGGGTGCCCGCGTCATTTTAATCGAAAAGAATCCAAAACCGGGTGTGAAGCTGCTTTTGACCGGCGGCGGACGCTGCAACATAACTAATATGATTTCTGAAGCGAAACTGCTTTCTCAAGCTTATGGCGCAGAAGGAAAATTTTTGTTATCGGCTTTTAGCAAGTTCGGTCCGGAAAGCGTGGCTGATTTTTTTCAGAGCCGGGGAGTGAGAACGAAAGTCGAGGATCATAACCGCGTCTTTCCCCTCAGCGATCGCGCCCAGGACGTTCTTGACGTGCTGCAGAAGCAACTGAAAAGAAGCGGCGTAGAATTGAAGACGCAAGCGGAGGTGCGGGAGTTTGCCATTGAAGAAAACAGAATCATCAAGATTATTCTGCTGGGCGGTGAGGAAATCCTCGCTGATGAATTCATTTTGGCCACAGGCGGCAAATCATATCCGTCGACCGGAAGCAGCGGAGACGGCTTTCATTGGCTGCAAAAATTCGGCCATACTCTGACTGATATCTATCCGGCATTGGCCCCGATTTACGTCAAAGAAAAATATGTGGCGGAGCTGCAAGGTTTGAGCCTGAAGAACGCGCAGGTCAGCTTATACTCGAAAAATAAAAAAATCATGTCCGGAAACGGCGAGATGATCTTTACCAGAAACGGCTTGAGCGGCCCGTTGGCCATGGATTTGAGCCGGACGATTGCCCGCGCCCTGCCCGATAAAATTTTTATCAAGATAGATTTCGAACCCGGCAAGAATGCGGTTGAGCTGGATGAGGCATTGCTCGGATTTTTCCGCGACAATAGCAATAAGGCGATAAAAAACAGCCTATCGAAATTTTTGCCGCCTAAATTGTCTCCGATCATACTCAGGCTTTGCCGCATCGATGCTGAAAAGCAGGTCAATTCCGTGACAAAGGCGGAAAGAAAAGCACTGATCAGCCTGCTCAAGGACTTTAGCTTGGAGATTGATGCCATCGGCGGTTATGATCAGGCTATGGTCACTTCGGGAGGCATCAATCTTAAAGAAGTCGACCAAAAGACTATGCGATCCAAGCTAGTAAAGAATCTCTACATCGCCGGCGAGCTGCTGGGAATTGACGGGCCGACCGGGGGATATAACTTGCAAGTCTGCTGGAGCAGCGGTTATGTGGCGGGAGGAAGCGCTGCAGGTAATGGCTAATTTAAGGTATTTTATTCACTTACTATTGACAAATTAAAATATTTGTGCTAAGATTAGAGTACTAATTAACCTGGGTTTGCTTACATAGCAACCCTCGACTCGAATCTAGTCTGTGTCATATTTTGTGGCCCAATCAGATACCGGGTCACAAATTTTTTTTATGACACAAGCTACTCAAGCTGTGCCCCGCTTCGGCGATTTGGGCATAGCACCCAACATCCTGGCTGTGCTCGATCAAATGTTCACCGAGCCCACGCCCATCCAACACCAAGTCATTCCTGCCGCCATCAGCGGCAAGGATGTCGTCGGCATAGCTCAAACTGGCACAGGCAAGACCCTGGCCTTTGGTATTCCGATGCTGCAACAGATCTTAGCCACTAATGGCCAAGGTTTGGTTATTTTGCCGACTCGCGAACTCGCTTTGCAAGTCGATGAGGTCCTGCAGAAGATCGGCCGCGCTTTCCACATCAAGACGGCAGTGCTCATCGGCGGCGCTTCGTCTTACGCGCAGATCCAGCAATTGCGCCGCAATCCCCATGTCGTCATCGCGACTCCGGGCCGCTTAGCCGATCATTTGCAACAGAGGAATTATACCCTCAAGAACGTAAACGTTATCGTCCTCGATGAAGCTGATCGTATGCTTGATATCGGCTTTTTGCCGGAAATCAAACGCATACTGGATGCGGCTCCCAAAGAACGCCAGACTATGCTATTCTCGGCCACTATGCCGAGCAAGATCGCGCAAATCGCCGCGACATACATGAAGTCTCCGCTTCGCGTCGAAGTCAGCCCGCAAGGCACGCCGGCCGCTCATATCGAACAGGGCGTCTTCTATATTTCCTCGACGGAAAAAATGCAGCTTTTGGATAAGATCCTGGCCGAAATTCCTGGAACGATCCTGGTTTTCTCTCGCACCAAGCATGGCGCAAAGAAAATCACCGCCGGCATCAACGCCATGGGCCATTCGGCCGTGGAAATCCATTCCAACCGATCGCTTTCGCAGCGCAAGGATGCTTTGGCTGGATTCAAGGCCGGCAGATACCGCGTCATGGTGGCCACCGATATCGCTTCCCGCGGCATTGACGTCAATGATATCACTTTAGTTATTAATTTTGATTTGCCGGATAATTGCGAGGATTATGTCCATCGCATCGGCCGCACCGGTCGCGCCGGCAAAACCGGACGCGCTTTGACCTTCGCCACCCATAGCGAACGCATGGACGTCAGGCAGATCGAAAGATTGATCCGCAAGTCTTTGCCGACTCTGGCAGTGCCGACTTTGCCGGAACGCCGCGCTCCGGTCCATGTCCGCGACGATGAGCCGAGGAGATTTGCCGGCCGCGGATCATTCGGGGGAGGCAGATCTCATTCTGCTCCTCGTGCATCTTCCGGCAGTTCGCATTCCGTGTCGCGCCCGTCATTTGGCGGCGCACGCCCGGCAGGGCGCACCGGAGGCAGAAGCTTTTCCGGCCGCAGTTCCGCCGGCGGCGCAAGCCGCTTCCGCGGACACGGCAGCCGGTAATAAGAATATTCAAACATCCTCTCGAATTATTTGAGAGGATGTTTTTATTTTGTGATAAAAATGTTATAATACTCCATATCAAACTACTCTGATTATGATTTTTTTCACCATACTGCCACTTATCAGCGCTGTCTGCGTTTTTATTTTGGGTTTTTTTGTCTGCCGCAAGAATTTCAAGTCTCCGATCAATTTTACTTTTTTTCTCTTCTGCCTGGCGATCACCGTCTGGACTTTTGGCACTTTCATGATGCTCTGGTACAAAGATGCTCCGGATTCGGCTGTTTATTGGGATCGCATCGTTTATAGCGGAGCGATTTTTATTCCGGCCATCATGGTGAATTTCGCTTCGGCTCTGACGAAAAACAAAGGCTTTAATATGCGCTTCTGGCTGGTGGTTCTGGGCTATGTCACCTCGTTGATTTTTTTGCCCATCGTCTTCAGTGACCAATTCGCCAGCGGATATTACGTTTACCCGTGGGGCATCCATATGCAAGCGCAGATTTTCCATCATATCTTCCTGGCTTACATGGCGGTCTATATCTTTTTCTTTTTCTATATCGTCGGGCAATATTACTTCAAGCGCGCCGTCGGTTTGGAAAAATTGCAGATACGCTATATTTTTTTCGCTTTTTTCATTTTGGTTGTTTTCGGCGCTTTCGGTTTCCTGCCGGCTTACGGCTTCAATATTTATCCGTTTTCCTATCTGTCCGGCTTGGTTTTTACGCTGATCATTTCTTACGCCATTTTGCGTTATCGCCTGATGGATATGCGGATCATCGCTCGGACTTTTTTGGTTTATTTATTCGATGCGGCCTACTCTTACGTCTTTTATTCTTTTTTGATCGTAATCTATCCCTTGCTTTGGGGCAGCGTTTACAGCAAATACGCCATGCTCGCGGGCATCGTGGTCACGCCGGTTTTCGTCATAACCCTGTTCAATTACGACCGGCTGATAAAATATCTGCTGGATCGTTTCTTCTTCTATTCCCTCTATGATTTCATCAAGACGATTTCCACTTTGAGCGCCGAATTGAACAATTATTCCGATCTCAATAAGATTGTCGATCTGATCGTGAATACGATCCAGAAAACAATGGGATTGGATCGGGCCGGCCTGCTTCTGATTGATAGGTCGGGCGGAACAAATCGCTATAAGATCGCTAAAATGTCCGGTTTTAATCTTGCCGGGGGCGCGCCATTAGTCACGAATGATTTCTTGACCAGGTATCTGAAGCAGAGTGCCAAGCCGTTAGTGCGCGAGGAGCTGGCATACCTCGCCCAAGAGGCGAAAAGCAAAAAAGACAGCGCGGCGCTATTGGATTTGGAGCAGGAAATGATCGTTCTTGAAGCCTCCTTGTACTTGCCGCTTTTTTCCGGCAAGGAATTATTAGGCATCATCATCTTAGGTTTTAAACGGACCGGCGATCCATATACGGAGCAGGATTTGAATTTATTGTCCACTTTAGCCAACCAAGCCGGCATTGCTATCGACAACGCAAGATTGTATGCCGAAGCGAAAAACTTCAATAAACTCCTGCAGAAAAAAGTCAATGAACAGACTAAGGAATTGAAGGATCGCGCCGAACATTTGGAAAAGCTGCTCAAGATGCGAGAGGAATTCCTGGATATTGCCAGCCATCAGCTTAAGACTCCGATTTCCGTCATCCGCGGCACATTATCCATGTTCAAGGACGGCACCATGGA
>Ga0315268_10002284_pt1 | contig 21810 bp, 15 predicted proteins | sample C1_top_MG_FD_204535 | JGI IMG/M metagenome (GOLD analysis project Ga0315268, IMG submission 204535) | Sediment microbial communities from Yellowstone Lake, YNP, Wyoming, USA - C1_top | ecosystem: Environmental > Aquatic > Freshwater > Lake > Sediment | place: USA: Wyoming | collected 2017-08-01 | reverse complement strand
CTGGACTTGCGCCTGGCCTGGGGCCCGGACTCGGCCGCGGGCGAACTCGGGCACGACGGAGGTGAGGTCCCGGCTCGCGCAGTAGGCCACGTCGGCGGCGAAGCCCAAAGCCACTAGGTAGCGAGCATGGTCGGTAGCCACCACGGCGGAAGCCAGATTCTCTCCCTCGGCCCCGGCTAGGGACCGGTAGAGCGCGGCTGACGCGCGGGCGAGGTCCCGGAAGACGAATTCCGGCCTGTCCGGGCCGGGCCGGGCGGTCCGGGCTCGTCGCTCAAGACTATCCACGAGAAACCCGGCCAGGAGCACGTCCTCCAAGGAGAACCCTCCCTGGGTGCCGGCGCAGGTTATGACGACGTTCCCGTCCAGGCCCCAGATGCGCTCGGCCACGGCGGAAGCGTTGAGAAACGCGGCGACGAGAACTTGTCGGGCGGGTCCACTTGCCGCCCCCATCCCGCTTCCCGGCCCGCCGGCCGCCGCCCCCATCCCGCTTCCCCGCCGGCCGGCCGCCCGGCGAAGAGTCCGGGTCCCATTGGTGGTCGCGAAGAATATGGTCCGTCCGCCCACCGCCGCCGGCGTGTACTCCAGGGGCGAGTTGCCGAGGTCAAAACCTTCGATGCGCAGGCCGAATCTCTCACCCCCCAGGATGAGCCCCTCGCGGCTGCCGCGGGCGGCGCTGAGGCGAGCCAGGCGGGCGCCGGCCTCGACGGGACTGGCGGCCGGCCGCACCTCGGCGGCGCCGGCGGCCATGGCCGTGACAATTGTGCTCGTGGCTCGAAGAACGTCGACGACCACGGCCACCCGTCCGGCCACATCGTGAGGTCTCAAAGTCTGCAGGGTGGGGATTACGTCCACGACCCGCTCGGTCATCAGGTCCTCTCCCTTCCAGCGGCCGCGCCTGTGAGCGAACGGCCCCGATCCCGCCCTCAGGGCCCGATGAACTCGAACAGGACCACGGCCATACCCACGGCAACCAGAGGTCCAACCGGTATGCCCTTCAGAAAGACCGTTCCGAGGACCGTACCCACGAGCACTCCGGTGATAATCTCCGGGCTTCCGGAGAGGGCGTGAAGACCGCGGGCCCCGAGCCAGGCCGCCAACACGCCGGCCAGCAGGGCCGTGAGGCCCCGCACCCCGGTCAGGGATCGGAAGACGTCGGCCACGTCCGACTCTCCGTTGGCAAACGGCAGGAGCACCGTCAGGGTCAGGACCGTGAGACCGACCTGGATGCCCCATTTGTCGATCAGGGCGAAGGCCCCGTCAAGGCCAAGCAACCTGAGTCCGATCAGGGCCACCGCCGCCCAGGTCACCAGGGCGTTTCTTCCCACGACACCGGTGGCCAGGACGATGAGAAGAAGAAGTAGCTCCCTCTGCATGGCCGGGACCTCCCGACCAGAAAGCTATTCCTTCCGGGAGGTCATAATTCCCCGCCCACCGACGTTTGTCCCCCTCACCGGGGCCCGCCCATCCGGCCCTCACCGGGGCCCGCTCCGGCGCTCACCGGGGCCCGCCCGCTCCGCGCTCCTTCTACCACCCGCCGGGTCCTCATAGCCTGCCACTACCGGCCCGCCGCGCCTGCCACTACCGGCCCGCCGCGCCTGCCACTACCGGCCCGCCGCGAGGTGACAGCTCTGGACTTCGAACCGAGGACCATCCGGATCATGGCCGCCTTGCGGTTTCTCTCCTCGGCCGTCGAGGGCCTGGCCGCCGTCTACATTCTCCGCCAGGAGCGCGTGGCGGGCGCTCTCCGCGTGAACGCCGTCCTCGGTCTTGTCGGTCCAACCATTCTCATCCTGGTCACCCTCATCGGCCTGGCCGGCATTGCCGAGAAGCTCTCCTGGGAACGAATCTTCCTCATCTTCGGGGCCGTGGTCTTGATCTTCGTCGCCACCCGCGGCTAGGGCCGGGAGATGGCCCTCCGCCACGCGCCGTCGAGGATGCTCGCACCCCTAGACCCTGTCTCCACCTTCCAGGGCGAAGGGCATCTCACTGGGGACCTTGACCTTGAGGGTGTCGGCCCGCAGGCCGAGTCTCAGGGCCTCGAGGGCGAAGATATCGGACGGCGGCACGTTGCCGAGATTCACGTCTACCCCGAGACGCAGGATGAGATAGGCTTGCTGGTTCTTGAGAGGGGCCTCCCACATGACCGCCTCCGGCCGGCCGAGCCCGGTGATGATCGTTTCCAGGTCGGCTTCCTTCACCGAGCCGTCGCCGCTGAAGATGCCCACGCCCTTGCCCGACTCCCGGGCTTCGAGGATAACCAGGCGGACGCCGTGGTCGAGGTCGAACTTGACCCGCGCGACCACCTCCGCCGCCGGAACCTGCTGGGTCGGGTCCTTCTTGCCGACCTCGCTGATAACCTCGAACCCGGCCTCGAGGACGGCGGTGATGACCGCCGCGCGCTGGACCGCGCTCATCTGGATGGTGCCGTCGGAAACCTCGAGGGCGTTAAAGCCCAGGCCGGCGACGCGGGCCAGGAACGGGGACAGGCGGCTTTGGAGAATGGCTATCTCGAGGAGGGTCCCGCCCGGGCACACGGTGATGCCGTAGGAGCGGATGGTCCTGATCTTGGCTCGAAGCTCTTCGACCGGGTAGAGGGCAGCGGTGCCGAAACTGATCTTGACAATATCGAGGTAGTCGGCCCCGATGCTCAAGAGATCCCTGGTCTCGCCCAGGCCGAGACCCTTGTCGATGATCATGGTCAGACCGCGTTGGCGCGGCTTGGGCCGGCGGCCTCCGAGGGGCGCCTGAAGAACTCCGTCCATGGCCTTCGGGCTCGGAATCTCGGACACGGGCCTCGCCCCTCCCCGCCACACACTATGCCCGAGAAGCGGGCGCGGGTGCGATCAACCGGGGCCACCGCCCCTGGCCTCGCCGAGGAGCCGCCCGGGATCGAGGAAGACGAGGGTAAGGACCGCCGCCAAGACGCCGACGGACGCGGCGACACCGAAGAGAACCACGCTGCCGCGCTCCATGAGGAGGCCGAACAGGGGCGGCCCCAGGGCCACCCCGAAAAAGCGCACCGCCCCGTAGTCGGACGTGATCATCCCCCGGCGACTCTGCCGAACGGCGCCGGTGACCAGCACGTTGAGGGTGGCCAAGACAGCGCCGGCGCCCGCCCCTACGAGGAAGATGGCCCCGTAGACGTAGTATGGGTGGCGCGGGACGGTCAGCGAGGCCAGGGCCAGGGCGATCAGGGCCAGCCCGCTGGAGACGAGATGGCGCCGATCCACCCTCTCCTGGAGGTAGGCCCCGGTCAGGTATGCCGTGATGGAACTGGCCAGGACGGGCACCGCCAGAACCAGCCCCTTCGTCACCCCCTGGAGGCGGAACTCCGTCTCCAAAGTCTCCGAAAGGTAGAAGAGCGTGCCGAAGAGCAGGAACAGGGCGACCATACCCGCGAAGAAGGCCGCTCCGAGAGGGAGACCTTTCTTGGAGAAGACCCTGAGGATGGATCCGAAGTACTCGCCGGCCGGGGAACGTCCGGCGGGCCGGCCCTCCTTGACCCAGAGAACCACGGCGAGGGTCGCCGGGATGGTCAGAACGGAGAAGAAAACAAAGGGCGCGAACCAGGCCACAAGACCCAAAGCCGCTCCGAGGATCGGGCTCAGAACCTTACCCAGGCCGTTCGCGGCCTCCAGGACGCCCAGGCTTTGCCCTCGCGCCGCGCCGCTGTACAGGTCGCCGGCCAGAGCCATAGCGATGTTGGCCGTCCCGGCGGCCCCCAGACCCTGGACCACTCTTCCGACCATCAGGAGACCGAAGGCGCCGGACCCCAGGAAGAGGGCGGCCGCCACGGAGATGAAACCGCCGATGGCGTAGATGACCAGCCCGGGGACCATGACCGCTTTGCGTCCGAACCTGTCGGCCAGGAACCCGGCCACGGGAATGAAGAGCCCGGCCGGGACCGAGAAGGCCGTGATGATCAGCCCGCTCGAAGCCGGCGAGAGCCGGAGGGCCGACTGGATGGCCGGGATAACCGGGATGAGAATGGAGTTGCCGAGAACCATAATGAAGGGGACCAAAGAAAGAGCCGCCATGCGGGCGTTGAACTTGAAGGTGTTAGTCGCGGCGTTCACAGGCGGTATTATCTCCGCCGGGAGGGGCGGGAGCCAAGATGCCTGATTGTGTCTGCGAGACTCGCCTGCGGCGGCTGGAAGAGGCTGGTCAGCCCGTCCAGTTGCCATCCGGGAAGACGCTCCGGGTGGTGGGAGACGAGACCATCCGGGGTCTGGTCGATCCCGACCAGACCGGCCCGGCCGCCAAGCGGGACGTTGAGTTGGCCGCCCTCGGAGCCGGTCTCTGCCCGCGGCGGTACCTACGAAACGTTGGGACCCTCGGCCTTGACGGCCAGGCTCGTTTGCTTTCCGCCCGGGTCGGGGTCGCCGGTCTAGGTGGTCTGGGCGGTTTCGTGGCCGAGATACTGGCCAGAGCCGGGGTCGGCGAACTCGTCCTGGTCGACCCGGACCAGGCCGGCGAAGACAACCTGAACCGGCAACTGCTGGTCACCGAAGAGAATCTGGGATGGGACAAGATCGAGGCCGCCCGGGATCGCCTGGAGCGGGTGAACTCGGCCGTCTCGCTCACCGTCCATCGCCTGGCCGGCGACGCCGCCATCTTCACTCAACTTTTCGGCGGGGCCAAGGTGATCGTCGACGCCCTGGACAGCCTGCCGGCGCGCTTTGATCTGTGGGAGGCGGCCCGGAACCTTGGGGTCCCCATGGTTCACGGGGCCATAGGCGGCCTCTCCGGCCAGGTCACCACGATCTTCCCCGGGGATCCGGGGCTGGAGGCTATCTACGGCCCTCGCGACGCGGTCCGGCAACGGGGAGTGGAAGAGCTGGTGGGAAACCCCTCGGCCACGCCGGCGATGATCGCCGCCCTCCAGGCCCAAGAAGTCATCAAGATCGTGGCCGGCATCGGAGAGCCCCTCCGGGGCAAGCTCCTGATCCTGGACACGATGACCCCCTACGCCTCGATCATCGAGCTCTAGCCGCCGGCGGTCGCTCTAGGCCGCCGACAAGCTCTAGCCGTCGCCGACTCGCGTCGCTCCCCCTGAGGGCGCCTTGGCCAGTTCCCGCGCCGCGGCGGCCAGAGTGGTCACCACATCCAGGCGATGCCGCAGGAGTTCCACGCTCGAGATCTTGCCCTCCTCGTGTAGGAAGACGCCGTACCGGTTGACCTCGATACCGCGAAAGCCGGTTCCCCCGGCGGCGAGCAGGGCCCCGCGGGTCTCGGGTCCGAGAACCGTCTTGGCTTCCTCGGGTCGGTGGGCAAGAACGAGGTACCTGGCCTCGAAGGCCTCGTCGCCCAAGGTGGCCTGCCGGCCCTTGGGTGTCTTCTTGATCCGGGAGCGGTCATAGATCGTGAACCCCGTCATCTTGACGCCGTGGTAGGCCACGATCCGCGTGCTGTCCGGCGCTCCGGCGTCGAAATCCACGCCGACCGGGACCCGGACAACCACGGGAAAGCCGGCGTAGGTTCCGACGACAGCCGGAAGCTTTCCGTCTACCTTCCACCGGAAAACGTCGGCCTCGCTCTTGAGCCGCCTCTCGGCCAGGAAGGAGCAGCGCTTCTCGTCGGCGGCCGTACCCACGTAGTCGAGGCCGAGGTCCGCGGCCGCCTTTCTCATGACAGCGGCGTGGCGCAGGTGGGCCAAGCGGGCCATGACCAGCCAACTGAGGCTGCCCAGCGCAATCACGGCCACCGCCGGCCGCCCCGGATTCTCAACGAAGACGAAGACCGCGACCAGGCCGACCACGATGAGACCGACCAGAAGCCAGGTGAGTTTCTTGAGGAGTGGCATTCCCCTAGCACCTCCAGCAGGTGTCGTTCCGAGAACACTCCGCGGCGTATCGTTCTGTTGCCCCTGGAAAACCTCCTTCCTTCCCGGATGGAAAAACCTAGCCAGCAAAGATGTTTGACTGGAAAAACGTTCGGCAACCGAAACATTCCCGCTGGAATGGCCGTAGTCCGGAATGGAAAGGTGGTCTGGGTTTTGGACGCCCCACTCTCCGTCGCCGCTACCAGTTCGACGAACCGAGCCTCTGCCACCTCCGCCACCTCTGCCACCTCCGCCACCTCTGCCCTAGAAGGGTATTTGCACCTCGCCGACCCCGTCCACTTCCGCAAGGGTCAGGTTCTCTTCAGCCAGGGCCGGCGAACCCACCCCGGTTTCTACTGGCTCAAGACGGGACGGGTTAAGTTCTCCCTACTCACGAACGAAGGGGCCGAGCGGGTCGTGGGCTTCGCCGGCGAGGGCGCCATCTTCGGCGAGGAGTCCATTCTGGACGGCGAGGGATGCGCGGTCATGGGTCAGGCCCTTACCAGCGGCGTCGCCTATCTCTTCTCCTGGTCTTCGGCAACACGACTTCTCCGCGCCGAGCCCGACCTGGCCATCGTCCTCCTGGAGGCCATGGCCCGCAAGCTTCACCTGTCCCTGAAGCTGATCGAGGAGATGAGTTTCCTCGGAGTCCGAGACCGGGTGGTCCAGACCATCGCCCGCCTGGCTGGAGAAGCGAGATTCTTGGACCTCTCGCACCAGGAGTTGGCCGGCCTGGTCGGAGCGTCTCGGGTGATGGTCAGCCACGTTCTGGCGGAACTGCGCGAGGAAGGGCTCATTGAGCAGCGACGGCGTCGCCTGGTGATCCTCGACCCGGAACGACTGTTTGCGCTGAAGCGCGGCCAAGCCGCCGGGCGCGGACCCACCGCCGGGCGCGGCCAAGCCGCCGGGCGCGGACCCACCGCCGGGCGCGGGTAGCTCGGCGAGGGCCATCTGAAAGCGCGAAACGGGCGGGGTCAGTGATCGTCGACCACCGGGCCCGCCCGTTCTGTCCGCGGACTCCCGACCGCTACTTCTTGGCCGGGCTCTCTTCCGCCTCAGGCTTCTGGGGCCAGATGAAGACGAGAAGAAGAGTAGCCGCAAGAATTACGCCGCAGATGATAAGGATCTTAACCAATCTTGACCCTCCCTCGACTGGGCCCCTAGGACCGAGGCCCCGTCGCCGGGAGCAAGTTTAGCACCTGGGTCGAAAACCTTCTGTATAACACTTTACATAGCGTAATAAGCAGTTATGCCCATTAGGAATGAACGCCGACCCGGCCCAGCCAGGCCCAGATGAGGTCAAAGACCTTGCCGCGCTCGTCCTCCTGGAAGAGCTCGTGGTAGAAGCCCTCCATGGCCGTGTAGTCCTTGAGCGGGGTCGTGAGACGACCGGCGAATTCCCGCGAGGCATTCTCGGGGACAAGACCGTCGGCCGTCCCGTGAAGGATGTAGACCGGGATGCCGATCTTGCCGGCCCCGGACATCGTCTCCTCCATGGCCCCAACGGTGGTCACAAACCAGCGCGCCGTCACCCGATTGCCCACATTGGGGTCGGCCACGTACCGGCGGCCAACCTCGGGGTTGCGGCTCAGGAGGCTGGGGTCGATCTCGTTGGTCATCGAGAAGCGGGGAAGGAGGCTCGAAAGAACCTTGCCCAGGATCACCTTGATGGCGGGGACCTTCACGGCGATCCCGAGAAACGGCGCCGAGGCCACGACACAGGCGAAATCCTGGCCGTAGGTCTCCGCCGCGGCCAGGGCGATGAGCCCGCCCATGCTATGTCCGAGAAGAACAACCTTGGCCTCGGGGTAGCGCTCTCCGACCACTCCGCGGAAGAACATGAGGTCGGCCACGTAGTCCCCGAACCGATCGACGTGACCGCGTGGACCGCCGGACTGGCCGTGGCCCCGCAGGTCGAAACCTAGAACCGGGATGCCGCGCGAAGCGAAGTAGGTTCCAAACGCGTCGTACCGGCCACAGTGTTCGCCAAGCCCGTGGGTGAAGAGAATGACCGTCTTGACCCGCCCCGGCGTGCCCTTCCATTCCCGCCAGAGGAGCTCGACGCCGCCTGGGCCGTTCACCCGTCCGGTCTCCACCGACACCGGGCCTTCCGCCGCCTTAGCCATGGCAACCCCTCCTGCCTGGAGGGGAGGTTCGACGGCCGATGGGCTGGGACCTACCGGGCCGGCTTCCACGTGTCTAGGTTCGCGGGGCGTCCGCGTCCGGGGCGCGTCCGGCCAGGTCCCGCCTCCGTCCGAGGTCCCCGAAACCGCCCCGCGGGCCACGACGGGAAACGACCTCAACGATGGCCTCCAGGTGGTCGCCGAGGATCATCTCGGCCATCTCTTTGGTCGACCGGGTGCGCGGGCGCTCCGGAGAGGGGCGGTTGACGCAGATGACGTTCACGGTGTGGACCACTCGAACCGTGAGCCCGGCCAGAAGGGCCAGGGCGTAGGCCCGGGGCGGCACGGTCAGCGCGGCCGGGCCGACCGTCTCGACAGCTCGGCGCGACAGAGCGTGCGGGACGGCGACCAGGCCGTCTAGGCCCAGGTCGGGGCGGCCGAGGAAGGCGTTGAGGGCCGAGCGGGCCGAGGCCGTCGGGCCTTGCCCGGCCCAGCCGGAAAGGAGCGGGCTGAGCCCGTTGAGACCCAGGTCGACACCCTGGTCCACAGCCCGGGCGAAGGGGGCGAGATCGGCGGCGTGGACCGGGAAGTCGGCGTCGAGGAAGACCAGAGCCCCGGCCCCGCGGGAGAGGGCCCAGGCGGCCGCGATGGCCCGCCCCACATCGTGACCGAGGGCCTCGGGGATCTCCCGGACCAGGACGCGCGGGCGCCCCGCCGGGATGGCCGCCCTGGCCAGTTCGGCCGTGCGGTCCCCGTCTCCGTTGACCACGACCAGGACCTCGTCGATGAGCGGGCAGAGGGCGATCTGGGTTATGACGTTCTGGACAGTCAGCTCCTCGCGGAGCGCGCTGAGGCAGGCCACCGTTGGGGTCTTGCCGACCGTGGCCACTTGTCCCACCCCCACCTCGAATCCGACGCCGACAAATCCTATGCGGGCGCCGGGCGGGAGACAACCGAGAGATGGGCGGGGAGACGACCCGGTGGCCTAAGCCCGTGCGGCCGACCCGCCGGCGGCGGACGCTTCGGCCGCGGGTCGCTCGGCGGCCCGCCGGGATCGAAACACCAGATAGAAGGAGAAGCTGCCGACAATGCGGGCGCCGGCGCAGACGAGGAAGGCCCACCTGTAGCTGAAGAAGTGGAGAAGTCCCACCCCGACCAGCGGGGCGAGGACGGCCGTGAGAGCTATGGCCGTGTTGTAGTAGGCGATGTAGCGGGTCGTGTGCTCGTCCGGCGTGTTCTCAAGTAGGGCGTTGAAGAGGGCCAGGATGACCCCTGAGAAGATGACTCCGGTGGCCAGATTGAGAACGGTGATGGTCACCAGACTGTGAGAGAAAGCGTAGTAGAACGGGACGAAGCACATGCCCATGGTCGAGACAACCAGGCTCTTGAGGTGCCCGTGCCGGTCGGCGAAAGCGGCCCAGAATCCGTAGCCGACCAGGGCCCCGCCCGTATTGGCCAGTTGAAGCAGGCTGATCCAGAGGTTGTTGGCCCCCAAGACCTTGACCTGGTAGAGGGTGAAGAGCGGCCAGGCGATCTGCCAACTGAAGTAAAAGACCGCCGAGGCCAGGGTGTACTGAATGAAGCGGCGGTGGCTGCCGAGCTCACGCCCGGCGTCCGCCAGGCCACGGCCAAGGCTGGTCAGAGGACCGACCCTCGCGATCCCAGCGAGGCCAGGAGTCGCGGTCGACGCGGTGGCGGCGACCGGGGCCCCCTGCCCGTCTCGGGTCGCGGCGGCTGGGTCTACCGGCTCCTCAATGCGCTGGAAGATCCGGATTTCGGCCATGGCGGCGACGAAAGCAACAGCAAACATCACCTGGTAGCCGACGGGAAAGGACATGATGTCGAGGGCCCGCCCCGCGACCACGACGGCCGCCGTGCCGACGAAGTTCATCCACCGGTTGCGGCGAGCAAATGCCTGGGCCCGGTGGGCGGGCGGGATCACCCGGGAGATGAAGGCCTGCCAGGCAACGTTGCCGATGGCCCCGGGTAGGTTCATCAGGGCCACGGCCACTACCAGCGCGCCCGCGCGCCGGTCGGGCGTGAAAAACGGCACGCAGGCCAGGGCCAGGTAGAAGAGGCGGTTAGCCAGAAAGAAAGCCGTTGTCACTCGCTTCTTCTGGGAGAACTGATCGACATAAAAAGCACCGGGAATCATAACCAACAAGGAGACAATGGCCGGTCCCGAAGCAAGGAGGGCCACCTGAGTGTTGGTGGCCCCCATCTTCAGGGCGAAGATGCCGAAGAAGGGTGCGGCCAAGTTCGCGGCCAGAACCGAAGCCACGCCGTGCCGGACATTGTAGGCTATGTTGTGCCGTTGTGACGGAGATAGCTGGGCAAAGGTTGAGTTCACGGGCGGGGTACTTTCGGGAGGCGAAGAGAAACACCTTCAATGGAGGTGGGGAGCGGGAGGCGCCGGCGGGGTCGGAGATGAGCCGGGCGGCGGGTGGGCGTGCCTCACCAGACCTCTTTGCCTTGCGCCGGTCCTGTGTCGACTCCGGGGTGAAGATTGCTCTTGCGAACGCCACGCAGTAACCCGCTAAGACTGGGCGCTTGGGACGAAGAAGGCTGGAGAACGAGCTTCCCGTGCTCGAGACGCAACTGAACGCGTGTCTTCATGTGGACCTCCAAGCGGCAGCATCTACAAAGAGGCTACCTGGTTTCGGGGCGAGAGGCAAGGGATGGCGGGGCCGTGCCGGCGGCGGCGCGGGAAAGAGTGCTTAGACGCGCTCTCGTGTGCGCCGTCGCCGGTACTTCTTCTACTCAACCGGAGAGGAGGATATATCGGGACGCAAACCCCTGTCTCCCAGTCCTTTGACATCAGATGTCAAAGAGTGTAAGAGTCTCCGTCGAGGGGTCCCCCACCCCTACCGGCCCCCCAGAGCTTCCGGGGCGTCCTCCGACTTCTTCCCAGTCACTTGAGGTAGAGCGAGTCTGGACAAGACGCCTTGGCCGTAGCCGCCAGTTAAGGCAACCATTGACATTTCCGTCACCCCTCGCTTACGCTTGACTAGTTTTGCTGAAGTCGGGCCAAGGGTGGCGGCCTTTGATGTTGGTCTTGAGGTTCTGGCGCCGCATGGTGTCGGTTGGCTTGGTTCTGTCGGTGCTGCTTTCGTCCGTGGCGGTCTTCTCCCAGGGGGTCGTCTCTCCACCCCTGGTCGCCTCCGCCGCCGAATGGTCCGACCTCTCCGCCGCCCTGGAGAAGCTTCTCCCTGGTTCTCCGCAACCGAGCCTTCCCGCCGCCGCGGACCCGCTAGCCTCCGTCTTGGAGGCCCTCCAGCCGCCCGAGATGGAGCCCGGCGCCGGGGTGCCGCGGCCGGAGGACTTCGCGCCCGCGCCATTGCCCGACAAGCTTCCGGCCCACCCGGCGGATCTCGTCGACCCGCGGACGGGGGAGGTAACCCTGGGCGGTACGGACCTCGCGATTCCGGGCTACGGCCCCGGCCTCGCGCTGACCCGGACCTACGCGGGAGCAGGTGCCCTTGCCGGGACGGCCGGAGGAGGAATAGCGGGCGGCGCGTCCGGGGGCGGCTCGGCCGGCACGCCCGCAGGCGGCTCGGCCGGCCCGCTCGGCCCGGGCTGGCGGCTCTCCTATGACCAGTGGTTGCGGATGTACGCGGACTTTGACCTCACCGAGTGCCTCGGTAGCGGCGGCTGGAACACCTACCTCTTCTCTCCCTCCGCCCCGGACGCGTATGCCGAGAGCTGCGATGGAGACAGCCTCATCTACTACGACCTCAGCCAGGGTAGCTACCATTCCGATAGCGCCCGTAACCTCGCCGAGGTTGTCCGAGTGACCGCCACGCGCTACGAAGTCCGGCATCCGGGAGGTCCCATCTACGTCTACCAGGGCTACCTCGCTCCGTGGCGCGCCGGCCAGGACGCCACCGCCGGCCGGCTTGTCGAGATCCGCGATCTCGACGGCAACGCCGTCAATCTAGCCTACGACCAGGGCCGCCTCGTCGCCGTCACCGACGCGAGCGGGCGATCCCTTGCCTTCGACTACGGGGACCCGGCCCATCCCGGTCAGGTCACGACCATCACCGACCCGCTGGGCCGGATCCTGGCCTTCGCTTATGACCTTGCCGGGCGTTTGGTGTCGGTGACGCCTCCCGGCGGCGCGGCCGTGACTTACGTCTACGATCCGGCCGACCGGCTTGTCGAAGTCCAAAATTCCGCCCGGGGCACGGCTCGCTTTGGCCGCGACAGCCTGGGCCGGATCATCCGAGTCGAAGCAGATGGCTTCGGGGCCGTGGACTTCGCCTATGGGAGTGACGGCCACCGGGTCACCAGGTCGAACCCCGACGGCACACGGGAGGTCTGGGAGTACGACGAGGAGGGCCGGCTCGGCCGACGGCTGGACGCCGCGGGAAGCGCGATAACTTACGTCTATGATTCCCGGGGTTTCGTCGCCGAGAAGACCGGCGCTCCGGGCACGATGCGTCTGACCTACGACGAGCATGGGCGGCCGCTGACCTCGACCGACCCCGCCGGACGAACCGAGAGCTGGGAGTACCACCCTGTCTTCGGGGCCGTGACCAGGCACGGCGACCCGGACGGAAACGTGACGACCAGGACCTACGACAGCCTCGGGCATCTGGCCACCGAGGCGGCGCCGGACGGGACTTCGACGCGCTTCGAGTACGACCAACGGGGGCAGTTACTCCGGTGGATGGACGCGACGGACGCCGCCTGGACTCTGACCTGCGACACCCACGGCGGGCCGGCATCACTGACCGATCCCTTAGGGCGGACGACGCTATTCACCTACGACGCGGCCGGGCGTCTTGTCGAACGGCGCAGCCCGGCGGGCGCGATATCCTCATGGACCTACGACGGGGCGGACCGCGTGGTTCGTCAGGCTGCGCCCGGGCGAGGCGTGACGGTCTTTCGCTACGACGCGGCCGGCCGCCTGGCGGCCGTCACCGACGCTCTGGGGGAGACCCTTCGCACGGGTTACGACCCGGCGGGTCGTGTCTTCGAACGCACGGACGCCCTGGGGGGAACCTGGCGCTTCATCTACGACGCCATGGGTCGGCCGGCCGTGGCCCGCGACCCACTGGGGGGAGAACGGTCCTGGACCTACGACGCCCTGGGGCGTTTAGCCGGCGAGACAGCCGGTGGCGGCTTCTTCCTCACCTACAGCCGCGATCCGGCCGGACGGGTCATCTCCGTGGCCGGTCCCAGCGGCACGCACTCCTTCGCCTACGACCCGGCCGGGCGTGTCGTCCGGGCAACCGAGCCGGGGGGCGCGGAGACGAGCTACGTCTATGACAACCGCGGTCGTCTTGTCGCCCGGGTGGACGCCGCGAGCGGGCGGACCGAGTATGACTACGAGCCTTCCGGGCGCTTGGCGACGGTGAGCAGTCCGGCCGGACGCGTCACTTCGTACGCTTATGACGCGGCCGGTCGACTCGTATCCACGACCGACCCCACTGGGGCCGTCCGACGCTTTGTCTATGACGCCGCCGGGCAAGTGGTCGAGGCCGCGGACCCCCTGGGCCGGGTGACTAGTCTCACCTACGACCTCGACGGGCGCGTCGCCGGCCGGCCGGACCCGGCCGGGGCGACTACAGGCTACGTCTACGGCGGCGAAGGTCTTCTGTCCATGGTCACCGACCCCCTCGGCCGGGAGACGCGGCTCTGGCGCGACGCCCTGGGTCAGGTCACCAGGGTGCTGGCCCCCGACGGCGGGGAGACCGCCTGGAGCTACGACGCGATGGGGCGGGGCACCGAGGTCCGTGAGCCCGAGAATCTTGTTACTTCGTTTGCGTATGACGGTCTGGGTCGAGTCACGGCCGTCACGGATCCCCTCGGGGGCACGACGGCGCTGGCCTACGACCGCGAAGCCCGGGTCACGACCCTCACCGATCCGGCGGGCGCGGCCTGGGTCTACCGCTTCGACGCGGAAGGGAACCTCGTCGGACTGAGCGATCCTTCGGGGGCGACCACTCGCTACCGTCACGACTGGGAGGGCCGCCTGATCCGCGTGGTCGACGCCGCCGGCGGCGAAACCGACTTCGAGCGTGACCCGCTGGGAAACGTGGTCCTAGTTCGCTACCCCGACGGGGCCGCGGAAAGCTTCGCCTACGACGCCGACGGCCTTCCCACCCACCGCGTCGACCCACTGGGGGCGGTAGCTAGGGCCGTGTATGACCAGGCCGGCCGGGTCATCGAGGCCATCGGCCCCGACGGAGGCTCGGTCCGTCTCGCCTACGATCCCGCGGGGCGAATTACGGACGTCACTGATCCGGCCGGGGCCCGGACCAGCCTGATCTACGACCTATGCGGACGCCTGGCGGAGATGGTCGAACCAGGGGGCGCGACCAGCCGCTTCTCTTTCGACCCGGTCGGCCAACTCCTGACGGCCAGAGACCCGATCGGAGGCGTCACTCGCTACGAGTATGATCTCGCCGGGCGCTGCCTGGCCGTAGTCGATCCCCTCGGCCAGGCCTGGCGGGCCGGCTACGACCACGCCGGACGGCCGGTGGAAACGAGCGACCCGCTGGGCAACCGAACCCGGATCTCTTACGTCGACGGCGGCCGCCGCATCCGGGTGACCGACCCAATGGGAGCCGTAACCGAAGACCGTTACGACACATCGGGGCGGCTGGTGGCCGGCGTCGACGGCCTCGGTCGAACCTGGACCTACGCCTATGACAGCCGCGGCCTCCTCGTGACGGCCACGGATCCCACGGGAAGGACGACCACGACGTCCTACGACAGTCTCGGACGGGTCGTGGCCGTGACCGACCCGCTCGGCGGAGTCGTGCGGAGCGCCTACGACGCCCGGGGGCGACTGACCGTCCTCACCGATGGAGCCGGGTTCACGACGGCCTACGGCTATGACCCGGCCGGCCGGCTTACTTCCGTCACCGACGCCCTCGGCCATCGCACGGCCTACGGCTACGATCGGGCCGGACGCCTGGCCTCGAGCACCGATCCACTCGGCCAGGTCCGGTCTTTCGCCTACGACCGCGCCGGCCGTCTGGTGACGGAAACCGACGCCCTCGGAAACGTCCGAAGCTACGGCTATGACGCCGGCGGCCGCCTGGCTTCGTCGACCCTACCGACGGACGAGTCCACTCGCTACTCCTATGACGGGCGAGGCCTGGTCACCGAACTGGCCTACAGCGACGGCGCCCGCGAAAGCTTCTCCTACGACGCCGCGGGCAACCTCACCAGGGCCGTCTCGCCCGACGCCGATCTCACCTTCTCCTACGACGCGGCCAACCGGCACGTGGCCACACGCTGGGCCGAAATGGACAAGACCGTCTCCTTCGCCTACGACGCCTCGGGCCGCCGGACCCGGACGGTCGATCCCGAGGGACGCGTCCTGTCGTATGGCTACGATGCCGCGGGCCGGCTAACGACGTTCGCCGACCCCGACGGAAACGAGACCCGGCTGGCCTACGACGACGCCTCCCGCCTCGCGGAGGTGGCCTACCCGAACGGGGTAACCGAACGGCGGACCCACGACCAGGCCGGCCGGCTTGCGGAGTTGACGACCAACGGGTCCGCCGGCGTCATCGAAAGCTACGCCTACAGCCGCGACGCCCGGGGCTTCCTCACCCGTCAGGTCGAGGAGGACGGGGCCGTCACGACCTGGGCCTATGACGACACCGGCCGCCTCACCCGGGTGGAGTATCCGGCGGCGAAGATTCAGGCCATCCGCGACGCCCAGGGCGCCACCATCGAGCGGGTCCGGCCGGAGGACGCGGGCGCCGAGCGGGAGGACGGCAAGAGCGACACGGAGGGTGGCAGGACGGGCGCGGCCGGCGGGGCGATCGATCGCGAAGACGCCACTGCAGTCGCGAGCCTTGACCTCGCCTGCGCCGGCTCGGAGCTCTTCTTGGTTCAGGGCAACGGCCAGGGCAGCGGAAACGGCCAAGGTGCTGGCCAAGGTGGCGGCAGCGGCCAGGGCAACGGGAACGGCCAAGGCGCTGGCAATGGCCAGGGCAATGGCCAAGGTGGCGGCAGCGGCCAGGGCAACGGAAGCGGCCAAGGCGCCGGCAATGGCCAGGACCAGCCTCCGACCGACGAGACCGAGCCCGTCACCCCCAACTACACCCTGCCGGTTCGGGCCTGGGTGGCCTACGAGTATGACGCGGCCGGGAACCGGGTGCGCGAGACCAGCGATCTGGGAGCAACATCCTACGACTACGACGCGGCCAGCCGCCTGCTTCAGGCCGGCGGCGCGTCCTTCGCCTACGACGATGCCGGGCGCCTGGTCGAAAGGCAAGCGGCCGACGATGTAACCACCTACGAGTACGACGCCGCCGGCCGCCTCAGGAAGGTCCTCAGCGACGACGGCTCGGGCCTGACCTATGGCTATGACGCTTTCGGTCGCAAGGTGGCGCGCGAAGCGACATTCTGGGCCCTGCCGGACGGCCGGAACGATGGCCCTCCCGGAAACGGCGGCTCCAACGGAAACGGGGCCGACCAAGGCAACCACTACGGCTGGGAGCGGGGTAACCACTACGGCTGGGACAAGGCCGGCGGAAAGCCGAGCTTGGAGACGGAGACCACAACCTACCTCTGGGACGGGCTCTCCGTCCTGGCCGAATACACGGAGAACGGCGCGCCCCTAGCCGAGTACTACTCGACCGGCGAGCGCATGCTGGCCCGGAAGATGTTCGGCCTCCACGACCGGAAGGAGCCCGGGGCGCCCGACCTCCAGACCCACGGAGGTCTCCTCTACTACACCTTCGACGGTCTGGGCAACGCCAGCCTGCTCACCGACCGGACCGGCGACACCGTAGCCCGGTACCGCTACGACGCCTTCGGCGGCCTTCTCACCAGCGCCACCGCGCCCTACAACCTCTACGGCCCCTTCGGCAAGGAGTTCGACCCCGCCTCCGGCCTGGTCTACTTCGGGGCCCGGTGGTATGACCCGGCCGTTGGCCGCTTCACCACTCCCGACCCCTGGCCCGGGGAAATCCGGGATCCCCTGACCCAGAGCCCCTACCTCCTGGCCAAGGCCAACCCGGTCAACTTCGTCGACCGGTGGGGGCTGCACGCCGAGGACCCGGCCTCCACATACATTACGAACCCCAATCCACCTGACCCGACCGCCAACTACCGCGAGGTCTGGGCAAGGATCTTCCTGGCCTCGGTTGAGTACTGGTACACCGTCGAGGTCTCGCGGTCGGCCTCGGCCATCGTCCTGCAGCACGTCTACGAGCACCTTCACCTGCGGCAGCACATCCATCTCCGTTCCGAGCGGACCGTCCGGCCGGACGGCTTTGAGTACTGGGAGCTGGTCACGGACGAGCAGTGGGAGACTTGGGATGTCGTCGGCCACCACACCGACCGCCAGGTGATCGATCGCATCGCCCTCAAGCGGGAGCAGATCGAAGTCCTAGCCGGAGAGGCGCCTGGCTCATGGGCCTCAAGCGCCGGCGGGGACGTCGCCGAGAGTGTTCTCCTGAGCTTCGTGCCGATCGTCGGCGACGTCAAGGACTTCATGGAGGCTTGGACAGGAACGGACGAGGTCACCGGCGAACGGCTGACGGGCTGGGAGCGGGGCCTCACCGCCGTTCTGATCTTTGTGCCGTTAGTGGGCGGAAGCACCGTCCGGGGGCTGGTCGGGGGCGGGGAGGCAGCCATTGATGCCCTGACAGATGTCGCGGGCAAGAGCGGGATTGCGGATGAGGTAGTTCAAGGTCTGTCGGAGACCGTGACGACGACCGACAAGTACCACGCTTTCCCAGTACTGGTGGATCAGTTTCGCTCAGAGGGCGTCATCCGGGTGGTTACAGGCAAGGACGGCCTGAGGTACACTGTGATAGAGCTACCTGGCACCGTGAATGGGAAGAACGGCGTCTACCAGTGGATTATCGGGCCGGATGGTGCTACTAGGCACAGGATGTTTAGGGGCCCTGACTCGGGCAAGGGTCTTCCCTAGGGCGGTTTGCCTCTCTGTGGTCTCGCGAGGGACTGTCCCTGGGCCTGGAGGATGGAGGAAGCGCGATTGGGGTCGCCTCTAAGGCTGAGCACAAAGTTAAGAATGACTATTATCCGGGATCGCTTTCGTTTCGGCCCCGGCTTGGAGTTGTTGGCGACACATGCTTGGGGTTGGCCAGAAATCACGCGGCCCATTGACTACCTCGCCAGGCGACACATCGCAGTTGTGGGAGGCGGCATCTGGGAAGTGCGGGAGAGCCAGACCCAACTGGTTATGCGTGTCGAGGATTGGACCTTCGAGAAGGGGGACAGAACCTGGACTCAGTATGTGCAGGACGGCCGAAGCCATGCCTTGGAGAGAGCGTCCTCGTTTCACCGCCTCGCGGGTCCCGCTTTCCTGTACTCGCTTGTCTTCGCGGACAAGCATCTCTACTTTGCCTTGCTGCACAGAGACGAGTACCCCCCGCTCAAGGACAAGTCGGTCTCGTCGTCGCCGACTTGCATCGCCCACCATCTAGGTGTCCTAGTGGACCTCCTTGACGACGTAGGTGAGAGCACATGGGCACCCAAGCTTAGCCGCATACGGGAGCGGGCCTGTAGCCTCGATACCACCGACCAGGATGGGTGGCGATCGCTGCTGACATGGGTGATGGAGTCGCTCTTTGGCGAGAGGGATTCACTAGCAGTCTTGACATTGCCGTGTGGCGAGGCTGGCGACCCCTCGACACGCCGCCGCGAAATCACAATGGACAACGCCATTGGGCAGGTGTACTACTGCATTCAGGAACTGGGGACTCGGCTGAGCATCAGCAACGATCATGGAGCTGGTGTGTCTGAGATGGTCCGCTCCGGACGCCGCCTTCCGTAGCGACGTCTCCGTCGCAGCCGTCCCACGACGTCGCGGGAAACCGCACGAGAGCCGTGTCGCCCGACGGCCACCCCACCTTCTCTTGCGAGGCCGATGGCTTCATCGCGACGCGCTGGTCCGATGTGGGCCAGGCGGTCGGGTTCTCCTACAGCTAGGCCCGACCGCCCTGACAAACGCGGCCGATCGTCACGACCCATGGCCTCGGTCGTACAGATCCACCCGTCCATGCCCGCTTTCTCACCTACGACCTCGGCGATCGTCTGGTGGCGGAGGCCGACCCCGCCCGATGTCCTGAGGGTCATTTGGGACTGGAGGTGATTCGAGTTGAGCGAGGAGGAAGTGGCCGCCATCCTGGAGAGAAGCTTCTCCTATCCGGCTTCCGAGAAGTCCGGCGAGCAGTTGCTTCGCTACGTACTGGCGGATGCTCGCCGACTAGTCAACTCCGATCGCAAGGGTTTGGTTGCGGTGCTTGGAGGCTGGCTTGCGAGCGGACGGGAGCCGTACACGACGCTTGGCCTTAGGATCGCCCGTGAACTCCGCCTCGTGGCCGGTCGTTCGATGTGCTTGTCAGCCCGCCCCTGCGGTTCGCACAAGCATCTTCCGAACGTCCTCGACGGTTCTCACCGTTCGCCCTCCCGCATGAACCACCGCGTGGCAATTGGGACATATGGGCACCAAGTCGGACGTCGGATCGGGCGAGTATCCCTCCCGTATCTGCGACAGAGGGACAGTATGATGCACGTGGACGAGCCCTTCGACTTCCGGTCCATACAGTTCAGTGAGCGACTTTTCGCACGCGGCACACTTGTGGCCAAAACGACGAAGACATTCGTCGCGCGCACTGCGGTCACGCTCGAACCTGTTCACGGATACACGCACCATGGCGCCTTCCCAGTAGCCGGCATGATCGGCAATCTCCTCGGGAAAGGCGACCCATCCAGAAGTAAGCGCCCCTGGCCGAAGAACGGCGTCGAGATACTCAGCCATCAGCGGCTCATGCCGCGCCGCACTGCGGGGGTCGATGCTGCGGGTCCGGGCCAACACATCATTGAGGTAGGCGAAGTGCGACTCTTGTATGACCGGCCAATCCTGACCGTTGTTGTCGTCCGAAGGCCTGTAGAACCCGTTGCGAGATGGGGGACGTTTGTAGCGAGGGTATGAGCCGGTGTCCCATTTCCACGAGCGCAAGACCGAGAGTTGTTCCTCGTGTCGAGGATCAGTCGTTACCCAGGCCGTGTCCCCCGATAGGGTCATGACGATGAGGCGTCCAGCGAAAAGGCGGATGCGATCTGGGAGCACGTGCGTCAGCCACAACGATGGATTGTGAGAGTGAATGAACGCCAGAGACTCGGCGAACACCGCGAGTTGACGTGCCCGTAAGGCTGGGTCTTTGAGGACCACCTCAACCTTGGCTGCAAGAGCTTCCAACTTGTCGCTTGGCATCGACTGAATCCCTTCGTCGGGGCTTTCCCATTCCGCTGATCTTATCGAGCGCAGGCCGAAGACCCAGATCGGGCAGAGCGATCCACGAAGCTCAGGAGCGAAGCCAGGAGCGCCGCCCCCAACAGCAGTGCGGATACTCCACCGAATCGGGACTCCGCGCGGTCCACGAGACTGCCCCAGCGGCGGCCCCGTCGCTTTGAGACATCGCGTGGCCCCCTCCTCATACGCCATGGTCACACCTTGTTGGCACCCCTCGCTCACAGATTCATCAAGACCAGCGCCATTATCACCCCGGCGAGTGTCAATAGCAGCACGACACTGAAAGCGAAGATGGACCCGAACGCCGCGCGAAAGTGGCCCTCATCGATAGCACGCACATACCGGGTATGCCGAACGGCCGACACGACGCAGACGACGACGCCCAGGCCGATGAGGCCAAGACCCATGTAGAGCGACAACCCCGACCCTGACCCAACACCGGCTGCGCCAGGAAGCGCGATCTCGCGCAGGAACACCCCGAACCGCGCCACGACAAATCCGAATGCCATGAGCGCAATGCCGGTGCGGATCCACGCCAGGAAGGTCCGCTCGGCTGCCATGTAGATTCGAGGGTCCGCGCCTCTGTCATCACTCGCCATCAGGATCACTCCCTCTGCGTCCCGCTTGTGGGCTTCGTCCCCTTCGTCCATTTAACGGATAGCGACTGAGCGGCGCCGACGCGGCGCTCCGGATAATAGCGCCTAGCTCACTGCCCGTATGCTTGTTGAAGAGGTCGTTACTGACTACGCGGGCGGGCCGGCGGCCACGTTGTTCGTGGCCGGATCGGGGTCAGACGTCCGCCTCGCACTCGGCGGACGGGCGTAATGATGAGGCTACCATCGCGGACCGTGACATTCACCACGAGGCACCTCCCTCTCCCGCCATAGTATCGTGGACGGAAGCCTCGGGAAAGGGGCGGCAGAGAGCCAGGTCCCGCGCCATCGGGGAGCGGCTAACGGCTCAGCGGCGCCAGGGGCCGTGTTACGCACGGTTTGCCGAGCCGATTGCGGCCGCTGGAGCCGCTGGCTAGGTCAGCACCCTGGTGACTTGGCGCCATGGTGACTTGACCACCGAAGCACCACGGTGATAGGTTGCTGCCATGAGCAAAGTCGTCAAGCGAGCCACCATTTCCTTTGACCCCGATCTTCACAGGGCCCTCCGTATCAAGGCGGCCGAGACCGACCGGAGCATCTCCGATTTGGTCAACGCAGCCGTGAGCCGCTCTCTCGCCGAGGACACGGTCGACCTCGCGGCCTTCCAGGACCGCGTTCACGAGCCGACGGTGATCTTCGAAGATGTGCTGCGCGGCCCAAGAGCCTGAGAGTCTACCCCGACGCGACCTGGTGCGCATAGTAGGTCGCATTCAAGCCTTGTTCGACACTCCGGCGACTACCGCATCCTGTACGAAGTCGATGACCGCAGCCAGGTCGTCACGGTCGTGAAAATCGGTCATCGCCGCGACGTGTATAGATAGCCTCGCACGCCATTGGCCGAAGGCGTTCCGGAAGGCGTGGATACACATCGGCGGCCCAGAGCGCCCACGACTCCCCGGCCAGAAAGCGTGAGCGACGACAGGGCTCACCCCATTCCGCCCAGCACTCTGCGGAGAAACC
>Ga0315268_10002283_pt1 | contig 21817 bp, 24 predicted proteins | sample C1_top_MG_FD_204535 | JGI IMG/M metagenome (GOLD analysis project Ga0315268, IMG submission 204535) | Sediment microbial communities from Yellowstone Lake, YNP, Wyoming, USA - C1_top | ecosystem: Environmental > Aquatic > Freshwater > Lake > Sediment | place: USA: Wyoming | collected 2017-08-01 | reverse complement strand
CGGCTGGTCGTGTACGGGGATCGGGTCGCCCTGGCGACGGCGCCGGAGGCAGGCAGGTTGATCGGCCGGTACGTGGGCAGGGAACCGACCCGGCTGTCGCCTGCCACGCTGGAGACGCTGGCGATCGTGGCGTACCGCCAGCCCGCCACGAAGAGCGCGATCGAGCGAATCCGGGGCGTGGACGCGGACTACGCGATCCGGAGTCTCGTGCACCGGCGCCTGGTCGTGGAGCTGGGCCGCTCCGACGCCCCGGGCCGCCCGATCCTGTACGGAACCGGCGTGGAATTCCTCGAGCGGTTCGGCCTCGCCAGCCTTGACGACCTGCCGGTCGTGGACGCGGCCGTGGCGGAGCGCCTGACGATCCCGGAAGCGGACGCGGCGGACGCAGCGGACGCGGCCGGTGCGGCGGAGACGGCCGCCCACGCGCCGTTCGCCGCGGACGGCCCGGCAGGATCATCGCCGCCGCCCGATGCGGGCCTGCCCGCAGCCTGGCCACGCTGATGCCCGAAGAGCGCGTGGGGAAGCTCCTGGCCGAGGCCGGGGTCGCGAGCCGCCGGGGCGCCGACGCGCTCATCGCGGCCGGGCGCGTGACGCTCGGCGGACGCGTGGTGGCCCTCGGGGAGAAGGCGGACCCGGCGCGGGCGGACATCGCGGTCGATGGCCGGCCCGTGGACGTGGCCGGGGCGCACCTCGCGCCCAGCGTCCACCTGGCCCTCCACAAGCCCGCCGGGGTCACCTCGACCGTCGCCGACCGGCATGCCGAACGGACCGTGCTGGACCTCGTGCCGGCGCGATACGTGGCGCCCGGTGTCCGCCTCTACCCGGTCGGTCGCCTCGACCGGGACTCCGAGGGCCTGCTCCTCCTCACGAACGACGGCGCCTGGACGGACCGCGTGCTTCACCCGCGCCACGGCGTGGAACGCGAGTACGCGGTGGCTTTTGACGTGCCCCTCGCCGCCGAGCAGCGCACCGCGCTGGCGGCAGGCATCGCGATGGAGGAGGGGATCGCCCGCCTGGGCGGGCTGCGGTCGGCGACCCGGACCGAGACGGCCAGCCTCGCCCGGCTCCTGGACCCGCGTCCGGCCCCGGCGCTGAACTGGTACCGGGTGACGCTGGCGCAGGGCTGGAAGCGGCAGCTGCGGCGGATGTTCGGAGCGGTCGGTGCCCCCGTTGCGCGCCTGGTCCGCGTGCGCGTCGGGTCGCTGCGGCTGGACCTGGCGACCGGCGCGGTACGACCGCTGACGGCCGTGGAGGTCCGGCGGTTGGGAGCGTCGACGTATCATCCGGACGTGGCGACGGGCGAGCGCGGGAGCGGGCGGTGACGGATTCGCCGGCGCCCCGGTTGGCGTGGACCGGCGCCGGTCCGGTCATCGCGCTCGACGGCCCCGCGTCGTCCGGGAAGAGTTCCGTCGGCGCCGCAGTCGCCGCCGCCCTGGGGCTGCGCTTCTTCGACTCCGGCCTGCTCTACCGGGCGCTCGCCACGGTGGCCCTCGACCGCCACGTCGACCCGGCCGACGCGTCGGCTGTCGCGGCGCTCGCGTCATCGGTGGCCGTGGAGTCGGACGAGCACGGCCGGCTCAGCCGCGTCGTCATCGACGGTCGAGACGCCAGCGCGGAGGTCAGGACGCCGGCGGTGGACCGGGTGGTCTCGGTCGTGGCGCAGGCACCCGAGGTCCGCGCCGTGCTCCTGGTCCGCCAGCGCGCGCTCGCGGCGGCAGGTGGGATCGTCGTGGCCGGCCGGGACATCGGGACCGTGGTCCTGCCCGGGGCAGACGTGAAGATCTGGCTGGACGCGAGCCCGGACGAGCGGGCCGCCCGCCGCGCCCTCGAGCGCGGGATCGACCCCGCGAGCGCCGCCGGCCTCGCAATCCGCGCTGACCTTCGGCGGCGGGACCGTGTGGACGGGACCCGTGCGCTGGCCCCGGCGCGGCCCGCGGCCGACGCGATCCACGTCAGGACCGACGGGAACACGCTGGACCAGACCGTCGCGGCGGTCATCGCGGCGGTGACGTCGCGCCTCGCGGCAACCGCCGGCAGTGTCAGAGGATGACCGGGCCGGCGCGACGCCACGAGCGGTCCGAGGCGGAGGCCGCCGCGTTCTCTTTGCCCCGTGACCGGCTGCCGTGGACCATCCGCGCCTCCAACCAGTTCGGGCGCCTGTTGCTCGGCTGCTCGACGCGGGTCAGGGTCAGCGGACTGGAGCACGTCCCGAAGCACGGCGCCTTGATCCTGGCCTCCAACCACAACTCGAACGCGGACCCGCCTCTGATCGCCAACTGGCTCACGTCCAGCCTGGGCCGGCCCGTGCACTGGATGGCAAAGGCGGAGGCGCTGGAGTGGCCGATCGCCGGCCCGTTCATGCGCATGAACGGCGCGTTCGGAATCCGGCGCGGCGCCGCGGACACCGAGGCATTCCGGCTCGCAAAGTCCGTCCTGGACGACGGCCGCGTGCTCGGCACGTTCCCGGAAGGGACGCGCAGCCCGACGGGTGCGCTCCAGGTCGCCAAGGAAGGCGTCACGCTCCTGGCGCTCCGGACCGGCGCGCCGATCCTCCCGATCGGGTGCATCGACACGGACCTGTTCTGGCCGCGGGGCCGGAAGATCTGGAGATTGGGCGGGCAGATTCGGATGCAGGTCGGAGAGCCGTTCGTCCTTGAGCGTGGCGTTGGGCCCGACGGCCGGAAGGAGCCGCTGGAGGACGTCACGACGCGCCTGATGCTGCGCATCGCGGCACTGCTCCCAGCCCGGCACCAGGGTGCCTACGGACCGCTCCTCGCGGGGGGCAGCGGCCCACCGGGGTTTTGAGAGGGAGCGTGCGATAATCGCCCGATGGGCACGGTGCACGAGGTACGGATCGCCAGGCGGACGGGATTCTGCTACGGCGTCCGCGAAGCCGTGGACAAGGCCAAGGAATCCGCCGACGCCGGGAAGCGGACGCACACGCTGGGTCAGGTCGTCCACAACGAGGGCGTGATCGCGGACCTCGGGGCACGCGGCGTCGTGAGCATCGCCGAGCTCTCCGAGGCGGGAGCCGGTTCCACGGTGGTCATCCGGGCGCACGGCGTGACGCCGGCGGTCCGATCGGCCGCGGAAGAACGCGGTCTGGAGATGATCGACGGGACCTGTTCGTGGGTGATCGGCGAGCAGAGACAGCTCCAGGGGCTTGTGGAGGACGGGTACACCATCGTCCTGCTCGGCACCCCGAACCACCCCGAGGTCGTCGGCCTGCTCGGCTTCGCGCCCGACGCGATCGTCGTGGACGACGAGTCCGACTGGGACCGGATCCCGCGCAAGAAGCGGATGGCCCTCATCACCCAGTCGACGCAGCCGCCCTGGAAGTTCGAGCGCCTGGCGGCGTTCATGGTGGGCCGCGCCCACGAGCTCAAGATCATCAACAGCGTCTGCCCGGTGACGATCCGCCGGCAGGAGGACACGGTGGAGCTCGCGCGGGCCGTCGAGTTCATCGTGGTCGTCGGCGGGCGACAGTCGGCCAACACGCGCGAGCTGACCCGCCTGTGCGAGATCGTCGGGACGCCCGCGATCCAGGTCGAGCGGGCACGCGACCTCACCGATGCATCCGTATTCGGGGATGCCCGGATCGTCGGCGTGACGGGCGGGACCTCGACGCCGATCGAGGACCTGGAGGCCGTGGCCGAGCGGATCCTGACGATGGCCGGCACGGGCGCTGCGGCCGCGAACGCCCACGCGCTCGCGGTGGCCGCCCTCGGCGCCGCCGTGACCCCGGCCGGCCGAACCACGTCGTTGCGGGGCGCGGCGCCGATGGCGTCCGGCCGCGCCGAGCGTGACGGGCAGGCCAGGTCGCCTGCGCGCCGGGTGAACCTTCGGGCCGTCCCGCCCCCGGCGCCGCCCGCGCCTGTCACGGCTCGCTGAGCGCCGCGTGGCCTCGCTCCCCGTCGTCGCGCTTGTTGGACGTCCGAACGTCGGGAAGAGCACGCTCTTCAACCGGATCGTCGGCGACCCGCGCGCGGCAATCGTCGAGGACCGCGCGCGAACCACCCGCGACCGCCTGTACGCCGAGGCCGACTGGAACGCGCGATCGTTCCTGGTGGTGGACACGGGCGGTCTGGAGACGACCCCGGGGAACGCCATCGAGGAGAAGGTCCAGGAGCAGGCGCGGCTGGCGATCGCCGAGGCGGACGTCATCGTCTTCGTGCTGGACGCCACCACCGGGATCACGCCGTCCGACCAGGAGGCGGCCGAGCTGCTGCGCCGGGCGACCGCGCCCGTCCTCATTGCCCCCAACAAGGCCGACAACGCGAAGCGCGAACTGGACGCGGTGGAGTTCTGGGCCCTGGGCTGGCCCGAATCGTGGCCGATCTCCGCGGCCCACGGCCGGGGCGTGGCCGACCTCCTGGACGCGATCGTCGAGGCGCTGCCGCCGGAGACCGCCGAGGAGCGCGCGCGGAAGACCCGCGGGGAGCGTCAGGACCTCGCCGCAGCCCACGTCGCCGACGCGCTCGCCGAGGGGGTCGCCCCGTTCGACGAGGACGTCGCGGCTGCCGACGGCGCGGGCGACGAGTTCGGCCCCGACAACGTGCCGGGCCCGGTGACGATCGCGCTGGTCGGCCGGCCCAACGTCGGGAAGTCGAGCCTGCTGAACGCGCTGCTCGGCGAGGAGCGGATGATCGTCAGCGAGATTCCGGGGACCACCCGTGACGCGATCGACACCCGGATGGCGTTCGGCCAGGGCGAGATCGTGCTGGTCGATACCGCCGGGATCCGCCGCCGCGGCAAGGTCGCCTCCGGCCCGGACGCCGACCGCTACTCGACGCTCCGCGCGCTCAAGGCGGTCGATCGCGCCGACGTCGTCGTCCTCGTGGTCGACGCCGTGGATGGGCTCACCTCCCAGGACGCGCACGTGGCGGGGTACGCGGTGGACGCCGGCAAGGGGCTGGTCCTCGCGATCAACAAGTGGGATCTGGTCGCTGACAAGACGGACAAGACGTTCGATCAGTACGTGGCCTGGATCCAGCGTGACGCGCCGTTCCTGGACTTCGCGCCGGCCGTCTCCATCAGCGCGAAGACCGGCCAGCGCGTGGAGCGCGTGCTGGAGCTGGCGGTGGACGTCTGGGGCGAACGCCGCAAGCGGATCGGCACCGGAGAGCTGAACCGGCTCCTGACCGACGCGATCGCGCGCCAGGCGCCCCCGCCCGTCAAGAACCGCCGGGCGCGGCTCTACTACGCGACCCAGGCCGGGATCGAGCCGCCCACCTTCATCTTCTTCGCGAACGATGCCGAGCTGATCCACTTCTCGTATCGGCGCTACCTGGAGAACCGGATCCGCGACGTGCTTGGCTTCCATGGGGCGCCGATCCGGCTGGTCTTTCGCAACCGGGGCGCGGAGCGGCCGCAGCGCGCGCGGCCGGCCGAGAGGGCGCGCGCCGCGTCCGGGTCGGGGCGTTCGGGCGCCGGCTCGGCGCCGAAGGCACGCGCAGGAGCGCGCCCAGGGAAGCGCCGGCCGAGCTGAGGTCGGGGCCCGGCAACGTCGCCGTCCGGGCCGGTCGCCAGGGACGGCGAAGGCCCGACCGTCGGGTCGGGCCTTCCCACGGGAGCGTTCGGAGCGTCGGAAAACGACGTCAGATCTCGCGCTCAAGCAGCACGGGCAACGGGATCGCCGGCTGCGCTGCCGGCGAATACGACGGGTGATGCGTCAGGTCGACGCTCGCCACGTTCCAGCCCTGCTTGCCCAGCTCGGTGAGCCGATCAAGCAGCTCGGAGAGGTGCGCCTCCGGGTGTGCCTGGAACGGCATGCGCTCGATCCGATATTCCACCGGCCGGGCCGTCGTGGCCGACTTCTCCATGAGCACCGGCAACGGGATCGCCGGCTGCGCCGCCGGCGAGTACGACGGGTGATGCGTCATGTCGACGCTGACCACCCGCCAGCCCTGCTTGCCCATCTCGTTGAGCCGATCGAGCAGCTCGGAGAGGTGCGCCTCCGGGTGCTCCTTGATCGGCAGTCGCTCGATCCGATACTCGACCCGCCTGGTCGAGACGATCTCCTTCTCGGCGATGACCATCTTCATCCCTGGCCTGTTCCGCTGTGGTGTCCGCGGCGGATCCGCGGGCTCCGACCACGTCGTCAGGATGCCGCAGTCCCGCTCGCATGTCGGTGATCTGGGTGGGCGGCTGGCGTGACCGGCGTCACGCACTGTCCGAAGGTTCGCCCCATCCGGCACTTGGAGCGCCGCGTTCGATTCCGTACCGTCAACACGCAACCCCGCGGAATGCAGCTGGCGCGACCCTGACAGATGAACCGACCGACGCACACGTTCGACGAGCTGGCCCTCGAGGGACTTGGGGGCGGCTTCCTCTTCGCGCTCCCGCGCGAGGCGGCGGAGCGGCTGCTCGCCGAGGCCATCCGGATCAACGTGCCCGCCGGCGCGATCATCTACCGCGGCGACGAGAGCCCGCGCCTCATCGTGGTCATCACCGGCCTGCTCCGCGTGTTCCTCACCTCTGCCGACGGGCGCCAGGTCACCGTCCGCTACGCGCGCAGCGGCGACGTGGCGGGCCTGGCGCTTGTCGTGGGCGGCCCGGCGCCCGAGAGCATCCAGGCGATGACGAGCTCGTTCGTGGTTGCGCTCCGCGTCGACGCGCTCCGTGCCCTGCTGGCCACGGACCCGGGCGTGGCCAGCGCCTGCGCCGAGGAGCTGACGCGGCAACTCTACCGGGCCCTCGACGACATCTCGGAGCAGGCCTTCCTGTCCATTCGGCAGCGCCTGGTCCGCCAGTTGCTCCTCCTCGCGACGGCCGGGCCCGGCCGCGACCTCGTCGTGCACGCCGGCCAGCAGGAGCTCGCTGACGCGATCGGGTCAGTGCGCGAAGTGGTGACCCGCAACCTCCACCAGCTCCATCAGGAAGGGCTCATCGACATCTCGCGTGATGAGGTCGCGCTCCGCGACCTGGTGGCGCTCACCGAGATCGCCAGTGAGCCAGCCCGACCCAGCACCTGACGACGCTGGGCTCTCGGTGGGGCGTCTGCTATTCTTCGAGGCGTCGGGGCGTGGCGCAGCTTGGTAGCGCACCTGAATGGGGTTCAGGAGGTCGAGCGTTCGAATCGCTCCGCCCCGACCAACACATGAACACGAGAATGGCCTCCGGTGCGCCGCCGGGGGCCATTTGATTCCGGCCTCCAGTAGGTCTGTGCGGGGCGAGGACATTGTCAGGCTGATGGTCCCGCTGCTGCCAGCTTCAGGACGGGGTCGGGCTGGGTCAGTCCGCCGATCGGAGAGCCGCCGCCTGGCTCCACGCCGCACGCAGTCCGAGGCTGTCGACCCAGGCATCGATATAGGCAAGGTCCAGCGACTCCCCTCCGATGTCGAGCATCGCCGCAGCATCGCTGAGCTGCCGATCCGAGCCGGCGGCCACGGCCCACTCGAGCTTGGCGACGATGGTGTCCTCGGGGCTGGCGATCCAGGCGGACGTGCCCAGAAGGTTCGCATGGGCCCGCCGGCCGAACTCCTCGCGCGAGAAGGGCCGGTCCTTGCGGATCAGGAAGTCGACCTTCCAGCCAGTCGTCCCCTCGATCGCGTTGAACTGCGTGCGGTCGTCCAGAGCGCGGCGAGCCGCATCCGCATCGACGTACAAGCCTGCCGCTTCCAGCTCACCAACGAGCCGGCTCATCCCCCCTGGATCTGGATCGATGACGATGTCAAGGTCGCGCGTGGCCCGCGGTTCCCCGTGGAACGAGCTCGCGACGGACCCGGTGATCATGTAGGGCACGTCGGCACGCTCCAACTGGGCGATCGTCGCAGCAAGGAGCGCCGCGAGGCTCACCTGGCGGCGGCGATGCGCCGAGCGGGTCGGACAATGGCGTCCACTCGGCCGAGGAGGATCGCGACCAGCGCTGCCCTGACCTCAGCTTCGGCGTAGTCCGGATGACGCTGTCGGATCCCGGCTTCGGCCAGAGCCCGGATCTCGTCGCTCATCTCGGCCGCCGCGACCAGCCGCTGCTGGGGCGTCATCCGACGAAACGCCTCGCGTTGACGTTCAAAGGCCGCCGGCGAGGTGTCGAACACGTGCATCGTGCCAACTGTAGCGTGCCTGCCCACCCGCGAGCGACCAATCCGGACTGCGCCGCGATGGCCAGTCCGGACCTCGCGGGTCGTCTCCACGTCACGAGTGCGGAAAAGTGGCGCGGATCGGCGCCTCCCATCCTCCCCGGCCCGCGCGACCACAGCGTGGGCTTCCGCCAACCTCGCTATCGTTGCGCGGAATGGCCCCCGGTGGTGTGAAGCGGTCGGCCAGGGTCGTTTCGCGGATTGGGAGACAGACGATGGGCGCGTTGCACACGGGAACCGGCCGCGGGCGTGCGGAACGCGCGGCAGCGGGGCACATCGGCCTGGAACCCCCGACTGACATCCCAGCCGTGACCCGCTGGGTCGACGAGATCGCGGCGCTGGCCGCGCCTGACGCTGTCCACTGGTGCGACGGCTCCGAGGCCGAGTACCAGGCGCTCTGCGACGGGCTCGTCGAGGCCGGCACGTTCACGCGCCTCGATCCGACGTTGCGACCGGACAGCTACCTGGCTCGTTCGGACCCGAGCGACGTCGCTCGGGTCGAGGACCGCACCTTCATCTGCTCGCGCGATGCGGCGGACGCGGGCCCGACCAACAACTGGCGCGACCCCGACGAGATGCGGGCGACGCTGACCGGGCTGTTCCGCGGCTCGATGCGGGGCCGGACGATGTACGTGATCCCGTTCTCGATGGGGCCCATCGGGTCGCCCATCAGCCGTCTCGGCGTCCAGATCACGGACTCGGCCTACGTCGTGGTCAACATGAAGATCATGACCCGGATGGGGGCCCCGGCGCTCGAGGCCATCCGGACGACCGGCGAGTTCGTGCCGTGCCTGCACTCCGTGGGGGCGCCACTCGCTCCGGGCCGGGCGGACGTGCCCTGGCCCTGCGACGCGGCGACGAAGTACATCGTCCAGTTCCCGGAAACCCGCGAGATCTGGTCGTACGGCTCCGGCTACGGCGGCAACGCACTGCTCGGGAAGAAGTGCTACGCGCTGCGGATCGCGTCCGTGATCGCCCGTGACGAAGGGTGGCTCGCGGAGCACATGATGATCATCAAGGTGACCTCCCCGGAGGGGCGCAGCAAGTACGTGGCGGGGGCGTTCCCCTCCGCGTGCGGCAAGACGAACCTGGCGATGCTCGTCCCGACGCTGCCCGGCTGGCGCGTGGAGACGGTGGGCGACGACATCTGCTGGATGCGCTTCGGCGCGGACGGCCGGCTGTATGCCATCAACCCGGAGGCGGGCTTCTTCGGCGTCGCCCCCGGCACGAACACGAAGACGAATCCGAACGCGATCCGGACGGTCGAGCGGAACTGCATCTTCACGAACACCGCGCTGACCGACGACGGAGACACCTGGTGGGAGGGCCTCACGGAGACGCCGCCCGCGCACCTGGTGGACTGGACCGGCCGCGACTGGACGCCGGATGCCGGCCGCGTGGCGGCCCACGCGAACTCGCGCTTCACGGCGCCAGCCGGCCAGGATCCGGCGATCGCCCGGGAGTGGCAGGATCCGGCGGGCGTGCCAATCGACGCGATCATGTTCGGCGGGCGACGGGGCAAGGTCGTGCCGCTGGTCCGCGAGGCGTTCGACTGGACGCACGGCGTCTTCATGGGCTCGATCATGAGCTCCGAGACGACGGCGGCGGCAGTCGGCGAGGTTGGGAAGCTGCGCTTCGACCCGTTCGCCATGCTGCCGTTCTGCGGTTACAACATGGCCGACTACTGGGCCCACTGGCTGGAGGTGGGCGCAGCGACGCGCCCGGAGCTCCTGCCCCGGATCTACTACGTCAACTGGTTCCGGCGCGACGCCGACGGACGCTTCCTGTGGCCGGGCTTCGGCGAGAACAGCCGCGTCCTGGAATGGATCTTCCGGCGGGGCGACGGCGAAGCCGACGCGATCGAGACCCCGATCGGGCTCCTGCCCGGGCCCGACGACCTGAACACCGCCGGGCTCAAGATCGCGGCCGAGGATCTCGCTGAGCTGCTTCGAGTGGACGGACCCGCCATCGTTGCCGAGCTGCCCCAGTTCGAGGCGCACTACGCGCGCTTCGGTGACCGACTGCCAGCCGCCCTGCGGACCGAGCTCGACCGGCTCAGGGAGGGCCTCGGCGCGTGACCCGCCCGCTGGTCGGTCAGCCCGGAACGGCGAGCGCGGGGAACGTGACCGCGTAGTCGAACGAGTAGGTCGTGGTGCCGGTCGGGTCCACCCGCCGTGCGTCCAGGATCCGGCCACTCCTTGCATCCAGGTGGACGGTCGCCGTGACGTGTCCGCCGAGGAAGGGTGAGGTGCCGGCGTACGTCCACGTCCACGTGCCGTCGGTTGCCACCTTGACGGCTTCGGTGATGGCGCTGTCGGTGGGGCTGGTCTCGTTCCACGAATCAGTGGGCTGGCCGATCCGGCGGAAGCCGGCGACGAGCGCCGCCGCGCCGCACTCCCACGTACCGGGGACCCGTGCGAACCCGGACTGCCCGTCGAACGCGGCGCCGCCCGTGCACACGAACACGACCTGCCCGGCGACGATCGTGGCCGAGGCGTTCGGCTGGAAGCGGAGCATCCCCGGGTTGGGTCCCGCCATCGTCACCTGCAGGTGCTTCGCCGCGGTCAGGCCGCGAACGATGGCCGCCCAGAACGACGCAGGAGTGGCGGCGACGACGCTCGGTCGGGGCGTCGCCGATGCGGCGGGGGAGCGCGCCGGTGTCGTCGCTGCCGTCGGGACCGACGACGCGGCGATCGTACCTGGTGACGCCGGGGCAGGAGTCGCGGGCAGGCCGGTCGGCGCGGCGCTCGGCGTGGCGCCGCAGGCGGCGGCAAGCATCGCGACCAGGAGCACGAAGCCGGCGGGGCCGGAGCCGTGACGCAAGAGGGCGGCAGGGCGCAACATGGGTCGATCCTACCCGGTTCGGGCGCCAGATTCCGCCAACGGCCGCAGGTGCCGGCGCCGACCGGCCACGGGTGCGCTCGTGGGACGCGTCCGAGCGGGCACGGAGGCGCTCGCGGCCCCGTCGGCGCGCCGGACCGTACAATGGCGGCTCCACGCGCCACCCTGCCGGAGGACCCGCGCCCGTGCCGCCGATCGCCGAGCTGACCCGGATCGAGCCGATCCACCTCGAGCGCCTTGCCCGCCAGGGTGTCTTCACGACCGGCCTGCTGCTGGAGGTGTCGGAGACGCCGACGCGCCGCCAGACGCTGGCAGACCAGCTTGACGCCTCGACGAACGACGTCCTGCGCTGGCGCGACGAAGCCCTCCTCCTGAACCTGGCAGGGTTCGGACACGCCGAGCACGACCTGTTGGCGTTCGCCGGCTACGAGGGGCTGGGTGCGGTGCTGAAGGTCGACCTGGAGACGTTTCGGGCGGCCCTTGTCCGGGCGGCCGGCCGCCTGCAGGTCGGGCCCCCGCCCGACCTCGTGATCGAGACATGGTGGGAGCAGGCCCGAACGCTCCACGACGAATGATGGTGGCTGCGGCGTCGCCGGGTGGTTCGCGCCGCTGGCGGTCGACGGCCTCGGTGGCGGTCGGGGCGGCCACGATCGTCAGCCTGGTCGGCATCGCGATCGGGCTCTTCTTCAACCCGGCCTGGGTCGCGTTCGAGCAGGGCCGCACCGCAGCTGCGCTCTGGACGGGCTACCCACCCGCGACGCTGCGCGCCGTCACGGACGCGGTGCTCCGCGAGGTTTACCTGGGACCGGGCAGCTTCGCCCAGGCCGTGGACGGCGTGGCGGTCTTCAATGCCCGCGAGCGTTCGCACATGGCCGACGTGCACGGAATCGTCGTCGCGTTCTTCGTGCTCGTCCTCGTTGCCATCGCCGTCGTGGTGGCTGGCGGCTTCCTGGCGCGGGGCGCCGGCTGGTACTGGCGCGCGGTCGCCCGGGGCGCGGCGATCCTCGCGGTGGGTGCCGTGGTCGTCGGGATCGCCTTCGCGCTCGCCTTCGACCAGGCGTTCGCCCTCTTCCACGATCTCCTGTTCCCGTCCGGGACGTGGACCTTCGATCCCGCCACCGACCGGCTGGTCCAGCTCTTCCCGTACGACTTCTGGACCGAGACGAGCGTGGCCATCGCCGTCGTCGGCCTGGTCCTCACGACCGCCACGTGGGCATTCGCCCGCCGGCGCGCGGCATCGGGGCGGGCCTGAGGTGCTGGTGCGCGGGATCCCGGTTGCGCGATTCCTGGGCACGGAGATCCGCGTGCACGTCTCCTGGATGCTGATCGCGGCCTTCCTCGTCGCGTCGCTCGGCGCCGTTGACCTGCCCGGGCGGCACCCCGACTGGTCGGCCGGTGTCGCGTGGGCCGTCGCCGTCGCCGCCGGAGCCGGCTTCTTCGCCTCGGTGCTCCTCCACGAGCTGGCGCACGTTGCGGTGGCGCGGCGGGCGGGCGCGGCGCCGCGATCGGTGACGCTCCTGCTCTTCGGCGGTGTGGCGCCAGCCGAGCGCGGGGCCCGCTCTGCCGCGCGCGAGGCCGCGATCGCCGTCGCGGGCCCGGTGGCCAGTCTCGTGATCGCCTCTTCTGCGATCGGCGCCGCGGCGGCGATCGGCGCTCCCCCCGGTTCCGGCGTCATGGCGGAAGCGCTCGTGGAGGCGCTCGCGATCATCGGGGTTCTGAGCTTCTTCGTCGCGTTGGTGAACCTTGCGCCGGTCTCCCCGCTCGACGGCAGCCGTCTTCTCCGCGCGCTGGCCTGGCAGCTGACCGGGGACGAGGGCCGGGGGACGCGGGCAGCCGGCATCGCCGGGCGCCTCCTGGGCGTCGGGCTGATGGGCGCCGGCGTCCTCCTTGCCTTGACGGGGGATCCCGTCGGAGGGCTCCTGGTAGGCGTTCTGGGCTGGTTCGTGCGTGGGTCCAGCGGTGCCCAGTCCCGCCGGGAGGTGCTGGAGGACCTCATCGCGGACGCCACAGTCGGCGACGCCATGGAGCGCGACCTCCCCGCGGTGCAGCCGCAGGTGACGCTGGACACGTTCGCTCCGGTGCTCTCCGGCCGCGACAGCGCGCCTCTGGTCCGGGTGATGGTCGGCGATCGGCTCGTGGGCCTGGTCGGACCGCGCGAGCTGCGGCGCGCGGGGCGCTCCGCCTGGCAACGCACCCAGGCGGCGGTCGCCATGCGACCCGCCGAGTCGCTCCCCTCTGCCGCGCCGGGTGACGCGCTGCGGGCCGCCGCGGCTCGCCTCCAGGCCGCGGGCGCGGACGGGCTGCCCGTGCTCGACGACGGACAGCTCGTCGGGATCCTGACCCGTCGCGGCATCGGCCGGCTCGTGTACGAGCGATCGCTGCTGGCGCGGCCACCCCGATGAACGAGCTGCTCTCTCTCGAGGATGCCCGCGCCCGGGTGCTGGCCGCGATCCCCGCCGCTCTGCCGGCCAGGACGGTCGGCCTTGCCGAGTCGCTGGGGCGCGTCCTTGCCGCGGACGTGCTGGCGGCGACCGACCTTCCTCCCTGGGACAACTCCGCGATGGACGGATACGCCATCCGCGCTGCAGACGTTGCCAGCGCGACGGAGGACGCCCCCATGGTGCTGCGCGTCGGCGGCGAGGTGGCCGCGGGGAACGCAGCGGAGACTTCCGTGACCCGGGACGCTGCGTTTCGGATCGCGACCGGCGCGCCGATGCCACCCGGAGCCGATGCGGTGGTCGCCGTCGAGCAGACGACGCCGCTCGCCGCGGATGGGTCCGTCGGGCCGCGCGGCCGTGAAGCCACCGGGCCACTCCCCGCACGTATCCGCGTCCACGAGGCGACGATGGCGGGGAGGAGCGTCCGTCGCCGCGCGAGCGATCTCCAGCTCGGGCGCGTCGTCCTCTCGGCGGGACGCGCGATCGGCCCGGCCGAGCTGGCCATCATTGCCGCCGGCGGTGTCGCCAGCGTCCTTGTGCACGCGCGTCCGCGCGTCGCGGTGCTCTCCACCGGCGACGAGCTGCGCCGTGCGGGAACCGACCTCGGCGCCGCGGGCATCCCGGACTCGAACGGGCCGGCGATCGTGGCGCTCTGCGCGGCAGCCGGGGCCGATGCGCGCCACCTGGGCATCGCCCCGGACAGGCTCGAACCCACGCTCGCGCTCCTCCGCTCGGCGATCGACGATGCCGATCTCGTCATCGTCAGCGGCGGGGTTTCCGTTGGTCCCTACGACGTGGTGCGCGGCGCATTCGCGGAGGTCGGCACCGTGGACCTCTGGCGCGCCGCGATTCAGCCCGGGAAGCCGTTCGCCTTCGGCACCGCGCCCCGGGGCGGGCAGCGAACCGGTCCGCCCGTGCTGCTCTTCGGCTTGCCGGGCAACCCGGTGTCGGTCTTCGTGACCTTCGAGGTGTTCGTGCGGCCGGCCCTGCGCCGCCTTGCCGGCCGCGACAACGCCGCGTTGCTGCGTCCTGTCGATGCGGGCGTGCTGGAGGAGGCGGTCACGAAGTCGGCCGGCCGACGTGCGTTCCTTCGGGTGGCAGCGCTCCGCGACCCGGCGAGCGGCGCACCCATCCGCGATGCGGCGGGCCGCGTCCGGGTTACGCTGGCCGGGGGCCAGGAGAGTCACCAGCTCTCGGCGCTGGCGGCCGCCGACGGCCTCGCGGTCGTGCCAGAATCGGTGGCCGGCCTGCCGGCGGGTGCAGGGGTCGAGCTCTGGTGGCTCGATCGCCCCTGACGGCGGTCGCCAGACCGGGTAGGCCCGGCATCTGTCAGAGTGATTCCGGGCACGGAGGTGGCATGGACGAGCGATCGCAGCCCAGGGCGGGTCGCCGCCGACTGACCCACGTGGACCGCGGCGGGCGGCCGCGCATGGTGGACATCTCCGCGAAGCCGGTCACGGTGCGCCGCGCGGTCGCCGAGGCGGAGGTCGTCTGCAGCCAGGAGACCCTGAGCCTCGTCATCGACGGCCGCGGCCCGAAGGGCGACGTGCTGACGGTCGCCGAGCTCGCCGGCGTGATGGGCGGCAAGCGCACGGCCGACCTGATCCCGCTCTGCCACCCAATCGCGCTGACCGATCTCGTCGTGTCGATCACGCCCGATCGGGCCGCCTCTGCGCTGCGGGTTCGGGCCGAGGCGGCCACAGTGGGGCCGACCGGCGTGGAGATGGAGGCGCTCGTCGCCGCGAGCGTCGCAGCCCTCACTGTCTACGACATGGTCAAGGGCGTCGAAAAGGGCGTCGAGATCCGCCACGTCCGGCTTGTCAGCAAGATCGGCGGCAAGTCCGGCGACTGGCGTCGCGAAGGATCAGAGAGCATGTCGGCGCCCGCGCCTGCGCCGCCGTCGCCTGGCGCGCCGCTCGGTGGGTTCATCCCGGCCGGGCCACCCGTCGTTCGGCCGAAGGGCGTGCGCGGACCAGCGCGGACCGGCGGGATCCGGCGGCCGGGGCGCCGGACGGGGCCCTGACCGATGCGAGCGGTGCCCCGGACGGCCTTCGTCCTGACCATCAGCGACCGCGGCTCCACCGGCGACCGACAGGACTCCTCGGGCGAAGGGATCGCCGCGCGCCTGGCCGCCCTGGGATTCTCCGTCGAGCGTGAGATCGTCCCCGACGAGCGCCGCCGGATCGAGTCGATGCTGGTGGCCGCGGCATCCCGGCACCCGCTGGTCCTCACGACCGGCGGGACTGGCCTGACTCCCCGCGACGTCACGCCACAGGCGACCCTCGCCGTGATCGACTACCAGGTGCCCGGCTTCGGCGAGGCGATGCGGGCGGACGGCCGGACGAAGACGCCGATGGCGATCCTCTCGCGAGCGGTCGCCGGTGTCCGCGGGCAGACGCTCATCGTGAACCTCCCCGGCAGCCCGCGCGCCGCGCTGGAGTCGCTGGCCGTCCTGGAGCCCGTCCTGGATCATGCGCTCGAGACGCTCCGCGGACCGCACGAGCACGCGGGGTGGGGGAGAGACCCGGATGCCACGGGCTGACGTCGGGACCCGAGCTGACGTCGGGACCCGGGCTCACGCCGCGACCCGCCGCGCAGCCCCCGGCCGATGCTAGGATCGCTGCGTGACGGCAGCCCCTGCCCTCGGCCGACTGACCGACGACCAGCGCGCGATCCGCGACGCGGTGCGGACGCTGGCCCGCGAGCGGGTCGCGCCACGCGCCGCCGAGATCGACCGGGACGCCGAGTTCCCGGAAGACCTGCGGGTGCTCCTTGCGGAGCAGGGGATTCTGGGCCTGCCCTTCCCCGAGCGGTTCGGCGGCCTGGGGGCCGACCTGCTCACGGTCTGCCTGGCGATCGAGGCACTGTCGGCCGCCTGCGCGACGACGGGCCTGATCCTGGCCGTACAGGAGCTCGGGGCGCTGCCGCTGCTCCTGGCCGGGTCGGAGGAGCAGCTTGGCCGGTTCGTACCGGGGCTCGCATCCGGACGGGAGCTGATCGCGTTCGCCCTGACCGAGGCCGACGCGGGCTCGGACGCGGCGGCGATCCGCACTCGCGCCGTGCGCGACGGCGACACCTACGTGATCTCCGGGACGAAGCGCTTCATCAGCCACGGCAGCGTTGCCAGCCTCGTGACCGTCTTCGCGGTGACGGATCCGGAGGCTGATCGGCACCGCCGGATCTCCGCGTTCGTCGTCGAGACGGCCAGTCCTGGCTTCTCCGTGAGCCGACTGGAGCACAAGATGGGCATCCGCGGGTCGCCGACCGCCGAGCTCGCCTTCGACGACGTGCGCGTGCCGGCCGTCAACCTCGTTGGCGCCGAGGGCGACGGCTTCGGCCTCGCGATGCGGACGCTGGACCGGTCGCGCCCGGGGATCGCGGCGCAGGCGGTGGGGATTGCCCAGGGGGCGCTTGACGTGGCCGCCGGGTACGCCGCCCAGCGGCGCCAGTTCGGAAAGACGATCGGCGAGTTCCAGCTGGTCCAGGGGCTCCTGGCGGACATGGACGCCCGCACCGAGGCGGCCCGCCAGCTCCTGTACACCGCCTGCGAGGAGATCCAGCGCGGCGCCGCGGACGCCGCCCGGTGGTCCGCGCTGTGTAAACTCGTGGCCGGGGACGCGGCGATGGCGGTGACCACCGACGCGGTCCAGGTTCTGGGTGGCTACGGGTACCTCGACGACTTCCCCGTGGAGCGGATGATGCGTGATGCGAAGATCACCCAGCTCTACGAAGGGACGCAGCAGATCCAGCGGCTCGTGATCGCCCGGGCGCTGCTCGCCCGCGAGCGCTAAGCCACAACCGTTCCGTTCGCGCAGGGAGAGAGCCAGATCGTGCGGATCGTGGTGCTCGTGAAACCGGTGCCGGATCCCGGCGAGGAACGCCTGGGCGACGACGGGCGCGTGGATCGTTCCGTCACCGCGGTGATCAACGGCAACGACGAGTACGTGCTGGAGGCCGCCCTCAAGCTCGTGGAGGCAGGCGGGGGCGAGGTGACGCTCCTGTCGATGTCGCCGGCGGGCATCACGGATCCTGTGCGCAAGGCGCTCGCCATGGGCGCGACGCGCGCCGTGGTCGTGAGCGATCCCGCCCTTGCCGGCGCGTGTTCGTGGTCCACGACGCAGGTCCTGGCAGCCGCGCTGCGCACCCTCGAGTTCGACCTCGTGCTCGCGGGAGCGGACACGTCGGATGGCGGCGGCGGGATCGTCGCGGCCGGTGTCGCAACGCTCCTGGACCTCCCGTACCTGTCGTACGCCCGCCGGATCGAGCCCCGCGACGGCGGAGTGCGGGTGGAGCGCCTGAGCGCCGACGGCTACGACGTGCTGGACGCCAGCCTGCCCGCCGTCGTGGTCGGGACCCAGCTCCTGGGTGAGCCGCGCTACCCGTCGCTGCGGGGCATCATGGGGGCCCGCTCGAAGGAGATCGCGATCCGGTCGCTCGCGGATCTCGGGTGTGGCGACCGCCCGATCGGCGGCGCCCACGCCACGACGGCGCTGCTCGGCACGCGCCTGCCGGCCCCGCGTGGCTCCGGGCGCGTGGTCCGCGATCAGGACCCCGTCGCAGCCGCCTCCGCGATCATCGACTTCCTCGTCGAGCGGCGCGCCCTGTGATGAGCGGCGGGATCTGGGTCGTGGGCGAGGCCGACGCGGCCGGCGCGCTCACGAAGCTCTCCGGTGAGGTGGCCACCGCCGCACGTGCCCTCGGTGAGGCCGGTGGGCAGGAGGTGACCGGCGTCGTGGTCGCTGCCGACCCCGATGGGGCGGCCGCGAGCCTGGCGACATTCCTGCCGGCCGTGCTGGCGGTCCGTGCCCCGGAGGCGGCGGACCGACCGGCCGCGGCCGTCGTGGCGGCCCGCATCGTCGCGCTCGCGGCCGCGGCGCAGCAGCCACCCGCGTACGTCGTGCTGGGCGCGTCACCGGACGGTCGGGATCTCGCCGGGATACTCTCGGTGCTGCTGGAGATCGGCGTGCTCGTCAACGCGACGGAGCTGGCCTGGGGCCAGGCAACAGGGAGCGTGCCCGCCGGTCCGCGGGTGGAGATGCAGCCGTTCGGCGGGCGGGTCCTGACCAGCAGTGGCTTCACGGGAGAGCGCGGGATCATCCTGCTCCGGCCGAACATGGTCACGGCCGAACCGCTTGCCGCGCCCGGCAGCGTGGAGGGACGCACGCCCGGAGATGTCGTGGACCTGCCGCCCGTCCGCGTCGTCGAGCGCGTGACCACCGAGTCTGCCGGCGCCAGCATCGAGGAGGCCCGCGTGATCGTGGCCGGCGGCCGGGGCGTCGGCGGGCCCGACGGCTTCACCGGCCTTCGCGAGCTCGCCGGCCTGCTGGGCGGGGCGGTCGGCGCAACCCGGGCGGCGGTGGACGCCGGCTGGATCCCGTACGCCAGCCAGATCGGCCAGACCGGCAAGACCGTGAAACCCGCGGTCTACCTGGCCTTCGGGGTCTCAGGCGCCATCCAGCACAAGGTCGGGATGCACGCGGCGGAGACGATCATCGCGGTCAACCGTGACCCGGACGCGCCGATCGGCGAGTTTGCGGACCTCTTCGTCATCGCGGACCTGGCGGCCGTCGTCCCGGCGCTCGCCGCTGCACTCCGGGCCCGGATCGGCTAGCCGAAGGCCCGAGATGCCTTCCATCCTGCTGGCGATCCCGCTGGTCCTGTTCGTGCTCCTGGCCGCCACGTTCCTGCTGGTCCTGCGGCGCGCCGGCCGCCTCGTGGCCGAGACTCGCGAGATTGACGGATTCCGGCGCGACACCGGCGACCTGGCGATCCGGATCGCCGCCAGCCTCGCGGGGGCGGCCGAGCGGATCGACGCAGTCCGCCGCGGGCAGGTGGCGCCGGACACGATCAGCGAGACGCTCGACGCGGCGGGCGATGCGATGGAGCGCTACCGTGCCGAGGCGGAGGCACTCCACGCGCCGAGCGGGTACGACCCGCTCCGCGTCCGGATGGTCGAGGAGCTGGGTCGGGCGGTGCGCGCGCTCGATATGGTCGAGCACGGATCCGCGACGATGGTGGCTGCCGCCGGTGGCCGTGGTCGCGAGCCCGAGGGCCAGACCGCGATCAAGCGCGGGTACCTCAACATCCTGCATGCACGCGAGGCGATCGTCGAGATCGGGACAAGCCTGCGCGCGTCCGGGGCGTCGCCGACGTCGCCACGCTGGTTCCGCGACCGGTCGGCGAACTGAGTGAGCGCCGGGGCGGTCCGTCCACCGCGTGCCTGGCACCCCCGGGAGGCCTCTATGTCGTGCTATCGTGCTCCAAGACCACAAGATGTAGTGGCCAGGAGCGCAGGAGGCGCCGGTGCGCTGCCCGCAGTGCGAGTCGCGTGACTCCCGGGTCGTGGACTCCCGCGACCTCGACGACGCCGCGACGATCCGCCGCCGGCGCGAGTGCTCGGCCTGCAGCGCGCGCTTCACGACCTACGAGCGGATCGAAGCCGCGCGGCTCGTGGTGATCAAGCGCGACGGCGCTCGCCAGGAGTTCGATCGCGACAAGCTTGCGGACGGGCTGCGGAAGGCGCTCACGCGGCGGCCAGTTCCGGACGCGGCGGCGGAGCGGGCCGCCGACGAGATCGAGGCGACCCTCCGCGCGGGCGGGACCACGGAGGTGGAATCCGGCCGGGTGGGCGAGCTGGCCATGGAGAAGCTGCGGGCGCTGGACCACATCGCCTACATCCGCTTCGCCAGCGTCTACCAGAGCTTCGAGGACCTCGCGACGCTCAAGCGCGAGGTTGACTCGCTCTTTGCCCAGCGCGAGACCAGCCCGGAGCCGGCGCGATGAGCGTCCTCTCCGACCGCGACATCCGGGCGCAGCTGGAGGCGGGGCGCGTCCGGATCGAGCCCTACGATCCAGTGGACCTCCAGCCAAGCTCGGTCGACCTCCACCTGGACCGGAGCTTCCGGGTCTTCCGCAACAACCGCTATGCGTACATCGATGTCCGCCAGGCGCAGCCGGACCTGACCGAGCTCCTCTCGATCACGGGCGACGAGCCGTTCATCCTCCACCCGGGCGAGTTCGTCCTGGGCCAGACGCTGGAATGGGTGGAGCTCCCGGACGACCTGGTCGCGCGCCTCGAGGGGAAAAGTTCTTTGGGCCGCCTCGGCCTCCTGATCCATTCCACCGCGGGCTACGTAGACCCAGGCTGGAAGGGCAACCTCACCCTTGAGCTCTCGAACGTGGCCAGCCTGCCCATCGCGCTCTACAACGGCATGCGGATCGGCCAGATCAGCTTCTTTGAGATGTCCAGCCCGGTCGAGCGGCCCTACGGCAGCGCCGGCCTGGGGTCGAAGTACCAGGGCCAGAGCCAGCCCACCGCGTCCGCGTTCCACCGCGACTTCACGACGGGACGTCGCCGCGGCCCGGATTCGCCGGCCTGACGGCGGTCGCGTGGCGTTCAACGACGCGGTCCACTGGTCGGCCGACCTCGGCGCGGGCGTGCGCGTCGCGCTCGTTCAGGCCGGGGCATTCCGCTCGGACGCCGGCGCACTCTTCGGACCGGTGCCGCGGGTCCTGTGGGGGAAGCTCGTGGCCGACGAGATCGACGCGGACGGGCGCCTCCTCCAGGCGCTCAACTGCCTGCTCATCGAGACGCCCGCTGGCCGTGTCCTCGTGGAGACCGGGATCGGCGAACGGATGGATGAGCGGGGCCGGGCATGGCGGGCCCTCGAGGGTCAGCCGATCGTGCCGGCGCTCCTGGCGGCCGGCTTCGATCCGGCCAGCGTCGACATCGTGGCGATGAGCCACCTCCACTACGACCACGCGGGGGGGCTCCTGCGCGCGGACGGGACCCGCGCGTTCCCGCAAGCCCGGATCGTGGCGCAGCGGGCCGAGTGGGAGATCGCGCTGGACGAGAACCCGCGGATCGTCGCCTCGTACGATCAGCCGGAGCTGCGCCTGGTCCGCGCGTGGGGCGACGCGGGAGCCGCGGACGGCGAGGTGGAGCTGCTGCCGGGTGTGTGGGCCGTCCCGACGGGCGGGCACACCGCGGGCCACCAGGCGGTCGTCGTGCGGGCGCCGGGCCGGACGCTCGCGTTCCTCGGCGACATCGCCATGCGACCGTGGTCGGCCAACCCGCGCTGGATCCCGGCGTTCGACGACTTCCCGCTCGACTCGGTGGCGCAGAAGGCGACGCTGTTCGCTCGTGCCGCCGAGGAGCGCTGGACGGTGGTCCTGTCGCACGAGCGCCGGCGGCCGGTGGGACGCCTGGTTCCGGACCGCGATCGCTTCGCCTGGGAGCCGCTGGGCTAGGGCGCCGCGGTCGCGGGCTGGCCCGTCGCCGCGTTCGGCCGCCTCCGGGCGCGATCAGCCGCGATTCCATCAGCCTGCCTGATAGGAATCAGCTCTACCGATCAAATCGGGGAGTCCCACGCTCAGTTCGACGACGAAGCCGGGTTTCGCCGGTGAAGTCGTGCTCAGCGACCTGAAACCCATAAGCAGGGGTGATAACCATCAGGC
>Ga0315268_10002282_pt1 | contig 21823 bp, 11 predicted proteins | sample C1_top_MG_FD_204535 | JGI IMG/M metagenome (GOLD analysis project Ga0315268, IMG submission 204535) | Sediment microbial communities from Yellowstone Lake, YNP, Wyoming, USA - C1_top | ecosystem: Environmental > Aquatic > Freshwater > Lake > Sediment | place: USA: Wyoming | collected 2017-08-01 | reverse complement strand
TCCCGACGTCACGACGCAGCGAAAGCGTCGATGCCTGACACCGTCTCGGTCATCATCGCCACCTACGACCGGCCAGAGCACCTGCGCCGCGTGGTCGAGGCCTATTTCGAGCAGACGCGGCCGCCCGATGAGATCGTGGTCGCCGACGACGGCTCGGGCGAGGAGACACGCCAGGTCGTCGGCCAGTTGGCCGCGGTCGCGCCGTGCCCGCTGCGCCACGTCTGGCACGCGCACGACGGATTTCGCGCCGCCAAGATCCGCAACCGGGCCAGCGCCGCCAGCTGCGGCGACTACATCATCAACGCCGACGGCGACTGCCTGCCCATGCGTCACTTCGTCGCCGATCACCTGCGGCTGGCGCGGCCCGGACATTTCGTGCAGGGCAAGGTCGTCTATGTCGAGCCCGCGATCGCGGACCGCTTCACTGGGCGCGAGCCCTGGTGGCGCTGGGTCGGCTGGTGGCTGCGCGGACATTTGCGCAAGGCCCGACTCTACAAGCTGCTGCACCTACCCGGGCTGGCGCAGCGCCGCAGCGGCCGGGTGATGGCGCTCGGCGGATTGCTCTCTTATTTTCGCAGCGACCTCTACCGCGTCAACGGCTGGGACGAGCAGTACCAGGGCTGGGGCAAGGAAGACGACGACCTGACGATCCGTCTGCAGCGCGCAGGTGTGCAGCGGCTGATCGCGATCGGTTCGGTCGTCGCTTTTCATCTGCCGCATCCGCGGCCGGCGCTCGACGCGCTCGAGCGCAATCGCGCGCGGCTGGACGCGGCGCTGATCGGCCCGGTGCGGGCCGCGCTCGGTATCGATCAGTATCCGGACGCGCGGGAGTCGCGTTGAATCAAGCGTCGACCGCGAAGTGCAGCTTGCGACGCAGCGCGAAGTAGTCCTCGCTCAGGGCAAACGCGAACAGCTCGCGGATCGCCGGCACCGCGGCCGCCGCCACCGCCAGCGTGGCGGGTTCGTTGAGGTTGTAGTTGACGCTGTACTCGCGCGCGGTCAGCCGCAGCGCCGACTCGAAGTCGTTGGCCAGGACCAGGCCAGCGCGCGCGCGGGTAAGCGGTGCTGCCGCCAGGTAGCGGTTGAGGTCCAGCTTGCCGCGCTCGGCGTTGATCGTCGGCACCAACTCGGTGAGCGCCTTCTTGGCGGCGCGTGACAGCGCTTTGCCGATGCGCTTGGCCAGGTCGGCAGTGTCGACGGCGGGCGCGAATGGCGCAAAGGTCGGATCGACGGCCAGGCCCACCGCGGACAGGAAGGTCGCGAGCTTGACGGCATCCATCCCGGCCAGCAGGTGCTGGCCGGAGACGACGGTCTCGACCAGCTGCCCGACCAGAAAACGCTGCTCGCGGTTGGGATGGCGTCGCACGATCTCGGGCCCGATGATCAGGCTCGGCGGCTCGGTATTTTCGACCGCCAGCGCCAGCGGCCTGGCGCGGCAGCGATACAGATCAAAGTGGGCACCCGAGAGCACCTTGGACAATTGGTCGGCCAGCACGCGCAGCGAATCGTCGCTCTTGGGGCCCAGCCGTTCGGACTTGGCTACCTGATAGGTGTCGAGGTTGGCCGGAAACACCTTGCTGAGTTCGGCGCTGCACACGCGCAACACCTGGGTGACGACGTTGCGCGCGTCCGGGTGCAGCACCAGCGTGTCGTGCTCGTCCGCCGTCAGCGCGTAGTCGGTCTGCTGTGGCACCTTGCCCTTGGTGTCGTCGTAGAAGAACGACTCCGAGTCGTCAGTGGCGCGGATCAGATGGAGCAACTCGCACACCACGAACTCGCGGTCGCGCGCTTTATCGGCTGCGAACAGCTGGCGCAGCGCCTTGTACGAGGGGATGTCCATCGGCGCGTGCCAGAGCAGGTTGCGGTACTCGTCGACCGCGCGCACCTGGGTGGCCGGATTGCCGGCGAACAGCACCGCGACCCGCGTGCGCGCTGCGGCGTCTGCCGGGTCGAGACCGAGGGCGGCCTGATAAGCCTCGATCGCGCGCTCGGGCTGATTGAGCTTTTGCTCGTACAGTGCGCCCAGGTCGCGCAGGATCGGCACCGCGTTGCGGCGTTGATCGGACGGCAGCGAGGTGGCCAGTCGCGACAGCGTGGCGGCCAGCGCCGGCCAGTTGCTGGTGCGCTGGTACAGAGCAGCCAGCCGCTCGAAGGTGGCCGGCGAGCCCGGGTCGATGGCGACTGCCTGCTCGAGAAAGTGCGCGGCCTGCATCGGATTGCCGAGGCCGGTCTCGAAGATCTGCCCCAGCTTGTTCAGTGTGTCGAGCCTTTGCTCGCGGTCGTTGACAAAGGTCAGCCGCTTGGCCAGCACCTCAGACGCTTCGGCCCACGCCTGCTGGTCGACATACAGGTCGCCGAGCCGGCCCAGCACTTCGACGTTGTTGTGTTGCGCAGCCAGCGACGCCACGTAGGCCTGGATCGCGCGCGGCGGGTCCGGCAGCCGCAACCGGTAGATGTCACCGAGCCGCCGGTAGATGGCGGCCACCACGGTCGCGTCCTGGGTCGCGACCACCACCTGCGAGTAGAGCTCGGCTGCCTCGGGGAAGTGCTCGAGAGCGAGTTCGAGGTCGCCGGCGCCGATCAGCGCCGGCACGTAGCGCAGGTTGAGCTGGAGCACCTCGCGGAACGTCGCCAGGGCGCTGATCGGATTGGCGAGTTGGTTGGCCTCGAGCTGTGCTGCACGCATCAGCAAACCGATTTTTGGCTCGACATCGGGAAGCACGCCGCTGCGACCGTGGTACAGCAGCGCCAGATCGCCGTAGCGCTCCAGCATGCTGAGCAGTCGCTCGGCGCGGGCAAAAGCTTCACTGTGGTCGGGTGCGCGGCGCAGCACCTTGAGGTAGCAGTCGGCGGCAGCGCCTTGGTTGTTGGCGCGCTCCTCCTGCAGCCGGCCGACCTCCATCAAATTGCTGATCGCGGCCTGCGGATCCGGGCTGGCGTCAGCCTCCAGCGCCAGTACGCGCAGCTGGTCGGTCGTGCGGTCGGTCGTGGAGTAGGCCTGCTTGAGCAGGCGCAACGCGATCGTCGACTTGGGATCGGTGGTGACGGCGTCCTCGAGCAGCGCCAGTGCCATCTCGGCGCGCTGCAGCGGACCCAGCGCCAGCTCGGCCATGCGCAGCGTGAGGAACAACAGGTGCGCCGGGTCGTCGACGATCTCGCGCTCGCGCTGGTACAGCGCGAACAGGCCTGCCGCCGAACCGGTCTTGGTGTACGCGGCCTCGACCGCGCGCAGCGCAACCGGATCGGCCGGGGTGTACTCAAGTGCCTTGAGGTAGTTGGCGGTCGGGTCTTCAGGTGGCTCGAGATGTGCCGAGCGCCAGCCCGCGATCTGCAAGTGCAGCGATGCGGCCGCGGTCGCCTCCGGCTCCAGCGCGGCCAGCCGCTCGCCGAACCCGATCGCCTGCCGGTAGTCGTGCTGGCCGAGCGCGCAGTACAGTGCGCCGCGCAGTCCCAGCAACTCGTTTGGTGCGCGCACCAGCACGTCCTGGTACGCGGCCAGCGCCTCGGCCATCCGGCCGGCGCCATAGGCCAGCCGATCGGCCAGTTGCAGTCCGAGCGTCACGTGCTCGGCGTCGTTGGTGGCTTGCTGAGCGATGAAGCGCAACGCCGCGACCTCGGCGTCGGGATCCTTCTCGCGCTGGGCGATGCGGGCCAGCGCCGATTGCGCGGCCACCAGCGCCGGATTGTCGTCGAGTGCACTCTGGTAGCTGCGGCGCGCCGCCTGATCCTGGCCCAGGTGGATCTCCTCGACCAGGGCGGCCCGGCAGCGGGCGACCGCCCGCTCACGCGGATTGTTGAGCACCGCGCACTCGAGCTTGGCCACCTCGGCCAGCCCGGTGTCGTCGCCACGGGCCAGCCAGATGCGGCCGAGCGCGCGCAACGCCGGATGGTGATTGGGCACTTCGCGCAGCACGTCGTGGTAAGAACGGATCGCGGCGTCCTGATTGTGTAGCTTCTCCTCGTAAACTTCGCCGATCTTGAACAGCAGCGCCGCCCGCTGGCCGGCGTCGCGACAGACCTCGGCCTCTTGCCGATGCATGTCGATCAGGTCGTCGAGCAGACCGCGTTCGTGGTACAGCCGGCCCAGCGATTTGAGCGCCGGTAGGTAGGTCGGGTTGAGGCCGATGACCTTGCGGTAGACCTCGATCGCCTTGTCCTTGTCGCCGAGATTGACCTCGTAGATCTCGCCGGTGCGGTAGAGCATGGCGACCACCTGCATCGGGTCCTGCAGCGCCTGGGCCTCCTGTTCGCTGACGCGGATCAACTCGCGAAAGCGCTTGGCGCGGGCGTACAGCTTGCCCAGGTTGCGGATGGCCGGCAGGTAACCAGGCGCGATCGCAATCATGCGCTCGAAGGCATCGATGGCGCGGTCGACGTCGTTGAGCTTCTCGTCCCAGAGCGTGCCGATCTTGTCGAGCAGGAAGATGCGCTGGTCCCGATCCTGGGTCAGCGCCAGCTCGTGTTCGTAGATCTGGATCAGGTCGCTCCAGCGACCAGCGGCCAACAGCAGCGAGCCGAGCGCTTTTTGTGCCGGGATGTAGCGCGGATCGATGGCCAGCACGGCCTGGTAGTAGGCCAGCGCCTTGTCGACGTTGCCAATCTGGTTCTGCAGCAGCTCGGCCACCTTGAACAGGCGCGGCACCTTTTGCGCCTCGTCCTCGATCTGCGCGATCTCCTCCTCGTACAACCGCACCAGATCCTGGAACCGGTTGTGCCGGTGGTACAGCCGGCCGAGCGACGCCAGCGCTGGCTGGTAGGTCGAGTCGAACTCGATCACCTTCTGGTACTGCTCGATCGCTTTGTCCTCGCTGTGCAGCTTCTCCTCGAACAATCGGCCGAGCTCGGCGTGGACCGCGACGCGTTCGCGATAGTCGGTGATGTGGGCGGCTTGCTCGAGCAGCACGTCGGCCAGCTCGGCGTGGCGGCCGGCGACCGCCAGCACATCGCCCAGGTCGCGCAGCACCAGCATGTTGGTTGGCGCCGCCACCTTGGCCCGTTCGAGCAGCGTGCGCGCTCGATCGCCGTCGTGCATGCGGCTGCGGCAGATGCGTGCCGCCTCGAGCAAGGCAGCGGCGCGACGCTCGCCGGTCTCGATCCGCGCCAGATGCTCGAGCGCGTCGACCAGCTCGGGGTCGTGCTTGAGCCTGGTCAGCAGGCGGCAGCGCACGATCGCCGCGATCCGATGGGCCGGATTGCTCTGCAGCACGCGACCGACCAGCTCCAGCGCGCGCTCGGGCTCGTCGAGCTGCGCCTCGAGCACGCGCGCTGCAGTGAGGGTGCGCTGGTCGCGCAGTTCGCCAGGCGGCAGCCGATCGATGACCCGCCGCGACAGTTCGATGAACTCGCTGTAACGCTGCTGAGCCAGCACGCGTCGGGTCAGCGCTTCGAACGCCGGCCCGTACTCGGGTGCCGCGTCGAGCGCCTCGCGGTAGCTCTGCTCGGCGTCGGCCTCCTTGGCCAGCTTGCTCTGCAGGATCTCGCCGCGCTGGACCAGCAGGGCAGCCCGGCGCGCGCCATCGGTCAGGACGCGGGTCTCGGCCGTGAGCAAGTGCACCACCATCGCCCAGTTGCCGATTTCAGCGAACAGGCGGCGCGCGGCGTGGACCACCGGTACGTATCCGCCGTCGGCGGTAAATGCGGCCTGGTAGCAACTGGCGGCCTGCCGCGGGTTGCGCAGCACGTGCTCGTACAAACGGCCGGCCTCGAACCAGAGCGGCGCGGCTGCAGCGACCTTGCCGTAGGCCTTGGCCTCGCGCTCGCAGTGCTCGACCATGGCTTTGGCCCGTTCGACCTCGCTCGCCGGTGCATCGATCGGCGGCGCCAGCGGCTGCAATGCCGGCAGCGCAGTGGCAGCGGGCGTGGCGGGGGGTCGCGCGACCTGTTGCAGCGTGGCAATGCTGCTGGTCCGGTCCTCGTCACGCATCAAGCTCTCGTCGACGTCGACACTGCCTTCGCTGCTCGGTTCCGCCACCGCGGCCGCGGGTACTGCCGGCTGGTCAGCAGCAGGCGCTGCCTCGGGCGCTGCTGCCGGTGTCGGCGCGTCCGCTGACGCCCGTCGCTGCGCGTCGATGAACCAACTGTCGTCGGGGCCCGCCGAACCGGGGCCCGCCGCGCCGGATTTTCCCGCGCGACCCTGGCCGTTGCCGTCGCTCATCGCCACCTCCTGCGCCGCGGCGTCCGCTGCGCAGTCGAAGCAAACACGAGTGGTGCCCGTGGTTTATCACCAAGCTCGACGTCGCAGCAAGCGTGGACGGCGCTGGCGGGTGGCTGAAAAGGTTGGCGTCCCCAGGGGGATTTGAACCCCCGTCGCCGCCGTGAAAGGGCGGTGTCCTGGGCCGGGCTAGACGATGGGGACCCCGGACCTCTCGCGATCGCTGGTGAGCCGCGAGGGGATCGAACCCTCGGCCTGCAGATTAAAAGTCTGCTGCTCTACCGACTGAGCTAGCGGCCCGCATGCTTCCCGCACCCGCGGTTGGCTCGCGAGAACCGACGCGCTCACCAATCGCCGGCAATCTAGGCGGCCGCTTGCCAACTGTCAAGAAGTCGGCGCAACGCAGGCACCGCGAAGCTCGCGCGAGTCGCCGGTTGACGCGACGGTGACTGTTCCACTACACCTCGCCCAACCGCGAGTTGCACCCCGAGTCTGCGGCCAGCAAGGGAGTTGCCGATGAACGCCATCGCGCTGTTCACTCTGCTCGGCGTGCTGGGCACCACGCAGTTGCAGCCGCAGATCCGACCAGGCGAGGGCGCGGTCGGATTTCGAGCCGGTTACCGCTATGTGCCCAACCCGTTCTTCGCCGAGGCGGCCAAGGATCTCGACCCGGTGACCTCCCCGTACTATGGCTCGCCGGCGGTCAATCTCAACTGCGAATACTTCGCTCTGGCCACGGTGCCGGTCGTCCTCGACGTCGAATGGGGTGGCGAACGGCTGACGCTCAAGTCGGGTGGCTGGATCGACACCCAGGCGGTTTCGTTCGGGCTGTCGTCGGGCTATCAACTCGACACCGACTTCCTGGTCAAACCCTACGGTATCGTCGGTGTCGATTTCGTCGGCGTGGTCGTGACTGACCACATCGTCACCGGCTCGACCGTCACCGGTGTCACCGCAACCTTTGGACTGCACGCCGCACTTGGGGTCATGGTCCCAGCGTTCATCCCGCCCTGGCCATGGCTGGCCGCGACCGCCGAGGTGCGCTACACGTTTGCGCCGCTCAACCAGCGCGATCTCGACTACTTCATCCTCGGCATCGCGGCCACGGTCGGTCTGTCCGCCCGCTTCGACGTCGCGGCGAGCAGTTTATAGGGCGGCCCCGGCGCTTGCGTCAGCGCTCGAATAGCGGGAGTACGAGGTTGAACTGGCCGGCGCTGTCGGTTGCTTCCTCGCCAACCAGCACCGCCTGTTGCGCGTCGAGCACAAGGTAGGCCCGTACCAGCGCATCGACCATCGGGGCGGCCGCAGCGTCGGTGACGACGCGACCGCCAAACGGCGCAGGTTGGTAGAGCTGGACGTCGTGGACCAGGTCGTCCCCGGCGACCGCCATCAGGTCGGTGCGCCGTGGGTTGACCGAGGACGGCGCCGGGATCACCGCGAACTCGAACTGACCCGGATCGACCGCCAGCTGGTAGCGGCCGCCGCTGTCAGTGCCGGTCTCGAATACCAGCCGCACAGCGTCACCCGGGCCCAGGGCACCGGCGACGTTGCCAATCCGAGTCGCGCGTACTGTGGCCGAGGCGATGGCCAGACCACTGGCATCGGTAACCGTGCCGCTCAGCGAGGCGCGCCGGGACGCTGTGAAATCCACGCGCGCAGTTCCGATCGGCGCCACGTCGATGGCGACCGCCTCCGCGGTCTCGGTCAGCGCGGCACTGGAAGCGATGGGCGGCACCGCGACCGCACGGTAACTGCCGGGGAGCAGGTCGATCTGGTAGCGGCCGTCCGCCTGGGTGACCGCTGTCGCCGAGTAGCTGCCCGCGCCGACGGTGCCGATGAAGGTGACGGTGGCGCCGTCGACTGGCCCCTGCGGCCCATTGACGTTACCGCTCACAGCAATCGGGGTGGTCACGTTGCCAAGCTCGACCAGACCGAGATCGGTGTCGCTGGAAAAATTGAGACCGCTTTTCACCACGATCGGCCAGTACGGGTTGCTCTGGGTCGGCGCGACGCGAAGTTGCAGGCCTGAATTGGCGGCTCGCGGCAGCAGCAGCTGAAAGCTGCCATCGGTCGTGCTGCTGATGGCCGTGGTCGAGACCACGCGCAATTCGGCCGGGCTGCCGACCAGCCCGAGCAGCTGCACGCGCAGATCCGGCACGCCCTGCGGGTCCTGCTGCGACACCACAGTGCGGCCGCTGATCGTCATCAGGTCCGCCGGATCCGGTGCCGTCAGCGTCTGCCCGTTGAGCGGCCCAGCCACGTCGTCGTTGGCGAAGATCGGGTCCGGGGAGAACGGCACGATCGCCGCGTCGTCGGGTAGCACGCGCAGTCCGTACGACCGACCGACCGTGAGCGCGATGACCGCGCGGCCATTTTGATCGGTGCGCTCGTCGACGCGCAGTGGCCGGCCCGGGATGTCGTTGCTCGTCTGCGCGGTCAGCAGTGCGGGAAGGGCGGCGCTGCCGTGGTCCTGGGTGGCGCAATAGACGTCGATGGCGCGCGCCAGCACCACGTCCGATCGCGCCTGGCCGCTCACCACGAAATCGCGGAACTGTTGCGGCGGCATGCTGGCCGACGTCGGTGGCGCGACCTCGAGCGAGATCCGTTGCAGCGCCGCGCTGCTGGGGTCGTAGCAGGCGCCGTACACGCAGAGGAACGGGCTGTTGCACTCGGCGTCGCTGGTGCACAGCCTCGTTTCGGGCGCAGCCCCGGGGCAGCCGGTCAGCTCGAGCGCGGCCAGCGACCACGCGACGATCAGGAGACTGGCGCGGCAGTCGGCCATCACTGGCAGCTCCCGTCGTCGACCAGTTCGATGATCCAGTAGAACGAATCGTACAGCGTACCCTCGGGCCAGGTCCGATACGGTCGCAGCGCGACCGCCAGCGGCTGGCCGTCGGCGACGTCGACCTCGACCATGTGAGTGGTGGTCTGGGTGGCGGCCAGGCCGACCCAAGTTATCGGGACGCGCACACCTTCGGGTCGACGCTCGATCGGGCCGCCGACGCTGCCAGCCAGGTCCTGCTCGGCGAACGGCCGGCTGTCGATGTCGGTCCGGTTTTCGGAATAGTCGATGAACCAGCGCACGTACAGGGTCTGCTCCGCGTCGTACTCGAGCACGCGCCGCGCCTCGAAGGTGGTGTCGAGCACGCCCTCGCCGCAGCGCACCACGATCGGGCCGTCCACCCTGGGCACGGGCGACACCGAATCGACGCTGAGGTGGGGTGCGTGGTTCAACTGCGGCTCCTCGATCGGTGGATCCACCGGTGTCACCAGGCAGCTGCCAGTGAGGCCGACCACCGCCAAGCTCAAGCTGAGCAAGCCCGATGCCAGCCCGGCGCGGCGCGAAAAACCCTTGGTTTTCAATCGCTCTTGCATCCGCCTCGCCGTCGCCTGCCGGCCCTGGCCATCACATCCGCGACATCGCTGTCAGGTGCGATGTCCGACGCCAACAGCTCACTGCTCGTCGGTTTCGCCCTCGATCCCCTGCAACTCGGCCTCGCGCTCCAGATGGCGGTAAATGGTGCGCGGGTCGACGTCGAGGTCGCGCGCGGTCTTGGTCCGGTTACCGTTGTTGCGCGCCAGTATCTGGTTGATGTAGCGCCGCTGATACTCCTCTTTGGCCTGCGCCAGCGAGAGAATCGTCTCCAGGTCCTCGAGCTTGATGTCAAGGTCCTCCTCGGAAAGGAAGCTGCGCTCGCACAGCACGACCGCGCGCTTGATGCGATTTTCGAGCTGGCGGATGTTACCCGGCCAGCGGTACTTGCGCATCGCCTGCAACGCCCGGCTCGAAAAGCCGCGCGCCCGGGTGCCAAACTCCTTGTTGTACTTGGCGAGCAGGAACTTGGCGATGACGACCAGGTCTTCGCCGCGCTCGCGCAGCGGAGGCAGGTGGATGTGCACCACGTTGAGCCGGTAATACAGGTCCTCGCGAAACCGGTTGGCAGCGATTTCCTGCTCGAGATTTTTGTTGGTGGCAGCGACGACCCGGATGTCGACGGTCTCCGAACGCGTGTCGCCGACCTTGGTCACGGTCTTTTCCTGCAGCGCGCGCAGGATCTTGACCTGCAGCAGCAGCGGCAGCTCGCCGATCTCGTCGAGGAACAGCGTACCGCCGTCGGCCGCCTGGAACTTGCCGACCCGCGTCGACACGGCGCCGGTAAAGGCGCCGCGCACGTGGCCGAACAGCTCGCTCTCGAGCAGATTCTCGGGGATGGCGCCGCAGTTGATGACGCCGAACGGCCCCTTACCGCGCGGCGAGCGGCGGTGGATCTCGTGCGCGATCAGCTCCTTGCCAGTGCCCGTCTCGCCCGTGATCAGCACCGAGATATCGGTCGTCGCCACTTTCTCGATGCGCTTGTAGACCTCCTTCATGCTTTCGCACGAACCGATGATGCCGCCGTAGCGGGTGCCGGCCAGCTCGTCCTCGAGCGCCTTCTTGTCCTTGGTCAGGCCCTCGACCAGCAGCGCGTTTTGCACCAGCAGCGAGGCCTGCGCCGCAAACACCGTCAGCAACTCGAGCGAGGTCTGGGTGAACATGTTGGCGACCCGGTCGTTGCCGACATAGATCAGGCCGAACACCTCGCCCTTCTCGAGCAGGGGCACGCACATCACCGAGCACAGCCGCAGGTTGACGACCGAGAGCGACGAGTTGAACTCGGTGTCGTTGAGCGCATCGGAGACGATCAGCGCCACCTTCGAGCGCACCACCTTGGCCACGATCGAGTCCGACAGCTGGCTGACCGCCTCCTCGATGTTCTCGCGCTTGAGGTTGCGCGCCACCCGCACGTTGAGCTGGCGGTCCTCGAGCAGGATCAAGAAGCCCTTGTCGGCGCGCGTGATCGCGATCGCCTCGTCCATCAACGTCTCGAGCAGCGCCTGGGTCGAGGTGTTGCCCATCAACCGCTTGGAGAACTCGTGCAGCCGGCGGTAGGCCGTCAGCTCGTACTGCAGCGCGTCGCCAGCGCCGAGCGCAGCCCCGGCTGCATCGGCAGCCTCGTCGTCGTCGCTCAGCTCCTGGCTGTGAAACACGAGCCGGGTCTGACCGACCTCGACCACGTCGCCTTCGACCAGCTTCTGGCTCTTGACCTTGCGGCCATTGACCAGCACCGGCCGCCCGGTATCGATGGGCACCACGGTGGCGGCGTCTGCTGCCAGCTGGATGTGCGCGTGGCAGCGCGCCACGCTCTCATCGTCGTCAATGGCGAGGTCGCACTCGGCGCCGCTACCGACCGTGGTGATGGCGCGAAACAGCGGTTCGCGCCGCTGTCGGCCATTGCGTTGCGTGATGACGACGTGCGGCATGCGCACTACTCCTTGGCGCGCGGCTGAGCAGCCGGCACCTGGTCCAGCGGGACCTGACGCACGGTCTCGCGCACCGGCGTCTCGTCGCGAAAATCGATGATCGCCTCGCTCACCCCAGCGGCATAGGCCAGCAGGGTCAGCGCAGCCGCGCTCCAGTTGGCGATCTTGATTGCCTGGTAGAGCGGGCGATTGTCCTGCACGATGTTGCCGTCAGGGTCGTATTCGACGCGGATCCGTCCGCCGCTGGTGAGCAGCGCCTGGGTGCCCCAGTAGCAGGCGATGGTGGCCAGCGCACCGGCGACCTGGGTCGTCGCGAACAAGCTGCCCCAGATCCAGGCGCCGCGCTCGAACTGTGGATAGCCAAGCGGCACCAGAGTGCCAAGCCACAGATACTGGCGCGCACTGCGCTCGACGACGGTGATCATCGGTCGCGGTTTTTGCCCGCCGCGCTCGCGCTTGGCGCGCACCGCCTCCAGCTTGTCTGCGATCTCATTGCGGATGGCGTCGAAGAATTCGACCACGGCCGGCGGAGTCAAGAACGGGTCGAGCCGGGTGTCGGGCGCCAGGTAGAGCAGCGCCATGAACTCGCGGCGCGCCTCGCCGCGGTTGTCGAGCTGGAAGAAACAGGTACCGAGCATGCGGTGGGCGTCGACCAGTTCCGGCTCCTGGACCAGACGGCCGGGCAGCACCAGCTCGGACAGCACGTCGGCGGCGGCCCGGCAGTCGCCATAGGCAAAGAGATTGCGCGCGCGTGCCAGCTCTTGCTCAGCGCTCGCCGCTGGTCGCGTATCCGACGGTGCCGTGGACCCACCGCTGGCCAGCGACGACGGTGCGCTGTTCGAGATTCCGGCCGGTTCGGATGTGGTCTGGGAAAGCAATGGCAATGGCCAGGCCAGCGCGAGCAGTGCGTACAGCACGCGGCCGTAAGGTGTCGGATGGACACCAACAACGGCGGACCCCAGAACGACCGCGCCACGGATCAACACGCGCCGAAGATACATTCTTTCCGGGGCGCAACAGAAGCGCGGAAAACGTGCGCTCAGGGCGTGGCGGGGGGGACTGCTGGGGCAGACGCGCCGGTTGCGGCCGAAGGCTTGGGTCCGGCCGCGGCGGGTTTGAGCGCCACTTTCAGGTGGGCCGTGGCGCCGGCTGTGAACAGCTGTTCCACGCGCTGCGGCAGGTATCCGTCCACCGTCACCTCGACCAGCAGAGGCAGCTCGCGGGTGTAATCCGGCATCGGCACGAAGATCGGCGAGCGCCGCGACTCCGAAGCCTTGCCCTTGTACTCGCCGCCGACCTTGACCTCGGCGTCCGGCGTCGACTCGACCACCAGGTACGAGGGCTTCATCTGCACCAGCTTGACCGCCAAAGCGGGCAGCGGTCCACCAGCTGTCACCTGCAGCGTGCGGGTGACCGGTGCGGTGAAGTTGTTCTCAAAGCGCAGCACGTGCTGGCCCGGTTCCAGCTTTAGCGTCGCCACATTGCTGCCGCGCACGCGCAGCGCGTCGTCGACGAAGATGTCGGCCCAGGGATCGACCCGTACGGTCAACTCGCGCTGGACTGCGCCGGCCGTGGGAGGTCCGACCTCGCCGCTGGCAGCGGCCGCGGTCGGTTCAGTCAGTTGCTCGCTGGTCGTTGCTGCGGGCATTCGTAACGCGGCGGCAGGCGCACGCCTGAGCTCGGCGCGCCGCGGCTCGGCGATCGAAGGCTGGCTGGCCGCGCTGGCGGTGACGTCGCTGGCGCCCGGTGTTGCAGTCGCTGGCCCGGGCGGTGGAGTCGCGATCAGCGGGTCGGCGCGCACCGCGGGCGACAACTCGGCCGCGGGGTTGCCGCCTGCGCTCACGTCGACGGGCAGCGGACTGGTCTCGAACAGCGAGCTGCCGATCCAGACCAGCGCAGCGGTCAGCAGTGCGGTCAGGCCGACCACTGCCGACCCGCGCAGCAGCCGGCGCTGCAGGGCGGTCCGCTGCATCCGCCGCGTCAGGTTGGCGATCTCGCGCTGCGCGCTGGTGTTGGTCGGATCCAGCGCCAGCACATGGTTTATCGCAGCCAGCGCCAGCGCGGTTTCGCCGCGTTTTTGCAGCTCACGCGCGCGCTGCCCATAGGTCTCGACTGCAGCGCCGATCAATGCCGCGCGGGTGACCGCTGGCTCGCGCGTGTACTGTGCCAGCGTCTGCACACAGTCGGCGATACCGGCCTCACGCGCCACCCGCGCCAGCGCATCGCGCAGCTCCGCGATCTGGCCAAAGCGTTGCCCGGGATCGCTGGCCAGGGCGCGGCAGATGACGACCGCAAATTCGTCGGCCACCTTGTGGTTGACCCGTTGCGGTGGCGGGAACTTGCCCTCGACGATCTTCTTGAGCAGGGCGTGCGGGTTTTTTCCGGCGAAGGGCAACTTGCCGGTCGCCAGCCAGTAGAGGATGGTGCCCAGGCTGAACTGGTCAGCGCGCTCGTCGACGGTTGCGCCTTCGATCGCCTCGGGCGCCATGTGTGCGGGCGAGCCGAGCAGCGTGCCGGTGACCGTCAGCGCGCCCGAGTCGCGCATGTGAGCGATGCCAAAGTCCATCAGCTTGACCGCACCGTTCTGGTCGAGCATGACGTTCTCGGGCTTGACGTCGCGGTGCACGATTCCCAGCGCGTGCGCCTGTTCCAGCGCCTTGCAGATCTCGATGCCGATGACGGCTGCGATCTCGGGCGGGTCGATGGCTATGCGTTCGGCATAGGTGCGCAGCGTCTCGCCGCGAACCAGCTCGGTGACGATGTAGCTCTGTTCGGTCTCGCCGTTGGAGAAGTCGTAGATCTCGAGGATGTTGGGGTGGTGCAACCGCGCCACTGCGCGGGCCTCGCGCTCGAAGCGGCGGCGGGCGTCCTCGCGGTCGGCCAGAAACGGGTGCAGGACCTTGATTGCCACTTCGCGGTCGAGGCGCGTGTCGCGGCCGCGGTAGACCACACTCATGCCGCCGCGGCCAAGCTCCTCGAGCACGACGTAATGGCCAAGCTGGCGGCCGGCCAGGCCGGGGCCGAACTCGGGCGCGGGGCGCGCCACGCCGGGGGAGCTGTCGCCGGTATCTGGCATGGCCATCGACCCTCGACCCGACGATTTCGCGTCCGCTGCTGCCGCGTCACCCATTCCATCAGACGTCACATGGTCGCGATCGATCTATGCCCCCGCCCGCAGTCGGTCTTCGTCCTGACATGGATGCCAGGACCGCAGACACAATAGCGATCGGTGCGCGCGGCTGTCAACGGCGCCCCGGCGCGCGCGACCCTGGCCAGCGTGTCATTCCTCCGACGTGTGTTCGTTGACTTCGCGATCGCTGCGCGCTGCAATGGGTCGGATCATGACGGCCCGGACGATTCACACGCTTCTAGAACAGCAGGTCGAGCGCCGCGCGCAGTCGACCGCGGTGTTGTTTCGCGGCAGCACCGGCTGGCAGTCGCTGAGCTGGGAAGAGCTCGCCGTGGCTGTGCGCGAGGTCGCGGTCGGCCTGCTGACGCTCGACCTCAAGCCTGGCGACCGGGTGGCGTTGATCGCGCCGTCGGGTGTCGAGTGGATCGTCACCGATCTGGCTCTGGCCGCCTGCGGCGGGTGCGGCGTGGCGATCCCGGCGCGGTTTCCTGCCGAGGAGTGGCCGGCGCTGATCGAGCGCACCGGCGCCGCGCTGGCCGTGGTCGGCGATGCCCAGGCGGTGGCCGCGCTGCAGGCGCGCAGCGGCCAGGCACCGAGTCTGCGCGCGATCGTGGTGCTGCGGCCGTCGGCCGGCGACCCCGTCGCTGCGTCCGCGATCGAACGGCTGACCTTTGAACAGCTGCGCGGCCGCGGCCGAGCCGCCCAGGGCGCACGCGCCAGCAGACTGGTAGCGCTGCGCGACGCGGTGGTCGACAGCGACGTGGCCTGCCTGCACTACACGCGGGGCACGATGGAACGCGCAAAATGCGTTGCCATCACGCACGATGCGTTGCAGTACGAGGTCGAGGCGCTGGCCCGGCTCGAACTGGTCAAGCCGAATGATCTGATGATCCTGAGCATGCCGCTGGCCCACGTCTTTGGCCGGGTCATGGCCGGTTTGTGGCTCAAGCTGGGGCACGCGATCGCGTTTGCCGACTCGTCCGACGAGTTGCTCGAGATCGTCGCCACGCTGCAGCCGACCGCGGTGGTGGCGCCGCCGCGCATGTTCGAGCTGCTTTACGGCACGATCGTGCGCAGTGGCCGCGACAGCCGCGGCGCTCGCAGTTCGTTGTTCGCCTGGGCCATGAGCCAGGCCCGCAGCCGCATGGATCGCGAGCGAGACGGCCGGCGGACGGGACGCCTCGGCTGGGTCATCGTCCGCCACGCGGTGTTCAACCGGCTCGCCAACCGACTGCGGCGCTTGTTTGGCGGCCGGGTGCGTCTGTTCATCACCGGCACTGCGCCGCTGGCCGACCGCATCGCCCAGTTCTATCGCTACGCCGGGGTCGAGATCCTGCGCTCGTACGGCTTGACCGAGAGCTGCGGCATCAGCTGCATCGACGGTGTCGGCGCCGGCAAGATCGGCAGTGCCGGCCGACCGCTGCCCGGAGCCGAGGTGCGCATCGCCGCCGACGGCGAGATCTTGCTGCGCGGCCGCGGCTTGATGAAGTGCTACTGGGATTTTCCCGAGAATGGCTTGACCGTCGACAGTGATGGCTTTCTGCACACCGGCGACATCGGTGAGTTGGACCACGACGGCTATCTCACCGTGCACGGCCGCAAGGAGGATCTGATCGGTATGCGCGACGGTCGCGTCGTCGAGCCGCACGTGCTCGAAGCGGCGCTGCGCGCCAATGCCTTCATCAGCCATGTGCTGGTGGACGGCGCGGGTGGCCGTGAGCTGGTCGCGCTGATCGCGCTGGACCGCGACACCGTGACCTCGTGGGCGCGCGCACGCCGGCTGCCGCTCGGCGATCTCCCAGAGGTCAGCCACGCACCCGAGGTGCGCCGTCTGATCCAGAGCGTGGTCGACGACCGCAATCGCAAGTATCCGCCGGGGCAGGGCATTAAGAGGTTTGCAATTGTCGACCACCCGTTTACCATCGGCGACGAACTGACCGAGACAATGCGCTTGCGGCGCGAACGCGTGCGCCAGAAGTACCGCGTGACGCTCGATGTGCTGCACGGCGTCGATGACCCGGGGGACGCATGAGACGCATGGCGAATGGCTGGCCGTTGCTGGTGGCGGCGCTGGCGCTGGCGGCCCCGACCTGGGCGGCCGACGCCGCGCTCGAAGGTGCTGCAGCCAAGCGCGGGATCGAGGTGCTGCGCGCGCTGACCGTCGACGTCGATGGCGATGGTCGGCCCGAGGTGCTGGTTGCCGGCCAGGTCGAGGACGGCATCACGCTGTCGATCTGGCGCAAGGTTGCTGACAAACCCTACACCCAGCTGTTTGCCAGCGCGGTCTTCGACGGCGACGCCGTGCTGCGGCTCGAGGCCAGGCAACTGGTGGCCGACCCGGCGCCGGAGACGATCTTCGAGCTGCGCGAGGCCTCTCCGGACGAGACCATCCGCCACCTGATCATCAGCCGCTGGTTGAACGCGAGCCTGGTACCAATCTACGAGGCCTCATTTCCGATCGGCGACATCGACGCGGTCGAGGCGGGCGAGACCACGCTGGCGTTCGGCGAGACCGCCGCTGGCTATCGGTTCGAGGACGTCGACAGTAATGGCCAGATCGAGCTGGCGGTGCGGCGCGACCTGAAGAGCATCCTGGCTCAACGACCGGACCGCAGTTTGTTGCGGGCCGTGGTCGGCGCGCGCGAGACCGTGCTGCGCTTCGATCCCAAGGCCGGGCGCGCCGGTGAGTATGTCGCGCGCCAGGAGCAGTTCTATCCCTACCTGGTCGAGCGCAAGCCGGCCCACTTCACCGGGTCGAGCCAGCGGCTGCCGCCCGAGCTCGACATCAAGTTCAAGCGCGAGGCGATCGACAAGGGCGTCAGCGCGGTATTCGCCGGTGCTGCGTCCAGCGCACCGGAAGTCGATGGTGGGTTGGCCAGCGAGGACGGCGGCCAGGAGCCAGCCATGCAGCGCGATCCGGCGCCAATGGCCATCTGGGGCGCCGACAACCAGGTCGACACGACGTGGTGCGCTGGCGTCGACGGCGACGGCCAGGGCCAGTGGTGGCAGGCCGATTTCAAGCAGCCAACCACGCTGCGCATGATCCGGGTGATCTTCGGCGACCCGCGTTCGGCCAAGACGCTGGCCAAGAGCAACGACGTCACTGGTTTCGTGCTGGCGTTCTCGACCGGCGAGCGGGTCACTGTCGATCGCAAGGACCTGGCGTTTTGCAGCGGGCCTCTGGCCGGTATCAAGGACACGCCGCTCGGCGGCGACCGCCCGGGGACGCAGACCATCGTCTTTTTCAACAAACCGATCAGCGCGACCTGGGTCAGGGTCGAGATTGGCCGCGTGCAGCGCCGGGCCAAGGGGGGCGAAACCTGTCTGTCCGAGGCGGTGTTCTACGGACCGCGACCCTGACCAGCGACGACCATGAAGATCTGTCCCAAGTGCCAGAACCAGTACGATGACCCGGCGCAGACCCATTGCCCGGACGACGGCGCGTTGCTGGTGCGCGAGGGCGCCCCAAACAACCCGCGGCTGGCCGAGGTGATCCCGGTCGACGAGGGCGCCGAGACGCGGATGCTCGACGTCTCGAGTCTGCGCGAAGACATCGACGACGAGGAGGCCCCGCCGCCGCTCGACGAGCCCGAGCCCGGTGCGACCTTGCCGATCTCGGAGCAGCAACTGCAGCAGGCGATCGCCGAGGCGCGTCAGCAACGCGAGGCGTCGGCGCACGGCGTGGCGGTCGGCGGTGGGGTTGCCCAGCGGCCGGTCGACCACACCGTGCAGGTGCAGCGCAACCGCGACGAACCACGCCGCGGTATGCTGGCCGCCCTGATCGCGCTGATCGCGCTGGTACTCGTGATCGCGGGTGCGCTGACCTTTTTGCTCTGGCCGCGGCCAACCTATCTGCGCATCACGGCGTCGCCGGCCGAGGCCAAGGTCGAGATCGACAACGCGGTCGCTGGTCAGGCGCCGGTCAACCTCGAGGTCACGCCAGGCCCGCACACGGTCAGCCTGACGCTCGACGGCTTTCATCCGTTTGCCCAGGTGGTCGAGGTGCCCAAGGAGGGCCGCCTGCTGACCGTGGCGCTGGTGAAAAAGGAGCCCGAGTCGCAGGTGGCCGAGGACGCCAATGCCACCATTGCAGCACGCGCCGAGGCGATCTTCGCGGAGGTCGATGCACTGCTCGCGGTCAACGATTTTACTGCGGCCGACGCCCGGCTGCAGGTGCTGGCGGCGCTGGTCCCGGGTGACCCGCGAGTGGCTGCGGCGCTCAAGCGGGTGGCCGACGCACGCGCCGCGGCGGCGCCGATCAAGAACGTCAAGCCAGGCCACCAGCAACCGGTCGTCAAGGACGACGCCGCGATCGAAAAGCTGACCAAGAAGGAGCGCGAGATCGGCGCCGATCGCTCCTTCAAGCAGGGGCAAAAACTGTTCGACCAGGGGGACCTGGCCGGTGCCAAGGACGCGCTGCAACAGGCCATCCGCTACGACGCCCGCTTCTACCCGCCGCACCGCGTGCTGGCGCGCATCTACAACCGCGAAAAAAACGTCGGCAAGGCGAAGTACCACCTCAACCGGTACATCGAGCTGGGCGGCCCCGACGAGGACTACAAGATCCGGCAATGGCTGGCCACCCATTGATAGAGCCCGGCCAGCGCGAGCGACCGGCGCGCGCGGCCGCCAGTCGCCGCCGCAACAGCGCAGAGATCGACGACACACCGCCGCTGGCGCGACCCACCAGCGCCGTGCGCGGCGTCGGGCCAGCGCTGGCCGAGCAACTGGCCGAGCGCGGGTTGCGCACGGTCGGCGATCTGCTGTTGCTGGTGCCGCGCGGCTACGAGGACCGGCGCCAGGTCTGGCCGATCGCGCGACTCGAGGTCGGCATGCGCGCCGCGGCCTGCGGCCAGGTGGTTGCGGCCGGTGCCATTGGCGGCGGTGGACACCGCCGCTACGAGGTGGCGATCGACGACGGCAGCGCCGTGCTGCGGCTGGTCTACTTCAACTTCAATCCGCGCTACATGCGGCTCGACTACAAGCGCGGCGAGGAGCTGTGGGTTTTTGGCCAGGTCTCGGTGTTTCGCGGCCAGCGGCAGATGGCGCATCCCGAGATCTCGCGCTGCGGCGGTGCCGATCGCGAGCAGGGCATCGTACCGATCTACTCCGAGATCGCCAAGGTGCCGCGGCGCACATTGCGCCGCATCGTGCTGCGCGCCGTCGACACCTGCGCCGACCTGCTCGAGGAGACGATCCCGACCGGACTGCTGGACCAGCTCAAGTTGCCCGAGCTGCGCACGGCGATCCGCCATCTGCACCGGCCGACTGACGACGACGATCTGACGCTGATGGCCGAGGGGCGATCGGGCTACCATCAGCGTCTGGCTTTTGACGAGTTCTTCCACCTGCAGGTGGCGCTGGCGCAGCGCCGCTCGTCGCTGCGCGCCAACCCGGCACTGCCAGTGCCGCGCACGGTCGAGCCGCTGACGCTGGCGCGCGCGATCCTGCCGTTCGAGCTGACCGCTGCCCAGCGCCGTGTGGTCGACGAGATCATGGCCGACCTGGCCGGTCCGCAGCCGATGGCGCGCCTGCTGCAGGGCGACGTCGGCAGTGGCAAGACCGCGGTGGCCGCAGTGGCGGCGCTGGCTGCTGTGCGCGCCGGGCTGCAGGTCGCGTTTCTGGCGCCGACCGAGATCCTGGCCGGGCAGCACCTGCGCACGCTGCAGCAACTGATGACGCACGCCGGCGTCGAGGTCGCGCTGCTGACCAGCTCGACCCGCGCGCGCGAGCGCCGCCAGCTGCTGCTGCGGCTGGCGAGCGGCGAGCTGCCGCTGGTGGTCGGTACCCACGCCTTGCTGCAGACCGACGTCACGTATGCGCGGCTCGGTCTGGTCGTGGTCGACGAGCAACACCGCTTTGGCGTGCTGCAGCGCGCGGCGCTGGCCGAGCGCGGACCGCTGCTCGACCACGGGCTGCGTGCGGTACCGCACCAGCTGGTGATGACCGCGACCCCGATCCCACGCAGCCTGACCCTGACCCTGTACGGCGACCTGGCGCTGTCAGTGCTTGACGAACTGCCGCCCGGCCGCGCACCGATCGCAACCGCGGTGCTCAAGCAGAGCGAGGGCGATCGCTTCTTCCAGACGATTGCAGATGAGCTGGCCAGCGACGGCCAGGCGTTCGTGGTCTACCCGCTGGTCGAGGAGTCCGAGAAGCTTGACCTGGCCAACGCCACCAGCGGCGCCGAGGCGATGCGCGCGCGCTTTCCCAAGGCCGGGGTCACCCTGCTGACCGGCCGCATGAAGGGCGTCGAGAAAGAAGCGGCAATGGCGGCGTTTGCCGAGGGTCGCAGCCGCATCCTGGTCGCCACCACCGTGGTCGAGGTGGGCATCGACGTGCCGCGGGCGAGCGCCATGGTCGTGGTCAACGCAGAGCGCTTTGGCCTGTCGCAGCTGCATCAGCTGCGTGGCCGGGTTGGCCGCGGCGCCCGCCGATCTCGTTGTCTGCTGGTGCATGGCGGCGCCGGGGGTGCCGACGCCTGGCGCAGGCTCAAGGTGATGGAAGAGACCAACGACGGTTTTCGCATCGCCGAGGAGGATCTGGCGATCCGCGGTCCGGGTGATCTGCTGGGCACGCGCCAGGCCGGCGTGCCGACCTTTGCATTTGCCGATCTGATGCGGCACGGTCGGCTGCTGGAACAGGCACGACAGGCAGCGCAGGGCGTGGTCGAGCGCGACCCGACGCTGATATTACCGGAGCACGCAGCGCTGCGCCGCGCCCTGGCCGAGCAATACCAGACGCGGCTCGCGTTGTTGCGAGGTGGATGAACGTGCAACTGATGGCGACCCTGGTGTTGACGCTTGCGCTGGTTGCGCCGCGCCCACCGCTCACCGATGCCGAGCTGATCGCGCAGGCGCAGGCCGACCGGGCCGAGATCGCTGGCTGGCTGCGCGGCACCGAGCCGTGTCGCGCCGGCCGGGTGCCGCGCCACATCGCTGAGCTGCTGCGGCAGCGCGGCATCGATGCCCGTTTTCACAGTGCTGGATCGGGGGGCGGTTTCACAGTGGCGACGGTGGGGCCGGCCAACCGGCCGCTGGCAGCGCTGCTGGTCGCACCGGCGGTCGCCTGTCCGCAGGCACTTGACGACGCCGACCTCGCATACGGTGCGACCGCTCGCGCTGCCTGGCGCGCGGCCGCAATCATGGCTGCGCTCACTGCACTGGTACGCGAACCCGAACTGCAGCACGGGGTGCGCGCGCTGTTTCTGGGTGGTGACGCGGCCAGTGGATGCGGTCGCG
>Ga0315268_10002281_pt1 | contig 21824 bp, 10 predicted proteins | sample C1_top_MG_FD_204535 | JGI IMG/M metagenome (GOLD analysis project Ga0315268, IMG submission 204535) | Sediment microbial communities from Yellowstone Lake, YNP, Wyoming, USA - C1_top | ecosystem: Environmental > Aquatic > Freshwater > Lake > Sediment | place: USA: Wyoming | collected 2017-08-01 | reverse complement strand
GGCGTGGTCATGGTAGTCGGCGCGCTTGCCCCGACCGGCGCCAATAGCGACGCGGTACAAACCTACAACTACCGCAGCAAGTGCAGCAGCCAACTCACCTCCGGGCCCTGCGGCCTGCGCCTCGGCTGCACGTGGGTCACGACCCCGAGCGCCAAGTGCGTCGAAGACGTGAACTACCAAATCCCGCTCTTCTTCGCCGACAACGTGACGAGCGGCAGCGCCATCACGCAGTACGGCGACGACATGGCCGCGCTCTGCCAGTCGCTCGTCCAGCAGGCGAGCAAGCTCGACACGCTGTGGGTCATCGACGACTCGGGCTCGATGGCGCCCGAAATCACCCAGGTCTCGATTGCGAGCAAGCTGTTCTTCGCCCTGATGACCACGAGCGAGGCCGACTACCGCGTCGCCTACGCCACTATGGACCACTCGAGCACGGTGTTCCCACCGACCTACAGCTTCACGGACATCGCCGCGTGCTCGGCCTCGAGCGGCACCTGCCCGACGACCATCGGCACCGGTACGAATCGGCTCAACCCGCAGAACGGCGGGCTCGGCGATGGCTTTACGGGGGCCGTGGCTGGCAAGGTCGATCTCGCGTCTACCGATCGCAGCGTCACCTACGCCTGCTCGGAAGGCTGCAACAGCGGCGCCGCGCTGAGCGATTGCTGCCCGGCCTGCACTACGGCTCCGACGCTCGCCACCTGCGCGGCGCTCAACATCAGCACCTGCCGCGGTACGGCCGGCTGCGTCTGGACGACCTCCTGCGTGCCCGGGTTCGACGACCCGGCGTGCTACTTCGCGAGCCGCCTGCCGTCCGACACCGGCCATAGCGGCCAGGAGTACAACATCTTCATGGGCGAGTGGGCGATGTATATCGGTGGCGCCACGTCCAATCCGTGCTCGAGCGGTTCGGCCAACGCGGCCGCATGCACGGCCATTCAAGGCTGCTACTGGTCGTCCATCAACACCTGCGTACTTGGCTACTGCACGGCCGTCGCCGCGACCCAACTCGACTGCGAGACGGGCTCGACCAACACCTATCCGAGACCCACGAGCTGCGGCTGGGACGGCACGCAGTCGCTGTGCATGCCACGCTTCTCCACACCGCCGACGCCCGGCTGCCCACTGCTGACCACGCCGCTTACCTGCGTGCAGGGCGTGGTCCCCGATGCGCCGTGTTCGTGGAGCGGCGGCACGCAGAGCGCCTGCGGCGCCTTACTCAAGGCGGCGCTCGCGGACTCGACCATCTGCACCAAGGGCCCGGACGGCATCGCCGGCACCGGTGACGATTGTAGCTGGTACGACTCGGGTGCCACGTGCACGGGTCTCAATCGCTACGACTGCCGCGCCGGCAATACGATCTGCGCCACGTACGGCGTCGGAACGTGCGCGACCAATGGCTGTAATTGGACAGGCACGGTTTGCGTGCCGAAGTTGCGTTGCAACACCCAGACCACCAGCGCTACCTGTGGCACCCCCACCTGCAGCGGCACCGCCGCCACATGCGCCAACACCGCCGGCTGCTACTGGACCGGCAGCGCCTGCGCGCGCGGCTGCGCCTGGTACGACCCGACGAGCTGCGGCACCACGAACCGCCACTGCACCGACCTGCCGAGCTCGGTCACGGGTGGCGGCACGTGCAGCGGCATCGCCTTCGTGCAAGGCGCCACGACCGACGTGCTGTGCAGCGCCGCGACTTCAGGCGAGTGCACCGCGCTCGGCGGCAACTGGTGTGAGTGGGACAGCGGCGGCTTCTGTCGCCCGCCGCTCAAGTTCGGCTTCCGCGCCGACGCCGCCAAGACCGCGGTGCTCATAACGGACGAAGAGGATTGCTACGTCAAGGACGGTGCAGGTTCGCTCGGCGGCTGCTCTGACACGTATGGCGTCACCAACACGCGACCGTACACGGACGCCATCCGCACTGCGCGCACGAGCTCCTACGCGCAGTTTTACAAGTCGCGCAACTTCTTGACGTTCGGGATCACCGGCGACAAGGCCGACGAGTCGCTGCCCATCTCGACGACCAATGGCGGCTGCTACCTGACCCCGCCCACCACCAACTACCGCGTCGCCGGCAACACGGTCATCAACACGGCCGAGGCGACGGGCGGCGGCTGGGGCAGTATCTGCTCGGCCGACCTCTACCCGACCATCGAGGCCATCGTCATCAGCTCCCTCGCCAAGGCCTCGCCGTACAAGCTCGAGGGTTTCATCAACGGCAAGGCCGTGCAGCCCATCGCTTCGACCATCAAGGTGTCGACTGAGGTCTGTACGGTTCCGGCCGAGTATCCGACCTGCGCGAGCGGCTCGGAGATGGTCGAGCCGCCGCGCTCGCGCGAGAACGGCTTCGACTACGACCCGACGTACAACACGCTCGTCTTGTACGGCAGCGCCCGGCCCAAGAACGGCGCCGACATCGTCGTGTCGTACCGCTACTGGATCGACAACGCGCAGCCACCGCAGGGCAACCCGGCATGCCCATGCCCGGAGACTACGCCAGGCGGCGGCTGTGCCTGCCCGGTCGGCGAGCGCTGCGGCGCCTCGGGCACCGGCCTCGGCACGGATCTTTGCGTCGGCGCAACGGTGGCTGGCAAGTGCACGCCGAAGATCACGGCCCCGACCTGCGCGGCCGTGCCCGGCTGCGTGTGGAGTGCTGGCACGAGCACCTGCATCGGCGGCGTGCTCGGCAACCAGGGCGTGTGCGACAACTCACCCGGTTGCTCGTGGGTGACGGCCGACGGCGGCAAGTGCCTCGTCAACGGCTTGTGCGAGCCCGACCCGACCTGCGGCGGCAGTTGCCCAAGCGGCCAGGTCTGCAACCCGACCTTGGGATTGTGCGTCTGCGACGTGACCTGCGCCGGCAGTTGTGGCGTCGGCCAGCAGTGCGACAACAACCTCGTGCCGCACGCCTGCTTCGGCTTGGATGCCGCAACGTGCGCGGTCACGAGCGGCTGCGCGTACAACGCCGCGCGCGCCGCCTGCTACTCGACCACCTGCGGCCAGTGCCTCTGCGACCAGACCTGCGGCGGCGGCTGCCCGGCCGGCCAGCTGTGCGACAGCAACCTGACCCACGTGGCGACATGTGGCTCGTGTTACTGCGACACGACCTGCGGCGGTGGCTGCACGGGCGGCCAGTCGTGCGACAACAACCCAGCGTCGGCCTCATGCGGTCGCTGCTACTCGACCGGCTGCGCCACCTGCCTGACCGGCTACAAGTGCAACCCGAGCACCAACACCTGCGTGTGCGACACGACCTGCGGCGGCAACTGTCCGGCCGGCAGCACGTGTGACACCAACACCTCAGGCGGCACCTGCGGCCAGTGCCTCTGCGACACCACCTGCGGCGGCACCTGCCCGACCGGCACGGTTTGTCAAAACGCCCCGTTGCTCGCCAACTGCGGCTTGTGCATCGCTGACCCGACCTGCGGCGGCGTCTCCTGCAACCCGACCTGCACCGGGCAAACGCAAGGCGCGTGCCCCGGCGTAAGCGGCTGCCGCTGGGCCGCGTGGCTCAACGCGGGTGCGGGTGAGTGCGTGCCCATCGCCTGCAAGGGCTGCAACTCGGCGACCGGCGTCTGCGCCGTCGATCCGAACTGCTGCGGCAACTGCTCACCCGGCACCGAACGCTGCAACTCGACCACCGGCGCCTGCGAGTGCGACACCACCTGCAAGGGCTCGTGCCCGGTCGGCACGACGTGCGACGCCACCCCCGGGGCCACGTGTGGCACCTGTATCTGCGACGTCACCTGCGGCGGCACCTGCCCAGGCGGCCAGGTGTGCGGCCTGCTCGCCTGCGGTCTGTGCAGCCCAGATCCGACGTGCGGTAAGCCTGGTGGCGTCTGCAACGCGAATTGCACGGCCGCCAATGAGGGCGCCTGTACAGCTCTCGGCGTGCAGTGCCGCTGGGCACCGTGGCAAAATGCCGGGGCCGGCGCTTGCGTACCCGCCCAGTGCCAAACCTGCAATTCGCTCGCCGGCGTTTGCGCCGCCGACGCCACGTGCTGCGGCGCCTGCGGTCCTACCGAGAGCTGCAATCCGGCAACCGGCGGCTGCCAGTGCGATACCACGTGCGGTGGTGCCTGCGCACCGGGCCTCTCGTGCGTGAGCAACACGAGCTCACCGAACTGCGGCCTATGCCTGTGCGACACCACCTGCGGCGGCGGCTGCAAGGACGGCTTCGGCATCCCCATCCCCGGCCAGGTGTGCGACAACAACGCGTCGTGCAACTACGCCACGGCAGGGACGTGCGGCGCGGCGGCCGGCTGCACCTGGACGCAGCTTACGCCCACGACCGGCATCTGTCTGTCAGCGACCTGCGGCACGTGCAAGGTCGATCCGACCTGTGGCGGCTGCCTCGCGGGCGAGCTCTGCAACCCGGTGACGGGCCTGTGCGAGGCGCAGTGCCCGATCTGCTCGGGCGGCAAAGTGTGCGATCCACTCACCGCGACCTGCATCTGCGACCAAACCTGCGGTGGCGGCTGTGCGCTCGGCAAGCAGTGCGACGACGTGCTCGCCTCGCCGACCTGCGGCACGTGCAAGTGCGACACCACCTGCGGCGGCGCCTGCCCGGCCGGCACGCTCTGCGACATCAACACCGGCGGCAGCACCTGCGGCATGTGTATCGTCGACCCGACGTGCGGTGGCCCGTGCCCGCCGAACTACGTCTGCGACCCGACCACGGGCCTGTGCATCTCGGATCCGAACTGCGGCGGCTGCCCGGCCGGCTACGTCTGCGACGTGGTGCTCGGCCGTTGCGTCATCTGCGGCGAGGGGTGCACGGCTCCGTGAGCCAGGTACTGTCGTCGAGGGCGCGGCGGGGTGTAAGAGCCACGCCGCCGCGCGCCGCTTTGGCCACCATTCGTGCAGCCCGCCGCGCCGATCTAGCGCCGCTCGGCCGGCACGGCGCGGCCCTCGCCCGCGCCCATCACGAGTGGGACCCAGCGCGTTTCTTCTACCTCGACGACATGGAGGCGGGTTACTCCTCGTGGCTCGGCAAGGAGCTCAAAAACCGGCGCGCCGTGGTGCTCGTGGCCGAGCAACGCGGCCGGGTCGTCGGCTACGCCTACGGGCGCATCGAGCCGCGCGACTGGAACGCCCTGCGTGACACCTGCGGCGTCGCCATCGACCTATTTCTCGAGCCGAGGACGCGCGGCGGTGGCCTCGGCCGGCGCCTCGCCGTGGCCTTGCTCGAAGGCCTCGCCGAGCTCGGCGCCCCGCGGGTCATCTTGCAGGCGGCGAGCAAGAACCGCGACGCGCAGCGCTTCTTTCGCTCGCTCGGCTTCCGGCCGACCTTCGTCGAAATGACGCGCGAGCTGCCGGCGGCGGCCGCCCGCGTCAAGGGCAAGACGCGCAGCGGGGCGCGCGCCAAGGCGGGCGCGAGGACCGGCCCGCATACGGGCGCTAAGAAGCCCTGAGTTCTGGGGGTTGGGGGGAGATCGCATGCCTGAAGTCACGCCGAGCCCAAACGCGGGCCCGCTCGAAGGGCACGCCGAGCCTCGTAGCGACGACGGCCACGAGCCCCAGAGCGACCACCGCGCCGGGCACGACATCGACCGCCGCCTCGAGCACCGCGTTGACGGCCGACTGCCGGCGCGTGTCGGGCTCGCCGTCGTCCTCTGCGCCATCACGGGTTGGCTCGCGGCGCGCGCGCTCGTCGGCGTCCTCGCCGGCATCAGCGTGCCTAGCCTCGAGCGCACGCTCATGCCGGCGCGGCTCGACATGACGCCACCCATCGAGCCGTGGGGGGGCATCGCGCTCGCGAGCGGCGCCGCCGGCCTGCTCGGCCTGGGCTTGCCGCTGCTCTGCAACCGCACCTGGTGGTCGCGACACATGCTGTCGTGGCACGGCGCCGCGCGACTGCTGCTCGCCGCCGTGGCGCTCGCCTGGCTCGGCGCCGCCGTCAGCTCCGGGAACGAGATCTTCTCGATGCGCACGCTCGGCGGCGGCGCGAACGACACGGGCCCGAGTGCTCTCGCCCTCGCGCTGCGCCTGGCGCTCGCCGCTTGCACCGGCGCCCTATTCTACGGCACGTGCAGCGAGGCGTCACCTTTCGGCAACCCGGCGCGACTGTGGACGCGCGGCGGCGCGCGCCCGGCGCTTGCGCGTGCACTCGCGCTCGGTGGCGTGGCCGGGCTTACGGCCGCCCTGCTCACCTCTGCCCTGAGCTCGAGCACGCCCTTGTTCTACGACGCCCTGTTCTCGTTCCTCGGCGAGGCCGCCGAGCCAAGCCGCCTCGGCTGGCAGCGCCTCGAGCTCGGCCTGACGCTCGGCATGTCGCTGCTCGCGGCGAGCAGCGGCGGCCTCGTGGTCGCGCTCGCTCCAAGTCCGGCGGGCAAAGGGCCGCGCTCGACCGCACTCGCCATCGCGCTGCTGCCGGCGGCCGCGCTGAGCTACGCCACCACACGTCTCGAGCGCTACTGCCTCGACGAGGCCGGCATGCGCACGCCGTCCTTCGCCGCCGCCGCCGCGCTCGAGCCGGCACCACGGCCGCGGACCCTCATCATGGGCAGCGGCGCGAACGTGCGCGTCTTTGCCTACGCCATGTCGGCCGACGTGCTGAGTATGTCGACGGCACAGCCGGTCGGAGCAACTTTAGCCAACGTCGAGCGCGCCCGCCGCTACGTCGCGGAGGCGACGCCCCGCTGGAACGCGCACACTGTGCACGCCTGGGGTGCAAGGGCGGCGGTCGCTGACAGGCTATTCGAGCCCGAGGCCGCGGTCGTCGCACAACTCGACGCGGCCGAGGAGACTGGCTCGGTGCTCTACACGATGCTCGCCACGGCACGCCTGCCGCGCATGCCGTCGACCGAGGTGACCCGCGCCGCCATCGACCGCCTGCTCGACCGAACGCGTTTTCGCGCCGGCAAGAAGGCCTTGCCGAGGCTCGTACCCCTGGCCCTTGCCCGCGGCGATCTCGAACAGGCGCACAGTCTGTGGCGCGAGATCGACGAAAGCGACGTGGCGCCCGCCGAGCGCACGAGCGAGCCTTTGCAGCTGCCGCGACGCGACGGCCGCCTGGCGGGCACGATCGGCGTGCCGCCGGGCGGGCGCGGCGCGACGCGGCTCGGGGTCTTCTGGCAAAAAAGCCTGGCCGACACCGGCAAACGCCCGCCGCTCGGTTGGCAGCTCGCGGCCGCGACCTCGCTCGACGAGCGCGGACGCTTCACCGTCGGCGACTTGCCGCTCGGCGCCTATACGCTCGGAGTCCTCGTCGACATCGACCCGGCGACAGCGGCGACCTGGCAAAGCGACAAGTCTCTCGGGCCGTTCGAGCTGAGCACGACGAAGCCACAGGTGGATCTCGGCGTCGTCACGCTCGCGCCCACAACCGCCGCGCCCCCCGGCCTCGGCGACACCGCAGGCACGCACGGCGAATGACGCGCCACCGCCGCCGGGCGTGAGTACGACGCGCCTCGCGCCATGAAACGACGGCCTACGGCGGGGGCACCGACGTCGAGATTTCACGCGGTTCATGCGTCGCAGCCTTCGCCGGAAGTAGAATCAACAGCGCTCGCCTCGTCGGGTCGAGAAAGCGCGCTGCGCCTCTGCCCACAGTCTCAGCGGAAGACTCGTCGAGCTCGCCCCGCGCGCGCAGCAGGTCGCGCGGATCCTCACCATCGAGGTAGGCCTCGGCCAGGGCGTGAGCCCAGAAGCGGTTGTCGTGCTCTTCGATGTCGAGGGCGCGCAAGCGACGATCGCTCGCGGTCGTTGCCGCTCCCCCATGAAAGACCAGCTGAACGACGGCCCTCGGCTCCACACCGATGGCGAATGTCTTGACGCTGAAGCCATCGACAAACTCGACGCCGCGATCGATGACTACGCTGCGCTCGAGGCGCCCGGGCAAGCTCGCGAGGTAGCGCTCCACGAGCGGTCGCAGTCGAGCCGGGTCGATGGCGCCCGTCAAGGCGAAGACGAAGTCGCCCGCATTCGAGAAGCGCGCGGTGCACAACGCCCGCGCCTGCGCGACGCTGATGGTGGACAAATCAGACGGCGAGGCGAGCCGCCGGCGCAAATGGCTGCGCCAAGCAAGAGCGCTCGTCTCGCCGCGAAAACCAAGGGCCGGATCGACAAGACGACTGCGGAGGCCTTCGCCAAAGCGCGCGCACACCCGCTCTGCTGCGTCGGCGTCAAAGCGGGGCCCGGTCATAGCCAAATATCCTGCGCACATCGGCCTCGGCCGTCGGTGCCATCGTACCCGCGGGCATGGCCAAGTACCCGACGCATCCGCCATCGGCGAACAGTCGCTCGGCCACGCGGCGAATCTCCTCGTCGTCGATAGAGGGCAGCAATCGGCTAGCCGACAGATACTCGGCCTGCGCGCCGGCCGTCGGCTCGTCGAACTCGAAGGCGCGCGGCAGCGAGGAACCGAAGCAGGCCGGCCTTGGCGCGAGCCAGGACGTCGGGATCCAAGTGCTCCCGGCGGACGCGTTCGCTCTCCTCGAACAACGCCGCGAGCGCCGAGCGCGCGTGCGCTGCCGGAGCCACTGCCTGCGCTGTGACGACCGCCGTCCCGGTATCGAGCCACGTATCGCGAATCGTCGCGCTGAGCAGAGGAGGTTGAGAGCCATGCCTGCGTTGCGCGAAGCGTTCGCGAAGGGCCCTGAGTACGTGTTCGGGCGATACCAATCGTAGCGCAACAGACCGAGCGTCAGTGCGTCGTGGCAGCGCGAACGGTTCAGAGGCTCAACGTAGGCACAAGTGGCGCGCCCTGCCCGATTCGAACGGGCGGCCTGCGGGTTCGAAGCCCGATGCTCTATCCAGCTGAGCTAAGGGCGCGCGCTCGTCCGGCAGTAACGGTTTCACGGCAGGCAGTCAATGCCCGCACGACGGACGAGACGAACTAGAACGTATCGAAGCGCCACGAGAAGGTGCTGGCGAGCGGCATGTTCGCGTCACAGGTCAGGCCCGGCGTCAGCGTGACCTCGATGGTCCTGCCGGAGCCAAACGGTCCGTTCGGCCTAAACTCGAGCGTGGTGCCGTTGCCCGACACCACGCTGAGGTTACCGGCGACGGGCGCGCTGGTCCCGCCGCTTACGTCCTTGACGACGACGGTCGTCGGCGAAACCGTGCTCGGCTGCAGGTTCATATTGAAGACGGCCGTGATCCGCGTCGTGGTCGAGGCCTGCACGCGACTGCCGGGGCTCGGTGAGACGGACGCGACGAGTAACACGCTGCCGTCGAGGACACAGACGCCGCTTTGGCACTTGCGCGCCTGCACATTGGCCGTCGTGCAATTGGCGGTCGGCGGGCTGCACGCTGTCGTGCATTTGGCGCCGTTGCCCGTCGTGCTCGCGTGATCGGCGGCGCAGGCCTGGTCTGCCGGGCAAGGCCACGCAGCGCAGGGGTCCTGGCACTTGGTTGTGATACAGACGAGGGTTGTCCCGCAATCGGCGTGCTTGGTGCAAGGACACGCGACATCGGTGCAGCCCGAGCCAGTCGTGACGACGCCACAAATCGCCCCCTGCCCCATGAGATTCGGCCCTGACGCGCTCTGCGGCGCTTCGGTGCACCCATTTGGGCAAGAGGTCGGACACTGCTCGCAGGTCGTACCGGTGCTGCCGTCCGAGAAGCGCACGAGGGCGCAGACGCCGTTCATGCCATCAACCATGCAGGCGCCACCGCGCGTCGGGCAGTTGCCGGGGCAGCCGCGCGTCGTGCAGCTCGGGTTGAACGTAGTCTGCATGACGCAGGTGCTCGTGCCCTGATCGCACGAGTAGCCCGAGGCGCAATCGCCACCGTCCCGGCAGCGAAACTGCCCGTCGCCTTGACTCGGCACATCTACAGAACAGCCGCTCGCGCCGACGACGAGCCCTACCACCACGACGAATCGAGACATGCTGCACCCCACGGCGCAGGTTTATGCCGCGCGAACCTGGACGTCAACGTCGGCTCCGCGCAGCGAGACAGAATCGCATGAGCCCCACCCGCGCATGACGCGCCGCGTGCGCCAGCGCCAGATGACGCACGCGCCGCGGCGCGTCATCCGGCCGGTGGATCGCCGTCGACACGACACTGCTTAGCCGCGAAACGCCCGCCCCGTCTTGGCATACTCGCGCAAGATCGCGGCCGGCTCGAAGCGCATGCCGTGCGCGGCCACGAGGCGCTCGAGGCGCTTGACGACCTCACCCGCGCCGAGGCGATCGATGTACATGAACGGCCCACCCAAGAAGGGCGGGAAGCCAAGCCCCATCACCGCGCCGATGTCGCCATCACGCGTCGTGCGCAGGATTTCGTCCTCGAAGCAGCGCGCCGCCTCGTTGACCATCGCCAAACTCAAGCGCTCGGCGATGACCTCCTTGGCGAACGCCTTGCGCTTACTATCTTGGCCGATGACGCGATAGACGCTCTCGTCGATGCCGCCCTTCTTGCCGTCTGCGTAGGAGTAAAAGCCGCGACCGTTCTTGCGCCCGAGGCGATCATCACGACCGAGCTCGGCCATCATAGCCGGCGCGAGGAAGCGCTCGCCAAAGGCCTCGTGCATGATCTTGCCGACCTTGGTGCCGACATCGATCCCGACCTCGTCGAGCAAGGTCACCGGCCCGACGGGGAAGCCGAAGTCCATCATGGCGCTGTCGAGCGCCTCGATGGCCGCGCCCTCGGAGAGCAGCCACGCGGTCTCGCTCATATAGGACGAGAGGATGCGCGTCGTGTAGAAGCCCGCGCCGTCGCGCACGACGATGACGGTCTTGCCCTGCGCCTTACCGAGCGCCACGCAGGTGGCGATGACGTCGGGCGAGGTCTGCTTGGTGACCACGATCTCGAGCAGCGGCATCTTCTCGACCGGCGAGAAGTAGTGCATGCCGATGACCGTCTCGGGATGCCGCGAGGCCGCCGCGATCTGGGTGATAGGGAGCGCCGAGGTGTTCGAGGCGAAGATGACGTCACTCGCACCCTGCTCCTCGACCTCGCGCAGCATGCGCTGCTTGAGCTCCATGTCCTCGAATACGGCCTCGATGACCACGGGCGCGTTCTTGAAACCGACAAAGGTGGTGACCGCGGTGGCCATGGACATCAAGCGATCGGCCTCGGCGCGACGCAGCCGGCCGCGCTCGACTCCCGTCGACAACTCGCGCCGCACGTGCCGTAAGCCCCGCCCGGCCGCCGCGTCATCGACCTCTTTGATGCGCACCGACACCCCCGCCTCGGTGATGCTCACCGTGGCGATGCCCGCGCCCATCAGGCCGCCGCCCAAGACGCCGAGCTTCTTGACCTCGCGCGCCTTGGCGCTCGCCACGTCGGTGCCACGGTCCTTCTTGAGCTCTTGCGTAGCGAAGAAGAGCGACATGAGCGCCTTCGCTTCGGGCGAGACGGCGAGCTGACCGAAACGATCGGCCTCGGCGGCGTAGCCCGCGGCTTGGCCCTCCTGCATGCCGATGCGCACGACCTCGAGCGCGAACGCCGGCGCCGGGTAGTTGCCGCGCGTCTTCTTCTGCAGCCCGTCCTTCGCCTTGCTGAACAGGATGCGCAGGCCGACCGGGTTGTCCTCGAGGGCGAGCTGCTGCAAGAAGTCCTTGTCGGTCATCTCGGTCGCGAGCTCGCGCAGACGAGCGAGCCCGCGCTTCGGGGCCGGCATGTCGTGTCGCGCCGCGGTGAGCGCGCGGCCCTGCGCGACACGCAAGAGCACGGGCTCCGGCACGACCTCGTCGACGAGCCCGAGGCGCAATGCCTTCTTGGCGCGCAAGCGCTTGCCGGTGAGGATGAGATCGAGCGCGTTGGCGATGCCGACGAGGCGCGGCAGGCGCTGCGTGCCACCCGCCCCGGGGATGACGCCGAGCTGGACTTCCGGCACGCCGAGCGTCGTCTTCGGCGAATCGCTCGCCACGCGCATGCTGCACGCAAGAGCGAGCTCGAGGCCGCCGCCGAGCGCCGCGCCGTGGATGGCCGCGACGACGGGCTTGCCCTGCTTGCTGTGCAGGGCCTCGAGGCGGGCGAAGGGTCCTTGCAGAGCGGTGGCCATCCCCGTCGCCTCGGCCGCGTTCGTGACCGCCTTGATGGTCTCGATGTCGGCGCCAGCGACGAACCCCTCGCGCTTAGCCGAGCCGATGACGACGCCGATGACGCCGGCGTCCGCTTCGAGGCGCGCGACGATGAGCTCCAGGTCGCTGCTGAGCTTCGGCGAGAGCGTGTTGACCTTCTCGCCCTGCACGTCAATGAGCACGGTGGCGATGCCGTCGACGTCGACGTCATAGGTGAAGTGCGTAAGCGCGAGGGGCGCAAGCGTCGTAGCAGTCATGGGCGCAACCTTCTTTGTTTTGTCTGCCATGGGAGGTCTCCAGCAAGCGTGCGTGATCAGCGCTCGAGCACGAGCGCCGCGCCGAGCCCGCCCGCCGCGCATTGGGTGATGAGGGCTTTTCCCGTGCCGCGGCGCAGAAGCTCGTACGCCATCGTCGTCGCCTGGCGCACGCCAGTCGCGCCAAACGGATGCCCGAGCGCGATCGAGCCACCGTGAACGTTGAGCTTGGCCGGATCGACCGTGCCGAGCGCCTGGTCGCGCTCTGCATACTTCTTGGCGAACTCGACCGACGCCATGGCCTGCACGTTGCACAAGACCTGCGCGGCAAAGGCTTCGTGCATATCGACGAGGTCGAGCTGCGAGAGTGCGAGCTCGGCGCGCTCGAGCGCCCGCGCCGCGGCGATGGGCGGCGCGGCGAGCAACTGCCAGCCCGGATCGACGCCCGCAAAGCCCCAGGCGCGCACGTACGCCGCCGGCGCAAAGCCGAGCTGCTGCGCCCGCTCCTCGCTCATGACGAGCATGGCCGAGGCGCCGTCAGTCAAAGGCGAGCTGTTGCCCGCGGTGATGGTGCCGTAGCGCTTGTCGAACACCGGCCGCAGCAGCGAGAGCTTCTCGAGGCTCGTATCGGCGCGCACGAAGCCATCGCGCGTCACCGTGTCTTTGTACTGCGGCGGCACCGGCACGTGCATGACCTCGGCGTCGAAGATGCCCGTCTCCCAGGCCGCGGCGGCGCGCTGGTGCGAGCGCAAGGCGAACTCGTCCTGCGCCTCGCGGCTGATGCCCTGCTCCTTGGCCATCTTTTCGGCCGACTCGCCCATCGTCAGGCCAGTCGCGGCCTCGCGCAGCGCCGGCGGATTCGGCACGAAGTCCTTTGGCCGCAAGGCGAGCAGAGCCTTGGCCTTAGCGAGCGGCTCTTTGGCGTTGCTCACCTGCAACATCGTGGACGAGAAGTGGTCGCTGTAGGTAATCGGCGGCTTCGAGAGCGACTCGGCGCCGCCGCAGATGACGATGTCGGCCGTGCCGTTCATGATCGCCTGCGACGCTTCGACCAACGCCTGCGTGCTCGTGGCGCAGGCGCGCGTCACAGAATAGCTGTCGATGGTCCGCGGCAGCCCGGTGCCGAGCACGACCTCGCGGGCAATGTTGGGCGTCTGCGGGCTAATCACCACCTGACCGTAGATGAGGCTGTCGATGAGCCCGACGTCGAGGTTCGTGCGCTGCACGAGCTCGGCGACGACGAGCTTAGCCAAGTCGAGGGTGGACAACTCTCTATACGCCGTGCCCGATTTGACAAAGGGCGTGCGCAGGCCAGCGATGATGGCCGGCCGCCGGCCATTCGACATCGCATCCAAAAACCGCTTCGCCATAAGATGCTCCTAGTGCGACGCGACGGCCAGCCCCGACCGCCCGCGCTGCAAAGCTAAAGGTCGCGCACGGCCAGGAAGAATTCCCTTGGGCGCGCGTGCTCTGGTACAAGGCTCGAATGACAAGGACCGCACAACTCGTTTCTAGCGTGGTCGCCGGCGCCACCGCGGGCGGCCTCGCATTTGGGGTGATTGAAGGCCTCGGGCGCGACGCCCCGCTCGCCTACTCGGCGCTGCTCTACGGCTCGGCGTGGGCTGCGCTCGGCGTGCCCCTGGCGCTCGCGGCCCTCGTCTTCGCCCGCCGCGCCGTCGAGCGCGGCTCGCCCTTCGCGCTCGGCATGGCCGCAGCGACGAGCGCCTCGCTGCTCGGCGTCGGTCAATTCGCGCTGTATCGTGACCTCTTCCATGAGGCTCCCGGGCGCCGAGCGCTGTCTGTCGCCATCGCCTTCGCCGTCGCTGTGCTCGGCGCCGGGCTCGTGCTGCTCGCTCGGCGCTTGGTGCAACAGACGTTCCTTTCTGAATCGCTTGGCGCTAGCCGTCAATGGGTGTTGCCCATCGGCGTGATCATCGGATTCGCTGGACGAACCCAACTCCATGATCCTTCTAATGATTTAGCGCAGAGCAAAAATAACGCAGTGCATGGTCAGGGCGTCATTTTGGTGGTTGTTGACGCACTGCGTGCTGACGCGCTCGGCGTTTACGGCGCGCCGACGCATGGCGGCCATTTGGCCACGCCGCACCTCGACGAGTTCGCCAGGGGTGCGCTCGTCTTCACCGACGCGAGCGCTCAGGCCTCGTGGACGCGCCCCGCCGTGGCCTCAATCCTCACCTCGCGCCACGTCAGCGGGCACGCGACGATGGGCAAGACAGCCGTGTTGCCGGCCGAGCTGCCCACGCTCGCGAGCACGCTCAAAGAGCGCGGCATAGCGACAGGGGCGGTGGTCACGAACTTCAACCTCGCTCCCGAGTACGGCTTCGCGCGCGGCTTCGATGACTATCGCTACCTCGCGCCGAAGCGCTACCTCGGTGCGCCCGAGGGCGCGAGCCGCCTCGCCGCCTATAATATCTATCGCCTACTACGCGAGCGCTTCTTGGGCTCCTTGCGTACGCCGGACTATTTCTATCGCTCGGGGGCAAGCGTCAACCAGACGGCGATGGCGCTGCTCGACGAGCTCGGCGGGCACGACTTCTTCCTCCTGCTGCACTACATGGAGCCGCACGATCCGTACTTCGCTGCCGATGGCAAGTCCTACGCGCGCGTCGCTACGCCGCAACCCAAGGCGACGCTCGCGGCACCGATGCACGACGCCTATCGTGACGAGGTGCGGCGCTTCGATACCTACTTTGGCGAGCTCGTCGCCGCCCTTGCCGCGCGTGGCCTGCGCGAGCGTGTCACGCTCATCATCACCGCCGACCACGGCGAGGAGTTCGGTGAGCACGGCGGCTTCTATCACGGCGTGACGCTCTACGAAGAGATGCTGCACGTGCCGCTGCTCATGCGCGTGCCCGGCCACGTCCCGGCCACGGTCGCGACTCTGGCGCGGCAGATTGACCTCGCGCCGAGCGTGCTCGGGCGCTTCGGCATCACGGCGCCCGCGAGCTTCGAAGGACGCGATTTGTTGGCGGCCGGCCCCGCCGCGGCGCAAACGCTCGCCGAAGAAGACCACGAGGGCAATGTGCTCACAGCCCTGCGCGCCGGGCAGACGAAGCTCGTACTCGCCAACCCCGACAACCCGCGCGGCCTCTTGCCGAGCGAGCTCTATGATCTCAGCCAGGACACCCACGAGCTGCATCGTCTAAATGAGCCCGCGACCGAGGCGCGCTTGACCAATGCGCTCGAGCAGGCCGTGGCGAACGCCAAGCGCGGCGGCGCCGCCCGCGAGCAGCGCGCCATCGACGCACGGTCCGAAGCGGAGATGCGCGCCCTTGGCTATATTCAGTAGCTTATGGCGCGCGTCCCACACCCCCTGCTCTTGATCGCGCTCGACGGCGGCACGTTCGACGTGCTGCGCCCACTCGTAGCCGCGGGCCGGCTGCCGCACTTGGGCGAACTCATCGCGCGCGGTCTTTGCGGCGACGCTCTGTCGACCCAGCCGCCGGCGACGTTTCCCGCCTGGACCTCGCTCTTGACGGCCTGTGAGCCGGTGCAGCACGGCGTCACCGATCTGTTCGTGCGCCGCGCCGGCTCGTACGACCTCGTGGCCGGCGGCGGGGCTATGCGACGCCTGCCGACGCTGTTCGCCGAGATGTCGGCGCGTGGCCTCGCGGTCGCGAGCCTCGGCATTCCCGGCACGTTCCCACCCGAGAGCGTCAACGGCCTCGTGGTCGCGGGCTTCGATTCACCGGCCGCGAGCCGCGCCTCACCCCGCTCGGTCTTTCCACGCGCGCTGCACGCCGAGCTCGAGCGCATGGGCGGCTGGCGCTACATGACCTTCAACGAGCAGCGGCGCCAGCTGTCGCCGAGTGCCGCGCAACGCGCCCTGCTCGCCGATCTCGAGGTCAAAGAGCGCATCACCCTCGCCCTCTATCGCCGCCGCGCGTGGGACCTCTTCGCCGTGCACCTACAAGCCGCGGATACGGCCGGACACCACTTTTGGCACTTGCACGATCCGGCCTCACCGCGCGCCCGCGGCGAGCCGACGCTCGATGTCCTCGCCACCGTCTACGAGCGCCTCGATGCGTTCGTCGGCCGGCTCGTCGCCTGCGCGCCGAGCACGACGCGCGTGGTGGTCGTCAGCGACCACGGCATGGGCGGCGCGTCGCGCACCGCCGTGCACTTGAACCGCGTCCTCGCCGACGCCCACCTCTTGAGCTTTAGCGCGGGGAGCCGCGCGACCACGCGACGCTTCGCGGGCGCGCTCGTTAGGCGAGCCCTCGCCGCGGCGCCGACGCCCTGGCTCGGGGCTGCGACGCAACTCATACCGAGCGCGCTCGCCGGGCCGCTGCTCGCGCTCGCCCGGGGGCGCGCGGTCGACTTCGCCCACACCCTCGCCTTCTCGGACGAGCTCGACTACGCACCAAGCATCTGGATCAACCGTCGCGGGGTCTTCCCGAGCGGCACGGTCGACGAGCACGACGCAGCACCGCTCGCGGCCCGCATCAGCGACCTGCTGCTCGCGCTCTGCGACGACCAGGGTCGCCCGCTCGTGCGCGCCGTGCACGACCGCGCCACACACGGCGCCGGCCCGGCCGCCGCGCGTCTCCCCGACCTCACGCTCGAGCCGGCCTGGCCGGGCGGCTATCGCCCGTCGTTTCTTACGAGCCCTGTGCCAGGCCCGAGCGTACGCACGCTCGGGTGCGACGAGCTCGCCGCGCCGCGCGGCGCTGGCATGCCGGGCGCGCACCGCCGCGAGGGCGTGTTCATCGCCGCCGGGCCGGGCCTGACGCGCGGTGCCCTGCCGGCGTTGCCGCTCTGCCAGATTGGCGCCCTGCTGTGGGCGCTGCTCGGCTTTGCGCCGCCCACGCACGCGACGCCACTGCCACCATTTGCGCGCGACCTCGCGGCGGCGCTGCTCGGCGAAGAGAGGCTAGACGGCAGAGCGAACGCGGCGCCGGTGCTCGAAGCGCGCGGCTACACCGAACGAGAACAAGCCCTACTCACCGAGCGCCTGCGCGCCCTCGGCTACATCGACTAAGCGGGGTCGCATGGATCGCGTTGCACCGGCCCGATGACGCCCCGCGGCGCGAGCGCCACGTAACGCTTGCGCACGCGGCGCGTCATTCGCGAATGAGCCAGGCCCATGCGACTTCGTGTAGCGCTACTGAATATAACCGAGCGCCTTCAAGTCACCGTAGGTCTCGGCGTCGAGGTGCTCGGCGATGGGATTCGCAGCGCCGCGACGAAAGTGAATGCGATGCGACTTGAGCAGGTCGAGCAGCACTATCCAGGGCTCCTTGCCGATCGTGCGCTTGCCGTAGACGTTGTTGTGCTCAAAGGGATCGTTGGCCACGTCGTAATACTGAAAGCGCTCGCCATCGAACGAGACCGACGGCAAGAGCGAGCGCTTGTGCACCGTGGCCATGAACTCCTTCTCGTCGGCCGGCTCCTCGTAGATGACCTTGTGCTCGTAGTCGCGGATCATGCGCCGATGGATGCCGAAGTTGTGAAACTCGCTGATGACGAAACGCTTCGGATCAACGAGCTCGGGGCGTGCGAGGTGCGCCATGATATCGGCGCCGGGCAGACCCTTCGGCACGGCGCCGCCGAGATAGCGCACGACGGTCGGCATCAGATCGATGGTCTGAAAGAGCACATGACTGTAGGCGCCGCGCGTCGACATCGAGGGCGCGCGGATGATGAGCGGCGCGCGCACGATCTCGTCGTAGAGATGGTGGCCGTGCAAAAAGACCCCGTGCTCACCGAAGGCCTCGCCGTGGTCGGCGGTGACGATGATGGTGGCCTTGTCGTAGACGCCGAGCTCGCGCAGGGTCGTAAAGAAGCGGCCGATGGCGCTGTCGGTGTAGCGCACCGCGCCGTCGTACGTGGCCTGCATGCGCTCGAGCTCGGCCGGCGTGTACTTGCCGAGCTCCCAGTGCGGCGTGCGAATGAGCGGCACGCTCTTGTCGGTGACGAACATGTCCTCGAAAGGCCCGGGCGCGTGGTACGGGTCGTGCGGATCGACGAAGAAGAGCATGAGGAAGAACGGCTCGGCCGCGTGCTTCTTGACGAAGGGCACGGCGAGCTCGACCACCTGATCGGCCGACGGCAGACCCCGCCAGTGCTTGACCGTGTCGGCGTAGAACGAGAAGCCCCGCCCGAGGCCAAAGGCGCTCGCGGCGTTGCCGTTGCCGACGACGGCGCCGGTCGGCACACCGACGTCGCGCAAGAGTTCGGCGAGCGTGACGAACTCGTCGGCCAACTTGTCGCGGTCGCGCTCGACGCCGTGCGCCGCGGGCGGCAGCCCGGTCACGAGGCTCGCGGTCGAGGGGCGCGTCCAGTTGCCGTTGACGAAGTAGTTGGTGAGAATGAGGCCCTCATCGGAGAGGGCCTGCAAGGTCGGCGAGGTGTCGCGCTTCGAGCCGTAAGGCGTCAGGTGATCGGGCCGCAGGGCGTCGATGACAATGAGGATGACCGGCCCGCCCTCGCGCTTGACGACCACACGGTCGGCGTGGGGACGCGTCAGTCCAGTAAAATAGTCCCGCGAGTGATCCGGAGGCGGCGCCACGAGCAGGACAGCCAAGAGCGCTGCAAGCATGTGCTGGGGATGGTGGCCAAAACGAAGGCACGTGTCAAATCTTCGTCTGCATGGTCGTCCGCGTCGTCCGCAGCTTCACCGACATTCGTCCGGCCCTTGCCGCGCTGCTCGCCGGCTGGCCACGGGCCCGCGGCGTTAGAATTGACCGCCCGCCAATCGCTGCTACGATGGCAGCATGCGCCTCGCCTCGGTTGTCTTTGCCGCTGTGCTCGCCACAGGCCAGGTCGCGCTCGCCGCGGAGCTAGCGCCGAGCGGACCGTCCCAACAGGGGCGCATCAACTTCGTCTTCGTCGGTGGCTCGTTCACGAACAACGCCGGCCTCTCGAACGGTGTCAACTGCATCAACAAAGCGGCGCGCGCCCGCGTCGCAAGCAGCGATCTGCCGCCTGCGTACACGCTCTTGTCGGCAACGCTCTATGTCGGCGGCTCGCTCATCGAGGAGTTCGTGCCAACCACGGGCTCGGCCATCAACGCCGAGGACTACCCGGGCGTTAAAATCTTCTCGACCGGCCGCGACTGCGCCACGACGGGTGGCGACCTGTCGGTCATCGAATCTGACGCTTTGGCGCAAACGGACCGCACGGTCAGCTTCAAGCCCCCGGGCGCGGCCGCTGCCGTAAGCGTCACGGCGACACGACCATCGTTCGCCTCCGCCCTCTGTCAGCTCGGCCTGTACCAGTCCGACAGCGGCTACACGGCCAACTTCGCCTTCACTGTCACGCCCATCGACGTCACGGCCGCCATTGTCAATGAGAGCGCTGGCAAGCTCGAGGGCGAATTCGTGGTGAGCGACTTCACAGCGGACGTCTGCTACGGCGCCGAGGTCATTTGTGGCGAAAAGCCGCCCCCCTACGATAGCTGCGCCACGGCGCCCGGCAGCGCGACGCACATCTATGGCGGCGCTTCGTTCGCACTCGTCTTGGTCGTCGAGGACGCGAGCCTGCCCTTGCGCTCCATCACAATCTACGACGGCTTGCAAAAGCTCTACCGCGAACAGACCACCAAGACGCTGCACCTCGACAACCCCATCTCGAGCCCAGCCGCCGGTTCACTAGCCTTCTACGCGCTCGAAGGCGACATCATGATTCCCGCCAACCCGGTGAGCACCGGCCCCTGCTCGGCCGACGAATACATCGAGGTCGACGGCGACGCCGACCCGGCCACGGGCGGTCTTTGCCTCGAAGACGCCGACAACCCGAAGCAGAACATCTTCAACGCGTCGATCAACGTCCAGCCGGCGAGCGGCCCCAAGCCCATCTGCACCGCCGACGCAGCGCACCGGTACCAATGCTGCTTGGGGCCTGGCCTATGCAACGTGGTCGGCGTCGACATCGATCGCTTCGACATCTCGAAGGCGCTCGCCTCCGGGCAAAGCGACGTGCGCATCACCATGGGCACAGGCGAAGATCGCATCTCCTTGGCGACGATGGTCGTCGGCATCGACGTATTTGCCGCTGACCTCAGCATCGACTCGCAGATCCGCGTCCTGTCGGCCGACACGACTGGCAACGTGCAGCTCGGCGGCCCGGTTGTCTACTCGGTGGCCGTGAGCAACACGGGCAACGTGGCGGCCGACGGCGTCGACGTGAGCATGGCCGTCCCGGCGGGTACGACCAACCTACGCGTGATCGGAACTCCCGACGGGAGCACCGACGCCTCGAGCGCCACGGGTGGCCCGAGCAACCGCGGGCTCGTGCACGTGCAGGGCTTCCGCGTCGAGGCGGGCGAGGTGGCCGAGGTGCGCTTCACGGTCGACATCGGCTGCGCCCTCGAGCAGCGGCTCGTCGGCACGGCGACCATCGCCGCCACGAGCCTCGCGGCCTTTAGCGTGAGCGCCCCGAGCGTCGCGACGCGCGGCCCAGGCGCCACCGGCTCCGCGTGCGCGAACATCGACATCACCGGTCCGTTTGCCTCGACGGCTGTAAGCGAGCGCGTCCTGCGCGGCAACGGCTGCGCGGCGACGAGCCCTTCTTTGGGCATGGCCTTCGGGCTCGCCACGCTGCTCGCCTTCGTGCGCGCGCGGCGATGCAGCCCAAGCACACGTCGACGCAGCCCCAGCGCGCGCCGACGCGGCCCAAGCACACGCCGCGCAAGCTCGGCAGTCCGCACCTGCCTGTACGTCGGTGTCGGCGCAACACTGAGTGCCCTCGCAGCCACGTCGTACGGCTGCGGCAAGACCCACGTCGAGCAGGCGCCGCCACCGCCCCCCTCCAAAGCCCTCGCCGACGCCGACAACCTACCGGGCGTGGCATGCGCCACGCCCCTCATGGCGCTCATCACCATGGTCGACGGCACTGCCTTTTGTATCGACCGCTTCGAGGCCGCCCTCGACGACGGCGCGCGCGGCGCAGCGCACCAGGGCGGCGGCAACGACACCGTGCTCACGACCGACGGCTCGACCACCGCCAGCGCGACGGAGGCGCTCGGTGTCTACCCGGCGACCCGCGTGAGCTGGTACCAGGCGACGGCTGCCTGCGCCAACGCCGGCAAGCGCCTATGCAGCATCGACGAATGGGAGTTCGCTTGCCGAGGGCCGAGCGCCCTCACCTATCCCTACGGCGCCACGGTCGACGACGCCGCCTGCGCGGGCTTCTTCAGCTTCCCAACCGAGAAACCGATGCGAACAGGCGGCCTCGCCACGTGCGGCAGCGCGTTCGGCGTGTACGATCTGTCCGGCAACGTCGAGGAGTGGACCGCGACGGCAGTCGAACGACAGGTTGGCGGCCCGGTGCGCAACGACCGCGCCGTGCGCGGTGGCGGCTTTCACTCGAACGCCCACGCCCTCGCCTGCGCCGGGCCCGAGTTCCACACGCCTCCAGGCGCGCAACGCGACGACCTCGGCTTTCGCTGCTGCGCCGCTGCGCCCTAGGGCTGCGCTCCTCCGCACGGTGATCGCAAAGTCGACAGAGCGAGGGTAGGAACCCTATCCGCCGCAACGCGCGTCGCATGGATTTGCAGGGCGTTGCGTTTCGGTGCTGGGCATGATCTGGCGTGCGAATGCCAGCTGCCAGAACCACTCCGCCGATTCGCGCT
>Ga0315268_10002280_pt1 | contig 21827 bp, 17 predicted proteins | sample C1_top_MG_FD_204535 | JGI IMG/M metagenome (GOLD analysis project Ga0315268, IMG submission 204535) | Sediment microbial communities from Yellowstone Lake, YNP, Wyoming, USA - C1_top | ecosystem: Environmental > Aquatic > Freshwater > Lake > Sediment | place: USA: Wyoming | collected 2017-08-01 | reverse complement strand
TGGCATGCCATCGAAACCGGGAAAACGCCGGGTTTGAAACCACGGATGAACACCGATGGGCACGGATTTGATTTGCCAGAGTGGCACTGAGGTGGAGAGAGCCATGCGGAAAGGCTACTTCAAATTTTGCGGATTGAGCGGCTTCAAATCCTTCGGCAGGAACAGGCCGTTCTTGCGGATCAATTCGCCGTCGAACCACACCTCGCCGCCGCCCCACTCCTTGCGCTGGATGAGCACCATGTCCCAGTGCACCGCGCTCCGATTGCCGTTGTCGCAATCCTCATACGCTTGGCCCGGCGTGAAGTGCAGCGAACCGGCGATTTTTTCGTCGAACAAAATGTCGCACATCGGGTTCAAGATGTAGGGATTGAACCCCAGCGAGAATTCGCCCACGTAACGAGCACCGGCGTCGGTGTCGAGAATTTCATTGAGCCGCTTGGTGTTATTCGCCGTGGCTTTGACGACCTTGCCGTCTTTGAACTCGAGCCGGACATTTTCGAACTTGGTGCCGGAATAAATCGTTGGCGTGTTGTATTGAATCACGCCATTGATGGAATTTTTCACCGGGCAGGAATAGACCTCGCCGTCGGGGATGTTGCGGTCGCCCTTGCACACCTGCGCGCCAATACCCTTGATGCTGAACGTGAGGTCCGTGCCCGGAGCTTTGAGATGAACGCGGTCGGCGCGGCGCATCCGGCGTTCGAGCGGAATCATCGCGCGGGCCATCTTTGCGTAATCCATCGTGCAGACGTCGAAGTAGAGGTTCTCGAACGCCTCGGTGCTCATGCCCGCACTTTGGGCCATGCTCGGCGTGGGCCAGCGCAACACGCACCAGCGGGTCTTATTGACACGATAGTTGAGGACGGGCCGCGTGATGCGCGAGAACAGCGCCATGCGGTCGGAGGGCACGTCGGAATTCTCGCTCATGTTACCGGCGCCGCGAATGGCGATATAGACCTGCACTTTCTTCATGCGCGCCAGTTCCAAGTCGCGGAGCAGCGTGGCGTGTTTGTCGTTCGTGCCGAGCAACAGTTCGCGGCTGACGCGGGTGTGGCGCACCTCGACGAGCGGCGTGCCGCCGGCGGCGCGCACCGCGCGGATCAACTCGACGGAAAATTCGTCCGGCACGTCAATCATGTCGAGCAACGCGCGGTCGCCCTTCTTGACGCGGGTGGAATAGTTGATGAGAAGTCTGGCCAGTTTTGTGTAACGTGGATCGGTCATAATGCAGTGTCAGACTAAGCGTGCTGCGGCGTTTGTCGAGTGTGGATGGACACCCGGCAAATCCAGTCACGCGAATTTCCACAAGGCGGCGAATCACTTTCCCTCCGCGGTAGATAACAAGAGTCAGGGAGGATTTTGTTCAGATTTTGTCCTGATGCCCGCTTGCAATTCGAACGGCTTCTCTCAACGCACGCCAACGTCTTGCCGGATTACTTCGCCGCTGCTTTCTGCGCCAGCCGCTCCAGGTTCAACCGCACGGTTCCAAACGCATTCGGCTTGTAAGGCACGCTGACCGCGTTCGCGCTGAACATGAGCTTGAGTTGGTTGTCCTCGACGCCGTTGCACAGCCAGGCTTCGCGGAGGCGGAAGCCTGCCAGGTGCAGTTTCGCCTCGCCGACATGACCGGCGATTTCCCGAAACCGCAGAATGAAACCATTCCCATCCTCGGCTTCCTTGAGCGTCACAAATTCGAGATTCGCCGCGTCCAACTTAAAAAACGAACCGCCGGCAGCAGGCATTGGCCGGCCGACCTGTGAGATCGCCGCCGAGAACGACGAGAGATGCGGATACGCGAGCACCGGCATGCGCGTGTCTTCGTCAAACCGCGCCAGCGCCTCGCGCCCCAACTCACGCCCGCTCGTGATCGAGTAGTGGAAGACAAACGTGCCGCCCTGCTGCGCGCGGTAGTTGGTGAACCAGTAGTTGTTAAGCGCGTAAGAATAAACGTGGCCGTTCGTGATCGGGAGGTGCGAGAGCCATTTGCCGCGGTTGATGTCCGTGAGCGTCACGAGGGGCGCGTCGGGCGTGGACCAAGCCACGGAAAAACTGCCATCGCTCACATGCACGAGGTTTTGCGGCGTGAACCATTCGCGGCACGCGCCGGGCATTTGGTCGTCGTTGGGCCGCACCCAGCCGTTCTGGATCTGATACTCCAGCCCGGGTTTCTCCGCAGCAAACGGGAAGGCGAAATACACCGCCTCCTTCGAGCGCGTCTCGTCCTTCTCAATCGTGTTGACGATGTCCACGCGTTTGATCTGGTCGTAAAGCAGGTATTCGCTCGTGATCCGGGGTGTGTTCCTGGACTTCGTCTGCACGAGCAGACGGTAACCCAGCGGCGTCTTGTGAATCTTGACGATCTCGGCCGCTTCAGGCTTGTGAATTGTCAAGTTGGCCGGCGCGGTGCCAAAGTTGCAGTTCAGAATATGCGAGTCTTCGCCGCCGCTGACGTAAACGTATTCGTTCAGTCCGCGGGCCGCGTTGCGGTCAAGCAATTCGCGGCTCTCCGTCTTGTCGAACAAGCTTTGCAATCCGCCAGTCCGCCGGTCCACCACTAGCCGGTAAAACCGGTTCTCAATCGTGTCGCCCTCCACCGCTTCGTTTGCCTTGTGCACAGCGGCGTTCCAGCCGCGAATGCCGTAGGCTTTGTAGCCCATCGCGGGCACGTCCGCGGCGATGAACCGGATTTTGCGCCAGCCATCCTGTTCCGCGTAGATGTCCATTGGCACCACCTTGCTGTCGGCCAAGTCCACGAGTTGTTCGCCGCTACCCAGTTCGATCTCCACCGGCGCAGTGCGCGCGCGGTTTTGCCAGTTGAAGGCGATGAGGCTGCTGCCGTCCACCGCGATGACCTGTGCGAGCCGGTTATTGGCGCGTGCGAGCAGATTGCGCGCGTCGAAGTTCGCCCGCGTCGCATAGTTCTCCTTGATCTCCCACTGCCGCTCGACGAACTGCCGCCCTGGTTGCGAAATGCTGTTGTGCGCGCCCCAGGTGTGCTCGTCGTAAAACATCACGTTGCGCCACGCGCCCTGGAAATCCTGGGCTGGAAAACGATTGCGCGGTTCGAAGATGCTCGCAAGCGCCGCGGCCGTTTCCGCAGCGGGCAGGATCTGCTGCGTCCGGCGGTTTAGCGTCGTTGCTTTTGCAGTTGAGCCGACACCGTCCTCCCAATACGCGCCGCAATCGCCACGATACACCGGCAATTTTTTCGCATAATGTTTCTCCACGTAGCTGAAGTATTCCGCGTCCGTGGCGACCACGAGTTTCGGGAACTCGAATTCCTTGTTCCACGCGGCGATGGTGTTGGCCTCGCCGGTTTCGGGAATCGCCGCGTTGTCCACGTAGGCGCCGTAGATCATAACCGCGTCGGGCGCGTAATTGTCGCGAAGGTAACGCACCAGGAATTGCGGCACGCTGCGCTTGAGATACTCGACGCTCGACACGTCGCCGGCCCAGCCCGGCCCGACCAGCCGCTTGAGCTGCGTGTAACTCCGCGAATACCACATGAAAATGCGCTCACCGTTCATTCCTTCCCAGTAAAACGGCGAGTCCTCGTTCAGGTCGCTATGATGCAGAATCGGCGCGCGGCTCTGATTTGCGCCATTGGAAAATCCTTTCACGCCCACGTCGCTGAGCAGCGTCGGCAGAAACCAGGTGTGCGACGGCGCGTCTGTGATGCAGGCAAAGTCGAAGTTCCCGCCACGCTCGCGATGCAATCGGTGCGTGAAATACATCGCGCGATACAATTCCTCGCCCGAGCAAATGCCGGTCATCAGGTTGAGATAAAACGCGTTCATCGCCAGACGCCCCTGCTTGAGGTTGGCGAGAAACTCCTTTCGATAAGGCCCCGTGCGACAGTCGAGGAAGTTATCCACCAACCACGCCGTCTCGAAGTTGAATTTGTAGAACGGATACTTGCCCAGAATGTCGAGCACCTGGTCGGAGTTGCGGTTGTCCAATTCGTTCACGTGCGGCTGGAGGTCGGTGTAGCCGACGTCGTTGTGGACCTTCGGACAGACGAAGAGCTTCCATTGTTTCGCGGGCCGCACGTCGTGGGTCGCCTGCTGCTTTTGGTCATCCAACGAGAGTTCGACCCTGGCCTGGCCCGCAACCGCCGAAGCCGGAATGTCAACCGGCTCGGCCCAAAGGCCAAAGTTATAGAGCTCGTTGGTGAAGCTCTTCGTGAAAACCTGTCTGCCGAGACGCACCGTCGCACTGCCCCGATCAAAGCGTTGCCCAAACGGCGCAAGCACCTCGCACACCTCGACCAGCTTGCCATCACGTTTGCGGAAGAAAATCGTCGGCTCAATCCGCAGGCTTTCAGTCGAGCTGCTGGCACGTCGGAACGCAATCGCGTCATATGCCAGACCGCCAAGTCCGAGCGGGATGAGACTGATTTGATTGCCACTGGACTTCAGCCATGCGCCGTCAATCGGCACGACAAGCTGCTGCTTGGCGAGCAACATCTCATTGCCTTGCTCGCCCCAGACCGTGTGCATGGGCACGGGACAAATCGGGAAGATGCCGAGCTTGTCGTTCACGCGCACCTTGAACTGGCGCGGCCCGCCTGACATAAAAATCAGGTCGAGCACCAACTCGTACCGGCCTTGCGGCGCAGCGCTGAGATCGAAGGCAATCGTGTACGGCTTCTCGGACACTTTGTTGTCCCAGTTCACCGAACCATTTTGATTGCCGGCAAAATCGCGGCTCACGACGCTTTGGCCGACGGTATAGCTCAATTTGTCCCGTGCGCCCGGCGCGAACTCGACCGAAAGGCCGTCCGGCTTGCCGATGGACCAGATGGGCTCCGACTCGCCCCGAACGAGCAGCGCCGTCCCTGCGAGCAGGAGGGTTGAGGCGAGGCTCAACAACCCACGTGAACTATGCACCACACCGTTGCAGGAGTATTTTCCGTTCATGGTTTCTTGGTCTCCGTTGAATTGGATCTTCGCGGTTGCTTCGCGGCCTTTTGCTCCGGCGCGACCGGCTCGAACGTCGCTTTGCGCGATTGCGAGTCTATTTGCGCCAATGTTCGCTTTCCGTCACGCAGACAATTCACCTGTGTCAGGTGCGAACTACTCGTGATCTTCTGGAGATTGGATTCGACGCTGATCGTGGCATGGCGCGTCTTCACCCGGTAATGTGCCCGGAGTGTGGCGTGATGGCTGTCCGCGTCCGGCGCGATGCCGGCGTTTTCCGCCGTGATCTTCTTGCCGTCCACCATGAGCGTCAGGTTTTCCAGCAGCAGGCGGGTGATTTTGTCACCTTGCGATTCAATCTCGGCCGGATCAAGCCGGCTGTTTTTATTCGTGTCAATTTCGCTGATATTCACCAGCTCGAACGGGTTGAAGCTCAATTCAAGATGCACGTAATCCGCATCGGTGACGATGAAGAGGTAGCTGATGGGTAATGTGTGTGCGTAAGCGCGTGTGCCGACAAACCCCAGTGCCAGCGCGACGGCAATTAACCCAAATTGGAGACGATGCAATCTGCCCACGATCTGGGGCCAAATGAACCGTATTCACAAATCCAGTCAAGCAAATCCGGGCATCTCAGGCGATAATATCACCCATTTTGGTTTAGCTATTCATGGTTCATTCGGGGTATGCTTTGCCAGGTTTTGAAATGAATCTTGTCGAGCAAGTCAAACAAGCGGGCGTGGTCGGAGCCGGTGGCGGTGGTTTCCCCACGCACGTCAAGCTCGCCGCCAAGGCCGACACCGTCATCGCCAACGGTGCCGAGTGCGAACCGCTCCTGCATAAGGACGCCGTCATCATGGAGGAAAATGCCGCCGCGCTCGTGCGCGGAATGCAACTCGCCATGCAGGCCGTGGGCGCGAAGGATGGCGTCATCGGCATCAAAGGGAAAAAGAAACGCGCCGTCGAAGCCGTTACCGCCGCGTGCAAAGGCACGAACGTCCGCGTCCAGTTACTGGGCGACTACTATCCGGCCGGCGACGAATACGATTTGGTTTTCAACGTCACCGGACGCTTGATTCCGCCCACGGGCATTCCGATTCAAGTCGGCGTGGTGGTGAACAACGTCGAGACGTTCGTTAACATCGCCGCCGCGGCGGACGGAAAGCCTGTCACACACAAGATGCTCACCATTGCCGGCGCGGTGCGTTCGCCGGTGACGCTGCGCGTGCCTCTCGGCACGACGTATCGTGACTGCCTCGCCGCTGCAGGCGGTTTGACCACAGACGATCCGGTACTGGTGATTGGCGGGTTGATGATGGGCCAGACGACCGACAATCTCGACACGCCGATCACCAAGACCGCTACGGGCGTCGTGATTTTGCCGCGCAGCCATCACGTTATCGAGCGCAAGCTCAAGCCGAACAAAGTGCAGGCCAAGATTGGCAAGTCAGCTTGCGATCAATGCCGTTACTGCACGGAATACTGCCCGCGCTTCCTGCTTGGTTACGCGGTCGAGCCGCACCAGGTCATGCGCAGCCTCGCCTTCACGGCCACCGGCGCGAAGTATTTCAACCAGTGGGCCTCGCTCTGTTGTTCGTGCGGACTTTGCACGCTATACGCCTGCCCAGAAGAGTTGTATCCCAAGGAAGCCTGCGACGACGCTAAAGCCGAAATGCGCCGTGCCAATTTGAAATGGACCGGACCGACGAATGTGAAACCGCATGCGATGCACGATGGTCGCCGTGTCCCGATCAAAACGCTGACGAAGAAACTCCACGTGCAGGATTACGATTTGCCCGCGCCGCTGCGGACTGATGGAGTTTCACCGAACCGCCTCGTGTTGCCGCTCAAGCAAAGCGCGGGCACGGCGTGCCAGCCGAAAGTACGCGTTGGCGATCGTGTGAGGGCCGGCCAGATCATTGGCGAACCGGCGCCGAATGCGCTGGGTGCAGTTTTGCACGCACCACTCGCGGCAACGGTGAGAGAAGTGACGGAGCAACAAATTGTATTGGAGAGATAACATGCCTGAGAAATCCATTGGCTTGATTGAACTTTCGAGCATCGCGTCCGGTTTCCTGGTCGCCGACACGATGCTCAAGGCCGGCAACGTGCGTTTGCTGCTCTCGCGTTCCATTTGCTCCGGCAAATACATGGTGCTCATCGGCGGCGAAACCGCCGCGGTGGAAGCCGCTGTGGCCGCCGGAGTGGAAGCGGCCAATGGTTGCCTCATTGACAGCTTCACCATCGCCAACGTGCATCCGGATGTTTTTGTCGCGCTCGGCCGCACGCAACCGGTTCAACCGGATGGCGCACTGGGAATCTTGGAATCTTTCAACGTGGCCACACTCATCCAAGCCGCCGACGCGGCGGCGAAAGCGGCGGCGGTTCAACTCCTCGAAGTTCGTCTGGCCATGGCGTTGGGTGGGAAGGCGTTTTGCACGATGACCGGCGATGTCGCGTCTGTGCAAGCCGCCGTGAATGCAGGCCGACAGGTCATTGCCGAAGCAGGTGTGCTGGTGAATGCCGTCGTCATTTCCCGGCCGCATCCGGATGTCTATCGCGAGGTCGTCTGACCGGCGAAGATCGTGCGCCGGCAAAGCGTGGCACACTATTCACCAGCAGAAAGGAGAAGTGAACCGCGCTACCGCTTCTCACGGCGACGAAAATTGCGTTCACGCTTTTTGACTTCGGCACACAATAACTCCTCCGCCGACCAACCCCGTGATTGCGCCGACTCCGCCAGATCAAATAATTGTCCGGCCAATGCAGCTTTGGCAACGTGGTGACGGGCCTTGTTGCCTGCAATGAGTTTGGCCTTCCGCGCCTTTTTCACGAGCTTTTCGGCGCGCAGCAATGCCGGCAGATGTTTCGGAATTCCGTCGAGCGCGGAATGGCGTGCGTGCTTCGTGCCGTGTTTTTCGGCCTTCTTGATTTTTTCCCAGTTCGCCCAGACTTGGTCCATGTCCTTGACCTTGAGGTTGCCAAAGACATGCGGGTGACGGCGGACGAGCTTGTCTACCAGCACGCGACAAACTTTTTCAAAATCAAACGCGCCGCGCTCTTTCGACAACTGGCAATGGAAGACGACTTGCAGCAACAGGTCGCCGAGTTCCTCAGCCATCTCGTGGTCGTCGCCGGCTTCAATGGCGTCAATCAACTCATAAACTTCCTCGATCGCGTGGCGACGCAGCGTCATGTGGCTTTGCTCGCGATCCCACGGGCAGCCCTTGGGCGAGCGAAGCTTGGCCATGACGCGCAACAAATCTTCGATGGCGCTGGGTTTCATTTCAATGCTTTGCGTTCATCACGGTCGCAATGACCAGTTGAGTCACTTGGCGCAGGAAAGTGTAATTGAGAGTTTCGGGCAGGTCTGACTCCTTGTGATAGTGCGGATTTCTAAATTCCGAAGTATCTGTCCACATTACAGAAGGAATCCTGTGCTTCCAAAATGGCGCGTGGTCACTACGCAGCAGGACTGGAAGAAACTTTTCAAAACCGAGCAAGACGTGCAATCCGAACGTCGGAAAGTCGGGCAAATAGGACTTGGCCTGCCGCAAGACATGGTTCATCGCTGCCGCGGAATCGCCGTTTGCGAGGACGCCAAGAAAATTGCCAGTTGTGGGTATTCGGATCGGCAGGCCGGCTGGCGTCATTTGAGAATTCGGCTCGTCCGAAGCAAAACCAACCATCTCCAAGACGTGCGCGCTATCAATCTCGTCGCACTCATGTTTTGTGAGGTGTTCCACGAAATCCATGCTCCCCAACAATCCGTCTTCCTCCCGGTTGAACGAGACGAACATGACCGGCCTCGGTGGTTTGATTGCGGCCAAGGTTTTTGCACATCCCAGCATCGCGGCGACGGCGCTGGCGTTGTCATCAGCGCCCGGAGTAAACGCAGTGCTGTCAAAATGCGCCGCAACGAGTTGAACCCGACCCCGCACACCAACCGGTCGCGCGACGACATTGTAGAACTTGCCTTGCAAGCGGACTTCGTATCCCCAATCACTGAATAATCCTGCAATCGTTTTGGCAGTTTCGCGGTTGGTCTTGGGTTGCCCGATGAAGTGACGCGGCACGGAGAATCGCTTTACCCAAGCTCGAAGATCCGCCTCCGATATTGATTCCATCAAATCAACTACCGATGGATTTTGTCCAACGGGCTTAGCTTTGGAAGCATCGCGAACGAGCATGACGCTTAGAGGATCACGAGGTCGTCGCGATGCACAAGTTCGACGCGAGTCAGCTTGCGACTGCGAACTTCCTCTGCTCCGAACTTCGCGATACCGCGGGCGAATTCCGTTCCGTCCAGGTCGCAAATCCGCACCACGTCGCCAGCCGCAAACTCACCCTCGCAACGCGCGACGCCCGGTGGCAGCAGGCTTTTGCCCGCCTCGCGCAAGGCTTTCTTCGCGCCGTCGTCCACGAACAACGCGCCTTTGGGATGATGGAAGAACGCAATCCAGCGTTTGCGGCCTTGGAGCTTGGTGGGTTGAGGCACAAACAACGTGCCCTCGTCTTCACCGGCGACAATGCCGGCCAGAACTTTTTTCTTTTTGCCCGACGCGATGACGAGCGGGATGCCGGAACGCACGACGATTTTCGCGGCCTGAATTTTCGATGCCATGCCGCCTACCGCCGTGACGCTGTTTGTGCCGCCCGCCATTTTTTCGACGGCGATGTCAATTTGCTCGATGACTTGGATGGTGCGCGGATTGGCCTTGCCGAAATTCTCGATCACACCGTCCACGGTCGTGAGGATGACGAGCAAATCCGCCGGCAGCAGCGATGCGACGAGCGCGGAGAGTTTGTCGTTGTCGCCGAATTTGATTTCGGTGAACGAGACGGCGTCGTTTTCGTTGATGATGGGAACAACGCCGCGGCTCAGAAGCGTGACGAGGGTGTTTCGGGCGTTGAGATGGCGTTCGTGATGTTCGAGGTCTTCGTGCGTGAGCAAAACTTGAGCGACGCTCAATTGGTGACGGGCGAACAAGTCCGCATAAATCGCCATGAGCCGCGACTGGCCGACGGCGGCGCAGGCTTGCAGCTCGGCGAGTTCGTTGGGGCGCTTTTCGTAGCCAAGCGCGCCCATGCCCGCGCCCACCGCGCCTGAAGTGACGAGCACGAGTTCACGCCCGGCCTTGCGCAGTTCGGCCACCTGCGCGACGAGTTGCTCAAGCTGCGCGGGGTCGGGCTGCTTGCGGCTGTCCGTGAGCACGCCCGTGCCGAACTTGACCACGATGCGGGTGATGTCTTTGAGCAATTCGCGTCGCACGGGGCGCAGGGTAAACGGAAGAAGCTGGAAATCCAAAGTTCAAAATTCAAAGCTCAAGGGAAGGCTCAAAATCCAAATTCACATTCTGCACGCCAGTTTCGAAATATTACCGAACTAATCCACGGTTGACATCCAGGTCTTGGACTTACTGCTTGGCACTTCCCTTGAAATTTGAGCTTTGAGCTTTGAACTTCCCGTCTCTAGTCTCCCGACATGCGCGAACCATCGCTGAATTTTCTCAAGACCCTCGTAAACACGCCCAGCCCTGTCGGCCACGAAACGCGCGGCCAGCGCGTGTGGCTCGACTATGCAAAACAATTTGCCGACGAAACTTTTTCCGATGCCTACGGCAATTGCGTCGCCGTGCTGAACAAGGGCGGTTCACCGCGCTTGATGCTGGCCGGCCACGCGGACGAAATCGCCATGGCGGTGAACTACATTGACGACAACGGTTTTATTTACGTACGCAAGATGGGTGGTGTGGACGCGGCCATCACCAAGGCGCAACGCGTCGTTATTCACACGCACAACGGCGCGGTCAAAGGCGTGGTCGGGAACGTCGCGCCGCACCTCATGAAGCAGGAAGGCGATCCCAAACCGCCGAAGATTCACGACATCTTCATAGACATTGGCGTTTCCAAGCGCGCCGACGCGGAAAAGGTTGTGCGCATCGGAGACCCGATCACCCTCATGGACGAGTTCGATGTTCTGCGCGGTGACCTTGTCGTGGCGCGCGCGTTCGACAATCGCATCGGCACGTTCGCGGTGGCGGAGGCGTTGCGGTTGCTCAAGGAATCGAAAGTCAAACTGCGCGCGGAAGTTTGCGCGGTTTCCAACGTGCAGGAGGAAGTGGGCCTGCTGGGCGCGCGGCAGATCGCGTATTCACTCAAGCCGGACGTGGCGCTGGTGGTGGACGTGACCCACGCGACGGATTACCCAACCGTGAGCAAGACCCAGCACGGCGACGTGAAAATTGGCAAAGGTCCGGCCATCACGCACGGCGGCTGCAATCATCCGGAAGTCGTCGCGCGCATCGAAGCGGTGGCAAAGGCAAAGAAAATCTCCCTGCAACACGAGGCGATGTCTGCCACGAGCGGCACGGACACGGACGCGATTTTCTGGACGCGCGGCGGCATTGCGAGCGCGCTGATCAGCCTGCCGAACCGCTACATGCACTCGCCCGTCGAGGTCGTGAGTCTGAAAGACCTCGAACAGATTCCGCAATTGCTTGCCGCCTTCGCGCTCTCGCTCAAGAAGGGCGAGCAGTTCAAGGTGAAGATTTGAGCCGGTGGCCGGAGCGGCGAACTCCAGTTTGGCAGGTTTCTGCAAAATGCGTCCCAACGAACCGAGCCGGAGTTCGGCGTTCCAATGAATTCGCCGGCGGCTTTCACAAACCCGCCACCGCTGCGCAGCCAGATGATGAACAAGATGCCGTTTAGGTCATCGGCGGATTTTACGTCTTTGAAAATCTGGTTTTGCAGGTTGGGACGGTATTCGCGGTTGTGCCGGGGATTTTTCAGGTCCATGAACCGGGCCTTGCCCACGGACAGGTTTAACACATCAATGATCGGAAACTGAAGTTCATCCCGCCGCCCCGCGCCGCGCGATGGGGTTTTCCAGCGCACGCCCGTGAGGTTCGTGTGGCCCGCGTCGTTCTTGACGACATTCAAGTCGGCGAGGTTCAAACGCAGAAGCGTGAAGTGAAGTCTGCGCCCGGCGAGCGCGCCCCGGTCATACTCGACGTGCAATTCCCGGATATCCAGAAACGGCGTGCCGCCGAATTCCGGCGGGTTGTAGAGTTTGAAATTTTCTATGTTCACCACCGGTGAAAGGATGCCGGCAGAAAATTTTCCGATCTTCACGTCCATGCCGGTCTGGACGCGGATTTGTCGTTCGACGAGCGCTTTCAGAATCGCATCCTTGAACCAGACAAGCGCGACGATGAGCGCGATCAGCAACAGGACCAGGCGGAAAATCCACTTGAAGAGCCACTTCATATTATCAACTCACAGTGACACATCCTCCGGCCGCACTTCGAGACATTCGTCGTGGTCTTCCCAAACGACGGCGGGGTAGAGATTGAGGAGTTTGGAGGCGAGTTCGCGACCGGCGCGGGCCAGCAGGCGCTCGGCTTCCTCCGCAGCGTTTTCATAGGCGCGGTCGTAGTTCCCGGCACCCTTGTGTTGACGATCATCCCAATGCGCAACGGCGTGGATGGGTTCGTATTGGGTGGCCCAAGCTTTGAGATCAGGCTGGACTTCGGATGGGATTTCGTCGAAGGGCACGAGGGTTTCGTTGCAATGCTGACAAATCAAACCGGCATCACCCACATCCCGGGTCAGCAGCGGAAGGAACGGCGCCCGGCAACAGGGGGATTCCGGGTAGGCCGCCGGCGGCGAGGCGAGGCGCTTGAGCCAGATTTGGCGGTCGTGGGCGGCCTGCGCCGCGAGCCGATAAGTGCCGACCAGCGGGTGCGATGACCGCCAAGCCCTGCCTTCCAACTGGCCAAGTGTCTGGGCCAGCCAACGGGCGAGTGTCAGGTCGTCAAAATCCCTGAACGCCAGTCCGTATTCCTTCCAGAGCAAATCCAGTGGTTCGTCCGACTCAAATGCCATCACGGCCAGCTTGGCTGGGAATCAGGACTTTGTCGAGCGGGGGTTGCAGTCCGAATAAGACCCGAACCACGTCCATTCTGGTTCATCCGGGCGTGAACCGGGTGTGAATGATTCGCAAAAATGATTCGCAAAAATTGCTTTGACAAAAAGAAGGGAGCCGATTAAACATCAATCATTCGGGTAGCAGTACGTTTCTTCAGCGGGGTTCCCCACCCCCACCTCCTTGGCGTCTGCTGCCCGAATATTTTTCTTTTTTGTCGCGGCTTGACGGAGCGGCGGTGTTTCCCTAGATTTTCGTGCCCCACGCGGGGGCGTAGCTCAATTGGTTAGAGCGCTGCCCTGTCACGGCAGAGGTTACGGGTTCGAGCCCCGCCGCTCCCGCCATTTTCACCCATCTCCGCTTTGATCAAGTCGCGGCGAAAGCGCTCAATTCGCGGAATCCCTTTGAAGACGGGTTCACCATCCCTCATGCTGCAGCCTTTAAGTTCCTGGAGGGTGTTCGCCAATTCAGGGTGTAATCGCATCCCCGCCGATTTTCCGTTCTAGGTGGTTGAGGCGTAGACCTTCACGAAGGGCGTAACCGAATCAAGATACAGATAGCAGGCAACTGACATTTAGCGGCGGTCATTTGACAGAACAGCCGACAGATGGGAACTGTTCCAAGTTGCACACGCCGCACTACGACAATGAATCAACGCTCTGACAAGTTTCTGCGGCCCGCAGCCTCAAAGCCGGGGCTGCGGGCGGCAGGCCGCCGCAACCCGCGGCGGCGCGCTGGCGGTTTGTCTTTGGCGTCGGCTGCGGGCGGCGCCTTCACGCTCATCGAGCTGCTGGTGGTGATTGCCATCATTTCCATCCTGGCCAGTTTGCTGCTGCCAGTTCTGGCGACGGCGAAGGCGCGGGCGCAGACGGCCGGCTGCGTGAACAACTTCAAGCAGATGCAACTGGCGTGGGCGATGTACAGCACCGATTTCACCGACTACCTCGCGCCCAACAGCGATTTCGGCAACGAAGGCAAGGACTTCGACAACCCCGCTTGGGTCGCAGGCATCATGAGCTTCAACAACGACCCGGTCTCGGTGGATGAAAGCACCAACACGGATTATATCGTGGGGGAGCAATACGCTCAGTTCGGTTCGCTGGGGCCCTACACGAAGAGTGCGAAGATTTACCACTGTCCCTCCGACAAGAGCGTGATCGAGTTCAACGGCGGCGCCTACTCCCGCACGCGCAGCCTTTCAATGAACGGCTGGGTGGGATTCATGACGCGGGACTGGATGCAGCCCGCGGCGCCGCCTTTTTACAAGTTGAATTTCAAGATGAGCGATCTGATTCACCCCGGGCCATCCGACACATGGGTGTTCATTGACGAACGCGAGGACAGCATCAACGACGGCTGGTTTGCGGTGGACATGGTCAACCAAGGCGCGACGACCAGCTTGGTGGACTTGCCAGCCAGCCGCCACAATCACGGCGCGGTGCTGGGATTTGCAGACGGGCATGCCCATTTCAAGAAATGGGTGGACCCGCGGACCAATCCGACGATGGTGCCCGGCACGTCTTTTTCGCACTCGTCATTCTGTCCGAACAATCCCGACGTGGCCTGGTTGCAGGAAAGAACAACCGGGTTGGCCCAGTAGCGTTCGGGAGTTTAGGTGCAAATCCGCAGCCACTTTCCTAACAACATGCCTACAACCACCGCTCGTCGAATCAACATCTTAGACCTACTTCTGCTCGCCAGCTTGAGCGCCCCCCATCTGGCGGGCGCGCAAGGCTACCAAGTTTTGGATTTGGGGACGCCGGGCGGTTTCACCAATACTTCCGGCGCATACAGCGGGGCTCACGGCATCAACGCCGCCGGTTCGGTCGCTGGCGAATGGGCGCCGAATAATACGGAACAGCGCGCTTTTTTCTATGTCAACGGCAGCAATACGGACCTCGGATCCCTTTCCGGCATGTCTTACGCCATCGCTTATGGGGTGAATAATTCAAACGTGGTGGTGGGCCTGGCAACCGACTACCTCTTCACGACCCGCGCTTTTGTTTATACCAATGGGGCGATGGTGGCTCTCAGCGCAGTGACCAACCCCTACAGTATTGCTCACGCCATCAATGATGCCGGCCTCATCGTGGGGGAGTCCGTCGTCGCTGTCGTCGCGGCCAAGGAGGTTGTTCACGCCGTCATCTTCCAAGGCGGGGGACAGCAGACCGATCTCGGCACTCTTTCGACCGGGGATTACAGCAGCGCCATGGGCATCAACAATTCCAATGTCATTGTCGGCTTGTCCACCGTCATCTCAGGCAGCGTGACCAACGTCAATGCTTTCACTTACAGCAACGGCGTTATGAGCAATCTGGGAACGCTGCCCGGCGGCAATTACAGCAGCGCTTTCGGCATTAACGACGCGGGTCAGATTGTTGGCGAGGCCGCAAACAGCAATGGCAACATACACGCCTTCCTTTACCATGGCGCGATGACAGATTTAGGCACCCTCGGCGGCAACAACAGTTCCGCCACGGCCATTAACAGCGCTGGACAGGTGGTCGGTTATGCGCTCACCACGAACGGAAACCAACATGCGTTCCTGTATAACGGCTCAACGATGCTGGATTTGAACAACCTGATCCCGTCTTCGTCCGTTTTCACCAATTTGATTTCTGGCGACGGCATCAACAACCTCGGCCAGATCACCGGCTGGGGCCAGACGACCAACGGCGAGACCCACGCTTTTCTGCTCACGCCGACCCTCCAGCTCGCTTCGCCGCAAGCGCTTGCCAACGGCCAATTCCAAGTGACCATCCAAGGCGTGCCGGGAGAGCATTTCGCCCTGCTGGTATCCTCCAATCTGTCCAACTGGACATCCTTGGCGACCAACACGCTGGCGGGCAGTTCGACGAATTGGGTGGACACCACGGCACCAAGCTACAACTATCGGTTCTATCGCGCGCTGTTGCTGCCGTGAGCGTGCGCACGGTCCGTCCGAAATGAACAATCCGAAGGCGCAACTGAGCAGTCGCCCGGCGATGTCTGCGGCCGGGCCGTTCCTCGCGTTGCCCGCTATGAACGCCCAAGGTTTTCGCCTGCGCGCCAGCGGAAAATTCATTTGCGCCGGCAGCGAAAAAATCCACCTCTGCGGCGTGACGTATGGCCCGTTCCGGCCCGAGCCGGACGGCAGTGAGTACCACGACCCGCCCACCGTCGAGCGCGACTTCTCGCAGATGACCGCAACCGGCATCAACGCCGTCCGCGTTTACACCGTTCCGCCCCGCTGGCTGCTCGACCTCGCGCACCAGAACGGCCTGCGCGTGATGATCGGCCTGCCGTGGGAACAACACGTGACGTTTCTTGACAGCCGGCGGCGCGAAAAAGAAATCGAACAGCGCATTCGCAACGGCGTGCTGGCTTGCGCCAATCATCCCGCCGTGCTGGCGTTCGCGGTCGGCAACGAAATCCCCTCGCCGCTCGTCCGGTGGTATGGCCACCGCCGCGTCGAAAAATTTCTGGAGCGGCTTTGCTGGGCAGCCAAGGGCGAAGACGCGGAAGCCCTCGTGACCTACGTGAATTATCCGTCCACGGAATACCTTGAACTTCCGTTCCTCGACTTCGCCGCATTCAATGTTTACCTCGAATCACAGGATCGCCTGCAAGCCTACGTGGCGCGCTTGCAGAACATCACCGGCGAGCGCCCGCTCGTGATGGCTGAAATCGGTCTGGACAGCCTGCGGAAGGGCGAAGCTGCGCAGGCGTGCGCGCTCGAGTGGCAGACGCGCACGCTTTTCGCCGAAGGTTGCGCCGGGCTGTTCGTCTTTTCGTGGACCGACGAATGGCATCGTGGCGGCCACGACATCGAGGACTGGCACTTCGGCCTAACGACGCGCGACCGCAAACCCAAGCCAGCGCTCGAAGCCGTGCGGCAGGTTTTCCAAAACATGCCCTTTCAGACCGACGATTCCTGGCCGCTGATTTCCGTCGTCATTTGCAGCTACAACGGCTCGCGCACGATCCGCGAAGGTTTGGAAAGCTTGCGCGGGATTAAGTATCCGAAATTCGAAGTGATCGTCGTGGACGACGGTTCAACCGACGCGACGGCGGCCATCGCGGGCGAGTACGACGTGCGGCTGATTCGCACGGCCAATTCCGGCCTCAGCGCCGCGCGGAACGTCGGTTGGCAGAATGCGAATGGCGAGATCGTGGCGTACCTCGACGACGACGCGGCGCCCGATCCTCACTGGCTGCACTACCTGGCAAGCGCGTTCATGGCCGGGAGCTACGCCGGCGTGGGCGGACCGAATGTCGCGTTTCCCGGGGACGGTTTTGTCGCGCGGTGCGTGGATCACGCGCCCGGAAATCCTACGCACGTTTTGCTGACGGATTGCGAGGCGGAGCATTTGCCCGGTTGCAACATGGCCTATCGCCGCTCGTGCCTCGAAGCGGTCGGCGGATTTGACGCGCAGTTTCGTATTGCCGGCGATGACGTGGACCTGTGCTGGCGTTTGCAGCAGCGCGGCTGGACGCTGGGGTTTCATCCGGGCGCGATGGTCTGGCACCATCGGCGGCGCACGGTTCGCACGTATTTGCGGCAGCAACTCAACTATGGCCGGGCCGAGGCGATGCTCGAACGCAAGTGGCCGGAGAAATACAACGCGGCCGGCCATCTGACCTGGAGCGGCCGGCTGTACGGCAAAGGCTTCTGGCAGATGTTCCGGTGGGGCCAGAGCCGCATCTACCACGGCAGTTGGGGCAGCGCGCTGTTTCAATCCGTTTACCACCCCGCACCCGGCCGGTTCGCGACGCTGCTGATGTTGCCTGAATGGTATTTGCTGACGGCGTTCCTCGGCATCGTCTCACTCTTCGGCGCGCTTTACGAACCGCTGCGCGTGGCGGCGCTGCCGCTCGTGGTGGCGCTGTTGCCGCCGGTGACGCACGCGGGCATTTGCGGCTGGCGCGCGTTTTTTCACGTCGAACCCCGGCGGCGTTGGCAGCGATTCAAACTCGCCGCCCTGACCGCGGTTCTGCATTTTTTGCAGCCCGTCGCGCGTTTGACGGGACGTTTGCGCGAGGGGCTGACCCCTTGGCGGCGGCGTGCGGCGAACCGAATGGTTTTCCCCTGGCCAAGAGCCATTGCCATCTGGAGCGAAAAAAACTGGCGTAGCGCCGACCAGCGGCTCAGCGCCTTGGCGGCGGCCATGCGCGAAAGTGGCGCGGTGGTCGTGCATGGCGGCGACTTCGACGCCTGGGATTTGGAAGCGCGCGGCGGCATGCTCGGCAACGCCCGCGCCGCGCTCGTGATCGAGGAGCATGGTGACGCCTGCCAGCTCGTGCGGTTGCGCGTCTGGCCGATGGGTTTTCCCGCCGCGCTGGTGATGGCTTCGCTGTTCGCCTGCCTGGCCATGGTCGCCGTGCTCGACGAGGAGTGGGTCGCGTGGGCCGCGCTGAACGTGCCCGCGATTCTGCTCCTGGTGCGGATGTTTTATGAATGCGGCACGGCGACGGCGGTGATTCTGACCGCCATCTCGGCGACGCTGATCCCCGGCGAGAAAATTCTCGAAAGCACCCAACTGCATGAGTGAACCGGAAGCCACGACTGACCGCGCAGAGACCGGAACGATTCAGGTGACGGCACGGATACTCCGCCGCTTTTTGCCGGGCGAAGTGCGCCGCCTCGTCACCGGCCTGCTCTTGTTGCTGGCAGCTTCACTGGCCGCGCTGCTCCAACCGTGGCCGTTGAAAATCGTGCTCGACTCGGTCGTTGGAAAAATTCCACCGCCCGCGCCGGTTCGCTGGCTCGTGGAGTTGTTCGGAGCGAGTTCGTTTTTCGCGGAGCATCCCGCGTTGCTTCTGCTCACGCTGCTGTGCGTCGCGTTGCTGCTGATCGAACTGGTCATGGGTGCGTGCAACATCGTGAGCGCCTACGTGCTCAATGCCGTCGCGCTGCGCATGGTGTTCAAATTGCGGTGTGCGCTCTTTGATCACATCCAGCGCCAGTCGCTTGCGTTCCACGAGGCGAAGGCCGTTGGCGATTCGCTCTATCGGGTCACTTGGGACAGCTATTGCGTGCAGGCGATTTTCAGCGAAGGCGCCGTGCCGGCGCTGACCGCAGGCGTGACGCTGCTGGGCATCGGCATCGTGCTGCTGGCGCGCGACTGGCGGTTGGCCCTGGCTGCGTTGGTGATGGCCGTGCCGCTCATCGTGCTCGTCCGCCGCCTCGACCGGCCGATGACCGAGCAATCGCTGCGCGTGCATGAATACGAGAGCGACGTCAGCACGCGCGTGCAGGAAACGCTCGTGGGCATTCGCGCCGTGCAGGCGTTTGGCCGCGAACAACACGAGAGCGACCGGTTTCGCAGCAAGGCCGGCGCAAGCCTGCTGGCCAACTTGCGCCTCACCGTCATCCAGACCGCCTCGCAGGCGATTGTGGGCCTGCTGCTGGCCGCGGGCACGGCGACCGTGATCTGGATCGGCGCGCGCGGGGTTCTGGCCGGCCGGCTCACGGCCGGCGATCTCGTTCTGCTGGTCAGCTACGTGGCGATGATATTCAAACCGCTGGAGACGCTCGCCTACACCGCGTCGGCCATCCAAAACGCCACCGCCGGCGCGCGCCGCGTACTCACCATCCTTGACGCGGTGCCGACGGTTACCGATCAACCCGGCGCGCAGGACCTGTCCGGGCGCGCCACCGGCAAAATTCTTTTCGAGAATGTTTCTTTCGGCTACGTGCCCGGACGGCCCGTGCTGCGCGAGGTGAATCTCGAAGTTGCACCCCATTCAACGGTGGCGCTGGTCGGCCCGTCCGGCGCGGGCAAGACCACGATCGCGAGTTTGATCTTGCGATTCTACGACCCGACGAACGGCCGCATCGCGCTCGACGGCCAGGATCTTCGCGCGCTCACGTTGAAATCGCTCCGCCAAAACATCGCGCTGGTGACACAGGACCCGATTCTATTTTGCGCCAGCATTCGCGAGAACATCGCCTATGGCCGGCCCGACGCGACCGATGAAGAAATTGAAGCCGCTGCGCGGGCGGCGGGCGCACACGAGTTCATCGCGAAGCTGCCGGGGAAATACCAGACGCCCATTGCCGAACGCGGCGCGTCGCTGTCGAGCGGACAGCGGCAGCGTATCGCCATCGCACGGGCGTTCCTGAAGAACGCGCCGATCCTGATCCTGGACGAGCCGACCGCCGCGCTCGACGCCGAGACCGAGGACCAGCTCTTGCAGGCGCTCGGCGCGCTGATGAAAGGCCGCACCACGCTCATCATTGCCCATCGGCTTTCCACCGTGCGCGACGCGGACCGCATCGTGGTGCTCAAGGACGGGCGCATCGCGGAGACGGGCACGCACGCGGAATTGCTGGCGCATGGCGGCGTCTATGCGCGGTTGCATCAGTTGCAATTCGACACGTCGGAAGCCGCACCAACGGAGGCCCATTCATGAGCCAGCCACCTGCCAACGAGCCGGGGAAGTTTTTGGATGGCAAACTGCCGCCGAACGTGCGCCTCGGTACCAATACGATCCTCAAAGGCGAACACGCCTTCACGCGATTTCACAGCCAGCTCAAGGATGCGCTCGTCATTGGCGACCACTGCACGATGGACGGTGCACAGTTTTCGCTGCATGACACGGCGCGCGTGACGATCGGCAACTACTGCTACTTCACCAATTGCATGCTGATGTGCGAGCTGGAGTTGCGCATTGAGAGTTACGTCGTCATTGGCTGGAACGCGGCGATTGCCGACAGTGATTTTCATCCCATCGCGCCCGCTGAGCGCATCGCAGATACGATTGCCTGCCTGCCGATTGGCCAGGGCCGCCCACGCCCACCGGTGCCCAAGCTGCCGGTCATCATCGAGGACGGCGTGTGGATTGGACCGAACGCAACGATCCTCAAAGGCGTGCGCATTGGCGAGGGCGCTTTCATCGAGCCGGGCGCAATGATCACGCGCGATGTGCCGGCGCGGGCGCGAATGCTGGGCAACCCGGCACGGCAGATCGGAACGGTATGAGCGCGCTGCCGCCTGATCGCAAACTGCCGTGGGACTGGTACGACGGGGTCGTTCCCGGAAATGTCGTGCTCGAAGGGGAGGCGTATCTCGAAACCAGCTACAGCTTTCTCCACTTCCGGAGTGAAGTGCCGGAGGCGGTGCGGCTGGGGCACGCGACGACCGTTTATCTTGGTTCGATGTTCGACCTCGGGCCGCGGGCGCGGGTGCGGGTGGGCCAATTTACACTCGTGACTGGTGCGTGGATTATTTGCGACGCGGAGGTGGAAATCGGCGACTACTGCCTCATCGCGTGGAATGTGGTGCTGATGGACACCTACCGCGCGTCACTCGATTTCGCGGCACGGCGGCGTGAACTGGAGCAACTTCCCGCTCGCGGTTTGCGCCGGTTCATCGCGGACACCCCAGCGCGGCCGATTCGCATCGGGCGCAATGTCTGGATTGGTTTTGATTGCTGCGTGCTACCGGGGGTGACTATTGGCGACGGCGCGGTCGTCGGCGCGCGCTCCGTTGTGGCCGAAGACGTGCCGCCTTACACCATTGTCGCCGGCAATCCGGCGCGCGTCATTCGCCAGATTGAAAACAATGAATCTCCCGAAACCAACCCGCGGTAAGATCATCGTTTTCGGGATCATGTTTTGGTATCCGCTCGCCGGCGTAACGTACCAGTTTCTGCATTACCTGATCGGCCTGCGCCGGCTCGGCTACGACCCGTATTACGTCGAAGACTCGGGCCGCTGGATTTACGACCCGAACCTGAACGACCTGTCGCCGGACGCCAGCGGCAACATCCAAGCCATCGCGCCGTTGCTGGAGGCGCACGGTTTCGCCGGACGGTGGGCGTTCCGCGGCAATTATCCCGACGGCAAGTGCTACGGCATGGAGGAAAAACAGATCCTCCGGCTCTATCGCGAGGCGGACGCGTTTCTGAACGTGACCGGCGCGCAGGAGATTCGCGAGGAACACCTGGCGTGCCCGCGCCGCATCTACGTCGAAAGCGACCCGGTCGTATCGCAAATC
>Ga0315268_10002279_pt1 | contig 21832 bp, 20 predicted proteins | sample C1_top_MG_FD_204535 | JGI IMG/M metagenome (GOLD analysis project Ga0315268, IMG submission 204535) | Sediment microbial communities from Yellowstone Lake, YNP, Wyoming, USA - C1_top | ecosystem: Environmental > Aquatic > Freshwater > Lake > Sediment | place: USA: Wyoming | collected 2017-08-01 | reverse complement strand
CCGCTCCTGATAGGAGAGTCCGGTCCAGTCAAAGCCGATCCCCTGGGGCAATTTTGCTGCGATCTCTTCCATGGCGGTCATCGCCTCGCCGGTACTGTGACCAGGCGTCGGCTCGCCCCAGATGTTGATGGAAGGAAAGGCGTTGTAGCGCTCCAGCTTGGGAGAACCCATGGTCCACCTGCCGGAGGCGAAGGAAGAGAAGGGGACCATCTTGCCCACGCTGTTACGAACATAGAGTTTTTCCAGATCCTGCGGCAGCATGCGATAGGGGGCATCCGCCTGGGCATAGACCCGTTTGACCCGACCGGCCTGGATAAAGTCGTTGACATAGTTGCTGCCGAAGGCCGCCGCAATGGTGTTGTGAATGGAACTGATGGGAACCCCAAGGGCGCCGGATTTCTCCCAATCCACGTCAATGTGATATTCGGGCACATCTTCCATGCCGTTGGGCCGGGTCCTGACCAGTCGCGGATTCTGTGCTGCCATGCCGAGGAGCTGGTTGCGAGCCGCCATCAATTTTTCGTGGCCCAGGCCGCCACGGTCCTGCAACTGAAAATCAAACCCGGTGGCCATTCCCAGTTCGATGACCGGCGGCGGCGGGAAGGCGAAGACCATGGCGCTTTTTATCTGGGAAAAGGCCCCCATGGCCCTGCCGGCGATGGCCTTGACCTTCAGGTCCGACCGCTGGCGCAGCTTCCAGTCCCTGAGTTTGGCAAATCCCAGTGCCATGTTCTGTCCCTGGCCACCAAAACTGATACCGGCGACTGACATCAAGGATTCCACCCCGTCTTTCTCATGGTCCAGGAAATGGTCCCTGACCCTGTCCATGACCTTCTCTGTTTGCTCCAGGGTGGAACCCGACGGAAGCATGGCCTGGACCAGCAGTATCCCCTGGTCTTCATCCGGAATATAGGATGTGGGCATTCGGTGGAATAAGAATCCTACCACCGTCACGATTAAGAAGTAGATAATCAGGTATCGCGCTGTCCTTGAAAAGGAGCGACCGACGACTCCCACATACAGAGCTCTGGCCCGAAAAAAGATCCGGTCAAACCATCTGAAAAAGGGGCGCAGGAAAAAGACCGCATTTTCTGAAGGCTCATGCCCCTTGGTCACCGGTTTCAGAAACGACGCACAGAGGACCGGGGTCAGGATCAGTGCCACGACAACCGAAAGGAGCATGGAAGCGATGATGGTGACGGAAAACTGGCGGTAGAGAACCCCGGTAGAGCCCTGAAAGAAGGCCATGGGGCCGAAGACCGCCGCGAGCACCAGGCCGATGCCGATCAGGGCGCTGGTGATTTCGTCCATGGACTTGGCCGTGGCCTCCCTGGGCGAGAGGCCCTCCTCGGCCATAATCCGCTCCACGTTCTCCACCACCACGATGGCGTCATCCACTAGGAGCCCAATGGCCAGTACCATGGCAAACATGGTCAGCATATTGATGGAGAAGCCGAAAAGACCCAGAACCGCGAAGGTCCCCAGCAGTACCACCGGCACCGCGATGGTCGGAATCAGGGTGGCCCGGATATTTCCCATGAAAAGATACATGATAACAAAGACCAGCAGGACCGCCTCAAACAGGGTCTTGACCACCTCCTCGATGGCCACCTTGGTAAAGGGAGTGGTGTCGTAAGGATAGATCACCTTCATGCCGGGGGGAAAATACTGGCTCATCTCTTCCAGCTTCTTTTTGACGGCATCTGCCGTATCCAGCGCATTGGCGCCGGCTGCCTGGCGGATGGCCATGGCGGCGGAGGGCTTGCCGTTGTAATTGGCCACGACATCGTAACGCTCGGCCCCCAGTTCCGTCCGCCCGATGTCCTTAATACGGACCACAGAGCCGTCCAGATTGGTGCGGATGGGGATGGCGGCGAACTCCTCCGGGGTCTGGAGCAGATGCTGAACGATGATGGCGGCGTTCAGGCGCTGGCCTTCGCTGGCCGGCGCCCCGCCGAACTGACCGGCGGAGACCTCGACGTTGTAGGCCCTGAGCGCCATAATGACATCTTCCATGGTCAGGTGGTAATTGGTCAGCTTGTCGGGGTTGACCCAGACCCGCATCGAATACTGGGTTCCGAAATTCTCTACTTCTCCTACACCCGGTACCCGGGACAGGATCTTCTCCAGGTTGGACTGGGCGTAGTCCCGCAGGTCATTGCCGTCCATGCTGCCGTCTTCGGAAATCAGCCCCACGATCATCAGGTAGTTTCGGGTCGATTTGCTGACCTTGACGCCGGAGCGCTGCACCACGTCGGGCAGGCTGGCCATGGCGAGCTGCAGCTTGTTCTGCACCTTGGACCAGGCGATATTCGGATCGGTCCCCGGGGCAAAGGTCAGCTCGACCCGGGACGCACCGGACGAAGAACTGGTGCCGGAGAGGTAGAGCATATCGTCCAGACCGGTCATCTTCTGCTCGAGGATCTGGGTCACGGTATTTTCCACCGTCTCGCCCGAGGCGCCGGGGAAAAAGGCATCGATGGCGATGGATGGCGGCGCGATGGGCGGATACTGCGCCACGGGCAGATTGTAGATCGCCAGCCCCCCCGCCGTCATCATAACGATAGCGATGACCCAGGCAAAGACCGGCCGGTCGAGAAAAAATTTTGATAGCATCACGCGCCTCCTTGGCTTCGCTTTTTAGGTTGCGCGTCAGGACCGGCCGCAGGGCCATGCCCGGCTTGAGTTTCATTAAAAGGAACAGCCTTCACAGTCGTACCGGGCCGTAACCTTTGCATTCCCTCGACGATCACCCGGTCACCGGGAGCAAGGCCTGCCGAAACGAGCCATTTGTCGCCGATGGCACGGTCAAGCGTGAGCATACGCAGTCCGGCTTTGCTTTCAGCATCCACGATCAGCGCGAAGGGATTCCCCTTGGGATCGCGGGACACACCCTGTTGTGGAATAAGGATAGCCTGCTCGTTGACGCCTTCCTTGATCACCGCCCGGACGAACATGCCCGGCAGAAGAATGCCGTCCGGATTGGGAAAGACCGCCCGCAGAATGACCGAGCCGGTCGTCGGGTCCACGGTGACATCGCTGAATTGCAGGGTTCCTTCCAGGGGATAGGCTGTGCCATCTTCCAGGATGAGCTTGACCTTGTTCTGGTCCGTTTCGTTCTCCTTGAGACGGCCGTCCTTCAGGCGGCTCTTCAAGCGCAGCAGGTCGGTGGTGGATTGGGGCATATCAGCGTATATGGGATCCAGCTGTTGAATGGTGGCCAGGGCCATAGGCTGGTATGCCGTGACGATGGCGCCATCGGTTACGTTGGATTTGCCGGTGCGGCCGGAGATGGGCGCCGTGACCTTGGTGTATCCCAGGTTGATGCGGGCCGTCTCCACGGTCGCTTGCCAATACTGAATATCGGCCTCGACCTGAGTCAGGGCGGCAGCCGCGTCGTCGTAGTCCTGCTGGCTCACCGCTTTGTCCGCGAGTAATTCCCTGTAACGCTCGGCCCTCGACCTGATCGAAGGCAGATTAGCCTCTGCCCGGCCGAGGGCAGCCTTGGCATTGTCGAGCGCCGCCTGAAGGGGAGCGGGATCGATCTGATAGAGCACCTGATCGGCCTTGACATCTGAACCTTCCGTAAACAGGCGTTTCTGTACTAGGCCGCTGACTTGGGGCCGGATCTCCGCGACACGGAAGGCGGACGTGCGGCCCGGCAATTCACTGGCCAGCATGACCTTCTGGGATTGGACCGTCACCGTGGCCACTTCCGGAACAGGGGGTGGCGGCTGGGATTGCTGCCGGCGGTCGCAACCTGCCAGCAAAAGGCCGCCTAACAGGGCCACCAAGACCACACTCCATTTAAGGGGCTCATAAACAGTTTCATTGAGTTGCATCAAAGATCCTCCAAGTATTGATAATGATGAGCGGATTGAGTTCCCAAAGTCCCACGGATAATCACGGATCAACCAACCCTTTGAAGAGAATATTCAGAATGACGTCCGGGTCCTCCGGATAGGAATGCCGCTCAGGTGCTTCCAGCCAGAGAAAAAGAAAAGCGTTGCAAAGACTGTCAAGGGCAACGGCTAGGTGGTACGGCTTGGCAATCTTCTGAAACCGTTTCCTTTTCATCCCGTTTTCAAAGACCGAGGCGAGGGTATGCAGAAACTGGTCATATCGTTCCCGAATCTCGCCATCAAGGCCTGCCTTGATATTGAAGCTCGCTCCACGGGTTTCAGCAAAATAGAGGCGAATGATGGAGACGTTGTCCATAAAGACTGTGCCTTTGGCCTTCACGTAATTTCGCAGTTTTTCAATCTCGTCATCCGCCTCTTCTATGGCCTTCGTGAGAGCCTCATGGAACCTGTCGGCCTGCTCAACGACAAGGGATTTGTAGAGATCCTCCTTGTTTTTGAAGAACTTGTAGAGCGTTCCGATGGCAAATTCGGCCTTTTCCGCAATCTCGTGCATGGAGACGTTTTGGTACCCCTTCTCCGAGAAAAGCTCGAGGGCGGCGGCAAGCATCTCTCGACGTTGCGTGAGTTTCTCTCTTTCCCGACGCGAGGGTTTCTCATCTTTCATTACGCGACCTCCGTATGTTTAGGCGGTGCCAGGTTTCATGAAGCCGACGACATATTCTAAAACATGACGTCAATTCTATAATATAGAACATGGCGTTTGCTTGTCAAGCGGAAATTCAAAAAAAAGAGTTCAGGGTAGGATGAAAAACGAGATGTGCGGCATGAACCAGCCGTCGAGAGTGGCCGTTGGAGCCCGCCCAACACCACCCGAAGGCGATGTCGTTGGCACCCACAACGGTCTCCGTTCTCGCGGCCGATTCCGCTGTCTGGTAATCCGCTTCCGGCGGATACCTACCGGAGGGAAGTTCGAAACGTTGAGGCGGTGGAAATGACAAGACCCCGAGGGGGTCATTCCACGGGGTCTCGCGTTAAATAAGAACCGCCAAAATCGGCGGATTAAATTTGGCTCCCCAGCACGGACTCGAACCGCGGACCCAGTGGTTAACAGCCACTTGCTCTGCCAACTGAGCTACTGGGGATCAATTGGGAGAATAAAAATTAATAAAGGTTTGACCCAAAGTCAACAAAAAAGGTACCGTAACAGAACTATCCGGAAATGAAAACAAAGGGGTTTTAACCGTGTATTTTTTCCATTATTTGGGATTTGGCCTGCAATATCGTATAGGATTCAATCAAAAATAGAATGTGAGCGAATAAAAAGATGTCGAAACTGTCGTTGATCTTTGAATAATGTAAAGATTTGTAGATATGAAGCAGATAATCTTCATGCGGCGGCGGGCAAGGAGGAAAAAGAAAATTCTTTTTTAAGATGGTTTCAACGATAGAATCCTTTTCCTCATGCGCACATTTTATCCGCATAGACCTGACAAGCCCCAGGGATCCGTGAAAGGCAAGAATTTCATTGGCAAGAAATACCAAAGGGTCTTCAGCGTCTTTGGGGTAAAACAACGGTTCTGTTTTAAGTAAAGCGCCGGCAAGCACAGCAGCGATTTTATGCCTATCTTTGTGTTCAATCGGATTTTCTATTTTTTTAAGAACCGAGTGGTTTAACTTTGCGAATTCTTGCCAGATTAATTCAACTTTTTCATACTGCAAGTATACGGCATTATAGGTTTTTTTATTAATATCCGCTATCTTTGGCAGGAAAATTACATCCCAGTATTTAAAAAAAGTTTCTTTTTCCAATTAAGCAATCCTCATAATCGTTATTAAAAGATATAGGGTCGGTATCATCAATTGATATTGCCGAATTACAGTAAGATATATGATTTTGAATTTGAGCTTTGTTAATTTTGCTTTCCAATAGATCTATTTTTTCATCTTTTTTATCCATATGGTCCCTTATCCTGAATTTTACTTTTGAAAGTTATATTTGTTTAGTAATATTAATAAGTTGATATTTATATCCTTTTGTTTTCAAGTTTAACAAGACCGGTGCGTTTGTCAAGCAAAATTGGCGGCAGGTTCAGCTTTTGCTGATTCGCAAAGCCAGTTCGTCAAGCTGGGCCTTGCCGGGTTCGGTCGGCGCGTTGGTGAGCAGGCAGGTCGCCTTCTGCGTTTTTGGAAATGCAATCACATCGCGAATGGAAGGCTGCCGGCACAGGAGCATCACCAGCCGGTCAAGTCCCAGGGCAATCCCGCCGTGGGGCGGTGCGCCGGATTGCAGCGCGGACAGCAGGAACCCGAATTTGGCTTCGTAAGTCGCCCGATCCATACCCAGGGCTTCAAAAATCTTTTCCTGAATCTCCGTGTCATGGATTCGAATGCTCCCGCCGCCGATCTCATAGCCGTTTAACACCAGATCATAGGCACGCGACCGGACGGCAAGGGGGTTGTCCTTGAGCATGGCGTAATCTTCTTCAAGGGGAGCGGTAAAGGGATGATGCAGAGCCTGATACCTTTTTTCGTTTTCATCGTATTCCAGCAGCGGGAAGTGGGTAATCCACACAAAACTGAATTCGTTCTCGTTGATCAGGTTTAGCTTTTTCCCTAAAAGGTTTCGCAGATTTCCAAGGGCTTCATTGACGACTTTGGGCTGGTCGGCGACAAAAAAGATTAGATCGCCGGGCTCGATATCCAACCGCCGGATTAAAGCCTCTTTCTCGCTGTCCGTGAAAAACTTTTCTATGGGAGATTGCCAGGCATCCTCCCGTATTTTTATCCACGCCAGACCCTTGGCCTTGTAGATCGCCACAAAGTCGGTAAAATCGTCGATCTCTTTTCTTGAAAAAGCGCTACAGCCTTTGGCGTTCAGGGCCTTGACGAGGCCTCCTTTTTTCACGGCGCCGGCAAAGAGTTTAAAGCCGGAATTTTCAACAATGTCGGATACATCTTTTAATTCGAGTCCAAAACGGATATCCGGCTTATCAAGGCCGAAGCGGCCAACGGCAGCGGTATACGGCAGACGTGCAAAGGGGAGTTTCAGCTCAAACCCCATGACATCTTTGAACAGGCGCTGCATCATTCCTTCGACCACTGCCACGACATCGGCTTCACCCACAAAGGCCATCTCCAGATCGATCTGGGTAAATTCCGGCTGGCGGTCCGCCCGCAGGTCTTCATCCCTGAAGCAGCGCACAATCTGGTAGTAACGATCAAATCCGGCAATCATCAAAAGCTGCTTGAAGAGCTGGGGAGACTGCGGCAGGGCATAAAACTGTCCCGGATTCAGCCGGCTGGGTACCAGGTAGTCCCTGGCACCTTCCGGGGTGCTGGCAGTCAACACCGGTGTTTCAATATCCAGAAACCCCAGCCCGTTCAGATACTGCCTCACCGACCAGGCCACCTTGTGTCTTAAGATAATATTCTGTTGCAATTGGGGACGGCGAAGGTCTAAGTGTCTGAACTTCATACGTATCATTTCCGACACGTCAATTTTATCTTCAATTAAAAAAGGAGGGGTATTGGCAGTGTTTAATATTTTTAGCTCGACGGCAATAACTTCGATCGCACCGGTGACCAGGTTGGGATTGGCCATCCCTTCGGGCCTTCTTTGCACCCGGCCGCGCACACCCAGAACGTATTCATTGCGGATCACCTGGGCTTTTGCATGTAACATTGCATTTACCGCCGGATTAAAGACGACCTGGGTGATGCCGTTTTTGTCCCGCAAATCGATAAAAATAACCCCGCCGTGATCTCTGCGGCGCTGCACCCATCCCATCAGCACTACTTCCCGGCCGTCATCATCTGCATCCAGTTCGCAGCAAGTGTGAGTTCTTCTCATATCTCCAAGTAGGTCTGCCAATGAATTAACTCCTTTCAACTTGCTTTTTTAAATTCTCCACAAGCCCTTCAATCGGTATGGTAACCTGCGCTTTGGTCGCCATGTTCCGCAAGATAACCGCGCCCTGCTCAAGCTCCGTTTCCCCTGCAATCAACACATGCCTGGCCAAAAGGCGGTCGGCCCGTTTCATCTGACTTTTCAGGCTCTTAGCGCTCATATCCATCTCGACCTGAATTCCTGCAAGGCCTAAGGCACAGGTCCATTCAAAGGCCAAGGATATGCTCGTTTCACCGAGTGCGGCTATAAAAATGTCGGGCTGCCGGGCGCCATAAAATGCATTCAACGCCGTCAGCTCCGCCAGCCTGTCAAAACCGATGGCAAAGCCGGTGGCCGGCAGGTCCGGCCCGCCCAGGGCCTTGACCAGGCCATCGTACCTGCCGCCGCCGGCTACTGCATCCTGGGCCCCCAGCCGGCCGGTCTTGATTTCAAATGTCGCCCGGGTGTAGTAGTCAAGCCCCCTGACCAGGCGTTTGTCGATCACATATGAAATATTGAGTTTTTCCAGGGCATTTTTTAGAATTTCAAACTGCCGGTCGCATTCCGGACACAAGAACTCAAGTATAGACGGCGTATCCGTCAGCGCCTCCCGGCAGGCCGGCACCTTGCAATCTAGAACCCGCAACGGGTTGCGTTGATGCCTTTTGATGCAATCCGAACACAGCTTGGCCGTTTTGGATGCTAAAAAGTCTCCCAAGGCTGTATTGAAATTCGGACGGCACTTAAGACAGCCTAATGAATTGATGTAGGGTTCAACATCAACAACGGACAGTCTCGAAAAGAGCGTCATCAGCATGAAGATGAGCTGAGCATCTATCAAAGCCGATTCTATGCCGAATACTTCGGCATTGATCTGGTAAAACTGGCGAAAGCGTCCCTTTTGAGGCCTTTCCCTTCGAAACATGGGGCCGGTGGTATAAAATTTGCGGACCGGATCTTGGGCATACAGCTTATGTTGAATATAGGCTCGCACGATCGAGGCGGTTGCTTCCGGCCGCAAAGTCAACAGCTCGCCCTTTCTGTCGGGAAAGGTGTACATTTCCTTTTCCACGATATCGGTATCTTCCCCGATACTCCTGGCGAATAACTCGGTGTGCTCCATGACCGGAATGCGAATCTCCTTAAAACCAAAGTCTTCAAACAGAGCAATGGCGGTCTTTTCGATTTGCTGCCAGAGTTCCACTTCGCCCGGCAGGATGTCTTTAAATCCTCTGATTAATTGTATCATCCTGGATCAATCTCTTTTTTAAAGCTGCTAAAAGCGATGGTTTCGCAAAAGGTAAAAAATCTCCTTTTGTTTACGCTCAATTGAGGTATTAATTATGCGATGGATAACATCTTCGTCAACAATTATATTCGGTGCCAAAAGGTTTTTAACCATAAGGCGCTGCCGGGCAAAGTCAAGTTAATGGGCCACAGATTTACGCTGATGTTCACAGATAAATAAATTTTGGGAACCTATAATCCTTAAAATCTGCGTTCATCTGCGTCCAAAAAATGCAAATTCCTATACTATCGAGTTAATCCAAGGGGTCGGCTCAAGCCTGAAAAATTATGCTTGATTTTTGTTGCAGATGATATAACAATCGACAGCGCATTTGTATACAAGGTGGTGAATCTGAACAAGCAGAGAGGTAAAGGCAATGCCGATAAAAAATCAGGATTATCCCAAATTGGTAAAGGAAGTTCGCAGCCAGCTTGCCATAAGCCAGGAAGATCTGGCCCGGAAAATAGGTGTCAGTTTCGCTACCGTTAACCGTTGGGAAAATGGGCAATCCAAGCCTTCAAAAATGGCCAAGACTCAACTGGATGCCTTTTGTAAGCGGATGATAAAAGCCGGGAAATTGAACCTGCCGGAGTGGGAAGATGGGTAAGGATAAAAAGATAGTTCAATCCGTTCCGGAAACCGTGTGTGAGCCGATCAAAGATTGGCCCGAGGCAGAACGCCCCCGTGAAAAACTGCTTCAGTTAGGCCCTGAGGGATTGTCCGACGGAGAATTGCTGGCGGTTCTGCTACGCATTGGAAAATCAGGGCAATCGGCTGAAGAAATGGGGCGGCAGCTATTGACACAGTTCAAGGGCATCAGCGGGATCGATCGCGCCCATTTTGAAGAACTCCTTGCCGTTCCCGGCATGGGCATCGCCAAGACAGCACAGCTAAAGGCCGCTATTGAAATCGGCAAAAGAGCCCGCATGCAAACCGCGCAGCCCAAGGTTTTCAACAATGCGGCGGACGTGGCTGCCTATATCCGCCCGCGATTTGAAGGCAAGCGCCAGGAATCCTTTTTAACGATCTTCCTGGATGGTCAGAACCGTTTGCTTGCGGAAAGGCTGATAGCCGAGGGCATTCCCACACAAGCGACGGTCTATGTTCGCCGGGTAATGGAAGAGGCTTTGCGGGTATCGGCAAGCGCGTTTATAGTGGCCCACAACCACCCTTCAGGTCATCCAGCCCCCTCATCCTCGGATGACTGGACCACACAAGACCTTAAAAAAGCCGCCGATCTTTTGAATTTGGTATTTCAAGATCACATCATCATCGGCAGTGGAAACAGTTATTACAGTTATGCTGAAAACGACAAATTATGACCAAGATTGGGAGTGATGCATGGCAAAGAAGAGTTATGTCAAAGCAGATGAAATCCAGATAAAGGGCAACCAGATCTTCAGCCCGGTGCGAAAAAAATGGCTTCCCCTGACACCAGAGGAAAAAGTTCGGCAGGAGTACTTGCTCGTTTTAATCCAAGAATATGGCTACAGCATCGATCAAATTGCAGAGGAAGAATCCGTCACTGGTCGAGGCTCTGCCCAAGCCCGTGCCGACTTCCTAATCTGGCGTACTGTCCAGGAAAGGTCAGAGGATCGTCCAGCTATTATTGTTGTCGAATGCAAGTCAGACAACGTTACGATCAGTTCTAAGGACTATTTTCAGGGTGACAACTATGCGCGACGAGAGGGGGCCAAGTTTTTCGTCACTCACAACAATCGAGAAACCCGATATTGGCGAGTTCGTACCGACCGGCGGCCGGGATATCTCGAGGAGATCGAGAATATTCCCCATGCCGATGCCACGGATAAGGAAATCGAGGAATTATTCGCCAAACTCCGGGTATTTAAAGAGAAAGAATTTGCCGACCTGTTGCACCAGTGCCACAACGTAATCCGCAACCGTGAAAAAAAAGATCCGGCCGCCGCCTTTGATGAAATTGCTAAAATCCTTTTCGTTAAAGTTTACGTGGAGCGCAAGCTGCTCACCCGCCGAAGCAAGGAAAACCTGTTCACCGTGGATGTGCTCAATAAGCAGATTGCTGAAAATCCCCTGGACACCCTATTCCAAGAGACCAAAAAATCCTATTCTGCGGATAAAATTTTTGATGATGACGAGCGTATCAACTTGAAGCCGGCTACGGGCGAGGAGATTGTGCGCAAACTTGAGAAATACAATCTCTCCGATACCAGCGAGGACATCAAGGGCGTCGCCTTTGAGCGTTTCCTGGGCCGCACCTTTCGGGGTGACATTGGCCAGTTTTTCACTCCACGGACCATCGTGGAATTCATGGTTCACATGATCAATCCCCAGGAGGGAGAGGTAGTCTGCGATCCGGCCAGTGGGTCCGGTGGCTTCTTGATTCGCGTGTTTGAAATTGTACGTGAAAAAATCCTGGCCGATGCCGACCTACAATATAACGCTTTCCGTAAAAAAGTTGAAAAGGATAAATCCCTTACCGATGCCAAGCAGGCCAACCTGCTACAGGAAAAATATGCTGAGATCCAGCAGACCATTGATCAAACCAAGGAAGGCTCACGCCTCTGGAATTTGGCCAATCGCTACATTTTCGGTACGGATGCCAACGACCGCATGGCCCGCACCAGCAAAATGAACATGATCATGCACGGCGACGGTCACGGTGGGGTTCACCACCATGACGGGTTTTTAAACGTCAACGGTATCTTTGAAGGGCGCTTTGATATTGTCCTCACTAATCCCCCCTTTGGCGCCAATGTGGAACCATCGGACAAGGTGTTGGAGTCCGATATTGAAGTAACTCCCGCAGACGAGCAGCTCTATGTAAGTGAATTTGGAGAGTCCTACAAAGAGGCCCTGGCGCGGGTTAAAGCCGCTATCAACAAGCCTATCGCCAGCCTGTTCGATCTGCCTAAAAGTGATAAATCTAAAATCAAGACCGAAATCCTTTTTATCGAGCGTTGTTTAGAGCTACTCAAACCCGGAGGCCGCATGGGTATTGTGCTTCCTGAAGGGGTTTACAACAACCCATCACTAGCCTATGTGCGCCAATTCGTGGAAGACCGGGCCTATCTTAAGGCCGTGGTCAGCCTGTCCCAGGAAACCTTTATATCCTCCGGCGCCAGTGTAAAAGCATCGCTCCTGTTCTTACAAAAATACAAGGACGAAGAAAAAGAGCGATTTGATCAGACCTATGCAACCACCAAAGCGGAAATTGAAGCCAAATATGCCGATGGGATCACAAAGGAAACCCAGCGGCTTGAAGATGCTATCGCAGAAGCTAAAGAAAACAAAGATACCAAAAACCGAAAGGCGCTGCAAAAGGAGCTGAAGGATTACATCAAGCAGATGGAGGACAAGAAAACAGCCGAGTCCCGACAGCTTTTAAAAGAACGTTTTGACTACCCCATTTTTATGTACGAGGCTGAAAAGGTTGGTATATCCGCGACCGGCGAGGAAGATCAGAACGAACTCTATCCCAACCCCAACCAGCCTAAGTGCATCGAAAAGACCTGTCTTGAGTGGTATCGGGAATTTATCGCTGATCCGAAGGCGTTTGCCGGGGCGGAAGGAGCGGAGTGATGGGAATGGCCGCACCTCGTATTATAAGTTTCAGCGACTTAGAGCGTTGGGACGTTAAATATTTTTTAGGGCAGATTAAATCCAAATACCCGTTGGTTTCTCTTGCCGAATTTGTTACTGAACACAACGAAAAAATACGCCCTTATGATTTACCACAAGAAACCTTCAAGATTCTTGGAGTGAACAACACCGATGGAATATTCCATGCCTATGACGCTCTGGGTATGGACATCAAGCAACCATACAAGAAGGTCAGCGCAGGTGACTTTGCCTACAATCCCTACCGTATAAATGTCGGCTCTATTGGTTGGGTTCCTCCGGAACATGACGGTGCATATATAAGCCCGGCTTACGTCGTTTTTTCGGTAGATAATACAGTCGTTCTTCCCGAAGTGTTTTGGTTTATATTGAAGTCTGCATTTTTTAACCAAACCTTACGCGCAGCTACCGCTGGTTCTGTGCGGATGAATTTGACCTACCCGCTTCTTGAAACCCTCAAGATCCCCATCCCCCCGCTGTCTGTTCAGCAAAAGATTGTGGCGTATCGGGAGGCGGCTATTGCAAAGGCCCGCCTATTGGAAGATCATGCAAGGGCCATCATCGGCGAATCGTCGGGCACCTTCATTCATGAACTTGGCCTATCTATACCCCAAAAACAGGAACTGGGAAAGGTGTTCATTACTCAATGGAAGGATTTTGATCGATGGAGTGTAAGTTACAACCAAGCAGCTATCATCATGTTGGACCTTTCAAAAGGAAAATTTCCCGTTGTGGAGTTAGGAGCAATTCTCAATCTTGTTCAATATGGGACAAGTGAAAAGACGAATTCAAGCGGGGAAGGAGTCGGAGTTATCCGTATGAATAATATCGTTGACGGCGATTTAGATTTATCAAATTTAAAACATCTTAAGATATCTAAAGGTATTGAAGAAAGTCTTAAGCTACTTAACGGAGATATTCTTATCAATAGAACGAACAGTAAGGAACTGGTGGGTAAATGCGCTGTTTTTGACAAAAATGAGACATACATTTTTGCCTCGTATCTTATTCGATTGCGGGTGGATACAGAAAAAGCTGATCCAAATTTTGTTGCATTTGCCATTAACGGCCCAATCGGTCGCCAGCAAATTAATGCCCTGAGCAGACAGATTATTGGCCAGGCAAACATTAATAGCCAAGAAATCCGATCACTAAAATTGCCGCTTCCAGAGCTTAATGTTCAGCAAAAGCTGATAAAGAACGCAAACCAAGCACGACAGAAAGCAGCGTCGTTAAGAACCGAAGCAAAAGAACTTATGAAAAAAGCAAGTACTGAGATCGAACAAATGATCCTCGGCCTTCGGCCTGTGGAGGGAATTTAAAGTGATACGGAAAAAACCAAAGACCGGAGCGAAGTCCCTTATATTGACGGAACGGTCACTGCTGGCCGATGTGCGGCAGATGATCCTCAAGGCCCGTGAAAGCATTGCGCGGACCGTTGATTCAGGTCTGACGCTGCTGTACTGGAGTGTGGGGGCGCGTATCCGGAAGGATATTCTGAGAGAAAAGCGTGCGGAATGTTGAGAGGAAATTGTCTCCGCAGTGCGGAGATAATTGACATGGACACATTTAAACTCTATGATCCAAGAGTGTGTTATTTGCTAGCGGCGAGTGACCGCGACGGAAATGAGGCCTGTGGAAATGACAGGCTATAACTATTGGAGAACAAAACAATTATGAGCACACCGGAACTCGACTACATCACAGTTAAAGGCTTCAAAAGCATCCATTCGCTCGAAAAGCTGGAACTTGGCTCGATCAATGTGCTCGTTGGACCTAATGGTTCAGGCAAGTCGAATTTCGTAGGTGTGTTTTCATTCTTGCATGCGATCCGGGAAGGCCGTCTGAACGACTATGTGCGTAAGACTGGTGGGGCCGAGCAGTTGCTGCATTTCGGTTCGAAGACTTCCAAGGAAATCAGCATCCATATCTCCTTCAAACAAGGGGTAAATCAGTACCTTCTTTCGCTAAAGCCAACCGACGATGATAGTCTGTACCCTTTTGATGAACGAGTCTACTTCTGGGATAAAGGAAGGTACGCTGACCCCTATGAACAATCGCTGTCCGCTCGCGAGGGCGGTCGCGAGGCAGGGATCAGCGACCCAAAAACAAAAAGGATTGCAGATTGGGTGCGTTTTCGCCTCGGAAAATGGCGTCTGTATCACATACATGACACAAGTGAGAGCTCGCCTATGCGAAAAACCGCTCAAGTTAATGACAACGCCTTTTTGCGACCGGATGGTGCCAACCTGCCAGCTTTCCTGTACCTGCTCCGGGAAAAACACGGTACTTCTTATGATTTAATACGCCGTAGTGTGCAGCGCGTCGCTCCCTTCTTCGACGATTTCGATCTCAGACCCGACCCGCTCAACGAAGAAGTCATTCGACTATCTTGGAAACACAGGAACTCTGACCTATATTTCGGACCGTCGTCATTGTCCGACGGCACCCTTCGGTTCATAGCTCTGGCGACGCTATTTCTTCAACCGGAGAAATTTCGGCCATCTATTATTTTGATTGATGAGCCTGAACTAGGTCTTCACCCCCACGCAATCACGCTGCTGGCATCGTTGGTCAAACAGGCATCACAACAGACACAGGTAATCCTCTCGACGCAATCTTCTTTGCTCCTAGATCATTTTCAGCCAGAGGATGTACTGGTGGCCGATCGTGTGGACGGAAAGACGCAGTTTACCAAGCTTGAATCTACCAAGCTTTCCGCCTGGCTCGAGGATTACAGCCTCGGACAGCTCTGGGAAAAAAATGAATTGGGTGGACGCCCAAGAGGGGAATGATCTCATGGATAGACTGCTCATTCATGTGGAAGGGGAAACCGAAGAGACCTTTGTAAACGAGATTCTTCGTCCACACCTTTACAAGCGGGGATATGCAAATGTTGGTGCTCGCCTTTTAGGGAGTGCACGACTGCGCGACCATCGTGGCGGTATCCGGGCTTGGAGCTCTGTGCGTAGCGACATCCTCAGGCATCTGAAGGAAGATTCTGGCTGTCTTGCCACCACCATGGTCGATTATTACGGTCTGCCACAAACAGGCCCCAGGGCTTGGCCTGGAAGGGCAGTGGCGGGAACATTGCCGTTTGCTCAGAAGGCAGCTACAGTGGAAAGCGCACTTTCTGCAGATATTTGTAATGAATTGGGCGACAGATTTGATCCGGATCGTTTTATTCCTTTTGTGGTGATACATGAGTTCGAGGGACTGCTTTTCAGCGACTGCGCGCTATTCAGCCAAGGCATTGGACGCCCAGACTTGGTAGATGCGTTTCAGGCAGTCCGCGACGAGTTTGCCTCTCCGGAGGAGATCAATGACTCTCCGTTCACAGCCCCTTCCAAACGTGTGGAAGGATTGGTTCAAGGCTACCAAAAGCCATTGCTTGGGACGCTGGCCGTTTTAGAAGTTGGGTTAGCCAACATCCGAAGAGAATGCCCGCATTTTAATGAATGGTTGTCCCGTTTAGAGGCTCGCAGTATGTAAGAAGTTAACATGCAGGAATAGAGCTTCGATCCACGAATGCATCTTTGGTAGAACCAAAAATGTAAAGGCCGGGGAATCCCGGCCTTTTTCATTATTGGCTTTGGAATTATTGCCGGGTGGCTATTTTTTCTCCCAGCGCAAGAGTTCGATCACCTTGCTCAAGGTGCTGCCTTCTTTGATTTCTTGCCGGATGCGGTTTTCCCGCTCCAGTACATCCATGCTGCGGTTGGCATACTCCACGGCGATGGCCTTGGGCAGCACCACCACCCCATCGTCGTCGCCCAGCAGCCAGTCGCCCGGTTCGACCCGCATATTGCCGACCGTAATCGGCACCCCGATTTCTCCGAACCCTTTGGGCTCGCCGGCGTTGGGCATGACCAGTTTGCTGAATGCCGGAAATTTCATGGCCATGATTTCAGGGCTGTCTCTCAAGGCACCGTCGATAACAACGCCGGCCAGTTTTCGTTGAACAGCCGAATGCGTGGCCAGTTCCCCCCAGATGGCGGGTCCGGTGCCGCCGGCATCAATGACAATGACCTCGCCCGGTTCGGCCACGTCAATGGCCCGGACCGGTTTGGCCCAGTCACCCGGATAGGTTCTTACGGTCACGGCCCGGCCGATCATGCGGATGCCCGGAAAAAGCGGCCGGATTCCCTGCAAAACACCGCCGCGGTGCAGGGCATCGGAAAGATTCGGCGCCGACACTTGTTCCAGGATTTCCCGGATCTGCGTTTCGCCCTTGCGCTTAAAAAGAGTGGTGCTGATGCTTTCTCCGGTATCGATCCCCCGGCGGATTTCCCGGGCGGCCTGTTCAGGATCCATCGCCTTGGTGATGGCACCACCCACAATGACGATGGCGGCCCCGGCTTCCACGGCCTTGGCAGCAGTCTCGGAATTGATACCGCCGGCCACGCCCACCGGGATGCTCAAGGCCTGGCTGACCTGTCGCAGGGTGTCGAAAGGATCCTTTCCTTCCATTTGCTCGTCTACCGCGCAATGGACCGTTACATAGTCGGCTCCCAGATCCTCAGCCAGTTTTGCCCTTGACAGGACATCATTCACCGCAATCATGTCGACGACGATCCTGGCACCGTAATTCTTGCCCGCCTGGATGCACTCGCGGATCGTGGCTTCGCTGGAGGCACCCAGCACGTCAACAATATTGGCGCCGGCCTTGGCGGCCGTTTCAACTTCCACCCGGCCGGTATCCATGATCTTCATATCTGCAACAATGGTAACTCCCGGAAAAAGCTTGCGCAGTTCCCGGACGGCGTGGAGCCCTTCGCTTTTTATGAGCGGGGTCCCCGCCTCAAGCCAGTCAACTCCGCCGGCGATTCCGGCTTGGGCGTTTTTCAGAGCCCGTTTTAGATCCACAAAATCCAGGGCCAACTGTAGGATCGGTTTCATTCTGCCTCCTTTATTAGAGACCTTTGCAAAACGCCCCCTTTTGCCCAATTTCTGCGTCAGACTCAGATTTTAACCTTCGAAATACTAAATGTATTCCTGTGGCTAAAATCTTCGTCTTCCTTGAACTTGAACAAAATTGAACATTTTTCAAAGGTCTCTATTCGATTACGGCGTGCCGCGCTGAAAGGCGACCAACATCTTTTTTTCTTTGCCGGTAAAGGTTCAGAACCACCGCCTCTAAAAAAAGAAAGGCGGATTGTTCAAACAGGGAGCCGGCCATCTGCAATGAGTGGGGCTCACCCTCTCGGCACAGCTTGGTGGTACCTGGAAGATGGATGCAGTGATTTACAACTGAGGCGATGCGGGAGTCAAGATTTCCCAGAATGCCGTAGGTGTCGGCATTGCGTTCTTTGGCAGTTCGAACCGCCTCAAGTGTCGAGGCAGTTTCCCCGGACCCGCTCAGAACAATGAGCAAATCATCGCCGCCAATGGCGGGAGTAATGGTCTCCCCACAAAAATACACCTGCAAGCCAAGATGCATCAGCCGCATGCAAAAACAGCGCAGGATAAAGCCGGCTCTGCCTTGAGCGGCAAAAAAAATCAAATCGGCTCCCAGGATCTTTTGGATGAAATCTTCAACAGCTTCATCACCGAGGCATTGCATCAATTGCCGGTTTTCTTCCAGAATTATCTCGACCAGTTCCTGGAGTTTAACTTTGCCGGTTTTGGCATCGATTGTCGATTTAATATATTGCATCGGGATTACTTTTTAATTAAAAAAACAAATTGTTCTCAAGCGTGTAGAGTATGACGAAATGGCATCGGCATGTCAAGGCCATATTACTTTCGATCTTTCATGGTCACATGTTGAGATTTTGAGACCGATTGCAGTTAGCGCAATTTGCCTTTTATTGATGGGCATTTCATGATGAAGCATGCAAAATTCAGGTAAAATAAATTAAGGGTTTCCTTGTCAGACAGGATATCTTTTGGTATAATCCCTGCATCAATAGCCGTTTTCTATTTAAGTTCGTTGTAAAGTTCCGAGCATAATCATCAGCCAAAAAGTGCAGGATGAACATTCAGGCACAAAACATTATTGGCCGCTTTACCACTGCTTTACCGCCTAAGGCGGCTTGTTTTATTATGGTTGTAACCTTTCTGCTGGCAGGATGCCAGGCCGCCGGCCCTGCGCTTAAAAGGTCGGAAGCCCTGAACCGTACCATGCTGGACCTGATTGACAGGCTGGGTTATATGGACACCAATGGCAGAATGGTATTCAGTTACGCCCATCCGGTCTTCTGGGCGCCCTTCAGCCTGGTAGGCGACGGCGGCTAATGAAAATGAATAAACATTTATACTTAAATGCGTTATGCATCTTTTTGGTCCTGCTTGTTGGCGGTTGCACCGCATGGTTTCAAAGTTACGGCAAAATCAGGTCAATGTCCGGAGCAAAAGATGCGGTGACGATTCAGGATTTAATCAACAGTTGGCAGGATTATGATATCTACTATAACGGCCTGGATGTCCGGTTGCCGCTGGGCATTATGTTCGATCCCAAAAATAACAACACCACCCTGGCAGGAAAGTGGTGGAAAAAGGTCGAGGATCAAAAAACCCTGATTGAAATCGTCCGATGGATTCATCCGCACACCCAATATTTTCCGGAACTCGTCAAGATTTTAGGGCCGGATGATCGATTCTATGGATATCTGTTTTATTCCTATGGTTTCGTTTTCCTCAAGCTAATCGATGCCGACAAGATGTATGTATACGATCTTGAGGACCCCAATAATAGAGGTGAAGGTCCGAACTCTTTTTAACTGTGAGGATCGGCGGGGAAGGCAGGTAAAACCGCAATATTCCTCAATGCGGATAGGTCTCTTTTATCAGAAATGTGCAGATCAGCGAGACCACTGAAGCTCCCAGCAGGATGAGAAGCAGCATCTTGTAGCCCGCCAGAGAATATCCACCGGCAGCGGTTTTGGGATAAGCATCTAAAACCCGGCCCAGCAGGGGCATGAACACGGCGCCGCCCAGGAACGGAAAGAGATTTACCAAGCCGGTTGAGGTCCCGGCCATTTCCATCGGAAAAAGCTCTTTAATTGAGGTAAACCCGATAATGACCACCGACGACGCGCAGATGGAAAAAAGAAAGAATAGGATGCCCAGGATGCCGGGGGCAAGGCCGGTCGGAAAAAGGTTGAGAAATACAAGCTCAATGACCAGCAGTAAGGCACAGAGCATAAAAGGCTTCTTGCGGCTTCGCATAATTTTATCTGACAAAAGCCCCAGCGGGGGGCTGCCCACAATCATGCCCCAGGCGATCATGCTTAAGATGGCCCCGGCCTGAGCTCTGGTCATGCCGTAGACGTGCATGAGATACGGCCCGCTCCAGAGGGCTCCAAAACCAAAAAATATCCCGCAATCGAAAAAAAACCAAATTGCCACTGGCCAGAAGTATTTTTCCGAGACAACCCGGCGGGCCCCTTCCAGCAAAGGGATCTGTTGCGGAGCCTGAGAGGGTTCCCCATCCTTATGATCGATTTGGGGGATGGAAGGCCAGCCTTTATCGGCGGGGCGATCCCTGACGATGATCCAGACCAGAGCCACGATGACAAAAGTGCCGGCACCAATCAGCTCAAAAGAGGCTCGCCATCCGAACATGCCGGTCATCAAAGCAAGCAGCCAGGTGGCTGCCAAAACCCCTATTCCTCCGGTTGCGTTCAGAATTCCTGTCATGAATGCAAACTCGCGCGCACGAAACCACTGGGAAAGGATTTTCATGGTCGGAATGAAGACCATGGAAACACCAACCCCCACCATAGCTCTTCCAATCAGCGCCACTCGGATGGTCGGCGCAAAACCGAAAACAATACTTCCGGCGGCAGCGATGATCAGGAAAAGGGCTACCGATTTCCTGGGGCCCAGGGAGTCTGAGAGCAGACCGGCCGGAAACTGCATGGCGGCATAGCAATAAAAATAGACGGAGCCCAGAAACCCCATGACACTGGCGGTAGTTCGCAAATCTTTTATCAGATCATTGGCGACGACAGACAGCGCCAGGCGATGAAAATAGACAAAAAAATAAGCCAGGGCGAGTATTAGGAAAATCAGCCACCTGAAACGCAACACCTTTACAGTTAGAGTTTCATTCATTGAACCTTTTTCATCCTTGGCGATGGACAACAAACAACTAGCAACGGACATTGCCAGATTTTGGGGTTTCCTGAGAATCAATCAGGTTTGTTACCATAGCAGATCGCAGACCGCGGCTCAAGAAATAATGCGCAAATAGCCATATTTATTTATATTTTTTAATTTAATGCTTGTCGGTCATTTGACTTCCGCAGCCGGCTATGATTGAGTATTATCGCATCGATGAAAACGTCCGATAAATTCTTCACGTGAAATACGCGAGCTTGCCGGTTTTAGGCATTGCCTTTTTGTATTGATTTTTTTATATAATTTAATGTAACAGATATATTACACAATTTTTAAGGAGGAGGGGTTCCGATCATGAACGCAATCGAACACTTTACAAAAAGCAACCTTTTTGATCAGATGGATGAAGCTGAAGAAAAACGTATTATGGGAAAATGCCAAAAAATAACGGTTTCATCCGGAGAATATGTTTTCAGGGAAAATGAAAGTGGTGATGCGCTGTACATCGTGGAAGAAGGCACTGTTTCCTTAAAAAAACTTATTATTAACGATTATGAAAAAACGCTGTTCGTTGCTACCGAAGGGTTGGTGTTTGGAGAATTCAGTTTTATAGACGGCCAAGAACGGTCCGCTTCTGCTTTCGCAGAAAAAGACTCTGTCCTTCTGAGATTGAAGCGCAAAGATTTTGATGCATTTATCAAAGAATACCCTCTATCAGGAGCGAAACTGTATGATAACCTGCTTGGCACCATTGTAAACCGTCTCCGGCTAACCAATGATGCCTACCGGGATGCAATCCGCTGGGGGATTGAGGCAACCGGAGCCGTAAGGCTGAACTTTCAAAATATCATAACCGAAAACATCAACATTCGTTTAGAATTGAACAACAGCCGAATCCTTGAAGGTAGAATCCTGCAGTTGGAACAAAGTGATGCCGGGTACGAGATAGTTGTTGCAGACCAGTCAGGTGCCCTTATCCTGGTACCCTATCATGCCATCAACTCTGTTTCTGTTGCGCCGAAAGCAGATGCAATATCATAACTGCCGGTAGCGCTTCAAAGCGGCGAAGCCGCGTGCTATAAAATTGCCAGGCAATTTGATTAGGAGATAGAACCATGAGCGAAGATCAAG
>Ga0315268_10002278_pt1 | contig 21833 bp, 19 predicted proteins | sample C1_top_MG_FD_204535 | JGI IMG/M metagenome (GOLD analysis project Ga0315268, IMG submission 204535) | Sediment microbial communities from Yellowstone Lake, YNP, Wyoming, USA - C1_top | ecosystem: Environmental > Aquatic > Freshwater > Lake > Sediment | place: USA: Wyoming | collected 2017-08-01 | reverse complement strand
TCGCAATCATCCTGCTCACGTTGCTGGTCAAGGCTGTGCTCTATCCGGTGACCCAGAAGAGCTACGAGTCGGCCGAGCGGATGAAAAAGCTCCAGCCGCTGATCAAGGAGCTGCAGGCGAAGTACAAGAACGACAAGCTCATGCTCAGCCAGAAGCAGATGGAACTGTTCAAGCAGCACAACGTCAGCCCGTTTGGCGGCTGCCTGCCGGTCCTGCTGCAGATGCCGATCTGGATCGCGCTCTACCGCACGCTCTACTCGGCGGTCGAGCTGTACCAGCAACCGTTCATCGGCGGCTGGATCGACAACCTTGCGATCAAGGACCCGAGCTACGTGCTACCGCTCGCCGTCGGCGTGGTGATGCTGATCCAGCAGTGGATGACGCCGATGCCGTCCGACCAACCAGGCATGAAGTACATGTTGTGGGCGATGCCCATCGTCTTCACGGTCACCATGGTGGCCCTGCCGTCGGGGCTGGCGCTGTACATCTTCGTCAACAGCGTGCTCGGCATCGCCCAGCAGTACTACATCCGGCGCAAGTTCGCGGTCGCCAAGACGTGAGTTGACCAATCCCCGGCTGCTGTATATGACGATCACGCTGCCGCGGCTCCCCTTCCCGGCACCCACTTTTCCAGGAGCACTTCGAAATGAGCGATACGCACGACCTCGATGCCCCCGGCGGGCACCATGACGACATTCACGAGGACGCAGACGACAACGTCGGCAACCTCAAGCCCAGGGACACCAGCGACGACCTGGACGACAACATCGGAAACCTGGTGCGCCCGGACGACGTCCCCCACATCGCTGACGACATCGGCAATCGCGGCGGCAGCCAGCCCGATCGCCCACAACGCAGCGGCGGCCAGCGCGGTCGGCGCCGCGGCCGGCACCGCAGCGGGTCGGGCGAGGGTCGCGGTTCGGGCGACAACCGTGGCCGGAGCGACAACCGTGGCCCGGGCGACAACCGTGGCCCGGGCGACAACCGTGGCCCGGCGCGGGCGCGCGACGACCGCGAGGACGACGAGCCGGTGCGCTACGTGCTCAAGAGCCTACCCGAGGACAAGCGCGCGGCGGCCGAAAAGGTGTGCACCGAGATCGTGGGGCTGTGCAAGCGCGAGGCCGACGTCAAGGCGGAGCTGGTCGACGAGAATGGTCAGCCCAAGGTCATCGTCGTCGTGGCCGAGAAGGGGACGGACAGCCCGCTGTTCACCCGCAACTCGGCGGCGCTGTCGGCGCTCAACTTCCTGACCAACAAAATCGTCAACCGGTTTCCCGACGACCGCATCCGGCTGGTGGTGCACGTGCAGTCGAGCGGTGGCCTGCAGCCCGGCCAACCGCCGCGCGAGCCGCGCCCGCCGCGCGAGCCACGCCCGCCGCGCGAGCAACGCCCACCGCGCGAACAGCGCGAGCCGCGTCCCGAGGATGCAGCGACCGAGGCGATGGCGCGCCAGCTGGCCGGTCACGCGGTGCGCATGAAGCGTGCGCTGTCGGTGGCGCCGATGCGGCCCGAGGTGCGTCGCATCGTCCACCTCACCCTCGAGACCGATCCCAACGTGACGACGATGAGCGAGGGCGAGAGCACATTTCGCAAGCTGCTGATCGTGCCACGCAGCATGACCAGCGCCACCGAGCAGCCGTCGGCCGAGCCGGGCGACGATCCAACCGGAGGCACCCCGTGAAACACTGGCATCTGTTGAGCATGGTCGCCGGCGCGGTGATCGGCGCCGTGGTCGCCGCTGCCGCGGTCGCGCTGGCACAGGCACCGGCCGCGGTGCCGACCCTGATCCCGCAATGCACGGCACCGGCGGCGTTGCAGGGACTCAACGACGACACCTTTGTCTCGCTCAAGGACCATGGCGACTCGCAGACCGTGATCGTCTACAAGGTCGACGACAAGGGCATCGCGCGGCAAACGCACAAGGCCAAGTTCTTCTACTAGGCGAGGCACCCGTGGAGATCGCGCTCGATTTCTCCCGCATGTTGCTCGAAGGCGACCAGCTCGCCCGCACTGATCGCCTGGACGAAGCGACCGTCATCTACCAGCACATCCTGGCGCTTGGCAGCATTGATCGCTTCGAACGCGCGCTGGTCGAAGCGCGGCTGGAGCGCGTGCGCGACGAGCAGGAGGAGCGGGCGCAGCCGAGCATCCGCGCGTTCGAGCGCGAGGCCGAACCCGAGGTGCCGACTGCCGAGGCGCGCGCCGAGGCTCTGGTCAACCAGGGCAACCTGGCGGCCGCGATCGCGGTCTACGACGAGATCGCAGCGGTTGACCCGGGCAATGCGCTGGTGCGCGAGCGCGTTGCCGAGCTGCGTGCGCAGCTGCCGGGAGCACCGGCGGCCGCGACCCTGGCCGCGCTGGCCGATCAGGCTGCGCAATCGGTGCGCGCCGCCGTGGTCGAGCTGGGCATCAGCGCTGGCGACTGGCGCCAGGGCCTGCCCGACGACCCCGTGATCCTGCTGCAGACGTTGCTCGACCGCATCCAGGCCAACCGCCGCGTCTCGGCCTGAGCCAGCGTGACCGCACATCCCTCGTCCGTGCGCCCCAAGCGCCGACCGGCGACGCAGACCGAGGGTCGGTTGTGTGATATCGCCCTGCCCGCCCGCGCCCAGGTCGGCGATCTGATCCAGCTCGAAGTGGCAGGACGCACGACGCTGGCGCTGGTCGAGCGCGCCCAGGTTGCGGCGTGGGACCTCGGCCCGGGGGACGCAGCGGCCATCGACCAGCTGCTGGCAGACCGCATCGCGACTGCACTGACGCGCAGGCGCCAGCTGCTGCCGGCCGAACTGACGGTCTTTCGCGCGGTGCACGACGCCGGCGATGGGTTGCCGGGAATCGCCGTCGACGGTTACGGTACCGTCGCCATCTGCCAGTGCTACGGAGCGGCGTTTCGGCGCCACGCCGATAGCCTGGCCGCGGCGTTGCGCCAGTACTTTGCCAGCGTGCGCGTGGTCGAGCGCGGTCCGCGTGGCCAGGTCGGCGCCATTGACCGCTGGTACGGCGAGCGGGTCAGCGAGCAGATCGTGTGCGAGCATGGGCTGCGTTATCGGGTGCGCTTCGACGACGCCAAGCTGGGCAGTGGCCTGTTTGCCGACCAGCGGCCGCAACGCCATGAATTGCGCCAGCGCGCGGCTGGCCAGCGCACGCTCAACCTGTTCGGCTATGCCGGCGGTTTCACGGTGGCGGCCGCAGCTGGCGGCGCACAGCAGGTCGACCACGTCGACAGCAGCCGCCCCTGCCTGCGCTGGACCGCCGACAACCTGGAACTCAACGCGCTCGATCCACACCAGCACCGGCTGATCGGCGAGGAGGCACCGCAGTACGTGCAGCGCGCACGACGTCGCGGCGAGCGCTATGGCCTGATCGTCGCCGATCCGCCGACCTTTGCCCTGGGCCGCCGGCCGTTCCGGCTGCTGCGCGACCTGGGACCGATGCTCGCCGACTGCTGCGCGTTGCTCGCACCGGGTGGCCAACTGCTGGTCAGCGCCAATGCGCGCGGCCTGACCGAGGCCGGTCTGGCTGCGATCGCGCGCAATGCCGCTCGCGACAGCGGGTGTGCCGTCGAGATCGAGGCCGCCACCGGCCAGGGCGAGGACTATCCGTACCTCGACCGCGGCGGTGCGTTGCACCACCTCAAGGCGTTCTGGTTGAAGCGAGTCGCGGACTGATCCAGGTCAGTCCTGCGCGTCAGTTGCTGTTGCTCTTGCTGCCAACGGTCGCGGCGACTTCTGCGACCACCTGCTGGGTCTTGGCGGCCTCGGCCGGCTGCGCGGTGGCAGCCGGGATCGCCGGCGCCGCGGCCAGGCCCATCTTGGCCTTGAGCGCGGCCAGCGCATCGCCGGCCTCGACCGTCTCGAGCGCGGCGAACTTGTCCTTGAGCGTATCGCCAGAGAACTCCGACGCCATCTCGTAGGTCGCCTTGGCCTCGGCCTCCATCTTGTCGATCTTCTCTTCCATGCGCCCCATGGTGTCGAAGGCAGCATTCTCGCTCATGCCGGTCATGGTGTTGGCGATCGTCTTCTGCGCCTCGGCTCGCTTGGCGCGCGCGATGAGCAGGTTCTTCTTGCGTTTGGCGTCCTCGATCTTGGCGCTCAGCGACGTCAGCGCGCTCTTGAGCTGCTCGACCGCCGCCTTCTGCCCCTGCCACTGTTCCTGGAAGCCGCGCTCGAGCTTGTCGTGCTCCTGCTTGCGCATCAGCGCTTCCTTGGCCAGCTCGTCGTTACCCGCCTTGACCGCGAGCATGGCCTTGCGCTCCCACTCTTCGGACTGCGCCTTTTCGTTTTCGAGCTGTTTGGCCAGCCGCTTTTCGTCGGCGATCGACAGCGCCACCTGGTTCTTCGCCTCGATCAGTTGCTGCTGCATCTCGATCAGGCTCTGGTTGAGCATCTTCTCGGGGTCTTCAGCCTCGGTGATCATGGCGTTGACGTTGGATCTCAAGAGCGTGCCGATGCGATTGAAGATGGACATCGTGAACTCCGGGGGCGCCGACAGGCGCGACTGACGCGCCGATCAAACGGCTGCCAGGGCCATCAAAAGTGACAGACGCAAACCTGTCAAGCTGCAGGCGCGGTGGTGTGCGATCGCAGTTGCCGGTCGGCGCCGGGCGCGCGATAACTGACTGCGATGACGACGTCAACGTTTGCCGCTCTGGTCGACGCCTGGTCGAACGCGGCCGCGATCCTGTTCGACTTCGACGGTGTGCTCGCCGACAGCGAGCCGCTTTTCCACGCAACCTACGTCGAGGTGTTTGCCCGCCACGGCCACCACATCCCAGCGGCCGAGTACTGGGAATACTGGACCTCGCGCGGCGATGGCGCGGCTGGCCAGATCCGGCGCCACGCCCTGACTGGCATCGATCCGGCCACGGTCGATGCCGCGCAGCAGGCGCTCTACCGGCCGCTGGCCGAGCAGGGCCGGGTGCCGCTGTTCGACGGCGCGGCCAAATTGCTGCGCCGGTTGCTCGACCACCGCGAGCGCGGCAGCCGGTCGACCGCGATCGCCTCCAACTCGGCGCGCGAGCTGGTCGAGACCATCCTGCGCCAGGGTGGAGCACCGCTGCCGCCGATCGTCGGCAGCGCGGGTCGGCGCCTGAAACCGGCGCCCGACATCTTCCTGGCGGCAGCGCAGCAACTCGGCGTCGCACCGGAGCGTGCCTTGGTGGTCGAGGACGCCGACAAGGGCATCCGCGCCGCGCGCGCCGCTGGCATGCCGGTGGTCCTGGTGCGACGGCCGACCAACTGCGGATTACCACTCAGCGCCGACTTCGAGGTCGACGGTCTGCGGCCGTTGCTCGACGTGATGGATGCATTACGTTAACGTGGTTGGAAGCGGAGGTACGATGACGGCCAAGGAAAAGCGGCTCACCGCCATGGTCTGCGGCGCGGGTTGAGCCTCCAAGCTGGGGCCAGGGGACCTGGCCCGGGCACTTGACGGGCTGCAGTTTCCCAGCCCGCCCGAGGTACTGGTCGGCCTCAACCGCGCCGACGACGCCGGGGTCTACCAGCTGAACGCGCAGCTGGCGCTGGTCCAGACCGTCGATTTCTTCACTCCGATCGTCGACGACCCCTACACCTTTGGCCGGATCGCCGCGGTCAATGCGCTGTCCGATGTCTATGCCATGGGCGGCCAACCGCTGTGCGCGATGAACATCGTCTGCTTTCCCGTCGACGAGCTGGGACTCGACGTGCTGCGCGAGACGCTGCGCGGCGGGCTCGACACCTGCACCGCCGCCGGCGTCGCCGTGGTCGGCGGCCACTCGGTGACCGATCCCGAATTCAAGTATGGTCTGTCGGTCACCGGTCGGATCGATCCGGCGCGGGTCTGGACCAAGCGCGGCGCGCAGGCTGGCGACTGCCTGCTGCTGACCAAACCGCTCGGCACCGGCGCGATTTCGACCGCGATCAAGCGCGAGCAGGCGTCGGCCGGCCAGCTGGCGGCCGCGATCGCAGCCATGCTCGAGCTCAACCGAGCGGCGGCCGAGGTGCTACAGCGTTTTACGGTGCACGCCGCCACCGACGTCACTGGCTTTGGCCTGATCGGCCACGCCGCCGAGATGATCGAGGGACAACCGGTCGGCTTCGAGATCGACGTCGACGCGGTGCCTTTTTTACCGGGCGCACTCGAGCTGGCAGCCGCCGGCGTGCTGCCTGGCGGACTGGACCGCAACCGCGATTTCCGCGCGCCGCTGGTCGACCTCGCCGGCGCGCTGGTGCCGGAGCGGGTGGCGCTGCTGTACGATCCGCAGACGTCGGGCGGTCTGCTGGCGGCGATCCCGGCCAGCCAGTGCAGCGAGGCGTTGGCCGCGTTGCGCGCCGCCGGCGTCAACCAGGCCACCGCGATTGGTCAGGTGACCGCCACCCATCCCGGGCGCATCGGCCTGCGCTGACGGCCGCCGCGCTTGACCAGCGCCCGGTTTTTGGTTTCGCCGCTGCGCCTGGTGTGAGATCGTCGTGCCCCCGATGGATGGAGGTTGTGCGATGGCGAGCGAGAACATTGTCGACCGGTTCGTGCGCTACGTCCGCATTGATACCCAGTCCGACGAGGACAGCACCAACTCGCCGAGCAGCGCCAAGCAGCTCGACCTGGCCCGGCTGCTGGTCGAGGAGCTGCGCGGCCTCGGCCTGAGCGAGATTGTGTTGAGCGAGCACGGCGTGGTGACCGCCACCCTACCGGGCAACCTGCCAGCCGAGCAGGCCGCCAAGGTGCCAGTGGTCGGGCTGCTGGCCCACCTGGACACCTCGCCGGCGGTCAGCGGCGCCAACGTCAAGCCACAGATCGTCGTCTACGACGGCGGCGACGTCGCGCTGCCCGGCGATCCGGGCGCAGTCATTCGCGCCGCCGAGTGCCCCGAGCTGGCCAAGTACAAGGGCAAGAAGATCATCACCAGCGACGGCACCACGCTGCTCGGCGCCGACGACAAGGCCGGCATCGCAGCAGTGATGCACGCGCTGGCGGTGCTGCAATCCGACCCCAGCATCAAGCACGGCAAGCTGCGCATCGGCTTCACCCCCGACGAGGAGGTTGGACGCGGCACCGAGCACCTCGACCCCAAGGCGTTTGGCGCCGATCTCGCCTACACCATCGACGGGGGAGACGCCGGCGAGGTCGAGAACGAGACCTTCTGCGCTGACGGAGCCACCGTCGTCATCCAGGGCCACAATCAGCACCCGGGCTACGCCAAGAACATCATGGTCAACGCGGTGCGCATCGCTGCCGATTTTATCGCGCGCATGCCGCGCCACCGGGCGCCCGAGACCTCCGAGAAGCGCGAGTGTTACGTGCACCCGGATTCAATCAGCGGCAGCGTCGAACAGACCACCATCAAGCTGATCGTGCGCGCCTTCACGGTCGAGGAGCTGCTGACGCTCGAGCGTACGCTCGACGAGATCAAGCAGGAGGTGCAGCTGCTGCACCCCAAGGCCAAGATCGAGATCAAGATCGTCGAGCAGTACCGCAACATGCGCTACAAGCTGGAGCAAAAGGCGTCGGTCGTCGAGCACGCGATGGAGGCGGTGCGCCGGGTCGGCCTGACCCCGGTGCTGGCCTCGATCCGCGGCGGCACTGATGGCGCGCGCCTGACCGAACAGGGGCTGCCCACCCCCAACCTGTTCGCCGGCGGCATCAACTTCCACAGCAAGAAAGAGTGGATCGCGGTCGAGGCACTCGAGGCCGCCAGCCGCACCGTGATCGAGATCTGCAAGCTGTGGGTCGAGCGGCCGCTACTTACCTAGGGGGCGTCGGCCGCCCCCTCACCCGCCGAGAGTGAATCTCGGCGGGTTTCACCCCGGCAGCACACTCTCGATTAGCGCGCCCGCCAGGTCGGCACTGGCCGCAGACAGGCAGCGCCGCTGATGCACGCCGATCGCCCGTCCAGCGCGGCCAGCTGTCGACCCAGATCGGGCTGGCAGGCGAACGGCCGCTCGAGCACGGCAAAGTCCAGCGCGCCAGCGGCCAACAGCGCGTCGATGCCAGCGCGCGAGCGTAAACCACCGACCACACCGACCGGGAGCAGGAGCGTGCGCTTCACCCAGTGACCGAGGCGAGCGGCGCGACCCTCGACCAACGCTGCGGGCGGCCGCTGCTGGTCGCTCAGGTGGCGCGCCCAGCGATGACCGGAGCTGACCACCAGGGCCGAGGCGCCGGCCTGGACCAGCGCCTGCGCCGTGGCGATGCCGGCGGTCGGAGTCAAGCCGCCGGCGATCTGATCCTCGAGGCACAGTGCCACCACCAGCGGCAGCTGCGCGGCCAGGATCGTCGTCACCCGCAGCGCCGGCAACTGCGCCGGTTGGCTGGCTGCGGCGCCGCCGGTCAGCGGCGACAGGTAGGCGTGCAGCAGCGAACCATTGGCCACCTCGAGCCCGAGCAGACGCGCACCGGCGGCCTGCGCGGCCCGACCAGCAGCCGCGAAATCGGAGATCAGCATTTCGAGCTCGGCACTGTCGATCGCGCGCGGCGTGCGGCCGCTCACCTGATCGCGCAGCGCGGCCGGGCCGAGCGGGCGCTGCGGAGCAAAGTCGCCGCAACGCGGACCGCCATGCGTCAGCTCGACCACCAGCTCGGCCCCGCTGGCGCGGACCTCAGCAATCCGCTGCGCCAGCAGTTGCAGGTCGGCGCTGCGATCAAGACACGGTTCGCCCGGTGCCGAGCGGCCATCGGCGCGGATGGCGGCGCGCACGACCAGCGCCGCCGTGAGCCCGGCGGCGACGGCCAGGATCGCCTGCTGCTGGCGGCCATCCGACCAGTCCAGAGCCAGCCACGGTGCGCGGCCGCACCACAGGCGCGAGCGCAGCGCCACGCCCCCGATCGTCAGCTCGGTGGTCAAATTGCAGGTTCGCGTGTCGTTGCCGCCGCAGGTCGCCACCACCGAACGATAGCCAAAAACAACGGCCGCGCCACCCCTGCGCCGACGGAGCTTGCCCGATCCCGTCAGGCATGAAATAAGACCCAGCCATGCGGGTTGGACTGCTCGCAGATAGCGCGGGCAACCTCGAGTTGCTCGACCGCGCCTTCGGCCTCCTGGCCGGCCCCCTCCATTGCGAACGTGTTTTCTTTTTGGGCGGCGCCTATTCCGACGTCGATGCGGTGTTGCGCAACCGGCGCGGCGCCGCGACCGAGAGCTACTCGGATACGGATTTTCTGCAGGACGTGCAGCGCTTCGTCGAGCTGGGGCAGCAGACGTCGGTTCACTCGGGCGAGGCCATCGGCTCCGCTGACGTCTATGGCGTACCGGTCGTGCGCGTGCCCGAGCGCGACAGCGCGGCCTACACCGACGGTGCGACCCCATCGAAGATCATCGAGATGGTCGACAATCAGATCGCGCTGCTGGTCCACTTCAAGGGCGACCTGGCCAAGGACGAGATCGCCAATGCCGCAATCATCTTGCATGGCGGAAGCGCCGAGGCAGCGGCCGTGCAGATCGGTACCCGCGCGTTCGTGACGCCGGGCGCGTTGAGCCACGACCCGCCAACCGTGGGCGTGCTGACCGTTACCGGCAACGAGTGTACGTTCGAGGTGTGCGACCTGACCGGCGCCACCCTGCGCAGCAACAAGCTGCGCGTGGGCGGCGGCGCCAAGATGAAGGTGCGCTAGGTGGGCAACCGGATCGCGATCTTCGGCGGTGCCTTCGACCCGCCGCATCTCGGGCACCAGGCAGCCTGCCTGTACCTGCTGGCCGGTGGCGAGGTAGACGCGGTGTGGTGGGTGCCTTCGATGGTGCACGCCTTTGGCAAGCAGATGGCGTCGTTCGAGGACCGCGTCGCCCTGTGCCGGCTGGCGACCCGTCACTTCGATCCGGCGCGCGTCCAGGTGCTGACGGTCGAGCGCGAGCTGCCGCCGCCGCAGTGTACCGTCGACACCGTCGCCCACCTGGCGCAACAGCATCCAGGCCGTCAGCTGCGCGTGGCCATCGGCAGCGACAACCTGGCCGAGCTGCCGCGCTGGAAGGAGATCGACCGCCTGCGTTCGCTGGCGCCGCTGCTGGTCATGCCGCGCAGCGGCCACCTGGACGCGACCGAGCGGGCGCTGCTGCCAAAGATCTCGTCGAGCGAGTTGCGGCAGTGCATCGCGCGCGGTGTCGATCCGCGACCGCTGGTCGACGCCGCGGTGGCCGCCCACATCGCCGACCGCGGACTCTACCGGGCGACGGCTGGAGCTCCGGCATGAGGGGCCTGCTGGTCGGCATCTCGGGCGGCACCGGGTCGGGCAAGACCACCGTCGCCAACAAGCTGCACAGCAGGTTGTCGCCCGGGCTGGTCACCATCCTCGACCAGGACTCCTACTACCGCGACCTCAAGGACCTGTCGTTCGCCGAGCGGCGGATGTTCAATTTCGACGACCCCGACGCGTTTGACTGGCCACTGCTGCTCGACCACCTCGAACAGCTGGCGACTGGCCGCGCGGTCGAAAAGCCGATCTACTCGTTCGTCGAGTCGGTGCGCACCGACCAGACCATCGTCGTGCCGTCGGCCCCGATCATCTTCATCGAGGGTCTGCACGTGCTGGACCACAAGGCGCTGCGCGATCGGTTGGCGGTCAAATTCTATGTCGACACCGACGACGACGTGCGGCTGGCGCGGCGCATCGTGCGCGACACCAAGGAGCGCGGCCGTCAGGTCGAGGAGGTCCTCGACCAGTATTTCCGTTCGGTGCGGCCCATGCACATCGGCCACGTCGCACCGCAAAAACGCTACGCGGACGTGATCATCCCGAACGAGGGGCGCAACGAGGTCGCCATCGCGATCGTCGCCTCGGGCCTGCTGGCGCACCTCGAACGCGACCGGGCGGCACAAGAAAAGCTGGCCGTGGACGGCAAGGTCGGCCAAAATAGTCAGTCCGGGAACGGAGAACGCCGATGAGCATTCGCTGGTGCATCGCGGTCGCCGCCGTGGCGAGCCTGGTTGCCTGCCGTGAGGCGGAAGAACTTCCCAATCCATTCAAGGGCGGCGTGATCCACGGGTCAGAGGACGCCGGCCCGGTCCCGGACGGCGCGGTCGGCGCTCCCTGCCCGACCACGGGCTGCCACCCGGCGCTGGTCCCTGTGTCCGAGGGCGATGGCGGCTGCACCTGCCGCTGGCCGTGCGCGCCGGCGCATGCGCTGCCGCGCTGCGTGGGCTGGGAAGTTTGTGCCCAGCTGCGACAGCAGCTCAACGACGGCGGCTCGGCCCTGCTCGACGCCGGAGTCTGCCTGCCGGCCGGTGCGCCCAATGCCACCTGCTCGCCCACCCCGTGCGCCGAGCTGCTGGTGTGCGCGCGGCTGGCTGGTCGCGACGGCGGCAATAGCTGCCGCTACCCCTGCATCTGGTCCGAGGACGCGGGAATCGAGGACGCCAGCGGCCGCGACGCCAATCCCGCTGCCAACCATTGCCCGGTGAGCCAGGGCTGCTATCGGATGAACAACGATGGCGGTGCCTGCTTCGTCCCGTAACCAGGCTCGACGTCGTCCAGCATGACGCTCCCGCTCTCGCCAGCACTGGCACAGGTCTTCGAAGAGGCGCGCGACATCTCGCACAGCGTCGGCCAGTCGACGTCGTCGGCCCATCTGCTGCTGGCCTTTTTCACGGTGCCCAACAGCGCCGAGATCCTGCTCAAGGAGCGCAAGGTCGACGAGGACAGCATCCTCGAGGCGATGCGCAAGGGCGAGCGCGAGGATCCGGGCGAGGTCAAGGACCTGCGCAATCACGCCGAGCGCGTGGCGCAGATGGCCGGCGCCGCTGCCATCGAACCGCTGCACCTGCTGGTGGCGATGAGCCGCGCGCGCAAGACGCTGGCGCGGGCGCTGCTCGCGCGGTCGGGGCTCGACCTGGCGGCGCTGCGCAGCACCGCCATGTCGTACCTGACCGGCGTCATGCCGCGTCGGCTGCAGGAGGTACGGCGTACGTCCGACATCGGTATCGGCCCCGCCGCCGAACGCCGGTTGCCACCTCCCAACGTCGGCCCGATGCCGACCGTGGCCGAGCTGCTCGACCTGGTCAGCGACGACCCGCAGGGGGATGACGGGGTCGCAGCCGAGCTCGACGAGATCGAACGCGGTCCGCTGGCGCGTGCGCCGCGAACGGCGCCGGCGCCGGTCGAGGGCGGACTCGATCCCAAGCGCTTTCCCTGGCTGTGCACGCTGGGGCGCGATCTGATCGTCGAGGCCAAGGGCGGTCGGCTGGACGATGTGGTCGGCCGCGAGCGCGAGATCGCACTGGTGATCGACGTGCTTGGCAAGCGCCGCGCCAACAACCCGGTGCTGGTCGGCGACCCGGGCGTCGGCAAGACCGCCATCGTCGAGGGGCTGGCGCTGCGCGTCGCCAGCGGCGCCCTCGACAATACCCCGCTCGGCGGTCGCCGCATCATCGAGCTCGCCATGGGCAACATCGTCGCCGGCACCCAGCTGCGCGGCAGCCTGTCCGAGCGGCTGCAGGGCATCAAGGAAGAAGTGCGCGCCGCGGCTGGCGAGATCGTGGTCTTCATCGATGAGCTGCACACGCTGATCGGCGCCGGTTCGTCCTCGGACGGTCCGCAGGACGCCGCCAACGAACTCAAGGCCGCGCTCGCCCGCGGCGAGTTCCCGTGCATCGGCGCCACCACCGTCGACGAGTACAAGAAGCACATCGAGCGCGACGCCGCACTTGAGCGCCGCTTCATCCCGATCCGGGTCGAGGAACCCTCGGACGAAGAGGCGCGCCTCGTGCTGCGCGGTATCGCTCCGCTCTACGGCGAGCACCACCAGGTACGCTACCAGGACGACGCCATCGACGCCGCCGTGCACCTGTCGTCGCGCTACGTCACCGATCGGTTCTTGCCGGGCAAGGCGGTCGACCTGCTCGACCTGGCCGGCTCGCGCGCCCGCCACGCCAGCCAGACCGTGGTCGATCGCGATGCGGTGGCGCGGGTGGTGGCCGAGCAGACCGGCGTACCGCTCGATCGGCTGCTGCTGCAGGACGGCGAGCGCTACCTGGTGGCCGAGCAGTATCTGCGCGAGCGCATCGTCGGCCAGGATGCGGTGGTGAGCGAAGTGGCCGAGCTGATCCGCCGCGGCGTGGCCGGTTTTCAGAGCCGGCGACCACTGGCATCGATGCTGTTCATTGGGCCAAGCGGCGTCGGCAAGACCGAGCTGGCGCGCGCGCTCGCCGACTACCTGTTTGCCTCGGAGAAGGCGCTGATCCAGCTCGACATGTCCGAGTTCGGTGAATCGCACGCCAAGGCGCGGCTGATCGGCTCGCCGCCCGGCTACGTCGGCCACGACGAGGGCGGCCAGCTGACCGAGGCGGTGCGACGGCGGCCGCATGCACTGGTGCTGCTGGACGAGATCGACAAGGCGCACCCCGAGATCCTGACGCTGTTGCTGCAGATCCTGGACGAGGGCCGTCTCACCGATGGCAAGGGGCGCACCGTCAAGTTCGCCAACACGGTCGTGGTGCTGACCGCTAATCTGGGCAGCGGTGAGGGCGGTGGCGGCGAGAAGCGCAGCGTCGGCTTTGCCGCAGCCAGCGGTCCAGACCCGGCGACGCGCAGCAAGGCGGTGCTGCGCGACGCGCGCAAGTCGTTGCCGGCCGAGCTGTGGGGTCGCATCGATTCGAAGCTGGTGTTCGCACCGCTCGATCGGACGGCGGTGGCAGCGATCGTGCGCCAGCTGGTCGCCGCGTCGTCGGCGCGGCTGGCCACCGAGCGCGGCATCGACTATCGCATCAGCGATGACGTGGTCGACCACGTGATCGCGGCCGGTGGCTTCAACGAGCGCGAAGGCGCACGGCCGCTGCGGCGCGTGCTCGAGCGCGAGGTCGAGGGCGCGGTCGCCGACGCCATCCTGCGTGGCACGGTCCGGCGTGGCGATCAGCTGCTGCTGCGTGCGAACAGTGGTCGGCTGACCATCGAGCGCACCGCGACCGCGGTCGTGGCAACCAAACAGGTCAGCGCTTGAGCAGCGGCGTCGGGCCGGCGCTCGGCGTCGCGCTGTACGGTGCCGGGCGCGCGGGTCGGGCACTTGCGGCAGCGGCCCGCAGCGCCGGCGTCAGCGTGCATCCGATCTGGACGCGCAGTCCGGAGACCGCGCGCCGCGCCGCGCGCGAGCTGGGCTGCCACGTCGACAGCGGACCCACGGCTCCGGCCGCCGGCGGTGCGCAGCTGGTGGTGCTGGCCGTGGCCGACGAGGCGGTTGGCGAGCTGGCGCGGGCGCTGGTCGAGAGCGGGATGCTGACCGGGGTGCGCGTGTTGGCGCACCTGGGCGGTGCGCTCGGCCTCGACGTGCTGGCGCCGGCGCGCCAGATCGGCTGCGCCATCGGTTCGCTGCACCCGCTGCGCGCGCTGGTCGGCGCGACCAGCGCGCTCGACGGCTGCTGGTGTGCGCTCGACGGCGATCCGGTCGCCATCAACGAGCTGCGCCACCTGGCCAAGTTGATCGGCTGCCGCACGGTCAAGATCAGCGCAGATGCGCGCGCTTTGTACCATGCCGGCGCCGCGCTCGCCGCCAACGACGTGGTCGCCTTGTTGACCGCATCCGCCGAGGCGCTGCATGCTGCCGGCCTGCACGGTGACGATGCGCTCGGCGCGGCGGTCGATCTGGCGCGCAGCGCCCTCGACAATGTGGCGCACCTGGGCGCGACCGCTGCCTTGACCGGCCCGGCGGCTCGCGGCGACGCGGTGACCATCTCGCGCCACCTGGCCGCGCTGACCAACCTGCGGCCCGACCTGGCCGCGATCCATCGCGCGCTGTCGCGGCAGCTGGTCGAGCTGAGCCGGCAACAGGGCACGGCACCGGAGCGGCTGCAGCACCTGCTCGACGTGCTCAACCGCGCTTGACTCGATTGGCCGGCGTCGCTATCAACCGAACTTGCGCGGCGTGCTAGGCAATGCCGTCCCAGTGGCCGTGCTGCTTGGGTGAAGAAAGCCGGGTATTAAGGATGAAGATCGGTTACGCGGTATTCGGGTTCGTCGTGGTCGGCGCGCTGGCCTTCTACGTCGGCTATCAAGCCGGTCGCAATAGCACTGGCAATGGCGGCACGCCGGTGGCGGCCGCTGACCCGGGGCGGGCACCCAAACCGGTCAGCCCGGCCAAGGAGAGCGAGGTCTACAACGTTCCAATTGGCGAGGGCACGCAGTGCAAGGGGCCGGTTGACGCCAAGGTCACCGTCATCGAGTTCAGCGACTATCAGTGCCCGTTCTGCGGTCGGGTCGAACCCACGATCGACGAGGTTCGCCGCAACTACGGCAATGACGTGCGCGTCTGCTTCCGTCACAACCCGCTACCGTTTCATCAGGACGCGCCGCTCGCCTCCGAGGCCGCGCTGGCTGCCGGCGACCAGGGCAAGTTCTGGGAGATGCACGGCAAGCTGTTTGCCAACCAGCAGAAGCTGGCCCGCCCCGATCTCGAACGCTACGCCGAGGAGTTGCAACTCGACTCCAGCCGCTTCAACGGCGCGCTCGACCAGAACGCCCACAAGGCGCAGATCGAGCGCGACAAGGCCGACGCCGCCAAGTACGGCGCGCGCGGCACACCGGCCTTCTTTATCAATGGCAAGCTGCTGTCAGGTGCCCAACCCTACGACCAGTTCAAGACCGCTGTCGACGAGGCGCTCATGCGCGCCGACGGCCTGCTCGCCAAGGGTGTGGCCCGCGACCAGCTTTACAGCGAGCTGGTCAAGAACGGCCTGGCCGGGGCGCAGGCGCCGCGACCACAGCAGCAGCCTGGCGAGGGCACTGGCCGGCAGCTCATCCCGGTCACCAGCAACGACCATTGCAAGGGCCCCGCCAATGCCAAGGTGACCATCGTCGAGTTCAGTGACTTTCAGTGCCCGTTCTGCAGCAAGGTGGTGCCCACCATCAAGCAGATGGTCGAGGCCTATCCGCAGGAGGTGCGCATCTGCTTCAAGCAAAACCCGCTGCCGTTCCACCAGGACGCGCCGCTCGCCGCCGAGGCCGTGCTGGCTGCCGGCGACCAGGGCAAGTTCTGGGAGATGCACGACCAGCTGTTTGCCAACCAGTCTGCGATCAAGCGGCCCGACCTCGAGCGCCATGCTGCTGCGATCGGTCTCAACGTCGGCAAGTTCAAGGCCGCGCTCGACGACGGTGCGTTCAAGGCGCGCGTCGCCGACGAGACCAAGCTGGCGGCACAGATCGGCGCCCGCGGCACGCCGACCTTCTTCATCAATGGCAAGAAGCTGGCCGGAGCGCAGCCATTCGAAAATTTCAAAAGCGCCATCGACGATGACCTCAAGCTGGCGGCCGCGCTGGTCAAGCAGGGCACGCCGGCCAACCAGGTGTACGCCGAGCTGGTCAAGGCCGACCCGTTCAAGCCCGCCGCGGCCGCCCCGACGCCAGGCGCCGACAATCCGCCGGTCGACGACGGCAAGCCGGTGCAGGTCAGCACCTCGGGCGCCTTCATCAAGGGCGCCAACAGCGCCAAGGTGACCATCGCCGAGTTCAGCGAGTTCCAGTGCCCGTTCTGCAAGCGCGTGGTGCCGACCGTGGCGCAGCTGGCCAAGGACTACCAGGGCAAGGTCAAGATCGCCTTCAAGCACAATCCGCTGCCGTTCCACAGCTATGCGCTCGACGCTTCCAAGGCGGCGATCGCCGCCGGCAAGCAGGGCAAGTTCTGGGAGATGCACGACAAGCTGTTCGACGCCCAGGGTGGCAACCTGACCCGCTCCGACTTCGAACGGTTTGCCCAGGAGCTGCAGCTCAACCTGACCAAGTTCAAGGCGGACCTGGACAGCTCCGAGGTGGCGGCCACGATCAAGGCCGACCAGGACGAGGCGGCGCGGCTGGGTGCGCGCGGCACGCCGACCTTCTTCATCAACGGTCGGCGCTTGACCGGCGCCCAGCCGATCGAACAGTTCAAGACCATCATCGACGAAGAACTGAAGAAGAAGTAACCGGTTGCGCCAGCCCGGGGGACGCGGCATGACCGCCGCTCGCTGGATCGCGTTGCTGCTGCTGCTGCCGCCGCTGGCGACGCCGCTGCGCGCCGACGACCTGGTCAGCGACTTCCGGCTAAGCGCAGCGCTCGGTCCCGAGTACGATTCCAATGCCCGGCGCGAGATGCGCGCGCGTGAGTTGGTGCAGGACGCGCTCCTGCGCGGTTCGATCGCCTCGGACCTGGCGTTGCAGCTGGGTGACCAGCGCCTCGACGCCTCGCTCACTGCCGGCGCCAAGGTCTTTAGCCGCGAGCTGAGCGAGAACACGGTAGCGGCGATGCTGAGCGCCGGCTACCGCTGGGCACCCCGGCACGACCTGCTGGTCGGTGCTGACCTCAGCGCCCGCGGTCGCCGCATCCTCGACGGCGATCGCAGCTACCAGGGCGCCCTGGTGGATGCGCTGGTCAGCTACAGCGGCCTGGGGCCGGTGACCCTTGAGCTGCGCGCCGGACCGCGCGGCTTCAACTATGAACCCGATCCCAACTACAGCAACGTCGGCGGCGGGGTCGGCGTCGGGGCGCGGCTGCGGCTGACCCGCAGCGAGCAACTGGCGATCGGCTACCAGCTCGACGGCCGCTACTTTCCCGTGGCACCGGTCCTGGTCGGCTTCAACGTCGACGACGGCACGCCGATCACCCAGCCTGGCCACCGCACCGACCTGCAGCACGGCGGATCGCTACAGCTGGTATCGGCGCGCGATCTGTTTTTGTCGGGCTCGTACCTGCTGCTGTACAACCAGTCTGCCAACCTGGGCGAAACCTTCGTCCGCCATCGCCTGCAGGTGGTGGTCGGGGTGCAGCTGCCGCTCGATCTGTTCGCGTCGGCGACCGCGGCCCTGCAGATCACGCGCTATCCGGGCGGGCTCGCGCTGTCGCAGCGGCTGCTGCTCGAGGATTCGGACGAGAGCCAGAACAAGCTGGTGCTGACGCTGCAGCGCACGCTGACGTCGCAGCTTGCGCTCGAATGCCGGCTCGGATTTTTCAGCAACGAGTTATCGGACAGCGACATCGCCTTTGCGCGGGCGACCGCCTACCTCGGCATCACTTATCGTCCACCGTGACCGGAACGGCGTCGCCGCCGCTCTCGCTCGACACGATCTTGACCGAGGTCTTCATCTGGGCATGGGTGTCGCGGTCCTCGGCCGACATGGTCAGGATGCCTTCCTGGCTCAGATCGAAAAGCACATCGACCCGCACCTGGCCAAAGCGTCCCGGCCGGATGCCCGAGAACTGGAACTCGCCGAGCAACGTGTTCTCCTTGGCCTGCTCCAGCTCGCCCTGGTAAATGCGCATCGCCAGCTCGGTCTGATCGTCGTAGCTGGTGGTGAACGTCACCTTCTTTTGGTTGGGTACCGCCGCGTTGCGCTCGAAGATCTTGTGCATCCTGCCCTCCGCATCCTCGATGCCGATGGCCAGCGGGATGACGTCGAGCAGCATGATCTTCTGGTCGACCACATCGCTCTCGAGCGACCAGGCGAAAGTGGCGGCGCCGATGGCGACCGCCTCGTCCGGGTGCACGTGCTTGGATGGCGCCTTGCCGAAATAGACGTTGACCGCCTTTTGTACGGCCGGCCAGCGCGTCATGCCGCCGACCAGCAGTACCTCGTCCAGCTGGTCCGGTTTGATGCCAGCGTCCTTGAGCACGAAGCTGGTGATCTCGATCGTGCGCTCGACCAGTTCCTGGGTCAGCTGCTCGACCGTGGCGCGTGTGATGATCATATCGATGTCGAGCGGCTGCCCGTCTGCCGTCATGGTCACGAACGGGATGTTGAACGGCGCCTCGGTCCGGCTCGACAGATCGCACTTGGTACGCTCTGCCAGATCCTTGATCCGCTGGGTGGCGATCGGATCGTCCTTCAGGTCGACGCCGTGCTTGGTTTTGAACTCCTCGGCCACGTGGTCGATGATCGCGTTGTCGAAGTCGATGCCGCCCAGGAAGACGTCGCCGCCAGTGGCCTTGACCTCATAGACACGGTTGCGGATCTCGATCACCGAGATGTCGAAGGTGCCGCCGCCCAGGTCATAGACCGCAACGGTCTGGTTGACATTGCGGCCAACGCCGTAGGCCAGCGCCGCCGCAGTCGGCTCGTTGATGATGCGCACGACGTCGAGGTTGATGATCTCGCCGGCGTGCTTGACTGCCTGGCGCTGCCGGTCGTCGAAGTAGGCCGGCACCGTCACCACCGCGCGGGTGACCGGGCGCTGCAGGTAGTCCTGCGCGACGTCGCGTATCTTGTTGAGGATCTTGGACGAGATCTGTGCCAGGTCGAACTGCTTGTCGCCGAGCGGGATCAAGACGTTGTGGTCCTGCCCCTCGACCATCTCGTAGGTGAAGTACTCGTGCATCTTGGCGACAAAGTTGGACGAGTATTCGCGACCGATCAGGCGCTTGGCGCCGTAGACCGTGCGCTTGGGGTTGAGCGCCCATTGCCGCTTGGCTTCGTTGCCGACCAGTTCGTTGCCCTTGTCGTCGATGGCAAAAATCGACGGCACCGTGTACTCGCCGCCTTTGTAGGGGATCAGCTTGACCTTGCCGCTGTCCTCCATGATGGCCGCGCACGAATTGGTCGTTCCGAGATCGATGCCAATGATGTCCGTCATCGGTCGCCACTCATAGCAAGGTTCCCCGGCGCAGACAAGCTGAGGGCGTCAAGTCGGCGCGAAAAAAACCTATGGTCCCGCCCCTTTGACAGGATCGCACGGCGCTGTTACAACCCGAGCGCGAGAGGAGGAACCATGTGCCGCATCATTCAGCGTGCGATCGGGGTCGCGCTGGCGTGCGCGCTCGTGGCCTGCGAGACCGCGCCCAAGACCAAGCCCGACGCCAAGCCGGTCAGCCCCGCGATCGCGATCGACGGCAAGCGGGTCGGGCGGGCGGTGCGTCGCGTCGACGCGTTGGTGGCGCAGGCGCGCGCCGACGAGCTCAAGAGCGGCGAGTGCGCCCGAGCGATCAGCGACCCGGTGTGCAACTTTGCCGCGACCTACTCCGACGCCGATCGCAATCGCGCCTGGAAGACGTTCAATGCCCAGGCCAAGCGCGACCCGGCCGACCTGCTGGCGCAGTTCGGCATGCAGCTCATCTACATCGAGTGGAAGATCGACGACCAGGCGGTGCAGTGCTACCAGCGCACGGTCCAGATCGATCCCAAACTCGCGGTCGCGCACGCCCGCATCGGCGCCGCGTTCGCGCGCCAGGGTCTCGACGACCGCGCACGCGAATATTTCCAGCAGGCGCTGGCCGTCGATCCGCAGGACGGCGACGCGTTGCTCGGCTTGGCCCGGCTCGATGCCAAGACCGAAGAGACCGCGCGCGCGATCGAGGGATTCAAGGCCGCCAGCGCGGCCTGGCCCGAGAGCGCGGCTCCTGCACTCGAGGCAGCTGCCCTGGCCGAGGCCGGCAACGACCCCAACAACGCCGAACTGCTTTACCGGGAGGCGGCCGCGCGCGCGCCGCGCTCGGTCGAGCCCCGGCGCACTTTGGGTGCGCTGCTGGTGCGACAGGGCAAGCTGGCCGCTGCGCGCGAGGTGTACGACGAGGCGATCAAGATCGAGCCCGGCCACTTCACGACGCTGGTGGCGCTGGCCAAGCTGGCCGAGCAGTCCAAGGATGACGACGCCGCGCTCGAGTACTATCGCCGGGCCGGCGTGACCAAACCGGACGACCTGGAGGTGCAGCGTGCGCTCGGCCAGGGCTACCTCGAGCGCAAGCAGCTGGCCGGTGCCGAACAGGCATTCAAGCAGGTGCTCAAGCTGGCGCCTGACGACGTCGACGCTCACCTGGCGCTGGCCCGCGTCAACGCCCAGGCCGAGCGCTACAGCGAGGCGGTGCTGCATTTTCGCGCGGCGCTGGCCAAGAAGCCGGATCCGGCGGTCGACATCGAGCGCAAGAAACTCGAGGTCGAATTGCGCATCCCGGACAAACCGGTCAAGGGCAGCTCGGTCAACGCCACTTTCGACGCCGCACTGAAGCCGATCCTGGCGGCCTACCGCGAGCGGTTGAAGCAGCGGCCCAAGCTGGGCGGCGCCGTCACGCTCGAGGTGACCATCGATCCGGCCGGCAAGGTGACGCGGCTGCGCGTCAGCCAGGACTCGGTCAAGGACGAGCCGTTGCTGGCTTGCATCTATTGGACGATCTCGGACGCCCAGTTCCCCAAGGCGGACAAGGCGCGCAACTTCACCTACCCGATCACGCTCGCCCAGAACTGAGCGGGCGGCCGATGGCGCAGCGCGTGACCGATCGACTTGCAGCGCGGCACCGGCGGACGCGCTGCCTGGCGCTGTGCGCGCTGGCGGCCAGCACGTTGCTGGCGGGCGCGGCCAAGCGACCGGCCAGCGACTGGTCGGGTGACACACGCATCGACAAGCCGGTGCGCGAGCTGCTCAAGCCGCGCGACCGGTTCAGCGTGTCGGTCCGGTTGCTCAGCAGCGGCGAGGAGCTGTACGCGCTCAACGGGGGCACGCTGCGCCGCATGGCGTCGGTCAGCAAGCTCTTCACCGTCGCCACTGCGCTGGCGCGGCTGGGACCCGAATTTCGATTTCGCACTGCCTTCTACGCCGACGACATCGTCGGGCCGTCGGCCGGCAACATCTATCTCAAGGGGTTTGGCGACCCGTTCCTGGTCAGCGAGGAGTGGCGCGACGTGGTCAACGCGCTGCCGCTGATGGAGGTGCGCGGCGACGTGGTGGTCGACGACAGCTACTTCGAGCCGGACCTCGAGCTGATCGAGGAGCCGGGCGTGACCAATCCGTACAACGCGCTCAACGCCGCGTTCGCCACCAACTTCAACACGGTGCGGGTGCTGGTCGAGGACGGCCACGTGCGCAGCGAGGAGCAGACCCCGCTGACGCCATTCACCGTGTTCGACCTCAAGTCGACCAAGCGCGGTCCGCTGGCGATCGAGACCCAGCAGACCGACCACGAGCTGTGGGTGCGCGTACG
>Ga0315268_10002277_pt1 | contig 21839 bp, 16 predicted proteins | sample C1_top_MG_FD_204535 | JGI IMG/M metagenome (GOLD analysis project Ga0315268, IMG submission 204535) | Sediment microbial communities from Yellowstone Lake, YNP, Wyoming, USA - C1_top | ecosystem: Environmental > Aquatic > Freshwater > Lake > Sediment | place: USA: Wyoming | collected 2017-08-01 | reverse complement strand
GGCCTTTTGCTTCCATCTCAGAAAAGTCGAGCAGGCCATTGATCATCCCAATCAGATTGTTGGTGTGCACATTGATGGTCTTGATGAAATCACGCTGCATCTCGTTCAACGTCGAGGCAGATCCAGCCAGCAGCAGTTCGCTGTATCCCTTGACCGCCGTCAATGGCGTGCGCAATTCGTGCGACACGTGAGCGATGAATGCATCCTTGAGTTGCTCCGCTTCGACTTCGGCGGTGATGTCACGCAGAACAAGAACCGTGCCCAAGCGCCGGCCGTCATCGGTAGAGACGGCCGTCGAATAGGTACTGATGACTTTTTTGCCCACCTGGAAACGCCGATGCTCCAGGAGCCAGGGATTCGATTGAGCATCAGGGCGCTGCGCCGTCTTGTCCTCAGGCAGTTCTTTCATCGGGCTGGAGTAAAAGTGAGTAGCCAAATCGGCCAGCAGGGACTCGGCCGCCGCGTTCAAGGGAGTCAGGTTGCCTTGCATGTCTTCCAGAATCACCCCTTCGGTCATGCTGGCAAGAATCGCCCTGATGCGCCCGGCGGATTCCTTGTGCTGCTGCAAGAGTTCTTCCAATGCGCGGGTTCGATCTGCAAGCCGATCCGTCATTCCGTCGAACGTGGTTGCCAACGCGGCGATTTCGTCTGTGCCGCCCAGCCCGGTATGCTGCGAGAGATCGCCTTCGGCAACAGCTTGCGATGTACGCACCAGGCGACTGAGCGGTCCGGTGATGCGTTGAGCGATCAGGTAACCGATCAAGACGACACACGCCATTGCGAGGGTAAAGAGGATGGCATACATGTTGCGGCTGGTAGCGCCCGCGCTGATAATAAAGTTGGATGGCAGAGCGACGCCAAAGACTCCCACCGTGTCTTTGCCCACACGCAGCGGTCCGCGCGCGAGGCGATACCAGCGTCCGTGAATTCGGACGTTTTCTCCCAGGGTAGAATCGGTGTTATTCAGGTTCTTTTCGTACAGGTCAGAGGGAATCGCCAGTTCATCCAACAGGGCAGTCGTGTCGGCCTGATCTTCTGGAAAGGCAAATGTGGTTCCGATAGCGCGCCCCTCATCCAGGTAGAGCACCACATCCGCCACCGATGCCGCTTTGAAATAGGGCAACAGTGTGTCCAGCGAAGTTCCGACAATGACGACGCCGGCGACTCGATTATCCAGCCCGACCGGTATCGCCGTAAAGTAATAGTAATGCCGATTGACGGGGTGCAATCCCAGACCTCGTCGAGGCGGCGCGTTCGGGTCGTCGGCTTTGAGCAGGCTCTGCACCATCCACAATCGGGCGGTGTCAACCTGGCTTGAGCTGACCTGGAATGAGCCATCCGGTCTTTTCAACACTTGGGCCAGATCGTGACCCTCTTGATCAACGACGATGAGACATTCAATACCCAGGCCGGCCGCGGCAGGTTGCGCGAGCTTGATCACGCTTTCTCGATCGCCGGAGGACAAAGCTTCGGCCAGCCCGCGCGTGAACGCCACGACGCGCGCCGACTCTAGGTGAGAGATCTCGCGGCGTGCCAGGCTGTCCGATACCACACGCCCGGCCTCCAAAAGTTGATTGGTCAATCGTTCGTCGAGAGAGCTGGTCACGAGGCTGGTCACAACGTACGTGCCGACAATCGCTACGACGAGCGTGAGGACCAGATAGGGGAGAACGATCTTGGCCCGGATGTTGAGGGCGAAAAAGGGTGCAAGTCTTCGTCGCCAGTCAGATGGTTGTTGTGACGATGGGTCAAGCGCCATGACTGTTTCTCTTTGAATGTTGTACTGCAATGCCAACTGGAGGCGATAGGACAAAAGTTGGCAATAGCTGGACAGTACCGATACGCCTTTGCGCAGAGATCGGTAGTCTTAGTATAAAATGACAATTCTCCCCGTGAATTACGGTAGAGTTAACAACGCGTTTCAGTATGGTGAAAAAGAGCGGTAATTCCCAGAGAACCGTGTTCTTGATGGAAAGGGTCTCAGCGCAAGAGTGTGAGCAGTATCTGTGCGATGAGGATCTTGGCGATCATGGCAACAGGATAGACCGTAGCGTAGCCAATATTGGGCAGCTCGCTATCGCTTTGCTCAAGCGAAAAACCCAGCACCGCCGGCTGCGTTTGCAGACCGGCGAGCATCCCCGAGAGCAGGCTCATCGGAATTTTGAACCGCTTGTAGCCAATCCAAAGTGTGGCGAGTGCAGTCACGCACGTGATAACGGCGCCCGTCGCAAAAATCAGCCCGCCGTTGCCCTTGGTCAGCGTGCTCACGAAGGCATAGCCCGAGCGCGTCCCAACACCCGCCAAAAACAGCACCAGTCCAATCTGCCGCAAAGTCAGGTTGGCGCTATACGGCAGGCTCCACGTCATCGGGCCGGTGTGACCGACAGTGCTCAGAATCAGCCCCATGATGAGCGGGCCGCCCGCAAAGCCGAGCTTGAAGATGATGCCGCCCGGCAAAGGAACGGGAATGCTTCCCAACACCAATCCCATCGCCAGCCCAAGGCTGAAGGTGAGAATGTCAATCTCGGAGAGCGAGCGATACGAGTCGCCAAAGAACGCGCTCACCTCATCCATGCGTTCGCGCTGAGTGAGAACGCGGACCCGGTCGCCCAATTCCAACACCGTGTCGCCACGCGGCAATAGCTCGGTATCGCCCCGCCGCACGCGAGTGATGACGGCTCCGAATCTCTGCTGCAAGTGTAAATTCTTGATGCGCCGTCCAGCCAGCTTGGGATTGGAAACGAAAATACGCCGATAATCAATCACGCTCCGATCAAATTCCAACTGCTGGTCGCCAGGCTCGCCCAGAAAGCTCGTGATGCGATCCAGTTCTTCTGGCGTGCTTACCAGTGTCACCAAATCGCCCAAGTGCAGGCAAGTGTCCCCTTGGATCAGCGCAGTATGATCGTCCCGCCTCACGCGGCCAAAGACCACGCCCCACTTGTGCTGATGGATCAACTCGCTGACCACAGCCTGCGCAGCCTGCGGCTGAGTCACACATACCGTCCGGCTGTACAGGCGTTTGTGAACGTTGTACTCTTGAAGGCTCTGAGCTTCGGCAGCATAGTTGACCTTCCAACGATTTTGCAGCACGGCGATAGCCGCGATCATACCGACCACGCCCACCGGATACGTGATCGAATAGCCCACGACCGGCTCGGCCAACATCTGGTCCAGCAAGTCTTTGGGCGCAATGACCTTGATGTATTCGAGGACGCCTGCCAGCGCCGGCGTGTTGGTGAGGCTGCCGGCAAACATTCCGGCGGTCTGCGTGGCTTTGAGCCGAAGCAAATAGTGCGCGGCAACGGACAGAGCTGCCGCCATCAAGATCATTCCGACGGCAAAGAGGTTGTCTCGCAAACCTTTACGCTGGAAGGAAGCAAAAAAGCCCGGCCCGCTGCTCAACCCGACGGTGTACACGAACAAAACCAGCCCAAGCGTGTAAATCACCTCAGGTAGCTTGAGGTCAGGATGGAGCGCGCCAATTGCCAATCCCACGAACAGCACGGCCGCTACACCCAGGCTGCTGCCCCGAAGCTTGATTTGGCCCAGCGGATAGCCGATGGCGGCGACGACGAACAACAACAGCAAAGGGTTGTCAATGAGCAATTGGATCATAGCGCGCTTTTCTTTTTACGCCGCTTCGGCCACGCCGATGAGGGTATAGACGACTCCGCCAATGAAGGCCGCGAGCAAATTGAGGGCGTGGTAGGCCAATGACATGGCGAGCGCATCTTGTGGCGCAACGCCCACAGGCACAAAGAGCGCCTGATAAGTTAGATCGCGTGTGCCCAGTCCATTGACCGAGACGGGGATGAGCAACACGAGCGTGATGACCGGACTGACCAGCATGTAGTAGGCCAGGGAGAGATCAACCTCCAGGGCGGCGCCGATGAAGGCATAGGTCAGCACGTTGGTAAGGGCAAAGGCTAGCGATACAGCCAACGCTTGCGCCAATTGAGGTTGGGTATAGGCAGCCAACGCTTTCGCCGTCTCGCCGACCTGACGAGCGAGCGGGCGCACGAAAGATGGCAGATAGCTCGCCGCCGAAAATTCTTGCGACCTGTATCGGGTGAGCAGCCAGAACGCGACAGGAATACTTGTTGCAGTTGCGCCCGTAATCAAGGCCAGCGGCAGGCTCAGGCGACTGCCCACGAATGGCAGCGCCGACAGCGCCAACAAGCTGGTGGCGGCCAAGCCAATGGCGCGGTCGGCGATGACGCTGCTGGCTGCCGCGGGGACCCCCACCGCTTGTGAGACCTCGGCGATTCTGACGACATCTCCGCCAATGCCAGTGGGGAGAAAGCTGTTGAAAAAGAAACTCACAAAATACAGCTCGACCAGTCGCCGGATATTGATGGCGGGCGCATCGAGCCTGGGCAACAAGAGTCGCCAACGCACCGCTCGCACGAACACGCCCAGCACATAGACTGCCAGGGCCAACCCGAGCCAGTACAGTCTCACTCGCGCCAGAGCGGAAGCGATATCTGCCCAGCCCACGCGGGTGAACACAAAGACGAGCAGGGCGGCGCTGACGATTACTTTGAGCAGGCTGAGAACACGTTTCTTGGTCATCGCGATGAGAGTGGACAGGCGCTACAGACGCACCGGCCGGCTGCCTATAGTCTATTCCTGACGAGATGCCATGATTCGGTGATCAAGAAGCTCTCATCCATGTTGGCGACCATCTGTTCGAATCTTTTCATGGGGACGGTGAAGGTCAGCTCGTTGCCCGGCACGCAGGGACGCGCCGAAACATCAAACATGCCCAAGACGCACCTGGGATGTTCGGAAGCCGCTTCAAGATAGGGATAGTTGATGATCGAGGAGCACCCCGAACCCATGGGCGTAATGACGCCGTGCAGGTCGGCCAGGTCATAGTTGGCTAAAGTAAACAGGCCCGCGAGCACATCTGGAGCGGCAAAGAATATCACTGCCAGCGGTTGTTCTTCTTGTGCGAGCTTGTCCCATCGCTTGAAAACCAGGTATTTGCCGGGCGCTTCAAAGGGGGGATGTTGTTGCAGATGTTCCTTGACCAGGTCGGGAGACTTTTTGTAACGCTCGCCATCCAGCTCGCCCGGAATGCCGCACGACAAAAAGTATTCAAACTTGGGGCGAAGCTTGGGCGAAAAGCCGCTGTATCTTTTGCCTCCGCTGCAACCGGGCGTCTTGGCGTCGTAAACAAAGGGAAAACCTTCTCGCACCCGGCCGAGATTGCCGATCAAACAACGTTGGTCATGGGTCGTCTGTTTCACATCTTCTTCGCGAGCTTGATCGCTATAAAAATAGACAATCGGCAGAGCGACATCTCCGAAATATTTCTTCCATCGAGCGATGAAGAAATCGTTGAATTGAGTATCCATAGGATTACCGTCCTTTTGACCATTTGCACGCGACTGCCACGATGCCGCATGCGGCAATCGGTACGAATGGCAACGCCTGCACTTGTGCACAGGGGGCCTTCGGCTCCAGAGCAGGTTCAAGTGTCGGCCATCCACTGAAGAGTGGTGTGACGCGAAAGTGTCACGCACGGTTCGGGAGTGGCAGGGCAGTGGGCGGCCGCCGCCCTGACCATAACTTGGGCGGCAAAATACACGCCAATTTCTAGGCCTTCTTACTGGGTTGTGGTGGCAGTAAGTTCACAATCACTATATCAACCTGACGATTACAAACCTGTGTTGATGCAAAATCGTCTCCCAAATGTTCTCGCGCGCTGTGAGACTTTGTAGGATCGAAAATAATGTAGAAAATACCTGTCAGTCCAGGGGCGTCACCTTCGCCAATGACATATTCTTCTATCTCTCGTAAGCCTTGTTTATAATACTCATAGCCACGCCATATTTTTGTCTCAAAGAGAAATTTCCCTTGCCCAGCAAACACAAGAATGTCGGTTTGGCCCCCGCGAACAGGTACTTCGCGGTAACTTCTTGGGATGAGATAAGCCTGCAACAGTGAGCGAGCGATGTTTTCTTGTGGGTTGCCATTTACAAAAATGTCTTTATACGCTTGTCGCTCGATGAAATTCTTAAATCCTGCAACTGCATGTCTGGTGTCGTCAAGAGTAGGTGGAATAAAAGCTTTGATGCCATAGGAGTCCAATCTCTCTTTTGCCGTTCTCCTCATCTGTTCTCTTTGGTCAATCTCAAGTGGTTGGCGAGTGCGTATTTCCAGGACGCCTATTTCAGTATCAAGTGAAACAAATTTCTCAGGGTCGAATGTCAACTCGTCCTCCGATCTGTTGAATCTCAAACCCGATATCTTGTGACCGTCCCTTACAAGTCCTAGGCGTACGGCTTCGCAAACTTTGCTCTGCACTTCCATTGTCTTTTCATGCTCAAGGATCATCTTGTGGGCTATTTCTCTTTGCTCATCCGTTAGATCAGTATTTTCCGGCATAGTGATCCGAATATAACGTCCGTCTTTTAGCTTGAAATATCCCTGGAATATTGTAGCGTCTTCAGGAACAAGACTTTTCTGAAGAAGACTTAAGCCGCTTGTTGGAACCCCAGCCTTCATTAAATCATTCGTAAGATAACCAAGTTTGAAGGGGTCTCCAAAGTCTGGAGGAGGTGCATCTTTGATAGCTTTTTCAGTCTCTTGCAAGACTGATCTGAATTCACCTAACAGCGTTTGGTCAACTTCAATCAGCCCATAGGCCCATGTTCTGAAATCTAGATTTGGGTCTGGGTCATAGCCTTTCTTGTATTTGTCTGCCGCTATAATCCACCGTTGCATTAATAGCTCGTGATATTTTTCAGCTACTCTTTCGTAGCCTGGTGCCACTTGGTGGTTGTAAAGCAAAAACTGCTCAATACCATGTAATGACGTTAGTAATTCATGGAAAGATTTGACTACTGACACCTTCCCGTGTACAAGCAGAGCTAGGTCTATACGCTTGTCAGGTCCTAATTCTTCCTCAGGGAAAAGGTAGCACTCCTCTCGAAATTGCTTGCCAGACAAGAGGGTTAGTTCATGAATCAGGGAGCGGATTTGAATTCCGATGAATGGATTTGTGAACATTTATCGCTACTCAAGCGAGTTTTAGAGCCAACCAGTGAAGATCAGTAATCGAGCCGCCCAACGGCAGGCGCTTCAGCCGCGCCGCGAAGCGTGTCGGCTGGAACGAGTTGTTAAGCGGCATTAGCTGGTCTTGATAGTGTTGACAATTTCCACAGCCCATTTTGCTGCCTGTTCGATTTCACCTGCCTCTAACCGCTCTAAATTATGGCGGCGTTTTTCACCTCGCGGAGGCATATCACGCTCTATGAAGAAGCTTTTCGGCGAAATTTGAAGCAACCCACCAAGCCTACGAAGATAGCGAGCTATATCGGAAGCCGCTGATCCAGACAACCATGCTGCCATTCGGTAGCGAGTGTCAAAGGCTGCAATCTTAACTCCTTTGAGTGTCCTGTGAGGCGTCGCCTTAAGCACAGCAGCGATTTTGGGACTCATACCATGCCGATGTGTAGGGCCCCCGACGATAAGCAGGTCAATTGATGCCGTATCGATCTTCACTATTTGGTCTGCCTTAATAAGGCGAACCGAGTGAGCGGACATGAGGGCTTTCGCGATTGCGCGGGCCACTTGTTCGGTATTGCCATATACGGTATCGTAAACCATAAGACAATTCATCTGAGATCATTCTCCTCAATGTCTAGATGCGGGCTAACTCGTTATTGAGCCGATTCGGAATGCCACATTTGTCTCGGCATCTCTGCCCAGCCGGCTGCCCTCGCACGGAGGCCGACGCACCTGCAGCTCAATCGGACCTGAGAACCTTTTCGATGCGTTGGACGAGTTCCTGCGCGTCAAACGGCTTGACGATAAAGTCATCCACTTTGGCGACATGCAGTCCCAGAGCTTTGGTGACGGGCTGATTATCGGCCGTGACGACGAAGACGGGCTTGACGCGCCGCATGGCGTCCAGTCCTTGCTGGCCTCCTATGGCTCCGATGAATTCAAAGCCTTTGCGCGCCTTCAAGTGCGGGTCGCCTCACATTGCCATTATGTGGCAAGCTCTTTCGCTTGTCAAGTTGGCACGCAGGTTTGCCCTTACCGGCGGCGTTCATCACGGCAAATCCCGACGAGCGAAAAATCCCCCTATCGGACGATGGCAATTCCACCTAGTGGATGATGACAACTTGTCCTCTTTACTGCTATACTGCGTTCAAATCGTGGACGACAATGCAGAAAAGATGCCGTCGTGCCTACTACATTCGTATCGGCAGAATACCAAATATGTACGAGAAGATCGTTCATTGGAACGGTCTTTTTGTTCTAGGTGGAATCCCTAGTTCGTCCGATGACGAAAACTAGAGTTGCTGCTACTGTTAGGATACACAAGATTGGGTTGAATTGGATCAAGACGCTTGGTTGAGGAGTCGTCGCAATGTCTGGTAAAAACGTTTCTCAAAACAAATCTGGTTTGACCCGGCGCCAGTTCCTCAAATTAGCCGGGAGCGCGTTAGGCGCGGTGACCGCATTGCAGTTCACGAACTGGCCGGTTTACGCAGATGAACCAGTGCCGACGTCGCCGCCGCCGGCGTCGCTGGGCCGCATCGCTACGTGGGGCGTCGAAGTACGACAAAAGCCTGCGCTTGCAGCCAAGCTGGTCCGCACGGCGCAACAGGATGAAGTGATCAAGCTGCTCGGGCAATGCACAGGCGACGCGGTGATGCCGCACAATGCCATCTGGTACGAAACAACCGATGGTTACGCTTACTCGTCGTGGATTCAGCCGGTCGAAGACATCGAGAATTTGCCGGAACCGGAACAGGCAGCGCAAAAATTCTGGGGCGAAGTGACGGTTCCTTTCAGCGACAGCCGTTGGCAGCCCGATCCCAAGGCCGCGCGCTATATGCGCCTGTATTATACGGCCGTCTTTCGAGTCGTCGAAGCTGTGCCCGACCAAGACGGGCAATGGTGGTATCGCCTGCAAGATGGCATCACGTGGTCGCCCGGCCCCTACGTGCCTGCCGCGCACATACGCCGCATTGATCCATCCGATCTGACGCCGATCTCGCCCGATGTGACCGACAAGCGCGTCGAGGTCAACCTGAAAGACCAAATACTGACGGCGTATGAAAATGGTCAGCCGGTCTTGACCACACGTGTATCCAGCGGCTATGGCGTGCATAGCACGCCGACGGGCGAGCACACAGTTCTATACAAATCTCCCGCCTCACGCATGACCGGTGGAGAGGGCGTGGATTTCTATGATTTGCCCGGCGTGCCGTTTCCGACCTTTATCACGTTGAGTGGCGTCGCCATTCACGGCACGTATTGGCACAACGACTTTGGTCGTCAGCGCAGCCACGGCTGCCTGAACGTTCCGTCGCCGGTCGCGCGCTGGTTCTGGCGCTGGAGCGTGCCCAACGCGCCCTACGATGATGCGATCTACCGCACTCCACCGGAGGTAAAAGGCACGCTCGTCAAGGTGTCGTGACATGGAACAGTAGGAGCGCCGTCCCAGGCGCGAGCCTGGCGGGATGCGTTCACGAGGGTTTTTCTTGCGCGGAAAAGATGGAAGCGCCGGGGCGATGCAGATGACACTGGCCGCAGCCCACACGCGGCTCTTGCACTTCCGTTGCCGTGAGCGTGCAGACAGCATAGACCTCGACGTGGCGTGTCAGTCCCAGTAATCCTTTGACGACTTTGCCTTCCAGCGCCATATTCGGACAGGCGTTATCGCGCACAATCGCAGGCACGGGGCAATCGCGGCATAGCGTTGGCTGCCAGCGTTCAGAAGCAGGATTGCGCCCGATCAGGCGGCATTCGTGCGTGGCGCGTCCCCGATAAAAGTCTTCGTAATAATAGCGGCACTCTTGGCCGTAAGGTGTCTTCATGGTTGCTCAAAAAGAACGGCCCACCAGTATCCCGATGGGCCTCGTTTGTGTTGGGTAAAATTGCCGAAAACTAGACTCGCGTCACATACGTGCCCGTGCGCGTGTCCACGCGAATCGCATCGCCTTCGTTCACAAAGAGCGGCACTTGCACGCGATAGCCAGTCTCGACCGTGACGTACTTGTTCGCGCCGGTGGCCGTATCGCCTCTCACTGCCACATCCGATTGGACAATTTTCAGATCAACGGTTGTTGGCAGTTCCACGCCGAGCGGCTCATCGCCATACATCTGAACGGTGACATCCAGCCCGTCTTTGAGATAGTACACATTCTCTTCCAGAACCTTGGGTTCCATGATGACCTGCTCGTAGGTCCGCGAGTCCATGAAGGTGTACAGGTCGCCGTCGTGATAGAGGTATTGCATCTCGCGATTCTCGATGCGCACATCCTGCACGCGGTCGCCGGACTGGAAAGTCTTTTCAAACGTCGCGCCCGTCCGCAGGTTGCGGACCTTGGTGCGGATAACGGCGTTGCCGCGCCCCGGTTTATGGTGGTGGTACTCGATGACGCGCAAGAGTTGCCCGTCGAGTTCAAAGGTCACTCCCTTGCGGAGGTCGTTGACGTCGATCATGGTGATGCTTCTCCTACTGCCTGAAATTCGCGCCGATTATACCGCGCATCGTTGCCTAGTCAAGTAGTGCGCCAATTTGCCAGTCTTGTAGCCTGGCAGTCGAGTAGTCGGCGGCGCGAAGCGGGCCGCGCCATGTGACTACTCGACCAATTTGCGAACGGTGATCGCCCACTGCGAAGCACCGCATGGCTCGACGCTCAATACTTGATCGCCCTGGAGCTTGACGCTGCGCGGGACGTTCTTGGTGGCTGGTTCATAGTCCACCAACACGCGCAGCACCTGGCCCGGCGACATTTCTTCGAGCGCCAGCTTGGTCTTGACGAAGGTATACGGGCACACCTCACCCCGAATATCTAACTCTCGGTCAATTGCCAATGAATTATCCATCGAGAGATGATTATACCACTTTGCCCCACTTGCCCAGACAGGCTATAATCTTGACTGGCGATTTGAAATTATCATTCATGATCTAACGTTGTAGGAGTGCAAGATGATCTATCTCGTCTTGTTCCTCGTCGGCGTCATCATTGCGCAATTCGTCATCATCGTCCTGCTCTGGCGCAAGACCCAGCGTGTTTCACTGGGCCTCGACGAAATCTCTGAAGACACGCTCAAGGCGCTGTATCATCTTTCGCGCGAAAAGCCGGCTGTCCGGACCAGCGACCTGATTCGTGCCGCCGAGCTTCAACCCGGCCGTGTTCCAATGATCGCGGCAGAACTCAAGCGGCGCGGATGGGCCAAGGTCGAAAAAGAAATAATCCGTATCACGCCGCCTGGCGAAAGGCGCGCGGTTGAACTTATCCGCGCGCATCGGCTGTGGGAACGCTACCTCGCGGACAAGGAGGGCATGGCGCTCGATGCACTGCACGATCAAGCCACGCGCCGCGAGCACCTTATCACGCCGGAAGAGGCTGACCGGCTGGATGAGCAACTGGGACACCCCAAATTCGATCCCCACGGCGACCCGATTCCACCACGTGGAGGCGAGTTGCCGCGTGAACGGGGCGTGCCGCTTTCACATTGGCCGGAGCGGCGCGTGGGGCGCATCGTCCACGTGGAAGACGAGCCGCCGGCTTTGCTCACGCAATTAAAGTTGATGGGCCTCACGCCTGGCGCGCAGGTCGAAGTGGACGAGCGGACGCCAGGGCGCGTGCTGGTGTGGAGTGGTCGCCAACGGCTTGCGCTCGTCCCGGCCGTCGCCGGGCAGGTCTTTGTAGTCGAGGCTTTGCCCGAACGAATGCCGCTGTCGGAAATCGAGGTCGGTCAGGTGGCGCGCGTGGCCGCCATTGACGAGACCAGCCAAATGGGCGAACAGTGGCGAGCGATGGGACTGAGGCCCGGCGTGGAAATCGCCGCTGTCCGCACCGATCCGCTGGGCGACCCGGTGATGTACCGTGTAAACGGCAATGAGATCGCGCTCCCACGTATTCAGGCCAACCAGATTGCGATTGATGTGGCGACTGTGCGCGAGATTGTTCTGCCTCGCCGCAACTGGGTCGTCGAAGAATTTGATCGCGCCAGGGAACTGTTTGTCCGTTATGGCAGTTGGGCCGTCGTCAAGCGTGGCTTGCTCGTCTTTGGCCCCGCGTTTGTCGTGAGCGTTGGCTACATGGATCCCGGCAACTGGGGCACAGACATCGAAGGCGGCGCGCGCTTTGGCTACAAGCTGCTGTGGGTCATCTTGCTGGCAAACGTGATGGCGATTCTGATGCAGATGCTTTCGGTCAAGCTCGGCATTGCCACCGGCAAATCGTTGCCCGAGGTCTGCCGTGACCGCTATCCGCGTTGGGCCAGTGTTGCCCTATGGGTGACGGCAGAAATTGCCGCGATGGCAACAGACCTTGCTGAATTTTTGGGCGGTGCGGTCGGCTTCAACCTGCTGTTTCATATTCCGCTCTTTCCTGCCGCGCTTCTCACCGGCATCGTCATTTCGCTCATTTTGTTGCTGGAGCGCTATGGCTACCGCAAAGTCGAAGCGGTCGTCATCGGCTTGATCGCCGTCATCGGCCTGGTGTATATGACAGAGATTTGGTTGTCCAAGCCGGCGTGGGGCGAGATCGGGCGAGGGTTGCTGAGTCCAGCGATTCCTATTGGCGCAACCCTCGTGGCGGTGGGCATCATCGGCGCCACGGTCATGCCGCACAATCTTTACCTGCACAGCGCCCTCATCCAGACGCGCGTCCGCCCGAGCGACTCACAGCAGCGCAAGCAGCAGGTCTATCGGCTGGCGATCATGGATTCGCTCGTCGCACTCAACGGCGCGTTCTTTGTCAACGCGGCCATCCTGGCAATGTCGGCGGCGGTGTTCTTTGGGGGAAGGCTCAAGGATTACTCGCTCGAATCGGCGCACCAGACGCTCACGCCGCTCTTGGGGCCGTTGGCTGGAGCTGCATTTGCGATCGCGCTGTTAGCGTCAGGACTTGCATCTTCGACCACGGCGACGATGGCGGGGCAGGTCATTATGGAGGGCTTTATTCACCACAGGATCAATGTCTGGCTGCGCCGCATTGTGACCATGCTCCCGACGCTGATCATCATCGGGCTGGGGATTGACCCATTACAAATCTTGGTACTTTCGCAGGTGAGCCTGTCGTTCCAGTTGCCGTTTGCCATGGTGCCGTTGGTGCTATTCACGAACAGCCGCCAGCTCATGGGCGAGTTCACCAATAATCGCGCGACCAAGATTCTGGCCTGGGCGACGACTGCGTTGATTCTGGCGCTGAACGTCGTGCTGATATACCAGATAGTAACGGGACGAGGATAAAAGATGCAAAATGAAATAGGGCTAGTTCGACTTGAGCGGTGGCTGTACCCCGTTGCTCTAGGCACGTTTGTGCTGATCCCGATCATTGCCGGTTTGACGCAAGCTATCGCGCATTTTGACGACGCATATATCACGTACCGTTATGCGCACAATCTGGCAATCGGGCGCGGGTTCGTCTATAATTCTGGCGAGGTTGTCCTCGGCACAAGTGCGCCGCTGTATGGATTGATATTGGCGCTCGCCAGTAAACTAGGTTTCGATATCCCGCACGCGAGCCATGCGTTGAGCATAGTTGGTTGGGCGACATCTGTACTCCTGGTGGAAAGAATTGGTCGAGTCACTGGCGGGCGAGCACTGGGCCTGATGGCGGCCGCGCTGACTGCCACTTCCCCTCTACTGCTTAGTGTCATCGGGATGGAAACCGATTTGATGATCGCCTTTGCGCTTGGAGCGATATATCTGCACCTCGCTCGCCATACCCGCGCAGCATTTGTGGTTGCCGCGTTGGCGACATGGGTGAGGCCCGACTGTGCTCTAGTGGCAGGCGTGATTGGGCTGGCATACGTGTTCGAAAGGCGCGCTGTGCCCTGGCGTGAGGGATTGCTCTACGTAGTGACTCTGTTGCCATGGTTGGCGTATGCACAAATCACTTATGGCTCCATCTTGCCCAACTCTCTATTCGCCAAGGCTGGACAAGGTCGCCAGTTGTACATCTTTGGATGGGGGTTGATTAATCAGGCGCGCAGCTTGTTCTCGGCGAATATGCTATATGGCCTCATTGGTCTATTAGGCATGGTGGGTTTTGCCCAAGCGGCAAAGCGGCGCCCGCGGTGGCTGATCGTTGTGATCTGGGCGGGGCTTTACATCGCCAGCTATCTGGTATTGAAGGTTCCTGATTTTCCTTGGTATTACCCCCCTGTGTGGCCTGCCATCGCGCTGCTGACGTCCGCAGGGATATTGGCTGTGTCTCGCTTCTTCAGCCGTCTCAAGTCATTGGCGCGGTCAACATACGTGTGGTCAACATTTTTGCTGATGCTTGTGCTGTTCCCTCAGTTTCAAGTCATGGGACTCGACCACTTTAACGGTCTTCCCCCTCACGATCGCGGTTATATTGCAGTCGCCGACTGGTTGAAACGTAATACCGCATCCGATGCATCGATAGCTATGCTCGAGATCGGCATCATTGGATACTATTCGGATCGTCATGTCGTGGATGTGTTGGGTTTGATCTCGCCGGGAATGATCGGGCATCTCTACAGTTGGGATCAAACGCTGTATTATGCAATGACACATTATTGGCCCGATTACGCCGTATCATTGCAGGGCACCTCATGGGACTACATCAAACGAGAGCCTTGGTTCCAAGAAGCTTATGCTCCGGTCACCAAGATTCCGAGCGCCGGGCCAGGTTCCCGCTCAGCGACTATCTTCAAGCGCAATGATGGATTCCCAGTGCGGACATTCGAACTTGAACGCGCCCCCTTGCTCACTGCCGATGATGCCATCCACCTGTTGGCCGTTCGCATTCAAAACGCGCAATTGCAGCCGGGCGGTGTGCTCCGTGTCCAACTCGAATGGCGAGCGACGAAACCCGTTCAACAAGACGACAAGGTGATCTTGGACTTGGTCAATGCTCAGACAGGGCAACGCAGGACGGTAGCAATCGAACAGCCCATGCACGGCGGCAATCCCACATTTCTCTGGAAATCCAACGATGTGATCCTTGACGACCACACGCTTACACTGCCGAGTAACCTGGGACCAGGTGTGTACCAGTTGGAAGTCAAAATGCTGGATGTGCTAACTGATGACTGGCTGACCTTCAAGAATTCAAGCGGGCAAGTCGTCTCACACGTTGCCGTCGGGCCGCTTTGGCTCGGCCCCAAGACATCACCCACTTTTCAAATCTCACAGCCTCTGCAAGCGACTTTCGGGGACTTGATCCACTTCGAGGGCTTTACGTTGGGCCAGCCAGTGTTGACGGCAGGCGAGCCTATGTCACTCACGCTGTACTGGCAAGCCCGCGAGGCCATCGAAGAAGACTATACCGTTTTTGTTCACATCTTGGATCGGGATGGCAATTTGATTGCGCAGCAAGACAATCCTCCTCGCCTGGGCGACCTGCCGACGTCGCTCTGGCTGCCGGGAGTAATCGTGCCAGATAGTTATGAGGTGCAATTGCCGGATCGCCAGGCAGTCGGCGAGTACCACATTAGGATTGGGATGTACCGGGCAGATACTCAAGAGCGCCTGGCGCTTGACACGGTTGCGTCGGCAGTGCAAGATCGAACCCTTTATTTGACTACGATAACACTCAAGTGATGCTCGCGTTGGACACGATGCGGTTATATCAGGCTTGAACATGAGTGGAGACTTTCTTTCCGCACTTGAAGACTTTCGCCGCGCGCGGCTGAGGGCGGCCATGGAAGACATCCTGGCCCGCCTCACAGGCAAGACCGCCGACCTGCTCCCCTTTGGACAAGTCAGCGCGATGCTCAAGGCTACCGACAGCGAGTCGCGCGGGCTGCAAGAGATTCCGGTGGACGCCATCGTCGGCAGTGTAGGGCGGTACACGGATTTTACGCGCAGCTTTTTGCCGCGCCACGATGTCACGCAGGAACGCTGGGCCAAGATCGAGATGGCTATCACTGATCGGCGCGATTTGCCGCCTGTTGACGTTTATCAAATCGGCGAGGTTTATTTTGTAGCCGACGGCAACCATCGTGTGTCTGTCGCGCGGCAACTCGGCATCAAATACATCTTTGCTCATGTGACTGAAGTTCACACCAAAGTACCCCTCACGCCAGATGTCAGCCCCGACGACTTGATCCTGAAAGCCGAGTATGTTGACTTTTTGGAACACACGCATCTGGATCAGTTGCGCCCGGAGGCCAATCTCAGCGTGACGGTGCCCGGGCAATACGCCGTGCTCGAAAAGCACATCCTGGCTTTTCAGGATGTGCTGACGTTGTATCTAAAACGATGGATTTCTTACGAGGAAGCCGTCGCCCGCTGGTATGACGAGGCCTATATGCCCATAGTCAAGATCATCCAAGAGGGCGGCATCTTGCGAGACTTGCCGGGCCGGACCGAGACCGATGTTTATCTCTGGGTTGTAGAACACCGCGATGCTTTGCAGGAAGAGGTAGGCTGGCCGATCAGGCCCGAAGCCGCTGCCTCTGATCTTGTTGAACATTTCAGCCCCAGGGCGCGGCGTCGTGTCAGCCGCGTGCGCGGCAAGATACTGCAAGCCGTGCGGCCCGAAGAGTTCGCGGACGGCCCCGCGCCCGGCCAGTGGCGCAAACAGCAATTGGTCACCGGTCGAGAGGATCGCCTCTTTGCCGACATTCTGGTGCCGGTCAGCGGCACAGAGATTGGCTGGCAGGCGCTCTCGCAAGCGTTCGATATCGCGCGGCGCGAAGAGGGGCGCTTGCTAGGCTTGCACGTCGTGGCGGCCGAGCAACACAAATCCAGCCCGCAGGCGCTGGCCGTGCAGGCCGAGTTCAGCCGCCGTTGCGCCGAGGTCGGTCTGCCGGGCAAGCTGTTCATCGAAGCCGGAGGGATCGCGCACATGATTTGCGAGCGGGCCAGGTGGGCCGATCTGGTCGTGGTGAATCTGGCGCATCCGCCTGAGCCTCAACCGGTGGCCCGGCTGAGGTCGGGCTTTCGAACGTTGATCCGTCGTTGCCCTCGCCCGATAATGGCTGTTTCCCAAATCCAATCGCGGCTCGCCAGTGCGCTCTTGGCCTACGATGGCAGCGCCAAGGCCGAGGAAGCCCTTTTCGTCGCCGCGTATCTTGCCAGCCGCTGGGATATCTCTCTCGTCGTGCTGTCGGTTATGCAGACTGGACACGCTACGGCGAAAACGCTCTCTCGCGCGCAACGCTATCTGGAGGATCACGCCGTGCAGGCGACCTATCTAAAAATTCGGGGCCCCATCGCCGAGGCGATTGTCAGGACTGCCGAAGAACGCAAGAGCGATCTCATCCTCATGGGCGGTTATGGCTTGCGCCCCGAGTTGGAAGCCGTGCTGGGCAGCAGCGCAGTGGATCCGGTGTTGCGCGAAAGCGAACGACCTGTTTTGATTTGCAGATAAAGTTGAAATTTGATTGTCACCAGCCGGCGCTCTCGTTCGTTATACTTGGCAAGGAGCAGTGATGGAGAGTGCCCCAGCTTTGACCCGACGAATCGAACCGATGGCCCGCGACGATCCGGCCTACTTTGAAGCGCTGTTTGCTGCTTACCAGCAACCGATCCTGAGCTATCTCTGCCGGCTTTTGGACGATGCCGCGCGCGCCGAAGAGTTGTGCCAGGAAGTATTTGCCCGCGCTTACCGCGCGCGCCGCTCGCTCGACCGCGTCGAAAATGTGCGCGCGTGGCTGTACCGCATCGCCACCAACGCCGCGCGCGATCAGTTACGCCGCCGGCGCCTGCTGGCGTGGCTGCCGCTCTTTGACGAAGACCCGGCGCTCCTTGTCGAAAGCCCCGAAGCGTCCGCGCTGGAAGCGCACGCCGTCCAACAAGCTTTGCGCAAGCTCGATCCCGACTTGCGTGTGCCGCTCGTGTTGTATTCTTGCCAGGAGTTTTCGACGCAAGAGATCGCCGCTGTGTTAGGCATCAGCCGCGATGCCGTCAAGCAGAGGCTCGTCCGTGCCCGGCTGCGCTTTAAAGAGTTGTATAGATATGAATGAGCCCCGATCCGATCATCCCATCGCTCAACTGGCAACTTTTCGAGAGCTGACGCCGGGCGAGCGTCAAGCGGTTCAGGCGCACCTGGCTGCGTGCGAGGAATGTCGCGCACAGTTCGAAGCATTTCGCCGCCAGGATGCGCTGTTGTCTGGTTTGCCTGAACGTTTGCCTCGCAAGCGGCTGCAGCTTGTGCCAGGCAAAGGGACACGCTTCTGGAATGGGCTGGCGCTCGTCGGCAACCTGATGGCCGTAGGCGGCGTTGCGACGATTGTGGCCGCGCTGGCGGTCCTCGCACACGTCATGGCAACCGCGCCTGTACAGACTGGCAGCGCGCCGCCTGCACCCAGCGTGCCGAGTGTGCCTCTTGCCATTCCACCTGATTTGCCTGCGCGCGTCAATCCGTGGGTGCTGGCCGCGCCGTGGATCGGCGGGGTGGCTGTGGTCATTGGCCTGCTATTTGCGTTGGGCAGGCGCAGTCGCGTGTGGCCGGGCATGGGCGTGCTGCTGTCCGCTTTCATGATCTGGAATTTTGTGCCGCCTCTGACGGCGTTTCCTAATCCAGCCGGTGTGGTCTGGCGATTGGTTGGCAACTATAGTTATGACCCCAACCTGCCGTTCAAGAACCTGTTCATCATCGGCGGTGATCCCGTCGCCAAATTGCGGCCGCACGTGGAGCGGCTGATCGGGCAGGTGGGATTGGACCCGCTCGACGCTGTCCAGCCGTTGGCGCGTTACCGCTTTGAGCGCGTGATTGTGCCGAATGAGCGCAGCACAGTGCTCGTGACCACGCGCTTCATCTATGCCGATGGCTCCAGTCGAGTGTATGACGTGCCGCTGTTCGATCCAATCGCCGACCTGGGCTTTTACGTGGGCGCATGGCAGAATGACGGACTGGCGCGACTGCGCACAGAGCATCTGGCTTTGCCCGGACAACCTTTCGCCGCCGAGTCCAGTGCGGTGCGTCTGGGCGATGCTGTTCGCCTCAAGCTGTCGCCTCAGGCCGATCAACTGGACGCGGTCAACCCACAGCATTGGGCATGGATCAGTAATCGCCTGCAGCATTTGGTCTGGTCGCCGCAAGCCGATGCATTCCTGATGGTCGAGGAAAGACCCGACCACACTCGCCAGCTTTGGCTCGTCCCGCTTGACGGGTCTGCGCCGCAGCCGGTCACTCGCAGCGGCAGCGTGTTCGAGTACGGCTGGTCGCCAGATGGCGAGTCCATCGTTTACACTGCGCCGGGCGAGTTGCAGACGACTGCCAGCGCTCGCTACGAGTCCACACAGATGGTCGTGGTCAAGCGCGCCGACCTGCAACGGGCGGTCGCGCGACGCGCCATCGCGAACGCCAGCCTGCCCAGCCTGAACTCGCAAGGCATCTGGTACGCCCAAGATGGCGCGCTGTGGTTGATGGATTGGAACGCGGGCGATTCTGCTCGCGTGACCGCTTTGCCTGGCTTCGGTCGCGCCAGCATCAGCAGCCTGCCCACGTTCTGGCCGGTGGCAGTTTCGCCCGACGGGTCGCGTGCAGCTTATGCCTGCGGCTCGGACCTGTGCGTGATGAGCGTGGACGGGCGTGACCGTCACGTCATCCGGGCGGCTGGCGTTCGTAACATCGCGTGGGATCGGACGGGCGCACGGCTGGCGGCCACATCGCTCGATCAAAACAACCTCGGCCCGGTGAGTTTGCTGATCGTTTCACGCGAGGGCGAGGTTCAGCAAAACGCCGACATTTCTCCGCGCGATGCGACCGATCCTCCGCAGTGGACGCCGGACGGCAAGTTGGTCTTTGTCCAGACTTATCCGATGGGCGGGAGGCGTATTCTCACGGTCAATGCCGAAACCGGCGAGGTGCTCGATCTGAGCCGCGAGCATTGGGATGCCTACTTTGCGCTCAGCCCGGACGGCAAGAGCCTGCTGCTCAACAACGGGCGCGGCGGGTTCTGGATTGCGCCAATTATCAATTAGCAATTCTCAAATCTCAATTTCCAAACGAGTGTTGACGTGGCGGCTATCTGAGCAGCGCCGACGAGTTTGCTCAGAGCAGGCAGGCTGAGTAGTTACAACAGATGAGCGATACGGACCAATTGAGCCTCCCGCAGCTTCAAAACCTGTGGGAGGTTTTCATTTCGGGATGTATTGACTTGCCGCTCGATTCCGGCGTATACTGTGTCTGTCGGCGGCCACGCGGTGTGAATGGCGCAACACGACTATTGTGCAATGGCTTTATGCCCCGTGTCCTTCATTGTTTATGCAAGCATGGAGGCCTGCAATGAAAACCACGCGATTCACTCTATGGGTTCTTTTTACCAGCCTGACCTTGTTGTTGTCGGCGAGTGGAATATCGGCGACAGCGAGGGTGGCATACTTGCCAGGCCCTCGTCCGGCTGAATCACGGGATGTGCCAAGCAGTCCCGAAGCCTCTGAGGCCACCGCCAGCGTCAACTCTTCCCTGGACTTGCCTCCTGACCGCGCCCGCGTATCCACTGCACTCTCAAGCCCTTCCCCCATGTTCATCGAGAACGTGGGCCAGTTCGCTGAGGACGCGCGCTTCCAGGTGCGCGGGGGTGACCGCACCATCTGGCTGGCCGAGGATACTATCTGGGTCACGGTGCTCGAAAAGCCCTCATCCCCCCGACCCCCTTCTCCCAACCTGGGAGAAGGGGGAGTCGCGCTCCCATCGCCCGAAATCGGCAGACCCCCCGACGAAGGCAGGTGGGCTGGACGAGAGGGCGAATCGCGCAAGGGCGTGAACATCAAGCTGAGTTTTGTTGGCGCCAATCCTCACCCGCGCCTGGAACCCTTCAACCGCCTAGATGCGCACGTCTCCTACCTTATCGGCAATGACCCGGGCAATTGGCGCGCCGACGTGCCCGTGTGGGGCGGCGTGCGCTACGTTGACCTGTATCCTGGCATTGACCTGGAGATTGCGAACGAGAACGGACAATGGCATTGGCAGATGGCGACACGCGACGCTTCTCCTCTCGCCCTTGTAGGGAGAGGGGCGGGAAGCGAGGGTGTACGCCTGCAAGTGGAGGGCGTGGATGCCATAGCTCTGGATGGCGACCGCTTGCGGCTGACCACCGGCGTAGGTGAGTTTTCGCTGCCGCTCTTGCAAGTGGCTGACGCAACCCTGACCCACCCAATCATCACCGGCAATCAAGTCGCCTTGCCATTCACTTCTGCAAGCCCCAATCTCCAATCCCCAATCCTCAATCCCCAATCCGGCGTTTCAGATTTGCCCTACGCGACCTTCCTGGGCGGGAGCAGCGATGACTCTGGCCTTGGCATCACCCTAGATGGAAGCGGGATGGCCTACGTCACGGGATACACCCTCTCCTCCAACTTTCCGACCACGCCGGGCACCTTCGACACGACCTACAATGGCGGCTACGACGTCTTTGTGGTGAAGCTGAACGCAGCCGGCTCGGCGCTGGCCTACGCCACTTTCCTAGGTGGGAGTAACGATGACTCGGGCAGTGGCATCGCCGTAGATGGGAGCGGCGCGGCCTACGTCACGGGCCAAACTCGCTCCTCCGACTTTCCCACCTCGCCAGGCGCTTTCGACACGAACTTCAATGGTGGGAATGACGCCTTTGTGGTGAAACTGAGCGCCGCTGGTTCGGCCCTGGCCTACGCCACCTTCCTGGGCGGGAGTAGTGATGACCAAGCCTGGGGCATCGCCGTAGACGGGAGCGGCGCGGCCTATGTCACTGGCAACACTGGCTCCGACTTTCCCACGACGCCCGGTGCCTTCGACACCACCTACAATGGCGGCAACTGGGACGCCTTCGTGGTGAAGCTGAACGCAGCCGGCTCGGCGCTGGCCTACGCCACTTTCCTAGTATTACTTCGAGACTTCATATTACTTCGAGATTTTAAGGTGATACACTCATAGGCGACGCCAAATGCAGGA
>Ga0315268_10002276_pt1 | contig 21846 bp, 22 predicted proteins | sample C1_top_MG_FD_204535 | JGI IMG/M metagenome (GOLD analysis project Ga0315268, IMG submission 204535) | Sediment microbial communities from Yellowstone Lake, YNP, Wyoming, USA - C1_top | ecosystem: Environmental > Aquatic > Freshwater > Lake > Sediment | place: USA: Wyoming | collected 2017-08-01 | reverse complement strand
TACACCGCCTCGGTATTCTTCGACCAGCGCATGGCCGCCCAAGATATTCGTGGCTCACTGGCTCACGCCCGTATGCTGGCCCGACAAGGCATTATTGCCCAGGAGGATTGCGCCGCCATCGAACGCGGCATGGTGCAAGTTGCCGAAGAGATCGCGGCGGGAAGCTTCGTCTGGAATCTCGACGACGAGGATGTGCATCTCAACATAGAGAAGCGCCTCACCGCCTTGATCGGCGATGCGGGCAAGCGCCTGCACACCGGTCGCTCGCGCAACGACCAGGTCGCCACCGACATCCGCCTGTGGCTACGCGACACCATCGACATCATCGACGTGCTGCTTGCCGACTTCATGCGCGCCCTGCTCGGTGTCGCAGAAACCCATGCGGAAACGCCACTGCCCGGCTTCACCCACCTGCAGGTGGCGCAGCCTGTCACCTTCGGCCACCACCTGCTGGCCTACGTCGAGATGCTGCGCCGCGACCGGGAGCGCTTCGTCGATTGCCGGAAGCGCGTCAACCGCCTGCCGCTGGGCGCTGCTGCGCTGGCTGGCACCACCTTTCCGATTGACCGCGCCTTCGTTGCCAAGGAGCTTGGCTTCGAGGCCCTCTGTGAAAACTCGCTGGATGCCGTTTCCGATCGCGACTTCGCCATCGAGTTTTGTGCCGCCGCCTCCTTGGTGATGGTGCATTTATCACGGCTCTCCGAAGAGCTGATTCTGTGGATGAGCCCGCGTGTCGGCTTCATCGACCTGGCAGACCGGTTCTGTACCGGTTCGTCGATCATGCCGCAAAAAAAGAATCCCGACGTACCGGAACTCGCGCGCGGCAAGAGCGGCCGCGTCTTCGGTCACCTGATGGGTCTGCTCACGCTGATGAAGGGCCAGCCGCTCGCCTACAACAAGGACAACCAGGAAGACAAGGAGCCACTTTTCGATACGGCGGACACGCTGATCGACACGCTGCGCATCTTCGCCGATATGGCGACCGGAATTAAGGTTAAAGCACCCGCGATGGCCGCCGCCCTGCGCCAGGGCTTTGCCACCGCCACCGATCTCGCCGACTACCTGGTGAAGCGCGGACTGCCTTTCCGCGATGCACATGAAGCCGTAGCACGGGCGGTACGCGCGGCAGAAACGAAAAGTTGCGACCTTCCCGATCTATCGCTTGCCGAACTGCAAAGCTTTTCTGAACTGATCGACGCTGACGTCTTCGCTGTCCTCACGGTGGCCGGTTCGCTGGCTGCCCGCGATCACCTCGGTGGCACGGCACCAAACCAGGTCAAGGCCGCCATCGCTCGACTGCGCGCCACGCTGTAAGAGCCATGATGGAAAAAATTGGCGGAAAATACGAAATCCTCCGTCTGCTCGGCGAGGGCGCAACCTCGGCCGTGTACCTATCCTTCGATCAGTTCGCCGAGCGCGAAGTCGCCATCAAGCGCATTTTCCCCGACATGCTCAAGGATCGTGAGCGCGGCAAGTTGTACCGCCATCTCCTGATCAACGAGGCTTCGCTGGCCGGCAAGCTGATTCACCCGCATATCGTGCAAATCTACGATGCCGTGGTAGGCGAGGATGAAAGCTATATCGTCATGGAGTACGCGCCGGGCGGCACGCTGGAACCCTATTGCAATCCCGACATGCTGTTGCCGGTCGAGCGCGTTGTCGAAATCATTTTCAAATGCACACGCGCCCTCGAGTATGCCAACCGTCTCGGCATTACCCATCGCGACATCAAGCCCGCCAATATCCTGCTGGCGCAACCGGTTGGCACGGACGGGGCGGGGGACGGTGACATCAAGATTTCCGACTTCGGCGCCTGTATCCAAACCGGTGAAGGGCAGACCCAGACCCAGGTCACGGGTGTCGGATCACCCGCCTACATGTCGCCGGAACAAGTGCGCGAGCAAACGCTCAACCACCAGACCGACATTTACGCGCTCGGTATCGTCATGTATCAATTGCTCGCTGGCCGCCTGCCCTTCCAGGCGAGCAGCAACTACGGCATGATTTACCAGATCTGCAATATCGCCCCGCCACCGCCCTCCAGCTTCCGCATCGACATTCCGGCCGCCCTCGATAGCATCGTGGCGCGCGCCATGCAGAAAGAACTCAAGGATCGTTACGCTACCTGGGCCGAGTTTGCGCATGATCTGGCGCAGGCCTTTCGTAACCAGGCACTCGCCGTCACCCAAGAAAATGTGCCGGATAGCGAAAAGTTCGAAACCCTGCGCTCGTTGCTATTCTTCGACGAATTTTCCGATGTCGAAATTTGGGAAATCGTCCGTTTTGCGACCTGGGAAAACATGGTGGCCGGCACCCGCCTGATGAAGGATGGGGAACTCGGTGACTACTTTTGCTTCATCCTGTCAGGCGAGGTACTGGTTAGCAAGCAGGGGTGCACGCTGGGCACGCTGGGGCGTGGCGAAGTCATCGGTGAAATCGCGGTCATTGACCGTCGCCATCCCCGCCGTGTTGCCGAAGTTGTGGCGCACACTGATGCCCGCACCGTCGTCATTCCCGGCCAGTCGCTACGCCAGGCGTCAGATGCCTGCCGTATGCACTTCTATGAGGGCTTCCTGCTGGTCTTGTCGGAGCGCCTGGCGCGCACCAACGTACTACTCGCGCAAACCTAGATTTTGGCGCAGTCAGCAAGTTTCTGCTGCAACTCACCGGCCTGATACATCTCGGTCATGATGTCGCAACCACCGATGAACTCACCCTTAATGTAAAGCACCGGGATGGTCGGCCAATCGGCATAGTCCCGCAGAGCCGGCACCACTTCCGAATCGGCCAGCACGTTGACATCGACGAATGCAACGCCACAGGCCTTAAGAATCTGCGTAGCACGATTAGAAAAACCACACTGGGGAAACTGCCTGGTGCCCTTCATATAAAGCACGACGGCGTTATCGGTGACGGTCTGGTGAATTTTTTCTTTTGCATCCATGGCGGCTTCCTTGATTAATAGTTGATATATTTTATCAGGTAAAGACTGCCGCGATGGTTTGCTGTACCGCCAGCGCGGCGGCACGCGGATCGGCAGCCTGGCGGATCGGCCGGCCGACCACAATATAGTCAGCGCCATTACGGAAAGCCTGCGCAACATCCACCGTGCGTTTCTGGTCATCCACCGGTTTATTCTCGACCGGGCGGATGCCCGGGGTCACCACCAGCAGTTTCTGGCCCAGCTCGCGACGAATCAGCGGTGCTTCCAGCCCGGATGAGACGATGCCATCCACGCCGGTCTGCAAAGCACGGCGCGCCCGTGATAACACGAGTTTTTCGACATCACAGGTGAAGCCCAGATCGTCGAGGTCGCCGCGATCCAGGCTGGTGAGCACGGTCACGGCGAGAATCTTCAAGGCCCCCTTTTCGCCTGCTGCCGCCTCCATGATGGCCTGGTTGCCATGCACGGTGGCGAAGGTCGCACCCGTGGTGGCAAGCGCCCTCACAGCGGAGCGTACGGTCTCTGGCACGTCGAAAAACTTGAGATCGACAAAGACCTTTTTCTGCTGCACCACCAGCCAGTCGAGCAGTTCAAAGTAACCGCCGGCCATGAACAACTCCAGCCCAATTTTGTAGAACTGCACCGCATCGCCAAGTTGCTCGACGAGCGCTTTGGCCGCCTCAGCCTGCGGCACATCAAGCGCGACGATGAGTCGATCTGCGGGAGGAATCAGCTTGTCAGAAATCATCATTTGCTCCGGAATTGTTCGAAAGACATTTTTTGCCAATGGCCATCCACCACATAGTGTCCCAGCGCCATGAACTCATCCACCCCGCGGGTGGCCCCGGTATACCGCGCCATTTCCTTGCCATCGGCGGCAACGAAGAGAAAGGTCGGCGTCCCGCGTATGCGCAAGGTGCGCGCAAAGACCTTCTCGGTGACTTCCTTGCCGGCAAAGTCCGTAACAGTCACGCTGCCCAGCATATCAACGCTGAAGATACTGAAATGGGCGCGGAAGTACTTTTGGACGGCAGCTTGGCTCAACACCTGTTCGCGCATGCGCCGGCAATACGGGCATCCTTCCGTCTCGACCATCAGCAAGACACCCGTCTTGCCGTGCTGCTGGGCGGTCTTTAGTTCTGCAGCAAAGTCACCCAGCGAGGCATCGAAAAACGCATCCGCAGGCGCTGCAAGCACAGCGGTGGCGAGCAGCGGCAAGCAGAACAGCCAGATCCAGGCCGACTGGATGATTTTGCGCATCAATACCCCCGCCATCACTCTACCCCTTCATTTTTCTTAAACAATTCTACCCGCCCAAGCGCTTCAGCGCCTTGCCAGACCGGGCAGTTCCGCCGTCAACAAAGCACCCAGCAGAATGACCGACCAGGACAAATATAGCCACAGCAGAAATATTGGTATGGCAGAAAACGCCCCATAAATGAGCGTGTAAGTAGGAAATTTGACGACATACAACGCAAATAAACGCTGCATGCCATCAAAGGCCAGCGCAGCCAATACGCCTGAAAAGCTGGCATGCCAGCGTGACACCAGGCGATTCGGCAAAGCCCAGTACAGCAGACTGAAGAGCACAGCCAGGAAGAACAGCGGCATCGCCTGCGAGAACGCCACGCGCATCCAGGCGGATTCTGCGACGAGGCCAAACGAAACACTGGCGAGAAAGGTAATGCTGGCCAACGCCCCGCCAAACACCAGTGGCCCCGCTGACAATGCCAGCAGATGCAGAGTAAGCCGCCGTAACCACGACCGCCGTTTTTGCACTTTCCAGATGGCGTTGAAAGCATGCTCGATAGTCAGCATCTGCAACAAGGCCGTCAAGCCCAGCACGCCCAGCCCGATCCAGGTGACCTGATCGGCGCGATGGGCAAATTGTCCGAGATACTTGACAATCACCGTACCCGCTTTATCCGGCAGCAAGGTGGCGAGCAGAAAGTTTTCGAGCGCTGCGGTTAGCTTGATGCCGAATGGCAGCTTTTCGAGCAGCACTGCACCCACCGCCAACATCGGCACCAGACCCAGCAAAGTGGCAAAGGAAAGCGCCGCCGCCGTCTGGGCATAGCGTTCGGCATGGAAACGTCGCACGACATTGGCGACAAGATGGAAAGGGGTGAGCAACATATAATCTGGACCATTCTAACGAATGAATGTTCCCCCATGCCTGCAGATCGCCGTCTCGCCAGCGCCGACTTTACGTGGCTGCCCCAGCAGGTTAACCTCGCTGCCAGCGTCAGTCTGATCGCCTTGATCGCGCTCTGCCTGGCTTGGGAATTGTGGCTCGCGCCCTTGCGTCCGGGTGGCTCGTGGCTGGTACTGAAAGCCTTGCCGCTCCTCGCGCCACTGTTTGGCATCCTGCGTGGCCAGCGCTACACCCATCAGTGGTCGACGCTATTCATCCAGCTTTACCTGCTCGAAGGCCTGGTACGCGTCACCTCCGACAGCGGCATGATGCAATTCCTCGCCGCTGTCGAAGTGACCTTGGCGCTGGTCTTTTTCGTTGCGACACTGACCTACGCACGCCTCACCGCGCCCTCCCGCCTCAAGCGCCTTAAAGCTGCGGGTTGACCCGTTCCGGCCCGGCGTGCAATTTGTTCAGGGCGTGCAGATACGCCTTGGCGGAGGCGACGATGATGTCGGTATCGGCGCCCTGCCCATTGACGATGCGGCCATTTTTCGACAGCCGCACAGTCACCTCGCCTTGGGCATCGGTGCCGGTGGTAATGGCGTTCACCGAATAAAGCAACAGATCCGAGCCGCTACCGACGACACTTTCGATGGCGCGGAAGGCCGCATCGACCGGGCCGCTGCCCGTCGCTTGGGCGCGCTGCTCGACACCGCCGAGTGACAGCGTCAATTCGGCGCGCGGCACTTCGCCGGTTTCAGAATGAAACTTTGAGGAAATCAGCTTGTAATGCTCGACCTCGGGCGTAATCATCTCGTCCGAAACGAGGGCATGCAGGTCGTCGTCGAAGATTTCGCGCTTCTTGTCGGCGAGCTCCTTGAAGCGGGAAAAAGCCATGTTGAGCGCTTCTTCGCTCGCCAGTACGATGCCCAACTCAGCCAGTTTGGTCTTGAAGGCATTCCGTCCGGAGAGTTTGCCCAGCGAGATCTTGTTGGCATTCCAGCCGACGTCCTCGGCACGCATGATTTCGTAGGTTTCGCGATGTTTCAGCACACCGTCCTGATGAATACCGGATTCGTGGGCGAAGGCGTTGGCGCCGACCACGGCCTTGTTCGGCTGCACCACATAGCCGGTAATCTGCGACACCAGTCGTGAGGCCGGCACGATTTGTGTCGTATCGATGCGCGTCTCGACCGGGAACAAGTCCTTACGCGTGCGCACCGCCATAACGATTTCCTCGAGCGCGGCGTTGCCGGCACGCTCGCCAAGACCATTGATGGTGCACTCAACCTGGCGCGCACCATTCAGCACGGCGGCCAGCGAATTGGCCGAAGCCATGCCAAGGTCGTTGTGGCAATGCGTTGACCAGATCACCTTGCCCGAGTTCGGCACATGCTCGATCAGCGCGCGCATGCGCTCGCCCCACTGCACCGGAATGCTGTAGCCGACGGTATCCGGCACGTTGATGGTCTTGGCACCCGCCTGGATAACGGCATCGAAGACCCGACAGAGAAAGTCGAACTCCGAGCGTACCGCATCTTCCGCCGAAAACTCGACATCATCGGTGTATTCGAGCGCCCATTTCACCGCCTTCACGGCCGCCTCAACCACCTGATCGGGCGACATGCGCAGCTTTTTCTCCATGTGGATCGGGCTGGTGGCGATGAAAGTATGGATGCGCCCGGAACGTGCCGGCGTGATCGCTTCACCCGCGCGCCGCACGTCTTTTTCATTGGCGCGCGCCAGACCGCAGACGGTGGATTCCTTGATCGCTTCGGCGATGGATTTCACGGCCTCGAAATCACCCGGCGATGCCGCCGGAAAACCGGCTTCGATAATATCCACACGCATGCGCTCCAGTTGGCGGGCAATGCGCAGCTTTTCCTCGCGCGTCATCGCCGCACCCGGACTTTGCTCGCCGTCACGCAAGGTGGTGTCGAAAATCAACAACATGTCTTTGCTCATGCTCATCTCCAAGCGAATGCGGCGCTGCGCCCCATCATTCCGGGCTGGTGCGTCGCTTCCGTCGATTCAGCCAGTCGGTCGCAGCCAGGACATAGCCCGACAGCGCATAGACCAAAAATAGCGCAAACAACACGCCGGGCGGATAACTCGACACAAGAGCAAAGCCGAGGGCAATGCCCGCCACCACCATGAAGGGGACGCTCTTGCGCAGGTTGATGCTCTTGCCGGAGTAGTAGCGCAAATTGCTCACCATGGTGATGCCGGCAAAAATGGTCAGCACGCAGGCATACCAACGCGCCTCCTCGCCGCTCCAGTCGTTGTCGATCATCACCCACACCAGGCCGGCCACTAGCGCCGCCGCTGCGGGGCTGGGCAGCCCCTGGAAATAGCGTTTGTCGATCACTTCGATGTTGGTATTGAAGCGCGCCAGACGCAGCGCAGCACAGGCGCAGTAGATAAACGCGGCGATCCAGCCCAGTTTGCCCATGCCTTTCAACGCCCAAACATAGACCACCAAGGCCGGCGCCGCACCGAAGGACACCATGTCGGAGAGCGAATCGTATTCGGCACCGAAGGCGCTTTGCGTACGGGTCAGCCGTGCCACGCGCCCATCGAGTCCATCGAAAAGCATGGCAATGAAAATAGCGACCGCAGCGATTTCGAATTTGCCATTCATCGCCTGCACAATGGCGAAAAATCCCGAGAACAGCGCAACCGTTGTGAGCAGGTTAGGCAGCAGATAAATGCCACGGCGGCGCAACTCAGGATTGAACAGGGTTTTGCGGGGGCGATAGTCAGGCATGGTGATGATTTACGCGGTCAGAGATAAAAAAGGCACAGCGCGGGCTGTGCCTTCGGCAAGCGATCAGGCACACATTAATTCTTGCTCTGATCCACCAGCTTGTTCTTCTTGATCCACGGCATCATGGCACGCAACTGTTCGCCAACCTGCTCGATCGGGTGAGCGGCAGTCAAACGCCGCCGCGCGGTCATGCTCGGGTAGTTGGTCTTACCTTCGAGAATGAACATTTTGGCATACTCACCGCTCTGAATGCGCTTGAGGGCGTTACTCATCGCGGCGCGCGACTGGTCGTTGATGACCTCGGGACCGGTGACATACTCGCCATACTCGGCGTTGTTGGAGATTGAGTAGTTCATGTTGGCAATGCCACCTTCGAAGATCAGGTCGACGATCAACTTTACCTCATGCAAGCACTCGAAATAAGCCATCTCGGGCGCGTAACCCGCGTCGGTCAGCGTCTCGTAACCAGCCTTGATCAGTTCGACCAGACCACCGCACAGCACCGCCTGCTCACCGAATAGATCGGTCTCGGTTTCCTCGCGGAAATTGGTCTCGATAACGCCACCCTTGGTACCGCCGTTGGCTGCCGCATACGACAGCGCGATATCCTTGGCCTTGCCCGACCTGTCCTGATGGACGGCGATCAGTGACGGCACGCCGCCGCCACGCAGGTATTCGGAACGTACCGTATGACCGGGGCCCTTGGGGGCGATCATGATGACATCGACGTCATCTTTCGCGATCACCTGGTTGTAATGCACGTTGAAACCATGAGCGAAGGCCAGCGCAGCGCCCTTCTTGATGTTGGGTTCGACATCAGCGTAATAGACGGCCGGGATGGTTTCGTCGGGCAACAGCATCATGACGACATCCGCGCCCTTGACCGCCTTGGCGATTTCTTCGACCTTGAGGCCGGCGGTTTCAGCCTTCTTCCACGAAGCGCCGCCCTTGCGCAGACCAACGGTCACCTTGACGCCCGAATCCTTGAGATTCTGGGCGTGCGCATGGCCTTGCGAGCCGTAGCCCACGATAGTGACTTTCTTGCCCTTGATAAGGGAGAGGTCGGCATCCTTGTCGTAATAAACTTTCATGACTTTCCTTTGTAATAGCGAATTTAAACTTTGAGAATGCGGTCGCCACGGCCGATGCCGCAGGTGCCGGTACGAACGGTTTCGAGAATCAGCGAGCTGTCGATGGCTTCGAGGAAGGCGGTCATCTTTGAGGTGTTGCCGGTCAGTTCGACGACATAGGTCGACTCGGTGACATCGATGATGCGGCCACGGAAGATATCGGCGATGCGCTTCATCTCCTCGCGATCCTTGCCGGTGGCGCGTACCTTGACGAGCATCAACTCGCGCTCGAGATGCGCCGCCTCGGACAAATCGACCACCTTGACGATATCAATCAACTTGTTCAGCTGCTTGGTGATCTGCTCGATGATGTCGTCGGAGCCAATACTGACGATGGTCATGCGCGACAGCGAGGGGTCTTCGGTCGGTGCGACGGTCAGCGATTCGATGTTGTAGCCGCGCGCCGAGAACAGCCCGGAAACGCGCGACAGCGCACCGGATTCGTTTTCGATGAGGATGGAAATGATATGGCGCATGATCAGAGCTCCTCTTCCGCCAGAATCATTTCGGACAGGCCTTTACCCGCCGCGACCATCGGGAAGACGTTGGCGGTCTTGTCGGTCTGGAAGTCGAGGAAGAACAATTCGTTCTTGTGCTTGACGAAGGCTTCGCGTAGCGCCGGTTCGACGTCGGCCGGCTTGTCGATGCGCAAGCCCATGTGACCATAGGCCTCGGCAAGTTTGACGAAATCCGGCAGGGCATCGACGTAGGATTCGGAATAACGGTTGCCGTGGAACATCTGCTGCCACTGGCGCACCATGCCGAGATAGCCATTATTGAGACAGAGAATCTTCACCGGCAGGCGAAACTGCTTGCAGGTGGAAAGCTCCTGGATGTTCATCTGGATCGAACCCTCACCGGTAATGCAGGCAACGGTCGCCTTCGGATTGGCAAACCGCACGCCCATTGCCGCCGGTAAGCCGAAGCCCATCGTACCGAGACCGCCGGAATTGATCCAGCGCCGCGGCTTGTCGAACTTGTAATACTGGGCTGCCCACATCTGGTGCTGGCCGACATCCGAGGTAACGAAGGCATCGCCACCCGTCACTTCGTAGAGTTTTTCGACCACATACTGCGGCATGATCAGGTCGCTGCCCATCTTGTAGTTCAGCGAATCCTTCTTGCGCCACTCCTCGATCTGTTTCCACCAGGTGGCCAGCGGTTTGGCTTCGGGCTTGCCCTCAGCCGCCTCGATCTGCTTGATGATCTCGTCGAGCACATCGGGCACATTGCCAACGATCGGCACATCGACGCGCACGCGCTTGGAAATCGATGAGGGATCAATATCAACATGGATGATCTTGCGTGCCACCTTGCAAAAGTGTTCCGGGTTGCCGATCACGCGGTCATCGAAACGCGCACCGATGGCGAGCAACACATCACATTCCTGCATCGCCATATTAGCTTCGTAGGTGCCGTGCATGCCCAGCATGCCAAGGAACTGACGATCGGTGGCCGGATAAGCCCCCAAGCCCATGAGGGTCTGGGTGATCGGGAAGCCGAGCATGCGCGTCAGTTTGGTCAACTTGTCCGAGGCATCCGACAAAATGATGCCGCCACCCGAATAGATCATCGGCCGCTTGGCTTCCAGCAGTAACTGCACCGCCTTCTTGATCTGCCCCGTATGGCCCTTGACCACCGGGTTATAGGAGCGCATCGAAATCGTCTTGGGATAGTGAAATTCGCACTTCTGGACCGTGACATCCTTGGGAATATCGACCAGCACGGGGCCGGGACGTCCAGTCTTCGCCAGATAGAAGGCCTTCTTGATGGTGACGGCCAGATCCTTGACATCCTTGACGAGGAAGTTGTGCTTGACGCAGGGACGCGTGATCCCGACGGTATCCGCTTCCTGGAAGGCATCCTGGCCAATGTAGGCGGTGGGCACCTGGCCGGAAATCACTACCAGCGGAATCGAGTCCATGTGCGCGGTGGCAATCCCCGTCACGGCGTTGGTCACACCCGGACCGGAGGTGACCATGGCCACGCCAATCTTGTTGGACGAACGTGAATAGGCGTCCGCCGCATGCACCGCCGCCTGCTCGTGCCGCACCAGAATATGTTTGATCTGGTCCTGCTTGAACAGTTCGTCGTAAATGAATAAAACCGAGCCGCCAGGGTAGCCGAATACGTGATCGACCTTTTCTTCCTGGAGGCACCTGATTACAATCTCTGCGCCCGTCAGTTGCATTGTCGTGAGTCCATCAAAACCGGGCAAAGCCCGAAACACGCAACAATACTTGACAGTCACGTTTCAGGTCAAGGCTTCCCGCTAACCTTCTACTGCAAACCTACCCAACTTGGCCTCACGTTCAGCTCTTTCTGACTTTCTTGCCGGTGTCGAGCGGCGCGCTTTCAAGCAGGCGATGTTTGCCGTGCGCGATACCGACGCCGCGCTCGACATCGTCCAGGACAGCATGATGCGGCTGGCGGAAAAGTATGGCGACCACCCTGCGGAGGAGTTGCCGCTGCTGTTTCAGCGCATCCTGCAAAACGCTATTCGCGATTATTACCGTCGCTCACGCACTCGCATGGCGCATACCGTCCAACTTTCATCCTTCGAGTCGGCGCAAGACGACACCGGCGACCCGCTGGAACACCTTGAAATAGATGAAGAACTCAATCCCTTCGCGACGCCGCATGCCGCCTTGCTGCAAGCGGAAACGCTGAATCTGGTGGAGGAAGCACTGCAAAATCTGCCCGCACGTCAACGTGAAGCCTTCCTCTTACGTTACTGGGAGGGATTAGATATTGCCGAAACTGCCACCGCCATGGGTTGCAGCGAAGGCAGTGTTAAAACCCACTGTTCGCGTGCCACCCATAGTTTGGCAACCGCGCTGGCGGCAAAAGGAATCCGGCCATGAAACATGAAGAACACCTTGTCCGACAAATCTGCCGCACGCTTGACCGCGGCACCCGGGAAATCGACCCAAGCATTGCCGAAAGGCTGCGGGCCACGCGTGAGCGTGCGCTGCAGCATCAAGCCATCGCCACCGTCGCGTCGCTGGCGATAGTCGGCGCTGGCGGGACGGCAGCCTGGCACGGCGGGCATGATCCGGAGAATCACCCGCTACGTACCCTGTTCGCCATCCTGGCGCTAATTCTGGGCGTCAGCCTCGCGTATTACTGGAATGGATTCAACCAGGCCAGTGAAAACGAGGAAATCGACAGCGCCCTGCTGGCAGACGAGTTGCCACCCCACGCATATCTTGATCGAGGCTTTCAGGCATGGTTGGAAAAGCGTTCATCCGCTGGGGAGTAGCCATTTGGCTGCTTTTCGGTGCGCTAACGGGAATGGCTCAAGCCACCGTCACCGAAGTATCCCCGCTCGCCCAGCCTGGCTGGGCGGCGCTCGCACCCGAACAAAAGGCCATCTTGGCTTCGCTGTCCCGTGAATGGGATTCGATGAATACTTTCCAGCGCAAAAAATGGCTGGGCATCGCCCAACGCTACCCAAGCATGACGCCTGCGGAACAAACCAGCATGCAGCGCAACATGCAGGGATGGGCGCGCCTGGCGCCCGAGGAACGGAAAGAGGCGCGCGAAAAATACAAAACGCTGAAAAAGGTGGCTCCCGAAGAAAAACAGACCGTCAAGCAGCAATGGGAGGAATACCGTGCCCTGCCGCAGGAGGAAAGAGACCAGTTACGCATGGGGGCGGCACTGCGCCCGCAAGTCAAGACGCCCACTAAACCGCCTGCCACCAACCCTGTGGTCACTTCAAGCGTCAGCACCCAACGCATCCCGGTCAGTCCGTCGCGCTCGCCCCTGTCGCCGCTAAAGACCCCGCAAAGCCCCCTAGTTCCCAAGGCGGGCAAGCTAGCGACAGCCGTTCCCCAGGAATAATCCGCCTTGCTCGCAACTCTCCCGTTGGCCGGCATCCGCCGCCGCCTCGCCTGCATGCTTTACGAATCGCTACTGCTGTTAGGCGTGCTGTCAGTCAGCTTCATGCTGCCACACCTGGCCCTCGGCATGGGCTTCGGTATCGTGTTGCCGGGTCCAGTGCTGGCCGTACACGTCTTTCTGGTAACGGGCGCCTATTTTGTCTGGTATTGGCACCGCCAAGGACAAACGCTGGCGATGCAGACCTGGAAACTAAGCATCGTCACGGCTGACGGCACCCAGCCCACCCTCGCACAACTGCTCCTGCGCTATTGCCTGAGTTGGCCCAGCCTGCTGCTTTATGGGGCAGGTATTCTCTGGCTCGCGTTCGACCGTGACCGCCAGTTCCTGCACGACCGACTGGCCGGCACGCGGATCATCTTCGTTCCACCCACCACAGCAGCGACCCGGCCGCCAGCAAAAACATGATGCTCGGCGTCACGGCGGCGAACAAAGGCCGCCAGCTATTGATGACGCCAAGATGAGAGAACAGGCCGTTGAGCATATGGAACAAGATGCCGAGCATGACGCCGGAAAAAACCTTGACACTCACCGCGCTCATGCGATCCTGCGCGTAGGCGAAAGGGAGTGCCAACGCCATCATCACCAAGGTCGCGAAGGGATAAATCAGCTTTTTCCATAACGCAATCTCGTAGCGCTCCGTTTTTTGCCGGTTTTCGCTCAGATGCTCGATATAGTGATAAAGACTGAAAAGCGTCATCCGCTCAGGGGCCACCAGCAGCACGGACAACATGTCCGGATTCAGCGCCGACTGCCAGATCAGTTCGTCATGCTGTGCCACATAAGCGCGTTCGCCATCGAAACGCGTCTGCACCACCTGGCTCAGTTGCCAGTGATCAGGCGGCATGAAGCTACCTTTTTCAGCTTCACTGACCGAGCGGAGGTGATAAGTTTCATCAAAGGCATACACCCGCACACCGCGCAGGCTGGCATCCGGCAGCACTTCGCGCACATTGATGAACGACTGACCATCCTTCACCCACAGACCGGAGCGAAACTCCTGGGCCACGAGTTGGCTCATCGCCGTCAGGCGCAACTGTTGTGCCGCGCGTTCGGCCGGCGGGGCGACAAACTCGCCGAGCACAAAGGTCAGCGCCACGAATGCGGCACCAATTTTTGCCAAGGTCAGCAGCAAACTGCCGGTCGCGAGACCCGAGGCACGCAACACGGTAATCTCGGAATGCCTGGCCAGCAGGGTCAAGGCGTAAAGCGCGCCGATCAATACGGCAACGGGAAGGATTTCATAGGCCCGACCGGGCAAGGTCAGTGCGACATAGCCCATGGCATGGTGGAGCTGGTAGCTGCCCTTGCCGACATCTTCCATTTCATGGACCAAATCAAAAAATCCGAAAAGCGCCAGAAACGCCGCCAGTACGAGCAAGGTCGCCCCATAAATTTCGTAGGCCAGGTAGCGCTCATAGACTTTTAGTGCCATATCAAGACCTCGACCGCCATGCGGAAAATACCGCCAAGCGCTTCCAGAACAGCAGCAGCAGCGAGATGAGCATAACCAGGTGCACCGCCCAGATGCCCACCCCGAAAGGCAGGCGCCCCTGCGCCACCCAGGCCTGACTGATCGACAGCAGATTGCTGTAGATCATGAAGGTCAGCAGGGCAAACAGCAGGTTGTTGGTGCGCCCGGCGCGCGGATTGACAAAAGAGAGCGGGATGGCCAGCAGCGCCAGCGTCAGGGCCGAAAGTGGCACGCCGATGCGCCAGAGCAATTCGCCAAGATTGGCAGCGGAAGTGTCATGCAAGAGATCCCAGGTGGCAAGACTTTTAGTGGTTGGCACCACCCCCAGACTTTCCGCCGTTTCCATCCTTACCGAATAACGGGAGAACTCCATGACGCGATACGCGGTGGTACCCGCCGCCGCTTCGTAACGCCGGCCATTCGTCAGAACAATAAACTTGTCGCCGTTCTCGGCCATCTCGGTATGTCCTTGCGACGCGGCGATAACGCCTTGGCGGCCGTTTTGCATGGAACTGATGAAGACATTGCCGACGCGATCCTCTTCGTCTGCAACACCCGCGACAGATTCGACGAAAAAAACCCGGTCGCCCCGGGCCGATTCCTTGAACGCCCCCGGACTGACGCGCGCCACGTCGTTACGGTTATCCATGCGCTTTTGATATTCGCTGCGTTTGCTGATGGCCCAGGGCGACAGAAACAGTGACAGAACCGCGATGGCCAGCACGATGGGCGCAGAAAAACGCAATACCGGACGCACCCAGGCGGTCAGTGGAACCCCGGCGGAAAACCAGATCACCATCTCGGAATCACGGTAACTACGTGACAGGGAGAGCAGTATCGAGACGAATAAAGTCAGGGAAAGCAGCACTGGCAGATAATTGAGCGCAGAAAAACCCAACAAGGCCACGACGGCTTCGGACGCCGTCGCCCCAGCCGCCGCCTGCCCCAGCAAACGGATCAACTGGGTCGTCATCATGATCGCGAACAGGGCGACAAACACCGCAGCGGCAGTCTGCGCAAATTCACGCTGGGCGGCGCGCTGGAAAATCATTATCGGAGTCGGAGTGGGAAGATGGGAATATTGATGCCGAATTGCAGACAAAGCGTAAAAATTGCTTAAACTTCACGCTTTCCCCAAATCATGCCAAGGAGTTCGCGGTGGAATTTAGCATAAAGAGCGGCAGCCCGGAAAAGCAACGCACCGCCTGTGTCGTGGTTGGCGTCTTCGAATCCCGCAAACTCTCCCTGCCCGCGGAATTGCTCGACAATGCCGCAGATGGTTACCTTTCCGACCTGCTACGGCGTGGCGACATGGAAGGCAAGGCCGGCAGCACGCTGCTGCTGCACAAGGTACCCGGCACCGAGGCTGAACGTATCCTACTGGTCGGCCTGGGCAAAGAACGTGAGTTCCGCGAAAAAGAATTTCGCGCGGCCATCGCCACGGCCGTGCGCACCCTCAATGAAACCGGTGGTTTCGACGGTACGCTTTACCTGACCGAACTGCCGGTCAAAAAACGTGACGTCACCTGGCGCGTACGCCAAGCCGTGCTGATGGTTGAAGAAACGCTCTACCGCTTCGATCAGATGAAATCGAAAAAAGACGAGGTGCGTCGCCCCTTGCGCAAGCTGACCTTCTGCGTCGAGCGGCGCAATGAGTTGGCCGCCGCGGAGCAATCCCTGCTGGAAGGCCAGGCCATTGCCAGCGGCATGAATTTCATGAAAAACCTGGCGAATCTGCCGGGCAATATCTGCACCCCCACCTATCTGGCCGAGCAGGCCAAAGCCCTCGGTGAGGAGCATGGCCTGGCAACGGAGGTACTCGGGCGCACCGAGATGGCGCAGCTCGGTATGCATTCGCTGCTCGCCGTCGCCCAGGGATCGCAGCAGCCACCCCAGTTGATCATCGTTAAATACTCGGGTGGCCAGGCGGATGAGAAACCTGTCGTGCTGGTCGGCAAGGGTGTCACCTTCGACAGCGGCGGCATTTCCCTCAAGCCGGCCCCTGAAATGGACGAGATGAAGTACGACATGTCAGGGGCAGCCAGTGTGCTGGCCACCATGAAGGCCGTCGCCCTCATGAAACTGCCGCTCAACGTCATCGCCGTGGTGCCCACGGTGGAGAATATGCCCGGCAGTGGTGCCACGCGTCCCGGCGATATCGTCACCTCGATGTCGGGCCAAACCATCGAGATCCTCAATACCGATGCCGAAGGTCGGCTGATCCTGTGCGATGCACTCACCTATGTCGAGCGCTTCGAGCCGGCCTGCGTCATCGATGTGGCCACCCTCACCGGCGCCTGCGTGATCGCGCTGGGGAACGTCGTCAGCGGCCTGCTCGCCAACGATGACGGTCTGGCCCGTGAGGTACTTGATGCCGGCAACGCCAGTTGGGATCGCGCCTGGCAGATGCCGCTGCTCGACGATTATCAGGAACTGTTGAACAGCAATTTTGCCGACATGGGCAACATCGGCGGCCGCGCTGGCGGCACGATCACCGCCGCCTGCTTCCTGTCGCGCTTCACCAAAAAGTATCACTGGGCGCATCTCGACGTTGCCGGCACAGCCTACCGCTCCGGTAAGGAAAAAGGTTCCACGGGGCGCCCGGTGCCGCTGCTCACCCACTTTCTGCTGGCGCGCGTGGCCGCAAAGCCGGCCTGATACCGCACTTGCCATGACGCGCATTTCGTTTCTTCACGGTGCGGCCGACCGCATCCAGTCGACCGCGCTGTGGTTGCAACAGGCTTGGAGCCGACGCGAGGCCGTGCTGGTGTTTGTGCCGGATAGCGAACAGGCCACACGCCTCGATCGCGTACTGTGGACGCAACCCGCTCTGTCTTTTCTGCCGCACTGCAGGGTTGACTCACCCTTGGCGGGCGAAACCCCGATCCTGCTCACCGATCGGCTGGACGATCCACCGCAAGACGCCTGCCTGCTCAATCTCAGTAATGATCTGCCGCCAACCTTTGCGCGCTTCGAACACCTGGTCGAGATCGTCAGTACCGATGATGCGGACCGTTTGCCGGCACGCGAACGCTTCAAGTTCTATCGCGAGCGTGGCTATGCCATCGACAGTCGCGACATTGCAGGCGGTGTGTGATGCCAGACCCTAGCGTGCTCAGCCAGGCGGACGCCCTGATGCGGCGCCATCGCAGCTTTGTGGCGCGCGGTAGCGCCGCAGACAACTCCGCACTCCACCAGGACGCCGAGCGGGATGAACTGGACATTCCCGTACTGACCGAAGTCGTCGCAGAAGCCGACGCCGTCAGCCTTGAAGAAAAGCTACGGGCATCCATCGAAAACGCATTAAACAGCTGGATCGAGGAAACCCTACCACAGCGCATCGATCTGCTGACCGAACAAATTCGCGAGCAACTGCTGACCAGCTTGAGCGCAGAAGCCCGCGCCTCCCTGTTGCCGTCCTTACTCGCCACCCTCTCCACGCTCGATATGCCGCACCGCGGTACCCGAGCCTCGCTATAAGCTGAACTCCCCCATGGAACTCGCCAAAAGTTTTGAGCCCGCCGACATCGAGCGGCGCTGGTATCCCGTCTGGGAATCACATGGCTATTTCAACGCCGGCCTCGACACGACGAAAAACGATAATTTCTGCATCCTGTTACCACCGCCGAACGTAACGGGGACGCTGCACATGGGCCATGGCTTCAACCAGGCCATCATGGATGCGCTAACCCGCTACCACCGCATGCGCGGCGCCAATACTTTATGGCAGCCGGGCACCGACCATGCCGGCATCGCCACGCAGATCGTCGTTGAGCGCCAACTGGACGCCCAAGGCATCAGCCGCCACGATCTCGGTCGCGAGAAATTCCTCGAAAAAGTCTGGGAGTGGAAAGAGTTTTCCGGCAACACCATCACGCGCCAGATGCGCCGCCTCGGCACCTCGCCCGACTGGTCGCGCGAACGCTTCACCATGGATGCCGGCCTGTCGAAAATCGTCACCGAGACCTTCGTGCGCCTGTTCAAGGAAGGCCTGATCTATCGCGGCAAGCGCCTGGTCAACTGGGATCCGAAACTGCTCACCGCCGTCTCTGACCTTGAAGTCGTCAGCGAAGAAGAAGATGGCTTCATGTGGGAAATCAGCTATCCCTTCGCCTGCGGCAAGGGTGCGCTCACCGTCGCGACGACGCGGCCGGAAACCCTGCTGGGCGACGTCGCGGTCGCCGTCAATCCCGATGACGAACGCTACGCCCACCTGATTGGCAAGCAGGTGCAGTTGCCGCTGTGCGAGCGCACCATTCCCGTCATTGCCGATACTTACGTAGACAAAGCATTCGGCACCGGCTGCGTCAAGATCACGCCAGCGCACGATTTCAACGACTGGCAGGTAGGCCACCGGCACAGCCTGACGCCACTGTCCATCTTCACCCTCGATGCGCGCATCAATGAGCATGGCCCCGAAAAATACCGGGGCATGGAACGCTACGCGGCCCGCCAGGCCATCGTCGCCGATCTTGAAGCCGCAGGACTGCTGGTGTCAACGAAGCCGCACAAGTTGATGGTGCCGCGCGGCGACCGCACTGGCGTGGCCATCGAGCCGATGCTCACCGACCAGTGGTTCGTTGCCATGAGCAAGCCGGGCGCGGATGGCACCAGCATCGCCGGCAAGGCGCTCGCATGCGTGGCCTCGGGCGAGATCAAGTTCTTCCCGGAAAACTGGGTGAATACCTACAACCAGTGGCTCAACAACATCCAGGACTGGTGCATCTCGCGTCAACTCTGGTGGGGCCACCAAATTCCGGCCTGGTACAGCGACGACGGCCGCATTTATGTTGCCCATGACGAGGCCGAAGCCTACGCACAGGCCAAGCGCGATGGTTACAGCGGCGGGTTGGCACGCGATGCCGACGTGCTCGACACCTGGTATTCCTCGGCGCTGTGGCCGTTTTCCACGCTCGACTGGACGCCGGAGTGGCCCGCGCAATCGAACCCCGCGCTCGACCTTTACCTGCCGTCAACCGTGCTGGTCACCGGCTTCGACATCATCTTCTTCTGGGTAGCGCGCATGGTCATGATGACCAAGCACATCACCGGCAAGATCCCCTTCAAGCATGTCTATGTGCATGGCCTGATCCGCGACGCGGAAGGGCAGAAGATGTCCAAATCCAAGGGCAACGTGCTCGACCCGATCGACCTGATCGACGGCATTTCGCTCGACGGTCTGGTCGCCAAGCGCACCACCGGGCTGATGAACCCACGGGATGCCGCGAAGATCGAAAAGCGCACGCGCAAGGAATATCCGACAGGCATCGCCGGCTTCGGCACCGATGCGTTGCGCTTCACCTTCCTGAGCCTCGCCAGCCCGGGCCGTGACATCAAGTTCGACATGCAACGCTGCGAAGGCTATCGCAACTTCTGCAACAAGCTGTGGAACGCCAGCCGTTTCGTGCTGATGAACTGCGAGGGCAAGGATTGTGGATTGGAAGGTCAGCTCGACTTCTCCCCTGCCGACCGCTGGATCGTCAGCCAGCTACAGCACGTCGAGGCCGATATCGCGAAACATTTTGCCGACTATCGCTTCGACCTGCTGGCCAAGGCCATCTACGAATTCGTCTGGGATGAATACTGCGACTGGTATGTCGAACTGGCCAAGGTGCAAATACAGATGGGCAATGAAGCACAGCAACGGGCGACGCGCCGTACCCTGGTGCGCGTCCTGGAAACCATGCTGCGCCTTGCCCACCCGTTGATTCCCTACATTACCGAAGAGCTGTGGCAATCGGTCGCGCCCATCGCCGGCCGTATGAAAGTCGGCGCTGGTGGGACGGCAACGGTGATGCTGCAAACCTATCCCGTCGCCGATCTGGCCCGTTGCGACACCCACGCCGAAGCTTGGGTGACCACGCTCAAGTCGCTGGTCACCGCGTGCCGCAGCCTGCGCGGAGAAATGAACATTTCACCGGCGCAGAAGGTGCCTTTAATCGGCGCGGGCAATACTGCATCTCTCCAGGCTTATGCGCCCTATCTGGCAGCACTGGCCAAGCTTTCGGAGGTCAGCGCAGTGGATGCCCTGCCCGACGGCGATGCGCCGGTGCAGATCGTTGGCGATTTCCGTCTGATGCTGAAAATCGAGATCGATATTGCCACCGAAAAGGAACGTCTCGGCAAGGAAATTGCCCGCATCGAGGGCGAGATCATCAAGGCGGAAAAGAAACTGGCCACCGAGACTTTCGTTGCACGTGCTCCCGCCGCCGTCGTCGCGCAGGAACGCGAACGTCTCGCCCAGTTTCGCGCCACGCTCGCCAAAGTTATCACGCAGCAGGAAAGGCTGAAGCCATGAGCGGCCGCGTCTCCATCGTCATCCCTATCTACAACGAATCCGAGAACGTTGACGAACTCGTCTCGCGCATCGACCAGGCCCTGTCGCCTGCCGGCCTGGACTTCGAGGCGATCCTCGTCGATGACGGCTCGGCCGACGGCACCGGCGAGCAACTCGCCGCACTCGCCACCACGCGCCCCTGGCTCAAGCCAATCTACCTTGCGCGTAACTACGGGCAATCCACCGCCATGCAGGCCGGCTTTGATGCGGCTCAGGGCGAGGTAATCGTCACCCTCGACGGCGACCTGCAAAACGATCCGGCCGACATCCCGCGCCTGCTCGAGATGCTGGACCAGGAACCCGATATCGACATCCTCTCCGGTTGGCGCAAAGACCGGCAGGACGCCGCATTGAAGCGCAAGCTGCCCTCGCTGATCGCCAACGGGCTGATCTCGAAAGTCACTGGTGTCGAACTGCACGACTACGGCTGCTCGCTCAAGGTCTATCGTCGTGCGGCGCTGGCCAACGTGCGCCTCTATGGCGAGTTGCATCGCTTCGTTCCCGCCCTCGCCCACCAGTTCGGCGCGAAGGTCAAGGAAGTCGTCGTCCAGCATCATGCGCGCCAGCGCGGCACCTCCAAGTACGGCATCGACCGCACCCTCCGCGTCATCCTCGACCTGCTGCTTGTGCAATTTCTGCTGCGCTACCTGCAGCGGCCGATCCAGTTCTTCGGTGGCATTGGCGCCGCCCTGATCCTGATCGGTGGCGCCATCCTGACTTACCTGGTGGCCCTCAAGCTCGGCGGTGAAAATATCGGCGGCCGTCCCCTGCTACTGGCGGGAGGCATGTTGCTGTTAATGGGCGGACAACTGGTCGGCATGGGTCTGCTCGGCGAAATCCTCGTGCGCATCTACCACGAACCACATGGACGCTCGCAATACCTCGTGCGCAGCGTGCCGCGTCCGCCGTCCCGGTGAACCCGCGCCGCGCCGTTCGGCTCATCCTCCGGATTGCCATTTCGCTCGCCCTGCTCGCGGCCATTGCCTGGGCGGTGGATGGTGCCGGTCTGCTACGCCGTCTCGCCAGCGCCGACTATTACTGGTTTGCGCTGGCCGTCGTCCTCGGCATTCTCGCCAACATCGTCTCGGCCTGGCGCTGGCTGATCATCTCGCGCCATCTCGGACTCACCGCCAGCGCCCACGCCTTGCTGCCGG